>Ga0136635_10000094_pt1 | contig 19569 bp, 15 predicted proteins | sample AntDrymeUQ852106_2_FD_105495 | JGI IMG/M metagenome (GOLD analysis project Ga0136635, IMG submission 105495) | Polar desert sand microbial communities from Dry Valleys, Antarctica - metaG UQ85 (21.06) | ecosystem: Environmental > Terrestrial > Soil > Desert | place: Antarctica: Dry Valley... | reverse complement strand
TCGTCGGCGGTGGCGGGCGCGAGCACCTGGAAGCCGGCCGGCAACCCGTCCTCGTCGGCGAGCCCGCTCGGCACGGACAGTCCCGGCACGCCGGCGAGGTTGGCCGGGATTGTGGCGATGTCGTTGAGGTACATCGCCAGCGGGTCGTCGACCTTGTCGCCGAGCAGGAACGCCGTGGTGGGGGCTGTCGGCGACACCAGCACGTCGGCCTGCTCGAACGCCCGCTCGAAGTCGCGCGCGATCAGCGTGCGGACCTTCTGCGCCGAGCCGTAGTAGGCGTCGTAGTAGCCGGACGACAGCGCGTACGTGCCGAGGATGATGCGCCGCTTGGCCTCGGCGCCGAACCCGGCCTCCCGGGTCGCGAGCATGACGTCCTCCGCGCTCGGCTGCCCGTCCGGTGTCACCCGCAGCCCGTACCGCATCGCGTCGAAGCGGGCCAGGTTGCTGCTCGCCTCGCTGGGCAGGATCAGGTAGTACGCCGCCAGCCCGTAGTCGAAGTGCGGGCACGACACCTCGACCACCTCGGCACCCTCACCCTCGAGCAGACCGACCGCCTCGTCGAAGCGCGCCCGTACGCCCGGCTGGTAGCCCTCGCCGCCGAGCTCGCGCACCACCCCGATCCGCAGCCCGCGCACGTGCGCGTCTCGCAGCGCGTCGACGAGAGCGGGCAGCGGGGCGTCGATGCTTGTCGAGTCGAGCGGGTCGTGCCCGCCGACGAGCTCGTGCAGCATCGCGGCGTCGAGCACCGACCGAGCGACCGGGCCGGCCTGGTCGAGGCTGCTCGCGAGCGCGATCAGGCCGTAGCGGGAGACACCACCGTACGTCGGCTTGACGCCGACGGTGCCAGTCAGCGCGCCGGGCTGGCGGATCGAGCCGCCGGTGTCGGTGCCGATCGCGAGCGGCGCCTCGAACGCCGCGACCGCCGCAGCCGAGCCGCCGCCGGAACCACCGGGCGCGCGGTCGAGGTCCCACGGGTTGTGGCTCGGTCCGAACGCCGAGTGCTCGGTCGAGCTGCCCATGGCGAACTCGTCCATGTTGGTCTTGCCGAGGATCGGCAGGCCGGCCGCGCGCAGCCGGGTGACCAGGGTGGCGTCGTACGGCGGGATCCAGCCCTCGAGCAGCCGGGAACCCGCCGTGGTGGGCAGACCGCGGGTGGCGACGACGTCCTTGACCGCGACCGGCACCCCGGCGAGCGGGTGCAGCGCAGCGCCCGTCGCGCGCCGCCGGTCCACCTCGGCCGCCTGCGACAGCGCGCCGTCCGCGTCGACATGCAAGAAAGCGTGCACCGCGTCGTCCACGGCGCCGATGCGGTCCAAGTGCGCCTTGGTGACCTCGACCGAGCTGGAGTCGCCGGCGTCGAGCAGCTCGGCGAGCGACGAGGCGGTCATCCGGGTCAGCTCGTACGGTGCCTCCGTCACGCCTCCTCCCCCAGGATCCGCGGCACGCTAAACCGCTGCTGCTCGACGGCGGGTGCGGCGGCCAGCGCCTCCTCAGCGGTGAGGCCGGGGCGCAGCACGTCGTCGCGGAACACGTTGGTCATCGGCACCGGGTGCGAGGTCGGCGGCACGTCGGCGTCGGCGACCTCACTGACCCGAGCCACCGACTCGATGATCACCTGCAGCTGGGGCGCCAGGTGGTCGAGCTCGGCGTCACTGAGGTCGATCCGCGCCAGTCCGGCGAGGTACGCGACCTCGTCACGGGACAGGCGCGGGGCGTCAGCGGGCACGTCGGCCGAGTCTAGGAGAGGCCGGGACGAGCGGCGGGGTCACCAGATGCGGACGCGGTCGTCCTCGGCCAGCCACATGCCGTCGCCCTCCTGGACGTCGAACGCCTCGTGAAACTCGTCGAGGTTGCGGACGACGTTGGCCCGAAACTCCGCCGGCGCGTGCGGGTCGATCGCCAGCCGGCGCAGGTTCTCCTCCTCGCGGATCGCCTGCCGCCACACCTGACCCCAACCGAGGAACACCCGCTGCACGCCGGTGAGCCCGTCGATCTCTGGCGCCTCCTCGTCGCCGAGGCTCATCAGGTACGCCTTGTACGCGATCGTGATGCCGCCGAGGTCGCCGATGTTCTCGCCAACCGTGAGCGAGCCGTTGACCCGGTGTCCCTCTAGCCCGGCCGGCTCGAACGAGTCGTACTGCGCGACCAGCGCCTTGGCCCGCTTCTCGAAGCGGGCTCGGTCCTTCTTGGTCCACCAGTCCGCCAGCGCCCCCTTGCCGTCGTAGCGGCTGCCCTGGTCGTCGAAGCCGTGGCCAATCTCGTGCCCGATCACTGCGCCGATCCCACCGAAGTTGACCGCGTCGTCGGCCTCGGCGTCGAAGAACGGCCAGCGCAGGATCGCCGCCGGGAAGACGATCTCGTTCATGCCCGGGTTGTAGTAGGCGTTGACCGTCTGCGGCGTCATGTGCCACTCGTCGCGATCGATCGGGCCGCCGAGCTTGGCCAGGTTGCGGTCGGACTCGAACGCCGCACCGCGCCGGGCGCTGCCGAGCAGGTCGTCGCGGTCGACCACGAGCGACGAGTAGTCACGCCACGTGTCCGGGTAGGCGACCTTGGGGGTGAACGCCTCGAGCTTGGCCAGCGCCTTCTCGCGGGTCTCCGGCGACATCCACTCCAGGTTCTGGATGTCGGCCCGGTACGCCTTGACCAGCCAGCCCACCAGGTCCCGCATCCGCTCCTTGTGCTCCGGCGGGAAGTGCGCCTCGACGTACAGCTGGCCGAGCGCTTCGCCGAGGGAGTACTCGACGACGTCGACGCCGCGCTTCCAGCGCTCCCGAAGCTCCGGGATGCCGGACAGGATGTGGCCGTAGAAGGCAAAGCTGGCGTCGACGAACCGGCTCGACAGGTACCCGGCGCAGGCGCCCACGTGGTGGAACACCAACCAGGCCTGCCAGTCCGCGAGCGGTGTCTCCTCCAACAGCCGGCCGGCCGCCTCGAGCGCGTCCGGCTGCCGGACGATGACCTCGTCGAAGGACCCGTCGGGGGCATGCAGCCCCTCCAGCCAGTCGCCCCAGTGCAGTCCCGGGGCGAGCGACTCCAGCTTGGGCCGGGTGAAACGGTTGTGGGTCTTGAGCGCGTCCCGGCTGTCGACGTTCGTCCAGTGCCCCTTCGCCAGCGCCGTCTCCAGCGCCAGCACCCGGCGCGCGGCCGCGGTCGGGTCGGGCTGGTCGACCAGTCCGAGCACGGTCGCGATGTGGCGGACGTACTGCTCGCGGATCTCGGCGTGCTCGTCCTCGCGGTAGTACGCCTCGTCGGGCAGACCGAGGCCGCCCTGGTTGAGCTTGACCACGTAGCGGTCAGGGTCGTCCGGGTCGTTGTCGACGTACCAGCCAACGACCCCCTGGGTGCCGTGGCGCTGCAGCCGGCCGAGGACCTGCATGAGCTGCCTGGTCGACGTGATGCCCCGGATGTCGGTCAGGTCGGCCTCCAGCGGCTCGGCATCGCGGCGCTCCACCTCGGCCTCGTTTATGAACGCCGCCCACAGGTCACCGACCTTGCGCCGTACGGTGCCGCCGCCGGCGTCGGAGTCGGCCGCGGCGTCGCACAGCTCCCGTACGTGGATCTCGGCCTGGTCGCGGAGCTCGTGGAACGCCCCGTGCGCAGCGCGGTCGGAGGGGATCTCGGTGCGCTCGAGCCAGCGCGAGTTCACGTGGAGGAACAGGTCGTCGCGGGGAGTCACCTCGTCGGAGAGCTCGTCGACGACGATCCCGCTGGCGCCGTGCTCGGCCATGCGCGAACTCCTGGGTGAGGGATTGGAGGTCAGCCTATCCGGGCAATGATGCAACCGGGTCAACCGAGCGACCCGAGGGCATCATCCCTGGGCTTGCTTGCGGGCGGCGCCGGGTCCGTCGTCAAGCAGGGTGCGGAAGCCGTCCTCGTCCAGCACCGGTACGCCGAGCTGCACCGCCTTCTCGGCCTTGGACCCCGGCGAGTCCCCGACCACGACGAAGTCGGTCTTCTTGGAGACCGACCCGGTGGCCTTCCCGCCCCTGGCAGTGATCGCCTCCTTGGACTCGTCCCGGCTGAACCCCGCCAGCGACCCGGTGACCACGACCGACAACCCGTCGAGGGTGCGCGGGACGGACTCGTCGACCTCGTCGGCCATCCGTACGCCGGCAAGCCGCCACTTGTCGACGACCTCGCGGTGCCAGTCGACTTCGAACCACGCCCGGACCGCGTCCGCGATGGTCGGGCCAACTCCCTCGACGTCCGCCAGCCGATCCCGGTCTGCCGCCTCGATCTCGTCGAGGCTGCGCAACGCCTGCGCGAGCGCCCGCGCCGCGGTCGGGCCGACGTGCCGGATCGACAACGCCACCAGCACCCGCCACAGCGGCTGCGCCTTGCGCTCCGCCAGGTTGTCGAGCAGGCGCCGCCCGTTCGCCGACAGTGCGCCGTCCTTCTTGGTGAACAGCGGTACCCGCAGCAGCGTCTGCTCGTCGAGCCCGAACAGGTCGCCCTCGTCGTGCACCACACCGGCGTCGAGCAGCGCGGACGCCGCCTCGTACCCGAGCACCTCGATGTCGAACGCCCCCCGACCTGCGACGTGGAACAGCCGCTCCCGTAGCTGGGCCGGGCACGACCTGGTGTTCGGGCAGCGGATGTCGGCGTCGCCCTCGCGCTCCGGCGCCAGCGCGGTGTTGCAGGTCGGGCACTTCTTCGGCATGACGAACGCCTTCTCCGACCCGTCCCGCAGTGCCACCACCGGTCCCACGATCTCCGGTATGACGTCGCCTGCCTTGCGCAACACGACCGTGTCGCCGATCAGCACCCCCTTGCGCTCGACCTCGGAGGCGTTGTGCAGTGTCGCCATCTCCACCGTCGATCCGGACACGACGATCGGCTCCATCACGCCGTACGGGGTGACCCGGCCGGTGCGGCCGACGTTGACCTCGATGGCGAGCAGCTTTGTGTTGACCTCCTCTGGCGGGTACTTGTACGCGATCGCCCACCGCGGCGCACGCGAGGTGGATCCGAGCCGGCGCTGAAGTTCGTACTGGTCGACCTTGACCACGATGCCGTCGATGTCGTGCTCGACGTCGTGGCGGTGCTCGCCGTAGTGCTCGATGTGCTTCAGCACGTCGGCGAGATCGGTCAGGACCCGGACCCGGTCGCTGACCGGCAGCCCCCATGCGCCCAGCGCGGCGTACGCCTCGGACTGGCGCTGCGGTTCGAACCCCCGGCGGGCGCCGACGCCGTGGCAGATCACTTGCAGCCGGCGCCGCGCGGTGACCCGCGGGTCCTTCTGCCGCAGCGACCCGGCAGCGGAGTTGCGCGGGTTGGCGAACGGCGCCTTGCCGGCGGCGACCAGGTCGGCGTTGAGCTGTGCGAACGCCTCGGCGGGGAAGTAGACCTCCCCGCGGACCTCGACCACCTCCGGCACCGGGTGATCGTCGGTAGCGGTCAGCCGGTCGGGGACACCGCGGATCGAGCGGATGTTGGGGGTGACGTCCTCGCCGATCCGACCGTCGCCGCGGGTCGCGCCGCGAGTCAGCCGGCCGTTCTCGTAGCGCAGGTTGACCGCGACCCCGTCCACCTTGAGCTCGCAGCAGAACTCGGCACCGGTCCCGCCCTCGCGCTCGACGCGGCGGAGCCAGCCTTCCATCTCGTCCCGGCTGAACGCGTTGTCGAGGCTGAGCATCCGCTCCAGGTGCTCGACCGGGGTGAACTGCGTCGAGATCGGGGCACCCACCTGCTGGCTGGGCGAGTCCGGCGTGCGCAGGTCGGGGTGCTTGTCCTCGAGCTGTTGCAGCCGGCGCATCGTCTTGTCGTACTCGGCGTCAGAGATCGTCGGCTCGTCGAGCACGTGGTAGCGCCACCGCGCGTCGTCGAGCTGTTCGGCGAGCTCGCTGTGCTGCTCCCGCGCCTTGGGCGGCGCCTGCTTGGCCATCATCGTTGGCCGGCGCGCACCACGGTCGCGCTGCCGAGGACCCGGGTACCGGCGTAGACCGCCAGCGTCTGCCCGGGGGCGATGCCGTGCGCAGGGCGATCAAGCACGGCGACCACGCTGCCACCGTCGACCGACACCGAGGCCGACAGCGCCGCACCGTGCGCGCGCAGCTGCACCTCCGCGTCGAACGGCGACGCAGGTAAGGGCGCGCACCACCGCGCCTGCCGGCCGTGGACCTCGTCGGCGGCGAGCGCCTCGTACGGGCCGACCGTGACCGTCGCACCGACCGGCTGCAGGTCGAGCACATACCTCGGCCTGCCGTCCGACGCGGGTGTGTCGATCCCCAGGCCGCGGCGCTGCCCGACGGTGTAGGCGAATACACCGTCGTGGCCACCCAGCCGCTGGCCCGACTCGTCCACGACGTCTCCCGGCCGCTCGCCGAGCCGCTCGCGCAGGAAGCCGGCGGTGTCACCGTCGGCGACGAAGCAGATGTCGTGGCTGTCCGGCTTCTCGGCGACCGCTAGGCCGCACCGTGCCGCCTCGGCCCGGACGTCAGCCTTCACCGTCTTCCCGAGCGGGAACATCGCGCCGCGCAGCTGGTCGACGGTCAGCACGGCGAGCACGTACGACTGGTCCTTCGCCGCGTCGGCCGCGCGGTGCAGCTCCCGGCTCCCGTCCGGCTGCGTCACGACCCGGGCGTAGTGTCCGGTGGCGACCGCGTCGAACCCGAGCGCGAGCGCCCGGTCAAGCACCGCGGTGAACTTGATCCGCTCGTTGCACCGCACGCACGGGTTCGGCGTGCGACCGGCGGCGTACTCGGCGACGAAGTCCTCGACGACGTCGGAGTGGAATCGCTCGGACAGGTCCCACACGTAGTACGGGATGCCGAGCACGTCGGCAGCCCGGCGGGCGTCGGCCGCGTCCTCGACCGTGCAACAGCCGCGCGCGCCGACCCGGTATGACCGCGGGTTGCGCGACAGCGCCAGGTGGACCCCGGTGACGTCGTGGCCGGCGTCCACCGCCCGCGCCGCCGCCACCGCTGAGTCGACCCCGCCGGACATCGCCGCCAGCACCCGCACGGCTAGCCCGTCCCTGCCAGCACCGCGGCCCGGGCCCGCACGACCGCCGGCCCGATCGCGGCCACTACCGCAGCCACGTCGGCGTAGGTGGAGTCGTGACCGAGGCTGAACCGCAGCGACCCGCGCGCCGCCGCCTCGTCGCAACCCGTGGCGAGCAGCACGTGGCTGGCCTCCGGCACCCCGGACGCGCACGCCGAGCCGGTCGAGCACTCGACGCCCGCCGCGTCGAGCAGCAGCAGCAGGTCGTCGCCGGCGCAGCCGGGGAAGGTTACGTTGGCGATCGCGGGTGACCGCGCGTCCGGCCCGGCGGACGCCGGCGGTCCTTTGAGCACCGCATCCGGCAGGACCGTACGGATCCCCGCGACCAGCACCTCTCGAAGGGCTCGCAGCCGAGCGGACTGGGCGTCCTGCTGGCGTACGGCGAGCTCGACCGCCACCGCGAACGCGCAGATGCTCGCCACGTCCACGGTCCCGGAGCGCACGTCCCGCTCCTGCCCGCCGCCGTGCAGCAGCGGAACGAGCTCGGTCTCCCGGCGGACCACCAGCGCGCCGACGCCGACCGGCCCACCAACCTTGTGGCCGCTGAGCGTGACCGCGTCAGCGGCGAGCGCGCCGAGGTCGAACGGGAGCTGGCCGACTGCCTGCACCGCGTCCGTATGCACGGGGACGCCGTGGTGGTGCGCGCTCGCGACCACCTCGGCAACCGGCTGCACGGTGCCCACCTCGTTGTTGACCCACATGCAGCTGACCAGCACGATGTCGTCGGGGTCTGCGGCCAACGAGTCGTGGAGCGCGTCGACGCGGAGCCGACCCGCGCCGTCGACCGGCAACAGCTCGACCTCGGCGCCCTCGTGGTCTGCCAACCACTGCGCGGCGTCGAGCACGGCGTGGTGCTCGACCGCGGTGACGAGGACCCGGCGCCGGTTAGCTGGCCGGTTCCGCCCCCAGAACAGTCCCTTGATTGCGAGGTTGTCGGACTCGGTACCGCCAGCGGTGAAGACCACGTCCCGGGGCTCGGCTCCCACTGCCGCGGCCAGCTGCTCGCGCGCCTCCTCGACCAACCGGCGCGCGCGACGACCCGAGCCGTGCAGCGATGACGCGTTCCCGACCTCGGCGAGCCGCGCGCGCATCTCGTCGACCGCCTCGGGAACCATCGGGGTGGTCGCCGCGTGGTCGAGGTAGTGCGGGCGTTCCCGCTGGGCGCTGGACATCGCGGCTAGGGTAGTCAGGCTGGGTTGCGCGCCATGTCCGAGGACTCGGCGGGCGGGCAGGCCAGGAGCAGGGTCGACGGCGCCGAGGTCGTGTTCCTGCATCCAGACCCCGACCCACGACCTCACCCGGGGTCCGGCTCTGGCAGCCTGGGGCTTCCCCGCTACACAGCCGCCTGGTCCCCCAAACTTTGCTGGTCGCGCTCAGCCCTTGCGCTTGGTGATTTCCTCGGTCGCCTGCGGGAGCACCTTTTTGAGGTCGCCGACAACACCGAAATCGACCAGCTCGAAGATCGGCGCCTCGGCGTCCTTGTTGACCGCGACGATCGTCTTGGACGTCTGCATTCCAGCACGGTGCTGAATCGCGCCGGAGATTCCGTTGGCGACGTACAGCTGCGGCGAGACGGTCTTTCCGGTCTGGCCGATCTGGTACGAGTGCGGATACCAGCCGGAGTCGACAGCTGCGCGGGAGGCGCCGACGGCGGCGCCCAACGCGTCGGCGAACGCCTCCACCGCCGAGAAGTCGCCACCGGTCCCACGCCCACCGGCCACCACGATGGCCGCCTCGGTGAGCTCGGGGCGGCCTGTCTGCTTGCGGTCCTCGCGGGCGGTGATCCGGGCCGTACGGGAGGCCTCGGACACCGCCACTTCGACGGTCTCCTCAACCGCTGCGCCGTCGGACTTATCCGGCGTCACCGCGTTGGGCTTGACCACGATGATCGGCGTGCCCTTCGTCACCGACGCGGTGACGGTGTAGCCACCGGCGAACACCGACTGGGTCGTGACCGGCGCACCGCCGCCCGAGCCCGGCTGCACGTCGACGGCATCGGTGATGATCCCCGAGCCCGTCCTGACCGCCACCCGGGCAACCACCTCGCGGGCCTCCGCGCTAGCCGGCGCCAGCACCGCCCCCGGTGACACCCTTTGCACCAGCTCGGTGAGCGCGTCCACCTTCGGCACGACCAGGAAGTCGTCGAGCTCGGGCGCGTTGAGCACGTAGACCTTCTCCGCTCCGTAAGACTTCAGCGCCTCGCGCGCGGACTCGATCCCGGATCCGAAGAACACCGCCGACGGCTCGCCCAGCCGGCGGGCAAGTGTCAGCAGCTCGGCCGTGGTCTTGCGGACCGACCCGTCGACGTGGTCGACAAGGACGAGGATCTCGCTCAAGGCTGGTTCCTCTCAGACGAACTTCTGGCTGGCGAGGTACGCGGCGAGCTTGGTGCCGCCGTCGCCGTCCTCGTCGGTCACGACGGTGCCCTGGCTCCGCGGCGGGCGGGCCTCGAAGCCATCGACACTCGTCCACGAGGCGGCAAGACCTACTTGGTTCGCCTCGACGCCGATGTCGGCGAGCGACCAGCTCTCCACCGGCTTCTTCTTCGCGGCCATGATCCCCTTGAAGGACGGGTAACGGGGCTCGCTGATCTGGTCGGTCACGCTCACCAGCACCGGAACGCTCGCCTCGACCGTCTCGGTGGCCAGGTCGCCGTCGCGGCGCACCGTGACGGTGCCGTCCGCGTACGAGAGCTCGGAGGCGTACGTCACGGCCGGCAGCCCGAGCCGCTCGGCGAGCATGGCCGGCACGACCCCCATGGAGCCGTCGGTCGACGACATGCCGCACAGCACGACATCGACCCGGTCTCCGTCGGCGCCGATCTTCTCGACCGCCTTGGCAAGCACCAGCGACGTGGCCAGCGCGTCGGAGCCGTGGATCGCCTCGTCGACAACGTGTACAGCCGAGTCGGCCCCCATCTGCAGCGCCTTGCGGGCGGCGTCGAGCGCCTGGTCCGGCCCGATCGTCAGCACGACGACCTCGCCGTCGTTGTCCGCGGCGAGCTTGAGCGCCTCCTCGACCGGGTACTCGTCCAGCTCGGACAGCAACCCGTCCACGCCGCCACGGTCCACCGTGTTGTCGGCCGCGTCGAACGTCCGGTTCGCGGTCGCGTCCGGGACGTGCTTCACGCAGACGACTATCTTCATGGGCGGCGGGTCCTCCTCGTGTAGGTCCCGCCGGATGCTACGGGGTGCTCAGCGGGTGACCACCGCCTGGGCCTGCGCGTGACAGTCACCGGACCGGTGCACCGAGTAGACCTCGAAGGTCACGATCCTCGGGCCCAACCCCTGCACGTGCAGGGTGATGTGCTCGCCCGCAGGGGCGGTCGGGTTAGGCAGCTCATCGGACCACCCGAGCGGTTGGTAGTACGGGTTGGACGTTCCGTTGTCGGAGAAGGTGTTGACGGTGCCGCTGCTCTGGTTGGTCAGCACCAGCGTGCCGTTGGCCGCCAGGTCCTGCGGGCAGCGGTAGTCGACGGTCAGCCCGGGGTCAGGTGTCGTGATCACGGTCTGGCTCGTGTCCAGCTGAACGTCATTCGCCCCCTGACGGACCTCTCCGACGCCGTGAACCAACTGCGAGGCGTCCATGCCGTCGAGCAGGTCGGCGTTCATGTTGTAGATCCTCGCGGCCGAGCTGAGGTCGAGGTTCGGCCTGTTCGGCCCCGAAGAGACCAACCGGAGGGTTGCTCCGGTGCCGGTGTTGCGAAGCGTCGTGAGCCCGTCCGCCTCGTTGACCCTCCCGAGCAACAGACTGTCTCCGGTGGCCGCGTACGTCGCGGCATCCACCCCCACTAGCGCAAGCATCGCCACAACGGCCGCTCATACCACCCTGACCGCGCGCAACTGAACCAGGCATGGCAGCACCCCATTTCGTCGACTGCCACCAGTGTCCGGGCGCACAGTTACGGCACCGTTACGGCGGGCCGCCCGAGGTCAGGTGCGGATCAGCCGGTCGAGGATGCGACCGACGATGAGGTACGCCAGCGCGGCCAGCCCCCAGTTGACGAGGATCTCCTTGGTCCGGTCGTCCCTGCCCTCGAAGTTGATGATGTTGCCGAACGGGCCGTCGAGCGCCTCGGCGGTCTCGTTGATGAACTCGACGACCGGGTTGGACTCGTTGATGCTGTCGCTCAGCGCGGCGAGCAGTGCGCCGATGGCGAGGATGACGGCACACAGCACCACGATCAGCCACACGATCGACGCGATCCGGTTGCGGACGGCCGAAACCCCGGCAGACACCTGGCCGCCGAGCTCTTGGTCCGACTTGCCCCCCTTGCCCTTCGGCTTCTGCTCGGCCTTCTCGTCCTTGTCGTCCTTCTTGGCCTGCCGCCGCTCGGCGCGCTCGGCCTTCTTCTGCTCCCGGGCGTCCTGCTTGTCCTGCTTCTGCTTGGCCTTGTCGGACTCGACCTGCTCGTCGGCCTGCCGGGTGACCTCGTCGAGCCGGGACCTGCGCTGCGGCTGGTCGTCGCTCGCGCCCTTTGATTCGGCCTCGGGGGCGGTGTCGGAGTCGGTGTCGCGGTTGGCAGCGGTGACCGCCGCGGGCGCCCGCCTGCCGTCGCCGGACGAGTCGGTGGCCTTCTGGTCCGTCACGCCGCAGGACATTACTCGTACGCGCAGGTACCACTTCACGGAACTCGGCTAGTCAGGAGGGGCCCGGCAGCCGCTGCACCACCGCCCGGGCACCCCGGCGACGAGCGAGCGCGGCGGGTAGTCCCCGCGGGCGACCGCGTGCGCGGCGAGCACGCTGCTCGAGCCGAGCCGGGGTCGCGCGCAGCACGCTCGACTTTGCGCCGAGCCAGCAGCCCGGCCCGATCCGCACCGGCGCCTTGACGATGCCCTGGTCCTTGATCGGCACATCCGGGTCCGCCGTTTTGTGGTCGAAGTCGGTGACGTAGACCCAGTCGGCGACGATCGTTGCCGACCCGATCTCGATGTCCAGGTAGCCGGTCACCGTGACATCGCTGCCCAACACCACCTTGGGACCGAGGCGGACCGTACCCTCGTGCACCCGGAGCCGGCACCCATCCCCGATGTGCGTCAGCGACCCGAGCACCAGCCGGCCGTAGCCACGCCGCACCGTCACCCGCACGTCCCGGCCGAGAAACACCTTGCCCTCACACACCACGCCGGGGTGGCGCAGCCGGAACACGGCGCAGCGCAGGTAGCGCACCAGGTGGTAGCGGGTCCAGGCCCGGTGCCGGACCACCCAGCGCAGCCGGGAGACACGTCAGCGCTTGGTCGCCGTGACCGACACGTTGTAGTACAGCCGGGCGGGGACGACCGCGACGAGCGTGTGCGTTGCGGATGGCGGCGGCCACCATGCCCGGCGCGATGTCGGTGACGTCGACCCGGTCGAGGAGCCTGGCGCGCTTGAGGTTCAGGCTGAAGAAGCCGGCCCCGCAACCGACCTCCAGGGTCCGTCCGTACGGTTGCTCGGGCCATCCGGCAACCGCGACGAACCGGTCGCGGGCGTAGTCGGTGCAGCGGTCGTCGAACGAGATCGACCACTTCTCGTCGTAGCTCCCCGCCTCCCAGTCGTGGTACAGAACCTGGGCCCGCTAGGTGTCCTGCCAGGCGGCCGCTACCTGTTCGGCGGTGGCCGGGTTGGCGCTGCTCACGCCGCTGGTCACCGGCCCTCGAACCGCGCCTTGCCCGGGCCCTGCTCGACGAAGCTCGCCATCCCGGTGTGCTGGTCCTCGGTGGCGAACAGCCCGGCGAACAGCTGCCGCTCCATCTCGAGCCCCGTGGCCAGGTCGGTGTCGAGGCCGTGGTCGATCGCCTGCTTGGCGGCGCGCAGCGCGTACGCCGGCCCGGTTGCGAACTGTGCGGCCCAGCGCTGCGCGGTCGGGTAGACCTCCGCGGCTGGCACGACCCGGTCGACCAAGCCGATCGCGGCAGCCTCGTCCGCCTCGACGAACCGTCCGGTGAAGATGATGTCCTTGGCCCGGCTCGGTCCCACCAGCCGCGCGAGCCGCTGGGTGCCGCCAGCGCCGGGAATGATGCCGAGCAGGACCTCCGGCTGTCCGACCTTGGCGTCATCGGCGCACACCCGTGCGTCGGCGCAGAGCGCCAGCTCGAGCCCGCCGCCGAGGGCGTAACCGGTGATCGCCGCGACCACCGGCTTGGGGATGGTCGCGACCGCGGTAAACGCCGACTGCAGCCGGCCGGAGTGATCGACCATGTCGGTGTACGACATGGTGCTCATCTCCTTGACGTCCGCGCCGGCGGCGAACACCTTCTCGCCGCCGTAGAGCACGACGGCGCGCACGTCGGTCCGCTCGGCCGCCTCGGTCGCAGCGGTGCGGATGTCCTCCTGCATCGCGGCGTCAAGCGCGTTCATCTTCGGCCGGTCGAGCCGGATCGTGGCGACCGCGTCGTCTACCTCGAGGCGCACGGACATCGGGCGAGCGTAGCGTCCGCCTGACCGCAACCTTGCGCGGCGGATCATGCCGGCCCGGGTGCACGAACAGCGAACGCCACCCTGCCCAGAGGTTGTACGCCTGGTCACGCGGCTCGGAGCCAAGCCGCGACCCGGGCGGCGTGATCGGCCGCCGCCCGTAGATTCTCGGCCGTCGCGGCCCCACGAAGGGCGTTGAGCCTCGCATCGAGTTCGGCGAGACGGGTCTCGCTGAGCGAACCGGCCAACCGGTCACGGATCCATTCGAGGGTGGCGACCTCCGCAGTCACTCCGGCCAGGTCGTCAGCCGCGGCGTGCACCCGCAGTTGTTGGGTGTGCAGGTTGAACCGGTCGGCCTCGACGTTCCCGCGGTAGAGCAGCTCGAGGTCGAGCGCCGACTGCGCCAGGTCGACCGCTGCCTGAGACGACGCTGCCGCGTCCTTGTTGGTCACGGCCCGTTGCAGGGCTGTGAGTGCCCTGTTTGTCGTGGCGACCACGCGCGGCGGGTAGTCGTTCGCCTGCAGCTCCCGCCACAGGTTCCGGGTTCGGACCAGCGTCGGGTTCGCCGCCTCCCAGTCGCCGAGGCGGACGTTCTCGAGGATCCCCCAGGCGCTGGTCGACAGCAGCCTCAGCTCAACGGGCACCAGGTCGTCGATCCGGTCGGTGGGGACAGCGAGCGCGAGTGCCTCGACCTCACGACCGGAGCTGGTGTCGAACTCGCCATAGCCGGGAGCGAACACCTTGTCCGACACCGACTCGTCGAGGTGGAGTTCCTGCATGACGACCGCCCCGCCCACTGGTCCCGATGGTCCCTCGACGGTCTGGTCGACCGCCTTGACCTCGATCTCCTCGAACACGACGCCGGTCACGTTTTCGGCCCTGAACACATCGCCCACCTGGGGGTCCGCGGGCATGATCATCGCGGGGGGACCATCACGCCCAGCGAGCCAGGTTCCCTCGGTGATCGCCACGGCTCCTTCGCGGTAGTCGAACACGTCCTCACCGAGGTACCAGACCGACCCATCGTCGGCCTGCGCGTAGCGGTCCAGGGCGACTTCCTCGATACGCCCGTCCAGGTAGGCGGTGTACTGCGACACGACCACCTCGATCGGCTCGCCGTCCACGGTGACGGTGTGCGTGCCCGGGAGCAAGGTGGTCTCCGACCGGAACGGCAGCCCGTCGACCCTGCCGAGCAGGACTACCGAGTCGAGGGCGCTGATGGGGAACAGCGGGTTGGTGATGCTTGTCGGATCGGAGAAGGTCGGCCTGTCGACATCGACTCGTGCACTCGTGACGGCGCAGCCGTTGCCGCTGTAGGTGCCGCACCGGGTGACCGGCCACTCGACCGTTGTGCCCGCCACGTCGTCGCCGGCGGCAGGAGCCTCCGATGGTCCGCTGTCGGTGCCGCCGCGTGCTGTGCAGCCGGCTCCGCCGAGGACTGCAGCAACCAGCGCGAGCACCAAGATGGTCCTGCTTCGTATCGTCATCTCTCTGTTCCTTCCTTGGTGTCGTTGTTGCGCAACCTAGGAAGGGGAACTGAGATGGTGATGAGAACGGCTACCCGTGAGTGGAATCATTCGGCGGCGGGGTCGCCAGCCTGACGCGCAGGGTTGTCGGGGCTGCACCGAGGACCGTGGCGCTTCCGCCGTGTGCCTGCGCGATCGCCTGCACGATCGCCAGTCCGAGCCCGACGCCGGCGCCGGTGCGGGCGCGATCGCCGCGCGCGAATCGCTCGAACGCGCGGGCCGCGAGGTCCGCACCGAACCCCGCACCGTGGTCGGTGACGTCGATCTCGACGCCGCCGGGCGACCTTCTTGCAGCCAGCAGGATCTCACCGTCACCGTGGCGCAGCGCGTTCTCGACGAGGTTTCCGACGGCTTGACGCACCCGCAGCGGATCCACGCTCACCGCCAGGTCGGTCTCACATTCGACCCGGATGATCCGATGTCGTCGGGTCGCGCGATCGGCATACCGGTCTCGCACTCCTCCCAGAAGCTGACGAACGCGGACCAGCTCGGGTCGAACCGGCAGCTGCCCGTCAGCGGCCCTCGCAATCACGAGGAGATCCTCGGCGAGCTGGGCGAGGCGGTCGCATTCCTCGGCCGCGGCCACCAGGGACTCGCGCAACGATGGTTCGACATCAGCGGTCAGCAGCGCACCATCGAGCTCGGTCTTGATGATCGCGATCGGCGTACGCAGCTCGTGGCTGGCGTCGGCCACGAACCGGCTCTCCCGCTCGTAGGCCGCCTGCAGGCGCGTCAGCATCTCGTTCAGGGTTTCGCCGAGCCGTCGGATCTCGTCGCGGGCCGCGGGCAGCGGCAGACCCTCGTCGCTCGGGCGCAGCGAGACCTCGCGGGCGCGGCGCCGCATCGCCTCAACGGGTGCCAGCGCCTGAGTGGCGAGTAGATAGCCGATCAGCGACGAGACCAGGACTGTGACCAGACCGCCGACCACGAACGAGGACACGACATTGGAGAGTGCGTCGTCGCGGTCGACCAGGGACTGGCCAACGACCACGACCGACGAACCGTCGCCGCTGCCAGCCGCCAGCAGCCGTGCCCGCCCGTCGACGCCAGGCAGCTCCCTCTCCACGGTGAGTGGCTGGGCGGTGGCTTGCCGCACCTCCGCGGGGCTCAGAGCCGGGCCTTGAAGTGTGCCGACAGAGTCGACCACCTGGCCGGTTGGGGACAGGAGCTGCACGAACGTCTCTTCGGGATCCTCCAGCGCGACCCCGGACAGCGAGGGCTCCCCTACTGCTTCGACAAGGGCGGCGACTCGCGCGTCGAGACTGGCGTCGACCCGCTCATCCAGATCCGCACGCAACCGCAGGTACACGAACAGAGCGGCACTGGCCAGCATCAGAACCATCGCCAACCCGAAGGCGATGGTGAGCCTGACGCGGATCGGGAGCCGGCTCAGATCCCACCGTCCACGCGAAGGCGGTATCCGATACCGCGAACGGTTTCGAGGCTGCGCACACCGAACGGACGGTCGATCTTCTGACGCAGATACCGCACGTACACCTCGACCACGTTGGACCGCTGCTCGTAGGCGAAGTCCCAGGCGGCGTCCAGCAGCTGTTGCTGGCTCAGCACCTGCCCGGCCCGCCGCATGAACGTCTCCAACAGCGCATACTCGCGTGCCGACAACACGATCTCGGTGCCGCCACGCCATGCCTGGCGAGTCGCGGGGTCCAACCGAAGCGACCCCACCTCGAACACCGCTGGTCTCTCCAACGGGTCGCGTCGGACCAGAGCGCGCAGCCGAGCGAGCAGCTCGGCAAGCGAGAACGGCTTCGTCAGATAGTCGTCGGCACCGACATCCAACCCCCGAACCCGATCCTCGATCGCGTCACGCGCGGTCACCATGATGATCGGCACCCAGACGCCAGCCGCCCGCAGCCGTCGACACACCTCGAAACCGTCGACGTCAGGGAGCATCACGTCGAGCACCATCACGTCATAGCTGGCCGCTCGCACCATCCAGAGGGCTTCGCTGCCGGTACGAGCGACATCGGCCACCACGCCGGCGCCGCGCAGAGCCCTACGCATGGCCGCGGCCATCCGCACCTCGTCCTCGACGAGTAGCACGTGCACACCTGGCACACTCCTCGACCAAGATGAGAGCCAACTGAGAACCCGCCACCATCAAACGGGCCAAGGGCGCCTGCCGCGGCCCTAGCCCGGCCAGGCGACCAGTCCGAGCTCGGCCGGACCGGCCAGCGCAGGATGAGCGGGCAGCACCCGGACGGTGTAGCCGAACGGCCCGGTGGTCTCCAGCTTGACCTCGCCGGCGAACCGGTGCCGGCTGGCCTCGTACGCCTCGACGTGGCCGAGCGGCACCGACTGCGGCCGGTCGAGGGAATCGTCGTCGCGCGCGGTCCCGTGGACCACCTCGACCCGCACGTCGTCCGCCGCGAGCTCGCCTAGGTCGGTCCACACCTGCAGGGTGAGCGTGGACCCGACCTCTGGGGCGTCGCCGATCCCGGTCGCATCGACGTGCTCCACCCGCACCCGCGGCCAGCCGGTGGCGACCTTGGCCTTCCACCTGGCCAGCCGGGTCGCCTCGTCCGGGTGGGCTCGCAGCGTGCGGGCGGCCCGCGCGGCCGGTGCGTACAGCTCGAGGACATAGTCGCGGAGCATCCGGGTCGCCTGCACCTTTGGCCCGAGCGAGCGCAGCGTGTGCCGGATCATCTCCACCCAGCGGACCGGCACGCCTGCCTCGTCGAGCGCGTAGAACCGCGGGGCCACCTCGTCCGCCACCAGGTCGTACAGAGCCCGCGCCTCGATGTCGTCGCGCCGGTCGGGGTCCTCGACGCCGTCGGCGGACGGGATCGACCAGCCGTTGGAACCGTCGAACCACTCGTCCCACCACCCGTCGAGGATCGACAGGTTCAGACCGCCGTTGAGCGCCACCTTCATCCCCGATGTCCCGCACGCCTCGTACGGACGGAGCGGGTTGTTGAGCCACACGTCGCAGCCCGGGTAGAGCTGCTAGGCCATCGTGATGTCGTAGTCGGGCAGGAACACGATGCGGTGCCGGACGGCGGGGTCGTCGGCGAACCGGACGATCTCCTGGATCAGCCGCTTGCCACCTTCGTCAGCGGGGTGCGACTTGCCGGCGACGACGAGCTGGACCGGCCGTTCCGGGTGCAGCAGCAGCTCGCGCAGCCGGTCGGGGTCGCGCAGCATCAGCGTGAGCCGCTTGTACGACGGGACCCGGCGGGCGAAGCCGATGGTGAGCACGTCGGGGTCGAGGACAGAGTCCACCCAGCTGAGCTCGGCCGGGCTGTGGCCGCGGTCGAGCAGCGACGCCCGCAGCCGGCGCCGGACGTCGGCGACAGTGCGCTCGCGAAGGGCTCGCCGGGTGGACCAGATCACGTCCGCGGGCACTCGCTCGACGACGCCGAACGGGTCCGCGTCGCCGTCGCCATCGGAGTCGGCGAGCGCCAGCACCTCCGGCGCCACCCAGGTCGGCGCGTGCACGCCGTTGGTCACCGATCCGATCGGCACCTCCGCCGGGTCGAAGCCCGCCCACAGCCCCGCGAACATGTCCCGGCTGACCGCGCCGTGGAGCAGGCTTACCCCGTTGGCGCGTTGGGCCAGCCGCAGCCCCATCACGGCCATGTTGAAGACCCCGGCGTCGCCGCCTGGGTACGACTCGGCGCCGAGCGCGAGGATCCGATCTGCGGGCACACCGGGCTGCGCGTTGTCGCCGCCGAAGTGCTGCTCGACGAGCTCGCGGGGGAAGCGGTCGATGCCGGCGGGCACCGGCGTGTGGGTCGTGAACACGGTGCCGGCGCGGGTGGTCTCGAGCGCGGCGTCGAAGTCGAGGCGGCCATCTCTGGTCAGCTCGCGGATCCGCTCCAGGCCGAGGAAGCCCGCGTGCCCCTCGTTGCAGTGGTAGACCTCCGCGGTCGGGCCACCGGTGATGCGCGCGTACGTCCGCAGCGCCCGGACGCCGCCGATGCCCAGCAGCATCTCCTGCAGCAGCCGGTGCTCCGGACCGCCGCCGTAGAGGCGGTCGGTGACGTCACTGGCGCCGCCACTGGCGGCGCCGTCGTCGCTACCTGCCACGGCGTCCAGCAGCAGCAGCGGCACCCGGCCGACCTGCGCGACCCACACCCGCGCGGTGAGCCGCTTGCCGCCAGGGAGGCCGACGTGGACGTGCGGGACGCTGCCGTCGGTTTCGCGGAGCAGCGTCAACGGCAACCCGTCCGGGTCGTTGACCGGGTAGCGCTCCTCCTGCCAGCCCTCGGGTGACAGTGCCTGGCGGAAGTAGCCGTGCCGGTAGAACAGGCCGACCGCGACGATGGGGACACCGAGGTCGCTGCCGGCCTTGAGGTGGTCGCCGGCGAGGATGCCAAGGCCGCCGGAGTACTGCGGGAGCACGCCGGTGATGCCGAACTCGGCGGAGAAGTAGGCGATCACGGCGGGGGCGTCCTCGCGGAGCGACTCCGAGCGCTGGTACCACCGCGGGTCGTGCAGGTAGCGATTCAGATCGGCGTGGGCGAGCTCCAGCCGTCGGCGGAACTCGGGCTCGGCCGAGAGCCGGTCGAGCCGCTCAGTGGACAGCGCACCGAGCAGGCGTACCGGGTCCCGTCCGGTCTGCTCCCACAGCTCGGGGTCGATCCCAGCGAACAGGTCCTGCGTGTCGCGGTGCCAGGAC
>Ga0136635_10000093_pt1 | contig 19593 bp, 14 predicted proteins | sample AntDrymeUQ852106_2_FD_105495 | JGI IMG/M metagenome (GOLD analysis project Ga0136635, IMG submission 105495) | Polar desert sand microbial communities from Dry Valleys, Antarctica - metaG UQ85 (21.06) | ecosystem: Environmental > Terrestrial > Soil > Desert | place: Antarctica: Dry Valley... | reverse complement strand
CCGCGATCATGGCCGCCGCGCGCGGCGAATATCGAGGAAATAACGAAACTAACAAGGACCGGCAATCGCAAGGTGGCGACATTTCATCGTGGATGATCATCCTCATTTTCATGGTTCTCATGATCGTCATCAAACGTTTGGGAGGTACCCGTCCAGTTGTCTACACGCGCCGGGGATCGGGTTCCTGGACGAGCAGCGGAGGTTGGGGAGGCGGCAGCTGGGGTGGTGGAGGTGGAGGAAGTTCCGGCGGATTTAGCGGTGGGGGCGGCAGCTCATCCGGCGGGGGTGCAGGAGGGAGTTGGTAGATGAAACCAAAACATTTTTTGCAGGATATCGAAAACGACAAACTCCTCGCGGCTATCCGCGCGGCCCAAGAAGGAAGTAATTCGGACATCGTTGTATTGGTCAGCCAAAAGAAAATTCCAAACGCTCTTCTTGCGGCAGAAACTGCTTTTGCCAAACTTCAGTTGGAAAAAGCAGTCCAACAAAACAGCCTGCTCATTTTTATCGCTCCCCTAGCTCAGACTTATGCCGTGGTAGGAGGTCAGGCCCTTCATACCAAAGTGGGCCAAATCTGGTGGGATGAATTGGCTGCCCTACTGGGCAGTTATTTTAAGGAGGGGCGATTCGGAGATGGCCTCATAGCGGCCTTGGCAAAAGCAGGCCAAGCCGTCAAACTTCACTTTCCCGCCCACATTCCGCAGGATCGCTCCACTCAGCACGATCTCCTCGAGGAATAGGTCGAATCGACGCTCAACGGTCATGATCCAAAAGGAGGTTAACTTCGTCCCTTCGTTCTTCGAGGGCTTAGACCTTTAGGAAAAAAGTGCACTTCCTCTGTTTGTTATGAATCATTCTTCTTGGCTTTCTGAACCTTCTTCGTTCAACTTTTCTTCTCCCATGAACGGAACCGCAGAAAAAATAGTCATCTTCGATTGCGACAGCACCCTCAGTTCCATCGAGGGCATCGACGAACTCGCCCGGCCCTGTGCCCCTGAGGTGCACCAGCGGATTACCGAGATGACTCTTGATGCCATGGAGGGACGGATCCGGCTCGAGGAAGTATTCGGCAAACGCCTGGAATGGATCAAGCCAAGTCGCCAGGCAGTGGAAGCCCTTGGCGAGCTCTACATTGAGACGATGCTTCCCGGCGCAGAGGCTTGCGTTGCTGATCTGCAGAACGCCGGCTGGACCTGTATCATTCTCAGTGGGGGAATTCTCCAGGCGATTCTCCCCATCGCGGCGCGGCTCAAGATCGATCAAGTGGAAGCGGTCAGCCTCCGTTTCGATGCGGATGGAAATTACCTTGATTTCGACCTAAACTGTCCCACGACCCGTACTGGGGGAAAACCGCTCTTCATCGAGAGCCTTCGCAAAACGTCTGCGCACCGAGATTTCATCGTCATGGTTGGCGATGGTGCCAGTGATTTGGAAACCAAAACGGTGGTGGACCTTTTTGTTGGCTTTGGCGGAGTAATTGTCCGGGAGAAAGTGCGTGCAGAATCGCACCATTTCATCATGGACCTCTCAGAACTGGCTCCTTTGCTAGCGAAAATTTGTGAAGGGCCTAGAATTTGAAGCGCGATTTCCGTTAACAAGGGGAAGAATCGAACGCCCCATTCTTTCTTTGCGGTATTTCTCGAGATCCTAGATGATTCCAATCAATCCCGCCTCGGAATCTTCCTTGTGCCAAAAAACATTAGCAGTGCACCCTGCGACGGCTCGTCACTGAACGCCGTGGCCGGGGGCGGCACCCTCCGCCAGATTTTTGAGATACTGCTGCACCATGCCTCGGTATTCGGCAGGAGCTTTTTCTTTCTGGAGAAGAGAAACGGCGTCGCGATCTTTGGGTTTGATGCCTGAGCTTACCTGGCCATTGACTCCCGGCTCTCCAGAGCTTCCCTTGTAATCCTGAACTCCTGCCTGAACCCCTCCGCCATTCTGGTTATTTTGTCCTATCTCATTTTGTCCGGGCGTGGACTCCCCCGGAGCACCGGGTGCAGGGGCGCCTTCCGCACCGGGTTTGCCCGGAGCACCAGCCATCGCCGGGGCGGCTGCAGCGGCCGCGGCTGCAGCTTCCGCCATAGCACCGTTCAAAGATTTGAGCGCTTTATCCAGAGCTGCCTTGGCTTGGGCATTAGCCGCACCAGCTTGTTGGCCTTTAGATTGGGCTGCCTCCAGAACTGCTGAATCCAACGCCGCTTGGGCATCTTTCAAAGCCCCGGGAACATCGGCGGGGGCTCCGGCCGAGCTGGCCTGCGCATCGGCGACAGACTTTTGAGCATCCATCATTTTTTTAACGGCATCGGTTAGATCTTTTTTAAGTTCGATGCCTTCGCCGGCGGCGGTGGCCTGGTCTTTCGCTGCTTGGATGGGCGCAGCCATAGCTGCCAAAGCCGCCTGCTGATTCAAGGCGGCTTGAGCAGCGGCCAGCTGACTTTGAATTTGGGCACTTGCTTCAGCCAAGGCCGCCGCGGGTGTCGACTCCGGACTGGCCGAAGGCGCACTGCTCGGGCTGGGGCTACTCGCACTCGCTGCCATTTGCGCGGCGGCCTGCCCCAGACTAGGCGCGGCCTGCGGACTGGCCGCCAAAGCTTTCTCCTGCAACTTGGCGGTCTCCTCCGCCAAGTTTTTCTGGTCGCCCGGAGCTGCGGCACCAGGGGCCGAATCCAAAGCTTTTTGTTTGGCCAGGGCGTCTTTGACCTCCTTATCCAAATCAGCCAATTGTTGCATGGCTTCGGCCGGAGTCTTAGCAGCGTCGGACGCCGTGTCAGCCGCCATCTTTTTTGCCTGGTCTTGCAGAGCGTCGCCCGCCGCTTGCAATTTCTTGGCCGCATCCGCCTGGGCTTCTGCCACTCCGGCTTTCTCATCTTTTTTCAGCGCGGCTTTTTCGCTCAGTTTACCTTCAGCCACCTCGATCGATTTTTCAGCTTGGCTGGCTAAAGTGGCAGCGGGTGCGTTGAGTCCGGTGAGTTCCTTTTTCAAAGCGGTCACTTCATTGGAAATTTTACTCTGTTGTTCCTTTAATTCCTGCTGTGCCTGGGGTTCCCCTTTCTCGGTTGCTTGGGCCAAAGCGGCCTGGTCCGCTGCCAACTGCTGCAATTTACCTGCCATGGCCCCCACACGTTCGGCCACCGGTTTCCCTTCCCTGATCTTCATCAAAAGCACTTGCAACCCGTCGAGCAAACGGCCTCCAGAACCCAGGGCCTCCGGAAATTTGCCCCCACTCAAGTCTGCAACTGCCGTAGACGCCATGGCTTCCAGTCCGATTTTTTTGGACTCACTCAGCGCCGCCGCAAATCCGCCGCATTTGTTTTCAGGCATGGCCGCCACAACCTTTTCTAAGGTGGTCAGCATAAGTTCCGACTGCCGCTTGATAGAGATCTGTTCGCTTTTGGACAGTGTGTACAGAGAAACCAGCTCTGTGGGAAGCTTGTCACCCGATTTTCCGGAAACCGCCAGTTCCCTGGTATGCTTTAGATTTCCGGTCTGCGAAAGAACCAGTTGCTCCAGTCTTTTTTCCATTGAAGCCTCGTTCATTTGCAGAGCCAGATGATCGGACATGGTTTTGAGGCTGACTTGTATATTTTTTTGCGCTTGGCTGGCGGTGGTCAGTTTTCCTTCCGCTCCAGAAATTTGTTGGCTGCCCACGTCCTTCAAAACCTGCACCAAAGGCTGAATCTCTTTATCACTCAGGCTCGATAGTTGCCCTACGGTCTGTTGCACCTGCCCAAATTCGGCCGAGTTCATCCCATTCTGCTGAAAGTCTTCCAGCAACAATTGCAACTGCGCCCGTGCCTGTTCCGCCTGCTTGCGGACCTCTTCTTGGGCGATGCTGTTGCGGTAGGCTGATGTCTGCAAATTCACTGGGGTCTGGGCCGGAGCAGCGGCGGCAAGGAGAACGATCCCCATCGAAAGAAAGGTTGTCTTCATGGTTGGTTTTTCCTTAATGAACTGTCCAAGTCTTCGTTAACTTTCTTCTGCGTATTATAAATGTTTTCGATCTCGACTGCCCGTGCTCCCATCATCTCGAGGAGTTCCGCTTTCTTGGCGCCTTCCGATAAAATCGCTAAAGATTTTTTAGCACTCAGCCCCACTCCTGGTCCGGTCGCATCGTTATTATCCGTGACCTCAATCCAATAGACCACATTGCAACCCTCATTCCAAGCCGGCTTTTGGAGGGCCAAATCCCAGCTAAACGAACTGCCTTGAATCATACCTCCTCCTTCGGGAAGAGGAAGCAAAATTTCCCCGCTTTCCACCGGGATTTCCCCGCCTCCCAGGGGAACTGGCCGGGACAGCTCATATTTCAAGGCAACTTTCTTGATCCCAAAATCGTCCTTGGCCGAATAGACCAATTTGGGTTTGGCCTTGGGCAGCACGCCCAGCCTCGGGCTGCTGGGAACAGTCAGTTCCACGATCGGCGCCTTGTCCTGCACTAGCTCAATACGATAGACCGTATTTTCCACCGATTTTATTCCCTCTGGGTTGACTAAAGGAATGGAAAATCCGGTCATGCCCTCTTTCGGCACCACAAATTCTCCCTGAAGCCCTTTGCCACCGGAACCGCCCACTTTTAACTCCACGCTCTGCGAATTTCCTTCCATTTGCACCAGCGCACTTTTCAAAGCCTGGGTGGCTAGACCCTCGATACGAATTTTACTGCCAACCAAAAAGGTCAGGTTTCCCGCCGACATTTCTGCAGGGGGCAAACCGGTGTATTCGGGATAGGTCTGGGTGCATTTAAAAGAGGCTAAGGAGGGAGGAGTGTTTGCCTTGACTTCAAAATCCGGACTGGTGCCGTCATTGAGCACGAAACGATAATGAAATGGCTGCTGGATATTGCGCAGAGTCACGGAAAAGACATCCGGCGTATCCAACGAAGACGAGGCCGTGATTTCCTGCCGGGTGTTATCGGCATAAATCATGAACATTCTCCCGCTCTTAGGCACATCACCCAGGGCGCGCGCGGAAAGGGTCAAATCAGATCCAATCGGCACCAATGCATCACCGCTAACCGGAACCACGATAGTCCTCGTCGGCAACGGGGTCATCCTTAAAAAGATGCGTTGCAGCAGGATTGGCGCTTTGGGCCACGTCAAGGCCACGGTGACACCGACGAGCAACAATACCGCAGCCGCAAATTGGGCAAAGCGTTTGTAGCGGGTAGTTTTGACCACGAGCTTGGCCAGATTCATGGAACGAACCTGCAGATTGACCCGAGACATCAGCTCATGGACCAAGGCCAGCGAGCCCTGCGTGCAGCCCGGCTTGGCCTCAGCCAACTCCACGGTGGAAATTAGAGACGTGCGAAAAGCGGGGATTTCTTTTTCCACCCGCAAAGCCGCCGTCACTAAGGTCAGGCGCTTTTTCCAAGGCTGAACGCCGTACCGAAAAATGATAAAACCGGCGGCCGCCGCATCGGCCAGCAACAAAACAAACCGCACCGTCCAAGGAAGATTGAATAACCAATCCGCCAACCCCTGTAGCAGCCAGAGGAAGGGCAACGCGGTAAGGAGCAACAAGAGACACTCGCCGAGATTGACCCGCCATTGTTTGGCGCGTACTTGACGCAAACTGCTTTCCACCGCCGGCGGCAAGGGAAGGGGCCTGCCCGCCGGAAGAACGGGCAACAGGGAGGAGCGCACCTTAACTGGAGCGGGGGAAACACGTTCCGCTTTCGTAAAGCGCTTTTTGAGTTGGGTCAGCGTCGCCGTCATTTTATTTCAACTGTTTTAACCGCCGCAGGAACCACTCCAGGAGCATTAACACCAATAAAAGCCCCATACACCAAGGCGAATGAAAGAGGTCGATCTTCCGAAAGTTGGCCACGGTGGCGCTCTGCGAGGAAATCAAAGCGGGCAGCTGTTCCAAGTCTTCTTCACGAAGAAACTTGCCCTTCGCTGTGTCGGCCATGGCTTTGAGAACACGCTCGTTCAGCGCAGTTTCCATCTGCTCCAATTTCGGTTCGATCACCTCAAACTTGACCACGCCTTCAGGATCTTGAAGGGTGGAATAACGGTAAGTGCCCGCCATTTCCGCGGTAAATTCACCGCGATATTCCCCAGCCTGCCCCCCCACCGCGCTGACTTGAAAGGGAATTACCTTTTCCGCTTGTTTGACGGATTCATCGGCCCCAGTCACTTTCAAGATGCCCTCGAGGTTCGACGCAGTCAGAACTTCGTAATCTTCTTTGTAAACTTTGCCAGAAATGACCACTTTGTCGCCCACATAATATCGTTCCCGGTCCGGTTTTAATTGCGTGCGCGAGGAAGCCCCTTCCAGACGTTTCAGAGATAGCGACTGCATGATCAAACCCCATATCTGAGAATAATATTTTTCACCAATCCGGCTGCGCCAGCGGTAGGTTTCATCAGTCCCGATAAAAACCGTTTCCCCGGACCCATACCCCTGAATGGCCATGACCGGCATGGATCCGCTCTGCCCGGCTTTTTCCGGGCGGGAATCCACCAGCAGGACTTCCGCTCCTGGCTTAGCCCGCGACACCGCCGCTGTCCAACGCGCTCCAGGCAGGGAATCCCAGATCCTCTGGTTTTCGACCGGATCCTCCACCAACTGCAAATAGGAAGAGGTTTCCCCGACCGAAGTCACCTTGAGTTTAAAGGGTTCCTTCGTCCGCACTACCCTCAGTTCCGCCGTGACGGAGGGATCGGGAACGACCGGCAATAAAGCTTCCAAAGGCGTGCCGATATAACCCGAAGGATTAAATTTGGGACCGGCCAAAAAAATCAATCCGGCCCCGGCTTGCTCCACCGCTTCCGCGAGCAGCTTCATCCGAGTTTCGCCCAGATCCTTAGGCGAGACATCACCCAAAATAATGATTTCGTACTTGAGAATCCCTTCACGATCGTCCGGCAGGCCCGGCAGGAAAGGAGAGTCGGGCAGCTTATCCAAGCCGGGCTCTCCATCGATCAGGACGCATTTCACATCCAGGCGTCGGTCGCGTTGCAGATAAGCGAGCAAATACCGAAAATCCCAACGCGGATCCTGGTCGATAAAGAGCACGTGGATTTTATTATCCACCACCCGAAGCCGGGTCGAGATGACGTTATTCTCTTCGGAAATTTCCCCGGCCTGCACCGGCACCGAGGCTTCCAAACGAAACTCTCCCAATTCTTCCGGCACATATTGGAAAACCACTTCCTGCTCGCCGTCCTCGGCTAATTCCACCTTTCTTTCGCCAACGGTTTTGCCATTTGCCTTCAGAGTTGCGGTCACGCTGGTTCGCCCCAGGCCCTGGGCCCGCAGCTTCATTTTAACGTCGACCTTTTCTTTAACAAATGCCAGTTGCGGCGCAGTTATGGCTCGCAAGCTCAGATCGATAGGAGTGGTGACCCCGACTCCGTATATAAAAAGAGGAATGTTCTGTTCCTTGACCATGCGCGCGGCTTCGACCGGAGGCAAACCGCCGTTGTTAGCCCCATCTGTTATAAGGAGGATTCCCGCAATGGCTTGACCGCGATTCTGTTCAAGCACTTGCCGAAGTGATTCTCCCACCGCCGTAGCCTGTTCCTCAGCTTTCATCGCCTTGAAAAAATTAACGGTCTCCTCACTGCTCAGTGAAGCGCTCCCCTCTCCGCCAACCGGAGAGCCGATGCGGTAGGCGTCTCGGCCAAACTTATAAAAATTAAGATCTGATTTTTCCTGCAATCGCGGCCAGAGATTTAGCTTCGTGTTGGCGGCGAGCTTCTGCAACAGCGCCCAACGATTCGTGTTAAGCTGTTCCGCCTCCGTTCCAGAGGGAGCATCCTGATTCAGGCCCCGTGCAGGATCCAGCAGTCCTGCCACAATCCCTGCGCGCTTGAGGTCTTCCGGGGTTCCACGCCGATCATTCAGCATCATGCTCTGCGAGGCGTCCAGCAGGACAATGAGGCTTTGGCGCACCGGCTGATTAATGGTCAGATGCACCACCGGCTTCACCAATAAAAACAAAAAGAGCGCCAAGGCCAGGATGCGCAACAGCGTCATGATCTGGCGCCAAACCCGCGGAACGGAGGGAGAACACTTTAGATAAGCCCAAATGCACGCGGCTGAAAGCACCAGGAAAATCAGGAAAGCCCAGCCCATGGGAATCCCTTCGCTCTCTAGAATCCATTCCCGGCTACCGGCCGGAAGGCCCTCATTCGAAGAAAATAAATTTAAAATCCAATTACTCATATTGTGAATAATCTTCCTATCTGGGCCGACTAAACCGGTGAGCTAGCCCACATTCAATCAGGGCCAAACAAGCCGCCAGCCAAATCAACGCCGTCCAGAATTCCTTGGTCACCCGCATTTGCGGCACGCCGGTCTCAGAGTCGGCCGACCCCGGTTTGGGCCCCTCTTCCAACGCCACAATCTTGGCCGAATCTTCCTGAAGAAGATTAGATTCAGACGGAGATAATTCCACGGCGAAAACGGCCTGCGGTTGATCGTCCTGACCTATGAAGACGCGATACGCGCCGACATTCTCGGTATCGCGATACCGAATCACCGCACGCTGACCGTCGAGATCAACCCGACCGGCCGGCCTTTTGTCTTGGTCGGGTCCGGGCCGGATCACTGAAAAATCCTTCCCGAGCAATTCCATAGAAACGGGCAATTCAAAACTTTCCCCGGGTCCGAGAGCAAGCCGGGCCGCGTTCCGTCGACTTAAATAACCCATCAGCCGCTGGTTCAACGCAACAAAGCCGGGGTGCAGGGGAAGATTGTTCCATTGGGGAGTTGCCGTGCTGTTAAAAAGCACCACCCGCCCCATGCCGTAAGCCCACTCCGCTGCGGCCGGCGTGTCGTTGGAAAATCGGAAAAGAACCAAAGGCTTGCGACTTTCCCCGGACGTTGCGGCATTGCCGGGAGCGGCTTCTTCCTTCTTCAACTCCAAGGGAAAATATTCGGTAAAACGCACGCCGCCCAAAGTTCCTTCGGTGCGATCGTTCCAGATGGCTGTGACAGGGTGGTCAAAACCTTCCGATTGCAGGGATTGCACGGATCCGCCCTGGCCGGACTTTTGCAAAGGCCCGAGAGTCGCCGGTAACAATTCGCTGAACACGATGTTCTGCTTCCACTGCACCGGATCTGTCTTGGGCCCTGGAAAAACCACCAGACTTCCACCTTGCTCCACGTATTTTTTGAGCGATAGGGCCGCACCGGGCGAAATGGACCCCGGATTGCAAAGAAAGACCACGTCGAAAGGCTCCAGCGTGGTTCTTTCCAAGGCGGCCGCGGGAAGAATAGCCAGATCGAGATAATATTGCGCCTGCCGCTCCGAGGAAATAGGCGCCAAGGCATTGGCCAAAAAATAACTGTCCCGATCCACCGGCTGCGATTGAAAACTGGCATCCACCAACAGCGCACGCATTCGATCAACGACCTGAAGGGCCAAGGTGCGTTGATTATCTAACGGCAGGCGATCGGGAGGAATCAGCGCGGAAACGGTGTGAAATCCCGCTTTGGAAAAACGCATGAAAAGACTAATGCTTTGCGTCGTACCCGGTTCTATCCGCGCGATTAAGGTCTCATCGGAAGGCGCCTCGCCGTCTGCGGCCAGAGTGAGGCGGACATTTTCGACAGGCTTGGTTCCGAAGTTTTGGACATCGATCTGGAATCGGCAGGGCAACTGCGCGGCCGGCACGCCGCCTTCCGGTTTGAGCACCGTAATGGCCAAATTGTCCTCGCCGCTTTTACCGAGGATGACCGGCTTTAGGGCAATGCTGGGATTTTCCTGCTGCAACTTTTGAATCTCTTTCCATCGGCTCCAGGCCGGACTCTGGCTGTCGGTATAAATGATTACTTCACGGCGATACCCGGAAACTGGCTTCAATGCTTCCACTGCGGCGCGTATCCCTTGAGCCAGATCGCTGCCCCGCTCGCTCACTTGCGCCAACTCAAGACTGCGGCGAAAACGCGACACATCCGGGCCAGGCTTGGCAATCAGGGCTTCAACTCGGTCTGAAACCAAGAGTAGCGCAATTTGTGATCCAGGTTCCATGCGACCCACTGCTTCAAGGATGGTTTTCTTACCCTGCTCAAAACGCGTCTCCACCCCATCGCTCTGGCCCATACTGGCCGAATTGTCCAAAAGCACTACCGTGGCCACCGGGCCGTCTCCCGAGGCGGACCCCGGAACCAAAGTTTTCAAAACCGGCTGGGCAAAGGCCAGGGCCAGCAGGGCCACGATCAAACAACGAAGAATAAGCAGCAACAGGTCTTCTAACTGCAAACGGCTGCGATTCTCCCGCAGGCTCTCGGCCAAAAATCGTGTCGCCGCCCATTTCGTTTCCTGGACGCGAAATTTATTCAGCAGATGGATCGCGATCGGAATGGAAATCGCCGCGAGTCCCGCCAGAACGGCTGGATTGAGAAAACTCATGCGTTACTTTCTGCCTACCATACGGCGAAAAGCCAGATATCCGCTCATGACCTCGGCGAGGCTTTTGCCCGTGTCCGCCAACACATAGTGCGTGTTAAACTTCTCACAAGTAGACCGCATGTTCTTGCAGTGGGCTTCGAATTTTTCCAGGTAACTTTTACGAATATCCGCTGGAGTGGTCTGCAATTCCGTATCATCTTCCAGACCCAAAAGTTTCCAGGTTCCTCGAAAAGGAAAGGTCAGTTCAAAAGGATCGAGAACCTGAAAAACTATCACCTCATGCCCGCTCAAATTCAGGCGTTGAAGCGCTTTGAAAAAGCCCTCGTCATCGTCCATCAGGTCGCTGATCAAGATAAAGATTCCCTTGCTCTTGGCCCGGTGCGTAATCTGCTCCACGGCCGGACCCAGCAGGGTTTTGGCGTTGGCTTCAAAACCTGCCAAACGATTCATAATGTGGTGGATCTTGCCCAGATTGTCCGTGCGCGGTAAATATTCACGTGTCTCGGTATCGACAATTCCCAGAGCCACGGCATCCCGTTGCACCAGGATCAAATAGGACAAACACGCCGCCAGCGCTTTGGCAAAGTGTAACTTGGTGATCTTGCCAGATCCGTAATTCATCGACTTACTGCCATCCACCACAATATTGGCGACGTAGTTAGTGTCCTGTTCGTATTGTTTGATATAATAGCGGTCCGAGCGTCCGAGAACTTTCCAATCCAAATGGCGGATGTCATCCCCGGCGGTGTATTCACGATGCTGCGCGAATTCAATGGCGAACCCCTTAAACGGCGAGCGGTGTTCTCCAACGCGATAGCCCTCGACGACTCTCCTGGCCATCAAGCCAAGAGCCTCACCGCGGGAGATCGCATCCGGATCGAGATAGGAATGCTCCGCCATGGTCGCAGTCGTCAGGCAGCAGGTTCGTGGCGGGGAATGGTTTTCAATACTTCCGCCACAATGACATCCGGGGTAATGCCTTCGCTCTGGGCGGTGAAATTCGGCGAGATCCGATGCCGTAAAATGGACGGGGCCACCGCGGCCACATTTTCGCAGCCGACATAAACCTGGCCGTTAACCAAAGCGTGGGCTTTCGCCGCCATGATCAGACTAAGGCTGGCGCGTGGTCCGGCCCCGAAGGTGAGATACTTGCGGCAATAGTCAATCGCATCCGGCTCCTTCGCCCGCGTCGCCCGCACCAGGGTTTCGGCGTAACGATAAACGTGCTCGGCTACCGGCAGCGATTTAACTGTCTGCTGCATGTAAATAATATCTTCACCGGTCAGGATGGCTTGGGGCTCTTCGCCTTTCATCCCGGTGCCCATCTTCATCACGAGAAGCTCTTCTTCGACGCTCGGGTAGTTAACCTGAATTAAAAACATGAAACGGTCCAACTGCGCTTCCGGAAGCGGATACGTGCCTTCCTGCTCCAGCGGATTCTGCGTCGCCAACACAAAGAAAGGTTCCGGTAACTTCCGCGTGGTGCCCCCGACCGTGATGCCACGTTCTTGCATCGCCTCCAACATAGCCGCCTGGGTTTTCGGCGGGGTTCGGTTAATTTCGTCCGCCAGAACAACATTGGCAAACAAAGGTCCGGGTAGAAATTTGAATTCTTTTTGCCCGGTGGCTGGATCTTGGTAGATGATCTCCGTGCCAGTTATATCACTCGGCATCAGGTCTGGCGTGAACTGAATGCGCTTGAAAGACATTTGCAGGGTCTTGGCCAGCGTGGCGATCAAAAGTGTCTTGGCCAATCCGGGAACCCCGACCAAAAGCGCATGACTGCGGGTCAGGATGGCAATGAGAATTTCTTCCACCACCGTGGTTTGACCGACCACAACTTTGGATATTTCACGCTGCACCCGGTAGTAGGCATCGCGGCAAAATTCCACCGCTTCAAGATCGTCGGCCGCCGCAACGGGCGCAGCCAGTCCGCCCTGCTCTTCGACCGAATATTGTTCTTGTTCGGGGGAAACAGGCTCTTCGGTTAGATTCGACATAGTGATTTTTCCAGTATCTGCAGGCAAGTCCCCTCGACTTGGCGACAAACTGACTTACCTATTTTAATATTCTTAAGGGAGTGTTAACGATTCTAAACCGCGCTCAAAACCATCTTAGCCAGTCAATCACGGTTTCAGAAGTGAGACAATGCTGATTTCTTTTACTCCTCATGAGATCGGTTCACCTCCGGCCCAGGGGTAATAAAATTCGCGCCGGCGGAACCCGTTCCCTATTAATAAACAGTTTCGGAGCAAATGACCCCCAGCCTCGCTAATCCGCGCGTTTTTTCACTTCTGCCTTCTCAGGCCTTCTGTTTGGACTGTAATCTTTGGTCATGTCCCGCAAATCCATCTTTCCCTTGGTCGGCATCATCATGGGCAGTCATTCCGACTGGACCACCATGGAACAGGCTGCCCTGATTCTCGACGAGTTTGCTGTCCCCTACGAAAAAGAAATCGTTAGCGCCCACCGCACCCCCGCTAAGCTTTTTCAATACGCCCAAACCGCCGCCGATCGCGGCCTGCGCTGCATCATCGCCGGCGCCGGAGGTGCCGCTCACCTTCCCGGCATGGCCGCCTCCATGACACACCTTCCCGTCCTTGCCGTTCCCGTGGAATCTAAAGCCCTGCAAGGCCTCGATTCCCTTCTTTCTATCGTCCAGATGCCCGCCGGAATTCCGGTCGCCTGCTTTGCCATCGGCACCCCCGGCGCCAAAAACGCCGCCTTGTTTGCCCTCAGCCTTCTCGGTCTTGACGACAAGGCGACCCGCGACAAATGGATCAACTTCCGCGCCAAACAAACTCGCACTGTCCTCAAAACAAAGCTTCCCTCATGATTCTACCCGGAAAAACGATTGGCTTACTCGGAGGGGGACAACTGGGACGGATGTTCGGCCTTGCCGCACGGCGCATGGGTTACCGCGTCCACACGTTTGAACCGAGCCCTGATTGTCCGGCCGGCCAGATTTCCGATCTGGAAATCAACGCCCCTTACACGGATGAGGCTGCATTAGTTAATTTTGCGCAGCATGTGGATGTCATTACGTTTGAGTTTGAAAACATCCCTACCAACGTACTGGAACGCCTGAACCAAATCCGGCCGGTTCATCCCGGCGCTACTGTCCTGCACATCTGCCAAAACCGCGAACGCGAAAAACTCTTTTTGCGACGCAACCATTATCCTCACGCGCCTTTTGAGGTCATCACTTCGGCGACCGAGCTGGCGGCCGGCCTTAAAAAAATCGGCACGCCTGCCGTGCTCAAGACGGCAGATTTTGGTTATGATGGCAAAGGGCAGGTGAAGTTAAGCGGAGAAGTGGATGCGGAATCGGTCTGGAAGAATTTCACGGTTCCCCGGGCCGTTCTGGAAGGCTGGGTCGATTACCAATGTGAGCTTTCTATTATCTGCGCCCGCGGAGCTGACGGCAAAGCCCAGACTTTTCCAGTGTCGGAAAATATCCATACCCATCATATTTTGGACATTTCCATCGTGCCAGCCCGCATTCCCGACGCCGTCCAAAACGAAGCCCGGGAACTGGCCCTGGATCTCGCCGAAAAACTGGGCGTGGTGGGAGGGATCGCCGTGGAACTTTTCTGCACCCGCGCGGGAACGCTTTTAGTTAATTAACTCGCCCCCCGCCCGCATAACTCGGGTCATTATACGTTTGATGCGTGCGTCACGAGCCAATTTGAGCAACAGCTCCGGGCCGTTTGCGGACTGCCTTTAGGCTCTCCGGATCTGCTTCGACCGGTGGTGATGGTTAACCTGCTGGGCCATCTTTGGAAAAAAGGAGAGCCTGCCTGGGAAAGATTGTTGAATGATCCCACGACCCGGCTTCACCTCTACGGCAAAGCCGAAGCCAAGCTCGGTAGAAAGATGGGCCACTTTTGTGTGTTAGATCAAGATCGCGCCACGGCTCTGAGAAAAGCAGAAGCGCTGAAGAAAATGCTTAGCAGCTAAAAACAGATTCTTCCAAATTTCCCGAGAGCGCACCGCTCTAATCTTAAGCTTTTCCGGCTACCCCGTTGTGCGAAGGCCGCTGGCGATGGCATTGATCGAAAGGAGTAATTGAGGCAGCAACTTATCCGCCTGCGCATGTTTGTCGGCGGCACGCAAAGCCCTCCACTTCTTTAAGAGCTGGAGTTGTTGGAGGTGCAAAAGTCGCAATGCTTCTTCACGCAGCTTCAAGGTCTTAAACATTCTCGGACGACGCACTTCGACGGCTTTCCCGAAAAGTTTTTCCATCATTTTCTGAGTCCTTTTAAACTCGCCTAGGATCTGGTCCATGAAACGTTTCCGCAGGGCTTCATCCGGCACCAGAGCCGCGTATTGACGCATAATCTTAAGATCCGCGCTGGCCAAGTTGGTTTCCACATTCATCAACACATAACGCAAAAATGAATTGGTTTCGGTCTGGTTCCTAAGCTCGGCAAATTTCTTCGGCTCTTTCTTTAAAAGCTTTTCCAATCCCGAGCCCACTCCGTACCAGCCCGGTAAATAAAAGCGGCATTGATTCCAACTAAAAACCCACGGAATGGCGCGCAGATCCGCCAAACTCTTCCGCCCGGTGCGGCGGCTCGGACGGGAACCGATGCTACTGCTCTCCAGAGCATCGATCGGTGTGGCCTGGCCGTAAAAATCCATGAAGCCTTCCATCGCGAGAAGACTTCGATAGGCCTGTGAACTGTTGGCCGCCAGTTCGCTGAAAAGGCTGTCAAATTCGGGATCGTGAAAAAGTTCGTCGCCCTTGGCCAGGGTTTCACCGGTAACCCCGGCCAGAAGAAGTTCCAGATTGTAGGTGGCCGTTAAGGGATTGGCAAATTTTTGCGCCACCGTCTCGCCCTGTTCCGTGGTGCGCATGTCCCCCATTAAAGAACCCGAAGGCAATGCCTCAAGGAAGCGGTGCGTTGGACCGGCACCGCGGCTGATGGTGCCGCCCCGCCCGTGAAAAAAGCGGATGTTAATTTTATGTTTCCGAGCTACGCCCGCGAGTTCCCTTTGCGCAGCGTGCAAGGCCCATTGGCTGGAAAGAATACCGCTGTCTTTGTTGCTGTCGCTGTACCCGATCATCACCTGCTGCACCTTCGGCCACCGACGATTCTCCGTGGCATGGATCGTCTCCAGGCTATGGGTCGTCACGGGATGGGACAAAAAACTGTCCAATAATTCGGGGCTGCGTTCAAGGTCATCTATGGTTTCGAAAAGCGGCACCACGGGCATGGCGCAAACCAAACCGTCGGGAGTGGAATAAGCTAAACCTGATTCGCGCGCCAAAATATAAACCACCAGCAGATCGGAAACCTGACGAGTCATGCTGACGATGAGTGAACCGAGACCGGACAATCCGTAATCCTGAGAATATTTGACCAACACGCGATAACAACCGAGCACTGCCTCGGCTTCCGGGCCGGCTTTGGCTCCGGTATGCAGGAAGGGCCGCGGCGATTTTAATTCGGCATTGAGAAATTCCAGGCGCTTCTCTTCATTCCAATCCTCGAAATCAGCTTCTCCTTCCTTTACCACGCCCGCGGCACGCAACAATTGGCTCAGGGCTTGGTCGTGGAATTTACTGTTCTGGCGAACATCCAATACGGCGAGATGAAAACCGAAAATTCTGACCAATCGCAAAATGGGATCCACATCCATCAGAGCGATATTTTTGGCCCCGGTTCCGATTAGAGCACTGCGCAGGGTTTCCAGATCCGCTTCGAGTTGTTGGGCTTTACGATAAGATCCCGAGAAATCATTAAGGGAAGCGATGCCACTATCCAAAATATTTAAGGGCAACTGGGCCAGGATCAAACCGGCAAACTGGCGGAAAGGTTCCTCTGGGTTACGCTGCAGCACGGTCTCGCCCTTGCTGCCCAATCCAGCGGCCTTCTTCGTAATTTCGGAAAGAAAATCTTTGGGAATTTCTTGAAGGCGCCGATGCAGGCTCAGCTTGCGCGGCAAAACCTTGAGCATTCGGTACAGAACCAGCAGTGCATTGGTGCGGAATTCCACCAACGTTTCTTCCGTGACCCTGGCCGTCACCAAAGGATGGCCGTCGCGGTCGCCCCCGACCCAATTGCCAAACTGCAGTTTCGGAAGGCGCTCTGAATTTTCGATCAACGCGGGATCGAAGCCGGATTCCGCCCAGGCTTGGATCAGGCGTCGGTCCAGTTTTGGCATGACGTTGGGGAAAACTTCGCGCAGATAATAGAGCATGCTGGCGCGCTCCGCCGAGACGTCGGGCTTGCGTAGGATAATTTCGCCGGTCCGCCAGAGACGTTCCAGTGCCACTTTGATTTCATTGCGAATCCCATTCTGCTCCGACGGGGTCCACATTTTATTTTCCCGTTGCACCAGGGAAAGATAAAGGGCGCGATGCTGTTCCAGAATGGTTGAGCGTTTCGCTTCGGTCGGATGCGCGGTCAGCACCGGCTCGACGCGAATTTTTGGCAGCACTGCGGCGATTTCTTTTTGGCTAAATCCGAGTTTCCGCAAACGAACGAGCTGAGCGCCCCATAGTCCCGGTTCATTCAGCTGGCCAACGTTCCCTTCACGCAAGCGCCGGGTTTGGGCGGCCGTGTTTTCCTCCACCATGTTTAACAGTTGGAAAGCGATGGAATAAGCCTGCCCCAAACGCGCCGATTTCATGGCGACTCCCGCTTTGGCCGGCGTCGGCAGCCAAGGGAGAGAGCGGGCCAGATCGTCTTCACCCAACTCGAATAATAATTCGCGGAAACACTGGATTAAAAACGAAAGATCCTGATCGATCTTCGCAAAGCCACTCGAGAGATATTCTAATTTGCTCACAATTTCTTTTAACTTGTTCTGAGATTAAAGCAGTCTGAATGCCAATCAACCTGCCCCTCAAGGCCAGAAAAAAAGAATTCAGGGTTTTAAAAACTCGCGTATTAAGGCAGTCCGGCAGTCCACTGTCACGCTCTGGCTTAGCCCTATCCGATTTTCCTTCGTTGACAACGGCCGTCACGGGTTAAACTGACTTATGCCCGCACAAGCCGCTTCCTGCACCGTCTTGGGAAAATACAACGAAGATGCGGTCAAACAATCCGGCACGGAGTTGCTTAAAAGGCTTGGCGGCAAAGCCACCTGTGCCTTCGCTTTTGTATCCCAAGATTACCACGAACACCTGGAGGATTTCAGTGAATTGATCCAACTCTTCGGGCATGTCCCCGAAGTTTTCGGTTGCTCCGGAACCGGTTTGGTCGGCACCAAAGTTGAATGGGAGGGCGAATCGGGTTTTTCCCTGCTGATGCTTTATTTACCGGACACGCAAATCAAACCCTTCACTTTTGCCCAGGCCCAAATCGAAGAGTCCGGTGGTCCGGCCTATTGGCACATGGAAACAGGAATGGAGCCGGGGGAAGTCGATGCTTGGATGGTTTTGGCGGATCCGGTTTCTCTTTCTCTAGAAAGCTGGCTGCACGACTGGAATTTGGCGTGGCCCGGGATTCCCTGCCTGGGCGGCTTGGCTAGTTCGGCAAAAGGAGCCGAGGGAATTTTTGTTTTCCGAAACGGCCAACCCGTCAGAGGGGGCGGATTGGCCATTGCGTTGAGCGGAGGCATCGCCGTCCGCAGCGTTCTCAGCCAAGGCTGCCGCCCGATTGGTGAGCCGTTTCCCATTACTCAGACCGATCGCAACATCGTTCTTTCCCTCGGATCACGCCCTGCTTTCGAAGCATTGAGCGCGGCCATTTCCGACCTGAGCGAGGAGGAGCGGGAACATGCCAAGGGCAACCTATTTGCCGGCTTGGCCACTTCCGAGTATATCGACGAGTTCAAATACGGGGATTTTCTGATCCGCAATATCATGGCGGCCGATCCCCAATCTGGCGCGGTCGCCATCAGCGCCCTGCCCCGGGTTGGCCAAACGCTTCAGTATCAACTACGCGATCAAAAAACGGCTCTGCAAGATGCCAGAAATCTTTTGCAAAACGAAGCTGCCCGAACCGAAAAACCTTTTGCCGCCCTCGTCTTCGCCTGCAACGGTCGTGGCTCCCATCTTTTTGGTGAACCCCACCAGGATGCCAAAGCTATCGCCGCTGCTTTTGGCGAACTCCCCGCTGCGGGTTTCTTCTGCAATGGCGAAATTGGGCCGATCGGAGAAAAAAGCTACATCCATAGTTACAGTCTATCGGTGGCACTGTTGGTGGATAAAAAGGCGAAGTAGACCGCAGCCATTTTTAACCCTCCGCCGGCGTTTTATCCGCAGAAAGAAACAAGGCCACCCAGCCGACTATCAACAGCAATCCTCCCAGTGGGGTGACGAAGACCAAGCCATAAAGAAATCCTTGGGCGGGCACCAAAGCCAGAACATAAAGACTGCCGCTGAACATGATAATCCCTCCCACAAAACAGGCATAGGCAAGTTTCGACTTTTTTTCGGTCAGCGCCAGAAGGATAAAAGCTGACAGATGCACAAATTGGTACAATACGGCAGTTTCCCAAAAAGACATGGTGTCCCTCCCTAGGAGTAACGGCTTTAACTGATGCGCACCAAAAGCGCCCAACGCCACTCCCATAAACCCAACGAAAGCGGCGGTCCGAATAACGGTGGTTCGGTTCATTTTAAGTCCAAAATAGTACATAAATCGCACATAAGACCAAGTCTAATCAGACCAAAGTAAAAAAACAATCCGGGAGCCATTTCGCGCTATGAACGCACACTCTACTGCCATTCCAAGATGAAGCAGGGATCAACAAGAATGCCAATAATGTTCCGTTGCAAAAGGACGCACTCTTCACCGTTATTATATTACTGCCCTCTACTCCAACAAACTCTGCAAATCTTCCCAATTTAAACTCTGCACAAAGGCTTCTTCACTGACTAAGGTGTTAGCGATCAAATCCTTTTTCTTCTGCTGCAAATTAACTATTTTCTCCTCCACTGTCCCGCGGGCGATGAGCTTGTAGGAGCTGACAATTTTCGACTGGCCGATACGATGCGCGCGCGCCGTGGCCTGATCTTCCACCGCAGGATTCCACCAGGGATCAAAGTGAATGACGGTATCGGCCCCGGTTAAGTTCAACCCCGTTCCCCCCGCCTTGAGGCTGATTAGAAATACAGGAATAGTCGCATCGGACTGGAATTTTTTCACCTCGCCCTGACGATCAAGCGTCGAGCCATCCAGGTAGCAATAGGACGTGTTGCGGGCCTGCATTTGTTCGGCAATCAGTTTCAAGAGCGTGACAAACTGGCTGAAAACGAGAATGCGATG
>Ga0136635_10000092_pt1 | contig 19641 bp, 18 predicted proteins | sample AntDrymeUQ852106_2_FD_105495 | JGI IMG/M metagenome (GOLD analysis project Ga0136635, IMG submission 105495) | Polar desert sand microbial communities from Dry Valleys, Antarctica - metaG UQ85 (21.06) | ecosystem: Environmental > Terrestrial > Soil > Desert | place: Antarctica: Dry Valley... | reverse complement strand
TGTATCAAGGAGAAATTCTCGGATTAGTTGGCGAATCAGGTTGCGGTAAAAGTACGCTATCGCGGACAATCTTGCAATTAATTCGTCCTACTGGGGGTAAAATCGAATTCTTCGGAAAAGATTTAACTAACTTATCAAGTCAAGAAATTCGCTCTTCCAGAAGACAAATGCAAATGGTGTTTCAAGACCCTCATGCTTGTCTAAATCCGGCGATGACTGTCGGACAAAGTATAGCTGACCCTTTGATAATTCATCATATCACCAATGCGGAACAAGCAAAAGAACAAGTACTGTTGATGTTAGAGAAAGTCGGTTTGAAACCGGCAGAAATGTATTATCAGCGTTATCCATCCGATTTATCTGGGGGACAACAACAAAGAGTAGCGATCGCACGTGCTTTGATTACTCGTCCCAAACTGCTGATTTGCGACGAACCGGTGAGTATGCTAGACGCTAGCGTGCAATCGCAAGTGCTGGATTTAATGTTGGCATTAAAAGAAGAGTTTGATTTAACTTATTTGTTTATCACGCATGATTTGTGGTTAGCGAGATTTTTATGCGATCGGATCGCCGTGATGAATAATGGTAAAATCGTCGAACTAGGTGCAACAAAACAGATTTTCGCCAATCCTCAACATCCCTACACCAAAACCTTACTAGCTGCTGCTCCCTTACTAGCACGAGCTTAATTAAAAAGGATGAAGCTCCAGCATTCATTACGAACGAAGCCCACGCAGGTGGGCTTTTAAGCTAGATGATAATTACAGTCAAAACCGTAGAATTGCGACCATTGTATGCTGTATTATTCTTGAATATTTTCTCAATATTTTTTCACAGATCGCTGCAATGACTATCCGCCATGCCACTGAAACTGACTTGCCTGCAATTGTAGCGATTTACAATGCCGCAATTCCATGTCGTATGGCAACCGCTGATTTAGAGCAGGTGTCTGTAGCCAGTCGGTTGGCTTGGTTTAGTGAGCGGGAGCATAACATCCGCCCGATTTGGGTAATAGAAGTAGAAGGTGCGATCGCTGGCTGGCTCAGTTTCCAATCGTTTTATGGGCGACCTGCTTACCATACCACTGCGGAAATTAGTATTTATATTGCCCCTGCATATCATCAGCGTGGCTTGGGACGGCAACTTCTAGCACAAGCAATTCATCAAAGTCCTAGTCTGGGTTTAAACACTTTATTAGGTTTGATTTTTGCCCACAATCAACCTAGTTTAAAACTGTTTGAAAAATTCAGCTTTCAACCTTGGGGTTACTTACCTCAAGTCGCACAACTTGACGGTATTGAACGCGATTTAGTAATTATGGGACTGCGAATTAAATAATGAATATAACTATTTTCTGTTCATGCGATCGCTTGTGCAACGTTAGATGTGTAGAGGTGTAATTGAACGCAATTTGTGTATATTAAACTTAGAATTAAAGGAGAAATTCTATGTCTACATATAATGAGATACGTCATCTAGTTGAAAACCTCACCCCTGATGAACAAATGCGGCTAATTGAGGATTTATCAAGGTTAATTCGTCAAATAGTTACACTCACACCTAAGCCAAAGCGTAGCATTCTTGAATTGCGCGGATTAGGTAAAGAAATCTGGAATGATATTGATGCTCAAGAATACGTTAATCAGGAACGCGATTCATGGAATGGATAGTTCAGCCTTAGTGTTGGATCAACTGATAGTTTGAGTATTTTTGTTAGATGTGCTTGTTGTGAAAAATGGAGAGCGATCGCATAAATTTTTGAATCCACTAAGCAAACATAACACTATCATCTCTGAGTAAAACTATTATTACCAAATCGCTTCCAGATTCAACATAAACCCAGGTAAAATATCTTCCCCTGATAAACTAACAGAAGATTCCAACACTTCAACTTCTTTCCCAATGCGATAAATCTCTACTTGTCGAGATTTGCGATTTATCAACCAACCCAAACTAGCACCATTATCTCGATATTCTCGCATTTTTTCTTGAGTTTCTCTCAAACTATCAGTCGGAGAAAGTAACTCAACTACAAAATCAGGACAAAGTGGTAAAAATCTGGTTTGTTGTTTTTGAGTCAGTGCATTCCATCTTTCTAATTTTATCCAAGAAGCATCAGGAGAACGATCCGCACCATTAGGAAGTTTGAACCCCGTGGAAGAATCAAAAACTTTACCTAATTTATTTTGCTCATTCCAAATCCAAACTTGAGCAGTTAATCCAGCGTTACGATTTCCTGTCTCTCCCCCTGTGGGTGGCATAATGATTAATTCTCCTGTTGCAGTGCGTTCAAATCTCAAGTCACGGTTCGCTTGACATAGCTGGAAAAATTGCTCATCTGTTAGTTCAAGAATAGGCTTGAGGTTGACTGTTAAAGCGTTCATAGTCAGATTTTAGATAAGAGATTAAGGCAAGCATATTGCGTGCGCTATAATAACTATTCTATTCCTTTCAAGCAGGCATTCACACTTAAAACCCAAATGCTAAAGCATCAAGCATATACTTACTTTTATCATGTCCGACTTCTAGATAAATTTCCAGTAATTCTTCATAAGCTGTTGCTCCACCGATAATATTCCAAAATTCATTGCCAATAATAACAGCTTCTTTAAAAGGCGTATAGTTTAATGCTAGTGAATGTTTATAATCAGTTTTTTTGACACCGTAAGGGTTATAAGGCATAGCATAATAGGCTTGTAATTGCGGACGCTTTACACCCCGCAACAAGTGAAATCTTAACAACCGCTGGGTAACTTCTAAGCATTGTCCTTTATTTGGTTTGGGAGATTTAATTTCAAATAAAAATTCTGTACCGTCATTAGTGAGAATATATAAGTCAGCACGCACTGTTTTGATTTCTAAATCATCTGAACGACGAGAGTTCAGCACTGCTGTTATCATTTCTTCTAAAGATGGTTTAGCTTGTCCTTTTTTAGCCGCAGATTCATAATATTCTTTCTGACGTTCAGCTTCAGCAAAAGCTGCTAAACTTACTTTAGCCTTAAGATCATAACTACGACGTGCATCTTGATAATGTTCCAACGCAATCAAACGAGCGCATTCTTCAAGAGAATTTCCTAATTTCGTGCTTAACCCACGCTCAAATTCATTAATACGTATTATTTCCGGTGGAATCAATGCGGCTTGAAAGGGTTTCAATTGTCCCTTCGATGAAGTCCGCAACAAATACTCTACAGCACTATTAGGCTTAGTAATTTCACGACCCTTATATGCATCTATAAGACCTTGAATAAATTGCTCTAAATAACCTTTAATTAATACTCGTGTATTTGTACTAATTGCTGTCATATTTAATTTAATTTAATTTAATTTAATTTTAATAAATTATTTTTAGCAATTCTTTAGCTAGATAATAAACAACAGGTACTGATACAGCATTACCAAATTGATGCTTTGCCGTTGATTCGTTATTAGCAATCTGAAACCATTCGGGAAAGCCTTGCAATCTAGCGTAATCTTGTGCTAGTAAAGGCTTGAATTTTTTCTGTTGATAAATTTCTGTAATAAATGCTTGTTTATATGCTTCAGGTTCTTGACACTCTATCGAGATTGTTGCTACAAAATCTCTCGTTCCAGTTGCAGTTAAAGTTCCAATAGCATCAGCATGAGGCAAGAATATTTTAGATACACCGTTAATTCCAGAAGATATTTTAGAGTTGACAAATTCGTATCCTTGTCCTTCTATAAAACGTAAAATTTCTTTGGAAATCAAATTATCAACTTCTTCTGGCTGTAAATCGTTCACTAAGGTCTTTAAGACTTCCAAGCTTAATGGATTACCATCTTTAAGTCCGTAAATCTTCTTTCTTCTATTTTTCAATATAGTTTGACAAATTAATTTTTCTCTGACACTTGTTTCGATTAAGTCCCACGAATGAACGGTAGTATGTCCATCTCTGATGTCAGCAAACAAGAAGAAATCATTTAATTCATCTATTTTCTGAAATCTCCCTCTAGAAGCAGGTATTTTGCTATCAAATAAAACTTTTGTGGGAAACTTTTTTTTAATAAATTTAGTTGGCTCTAAATCAGAAATAACATCATATAGCTTCAGCTTTGTATTTAGAGGTTTAGGAAAAGTAAAACCCCAGCAATTTTCTATATCATTTCTAATTCCGACAATAAATATTCTATCTCTATCTTGGGGTAATCCAAAATCAGAGGAATTTAGCACCTGATATTTAATTACATAGCCAGATGCTGTAAAATTATCAATTATATATTGCAGGCTTGGTCTATTTCTTGGTTCGGTTAAACCTTTAACATTTTCAAAAATAAAAGCTTTCGGTTGATTAGCTTTTACTACTCTAAAAACATCAAGCCATAATTTACCTCTTGGGTCATCCAAGCCTTGTAATTTTCCAGCAATAGACCAAGGTTGACAGGGAACTCCACCAACTAATACATCTATTTCAAAAGCGAGTTTATCAAGCTTTGTAATATCTCCTAAATAAACTTCGTCTGAATTAGGATTAATAAAATTGTTTTGATAAACTTTAATCGCTTCTTTGTCAATTTCTGAATAACCTAAACATTTTCCTCCTAATTCTTCCAGAGGAATTCTAAACCCACCTATACCAGCAAATAAGTCTACAAATGTAAATTTAGATTGGCAAGTTATAGTATTTACAGGTTGAAATAATTGAAATAATTCTAGTTGTTGACCATAAATACCTGGTTTCATTTGCCTTGCGATCGCTACAATCTACCAAATTGCTTCTAAATTTAACACAAACCCAGGTAAAATATCTTCTCCTGATAAACTAACAGGAGATTCCAACACTTCAACTTCTTGCTCAATTCGATAAATCTCCACTTGCCGAGATTTGCGATTTATCAACCAACCCAAACTAGCACCATTATCTCGATATTCTCGCATCTTTGTCGTGCTTTTAGCGAAGTGCGATCGCTTGTTGTGGAAGATTCGGGCGATCGCAATGAATGCATTCATCAGTTACGCGGACATTAACCGCTGCTGAGGGTAGGGAATTGTACGTCCTAATACGTTCGCAGTTTCTATCCACTCTTGCATAATAACTTCTACATTTTGCAGTGCTTCTTGATAAGTTTCGCCATCAGCAGCACATCCAGGTAATTCTGGTACTTCGGCGATAAATGCGTGGTCTTCTTCACTCCAGTAAAGAATTATTTCATAGCGAAGCGTCATTTTCTCCTTGTAGGTTCTTTTCTTCTATGGTCGCACATTCCTTTGATCGCTTGTTGTGGAAGATTCAGGGGATCGCGTAATGTGGTGCATAATTTTGGGGAACACTAAGAAAGCCCAATGAGTTAAATATAGCTTTTATGTCTAATGCGTTAGCTGCTGAGACTCTTATACCACTTTCTGTCCTAGAACGCAAAGCACTAATTTTGCATCATGCTTCATTAATTGATGTGATGAACCTCAACGATGAAGATTTGCATACAGCATATAAGTACGGAAAAGTTATTTCATCAATAGCACCTGCTTATTTTCAATATCAAATTGCACAAGACAAGCAGAATGGCTCTGTTTTAGAATTAGATATACAATCTCAGTTAATTTGCAGTAAAACTGATAAATTTGCAGATATTTTTATTGACTGGTTAAAAGCAGACTTTGAAAAGAAAAGTGCAATACTTGAGCATCATCCTAACCCACAAAATCTTTTTGAACTATGTGGAGCAAAATTGCTAGTAACTAGTAACTCAGTGACAAGGAGCCTTAGCACAACAATGGGAAGTCTTTGGGAAAAAATATCTAATATTAGTCCTTATATTATTAATCCAGAATTGGAATTTGGAATTAAAATTACAGGTATTGATATTATCTTATTTTCAGAAGAAACGGTTAAATTTGCACAACTAAAAACTCTAAAAGGTACATTAACTGGTTCTCAAGCGCCTAGAGCAAAAAAGGAATTAAGTATTCATCAAAACTCTTTATTTATAGCAGCTTTTAATTTAGGTAAATGGACATTTAACGATCCCAAAATTCCTCGCATTGCTGGTAAACCATTTTGGGAGCAAATTCACATGGATTATAACCTTGTTGAGAACCATGTAAGAAATATGTTACAGAAAATTGATAAAGCTTTTACTGAGTTAGCTGCAAAATAAATTCTATAAATAAAACAGCGAAAGTTGTTCAGCCACTTCTTTACCTTTTGGTTTATTTCCTTGAATCAAGTTAAAAAGATAACTACCAATTTCTTTTGCAAGTAGTACTGGTACTGCATTACCAATTTGTTTATATTTAGAAGTTACCGAACCATAAAAAACCCAATCATCAGGGAAAGTTTGAATTTTCCCAGACTCGCGCACACTTAAAGAACGCAACTCTACAGGATGACACATATCTGTAGCTTTTTGGTGTGGACTGGTTGTTATGGTCGGGGAAGGTTTATCCCAAGATAATCTTCTATAAAAACCTACTTTCCCACCTCCAGAGTTATAAGCACCTCCCATAGCCTCTTTTTGTAATTCTTCTGGTAAATGTCTCCAGTTTTGTCCCGCTTGCAATAATCTTAAAAATTTCAGACGACTTTCAGAATAAGCTATGAACTGTGGTTCTGGATCAACTAAATCTGTTAAAGCATCTCTTAAAGTAAGCCATTTAGGTAAATTCTTCCCATCTTTACTATATTTAGCCAGAGGAAATGTAGCAGCTTCCCCATCTCTAGAACCAATAAAAACTACACGCTCTCTGTTTTGGGGAACACCGTAATCTGCTGCTTCTAAAAGATTATAAACGACGTTATAATCTAGTTCCTTCATTTCTGCTAATACCACCCTTAATGCCGCACCGGCTATTTCATCAGGTTCTAAGGGTGGGTAATTTTTTCCCCGTTCGTTAATTGGTCTGTGACTTATAGGAGCAGAAAGCAAACCTCTCACGTTTTCCATCAAGAAAAAACGGGGTTGGACTTCTTTAACAATGCGGATAAAGTCCATGAATAAACTACCGCGAGGGTCCATAACTGAACCTCTTTTTCCTGCGGTACTAAATGGCTGACAAGGTGGACCACCTGTTACTAAGTCTACTTCACCAGGGCGTAAGGCTCTATCTAAATCTAAAACTCTTCCCCCTTCCTCAAGTAATTCTTGGGAACTGACCTTTTCTATTTCTCTAGGAACAGCACTTTCTTGTAATAATGGTCTATTAAGAGCAATTGTTTTTGTGGCATCACGATCTTTTTCTACTACGCTTACTGTATGAAATCCGGCTTGCTCTATACCCAAATCTAGACCAAAAGCACCTGTAAATAAGGAAATAGAAATAGCTTTACCATCTATCATAGTTGTCAGTCCTAAGTGATTATTGTATAATAATACCAATTGAATTCAGAATTAATTATGACTAAAACTAAAAAAAATTCCGCATTTGTTAAAAGCCAAGTATTCCCAACAGTTATTTATTGTTGGACTTCTGGAGGAAAGAAACCTGACTTAAATCAACCTCATTGGGATGTTGATATAGACTCTAGTCCTTATCATATATACTGTGAATATATGGATCAATTTGCCAGATCCAATCATGGTTTTACTTATGATGAAGTAGAAGAATGGTTATCTCAAACTTTAATCAAATTACAAGTACGTAAATGATTTTTACAATTGCTTAATATCTGAAGCTTACAAGATAGATAATTTGATATATTTAATACCTCGATATTATTACCAAATTGCTGCTAAATTTAACACAAACCCAGGTAAAACATCTTCTCCTGATAACGTAGCAGGAGAATCCAACACCTCAACCTTTTGCCCTTGTCTATAAATCTCAACTTGTCGAGATTTACGATTAATTAACAAACCTAAACGCACACCATTATCTAAATATTCCCTCATCTTGTCCTGTGCAACTTTGAAACTATCACTTGGGGAAAGTAACTCAATTACAAAATCAGGACAAATAGGGGGAAACTTTTCTTTTTGTTCACCAGTTAAAGCATCCCATCTTTCTAATTTTATCCAAGCCGCATCAGGGGAACGATCTGCACCATTAGGTAATTTAAAACAAGTAGAAGAATCAAAAGCGATGCCAGTACCATCAGCATCAGTCCAATTCATTAATTGTTGAGTGATTCTTGCATTTTTATTTCCCGTTTCTCCTCCCGTTGGTGGCATAATTATTAATTCTCCGCTTGTCGTGCGTTCAAATTTCAAGTCCTGGTTTGCCTGACATATCTGAAAAAATTGCTCATCTGTCAGTTCCAATGCTGGTTTAAGGTTGACGGTTAAAGCATTCATAGTGGCATCCAGATTTGAAAGAATTAAGGCAGGCATAATGCCTGCCTTAATCCTATTCTACCCCTTCAATGCGGTCTTCAACTTCTTGGTACAACTCGCGTAACTTGTTCAAATTCTCTTCGCTAGTCTGCCAATAACCGCGTCCATTCACCTCCAACAAAGTTGATACAATCTTGCGGAAAGAATGGGGATTAAGGTTCAGCAATCGTTTCTGCATTTCTTCATCTTTGATGAAGGTTTCGTTAGTATCCTCATAAATCCAGTTATCAACTGCGCCGGCTGTCGCACTCCAACCCGTCGTATTCACCAACCGCTTGGAGAGTTCGCGTACACCTTCGTAACCATGCGACAACATCCCCTCATACCACTTCGGATTTAACAACTTGGTACGGCTATCTAAACGCACGGTTTCTGATAATGTCCGCACCTGAGCGTTTGCTGTAGTCGTGTCGGCGATGTATGATGCTGGCATCTTGCCATCATCACGCAGGCTTGCTACAAGCTTGGTGGGGTCAGAGTCGAAATAGTGAGAAACATCGGTCAAGCTAATCTCGGAAGAATCGAGATTTTGAAATGTCGCTTCCGCAGTCTTTAAAGTGCTTTCAAAAATCTTCCGCGATTCATCCATGATACCGGGGTTATCAGAATTAAAGGCGAAAGATTTCCGATTAAGGTACATTTCTTGTAACTCGGCTTCGCTGTCCCAGGTGCTGTTTTCTACTGCCAAGTTGATGTTTGACGAGTAGGAACCGGAAGCATTGGAGAAGACGCGAGTTGCAGCTTGACGCAAGTTGATTCCCATTTCTTCAGCTTGTTGCAAAGCATGTTTGCGAACAAAGTTCATTGATGGTGGTTCATCAGCTTCAGCCGCCATTTTTACACCTTGGTCTAACAGATTCATCTGGTTGATGAACAAGTCGCGGAACACACCAGAACAGTTGATGACAACATCAATTCTCGGTCTTCCCAACTCTTGTAAAGGTATTAATTCCAGCTTGTTCACTCGTCCCAAAGCATCGGGAACCGGACGAACACCAATCATCCACATAATTTGGGCTAGGGATTCGCCGTAAGTTTTGATGTTATCGGTTCCCCAAAGGACGCAGGCGATGGTTTCGGGGTATTTACCCTCATTTTCAGACTTATTACGCGCTAGAAGCCTGTCTACAACAACTTTCGCTGATTGAATTGCGGCGGAAGTGGGGATGGATTGGGGATCTAAAGCGTGAATGTTCTTACCTGTGGGTAATACATCCGGGTTGCGGATGGGATCGCCACCGGGACCAGGTAAAATGTATTCACCTTCTAAGCCTTTGAGTAATGCACCGAGTTCATTGTCAGCGCAGACTTGCTGCAAACAGAATTCTAAGTACTCAAACAGCGGTTTGATCGGTTCTGGATCGACTTTGGCGAAACCGGATTGATGCAATGATTCGATCCAGGGCTGCTTTTTGCCCATGTTGAAGAAATTCAACTTAGAAACGAGGGAAACTCGCCCTTCTGCGTCGATTTGCGCTTTTACAAGGGCGCTGACGGCTTCACGAGTTGCTAGAGTAATATCTTGCAGCAGTTGGACATCTTCTAAAATGCCCCGATCGCTTAAGTGATAAATCTCATCCAAATCCCGTCCGATGCTGTTAGCAATAATCCGGGGAAGACCGACGATTTCTTCTTCTTGACGATCTAAACTAGCAATGTTGACTAAAGTAGCGATCGCCTCCTCTGCTGATGGTGGTTTCCCAATAACGTGCAATCCACAAGGCAACAACCTCGATTCGATTTCCATCAACTTGCCATACACGCTGCCAACTATATTATCACGCTCTTCAGCGCTCATATCTTTGGCATCGGTTTCCTTAAGCTTGATGTCTTGATCCAAGTTCACCAACCGACACTTATCCATGATGGAGTTGACGATGGGAATACCGCGCCCAGTGTCTTTCAAGGTTTGGTAAGATGCAATTAACTCGCTTAATTCTTTCAAACCTTTGTATAAACCAGCGTTTTCGGCTGGTGGTGTCAGGTAAGAAATTGTCTCTGCATAACTGCGACGTTTAGCGATCGTTGCTTCACTCGGATTATTGGCTGCGTAATAATACAGATTGGGAATCATGCCAATCAGGTTATCTGGATAACATTCTCCAGACATCCCCATTTGTTTACCGGGCATGAATTCCAAGGAACCATGCGTACCGAAGTGCAGTACAGCATCTGCTCCCCAAATTTGCTCTAAGTATGTGTAGTATGCAGCGAAACCATGATGCGGACTTGCCGATCGCGAAAATAATAACCGCATCGGGTCTCCTTCGTAACCAAAGGTCGGCTGTACACCGATAAAGACGTTACCAAATTGCTTACCATAAATTAGCAGATTTTGCCCATCACTGTTGAGATTTCCGGGAGGTGGTCCCCAATTTTCTTCTAAGCGGTGGGAGTAAGGTGTCAGCGCTTCGTATTCTGGCACTGACATTTTGTAAGCGATGTTTAATTCCGGGCTGCTATACTGCGCTTGAGCATCGTGGATGACTTCTATCATCAACGCTTCGGCTGATTCTGGCAATTCTGGTAAGTCATAACCGTTATTTTTCAGCCCTTTCATCACTTCGTAGATGGAACCGAATACATCCAAATACGCTGCGGTTCCGACGTTTCCTTTATCTGGGGGAAAGCTGAAAACGGTGATGGCGACTTTTTTGTGTAGTTTTGGTTTGCGGCGCAGATTTGCCCATTTTAAAGCACGTTGGGCGATCGCTTCAATTCTATCTTGGAGTGCGATCGCTTTACCTGTATTTCCATCTCTGCCTGATAAAATTATCGGCTCAATTGCCCCATCTAACTCAGGAATCGCAATTTGCAACGCTACTTGAATCGGATGTAAACCCAAATCGCTATCTTGCCATTCTTCGGTTGTTTGAAACACCAATGGCAACGCTACCATATAAGGACGATTCAAACGCTTCAACGTCTCAATCGCTTTCGGATGGTCTTGTCTTGCCGGTCCACCTACCAAAGCGAACCCAGTTAATGACACCACTGCATCGACCAACGTTGTTTTGGAACTCGATTCCAAAAAGTAGGCTTCCACAGGTTTAGAAAAGTCCAAACCACCCGCAAATACCGGAATAACTTTTGCACCGAGTGATTCCAATTCCTGCACCATTGCTACATAATGGGCATCATCACCGGTTACAAGGTGCGTGCGTTGCAGTACCAATCCCACGCACGGTGCTAACGGATCTTTCAAATCTGCGGAAATATCCTTGCGAGCCGTATACCAATTGAGGTATTCTTTTACATCCTCAAACATCGTCGGCGCTAAGGGATGCCAAATCCCCATATCGGGATAAACCACCGGCGCTTGATATGTCATAGATGCAAAATTTTGTTTATCTGCATCCTTTAATACATATTTATCAGTTAGCATCAGCAAGAAGTTTTCCAGGTTTTCTGAAGAACCACCTAGCCAATACTGAAAACTGAGCATGAAATTTCGCGCATCTTGTGCTTTTTCCATTGGCAGGAACTTTAGCACTTGCGGCAGTGTTCGCAACAGCTTCAGCATTCCATCTTGGAATCCTGCACCGGATTTTTCCTTGCGTTTTCGCATGAATTGTGCTATTACGCTTTTCGACTGTCCCAACTGTGCCAGGGAGAAGCTACCCATTTTACTTAGGCGCATAACTTCTGGCATCGATGGAAAGACAACAGAAACGTCTAGCTTATCGCGATGTGGTTCGACTGCTGCGACGACTTTCTGGGCTAAATCTTCAATAAAAATTAGTGAGGCGATAAAAATATTCGCAGTCTCGATTTCCCGCTTGAACTGGTTGTAGTTCTCTGGATCTCGAAGTTCTTCAATTAAATACCCGCTGATTTCAATCGCCACGTTGGGATGTTGCGCGTTAATCGTGCGAACGGCTTGTGACAATGCGCTTTGGTACTGCGACTCTAGCACGACGTAGACCACCTTAATTAAATTACGTCCGCGTAAGTTATCTGGCGCAATATGTCGAATGGTGGACTTGACGTGGGTGAACATGCTTATGAAGCTCCTAGTTATGGGTGTTCTAATGGCGGAAGTTTTCCACAGCAAATTATGCTCCTGGTAAACTTCCTCTCTTTAGGTATATGAATTGTTTTTATCAGAAAACGCTTACTTGGTGGGAGTTTTGTGGCTTATCTGACACAAATCGATATATAAAATGTAATATTTGTTCACAAAAAGTGACCAATTATGAAGCATTTACTCTCATATTTATAAAGATTTTGTTACAAATTACGGATTATTTCAATCGCTAAATAGTTATTCGGTGATGTTGTGGTTTCGTGGTTGACAAGAAACATACAGTTCGCTATAAGTGCGATACTCACTTCTTTTGTGGCTGCTGCGATCGCATCTCAAACCCAAATCTTCCAAAAGTGCAATTCCTGCTAAGAAATACTAATTAGCCTTCCGCTCAAATTCCGGAACCGGATTCTAGAGATTGCCATATTATAGAGAAAACTAGGCGAAGTAGATATGAGTATCAGACTAACCCCAGAACAACAAAAAATAATTCCAGATTTCCTTATAAAGGTTTGATTCCCGGTTTACAAGGGATTCCACATCGAAAATGACGGTAAATATAAAAACGGATGCATCTAATTTCAATTCGTAACCTTCGCACTGATACCGCTCAGTTTCCAGATGTGAAAAAGCAAGTAGAAGACTGGTATGCAACCGTCAAGAAAGCTGATTGGCAGAATTTAGAAGATGTGCGGATAATTTACCGAGATGCGGAAGCTGTTGGAAATTTCACTGTATTTAATATTAAAGGTAATACCTATCGCCTAATTGTAGGTATCGATTATGAAAACCAAGTAGTTTATTATAAATATTTCGTCACACACGCCGAATACGATAAAGAAAAGTGGAAAAATGACTCTTACTTTTGACCAAAATACATATCGTAATCTCTTAGCTGAAGTAGCTCCCCTTCCGATTGAAACAGAAGAAGAATATGAACGTCTTTTAAAGGTAGTAGAAAAGCTAACTTTTCAGAAAAATCGCACGAATGAAGAGCAAATTTTACACAAGTTACTAGTAGTATTAATTGAAGCATATGAAACAGAGAATTATCCGATGGAGCAATCCATACCTCATGAAATTCTCAAACATATTATGGAAGCCAGTGGAACTCTTCAGACTGATTTGGTAGGAATTATCGGTTCTAGTAGTGTGGTGTCTGAGATTGTCAACGGTAAACGTTTGATTAGTAAGGCACAGGCTAAAGCCCTTGGCGAATATTTTAAGGTATCTCCGAGTTTGTTTATTTGAGTAGTAAATTGTTATGGTTTGGGAAACCCCTGATAAAATAGAGGTTCTCCAACTTAGACTTAATTGCGATTATACGTAATCAAATCTATAGAAATCGAAATGCGATCGCGCTTATTTTTAAGATATTTGCTACGAAGAATGCCGCCGATAGAGCGAGAATCTTGACAATTTTCTATAGCATCGGCGATTTTGCTTAATACTGATACTTGCCCTTCTTGAATTATGCGATCGCTTTCCTTGCAAAATGTAGAATTAACTAATGACTCAAGTAGATATTTTGATACTTTCAAATGGTCCTGGGGAGGTAACAACCTGGGTGCGTCCTGTGGTGCGTGCTTTGCGGCAACAATTGGGTGATGACCATTCTCTGGTAAGGATTTCAGTGATTTTATCACCTTGCCCAAATGCTACAGGTAAAGAAGCAGCGATCGCTCGTTCTTATCCAGAAGTAGACCGAGTACAATCAGCAGAACATTTTTGGCAGTTTTTGCTATGGGGAAAGACTTTTGAAAATTGGGATTGGAGAAGTCGCGGTGTTGTACTTTTCCTCGGTGGTGATCAATTTTTCCCGGTGGTAATCGGCAAAAAACTGAATTATCGCACTGTTGTTTACGCGGAATGGGAAGTTAGATGGCACAGTTTTATTGACCGATTCGCGGTGATGAAATCTGAAGTTGCTAACCGCGTTTCTCAGAAATATGCTTATAAATTTAGCGTTGTCGGCGATTTGATGGTAGAAGCGGGGGGGAGTGTCCGAGGGGGAGAGGGGGAGAGGGGGGGACAAGGTGACAAGGAGACAAGGGGACAAGGAGGACAAGGAGGACAAGGAGGATATGAATTTTCTTCTCCCTTGTCTCCCCCCTCTCCCCCCTCTCCCTTGTCTCCCACTCCCAAAATCGAATTAATTGGACTTTTGCCGGGATCGAAAGCGGCGAAATTGTCTCAGGGAGTGCCTTTGATGTTGGCGATCGCTGAATACATTCACAGCAAAAGACCGGAAATTAAGTTTGTCATTCCTGTTGCTCCAACTTTGGATTTACCAACTTTAGCTAGTTTTGCCAATCCCGAAAAAAACCCTTTTGTGAAAACTTTCGGCTTTAGCAATGCTTCTCTTGTTACGACAGACGCGATAACCTGTGTCTCTACAACACTCCTAACCGCCAAAGGTTTAAGTGTAGAACTTTACACCGAAACACCTGCTTATGATTTATTATCTCAGTGCAGTATCTGCTTAACTACAGTTGGGGCAAACACTGCTGAACTCGGTTCTTTAGGCGTGCCGATGATTGTTTTGCTACCAACGCAACAACTTGATGCTATGCGTTCTTGGGATGGTTTACCCGGACTTTTGGCAAATATGCCTTTGCTTGGTTCTAGCTTTGCTAAGTTAATTAACTGGTTGGTACTACAACGAAAGGGTTTATTAGCATGGCCCAATATTTGGGCTAAGGAAATGATAGTCCCGGAATTGGTGGGAAAACTTCAACCGCAAGAGGTGGGGGAAATCGTTTTAGATTATTTAGCTCATCCAGAAAAATTGGCAGCAATTCGAGCCAAATTGCAAAGTGTTAGAGGTGAAGCCGGCGCAGCGCAAAAATTAGCACACTTGGTTTCAGAAGTTATGAGTTATGAGTCAGGAGTTAGGTAGAGACGTTCCTCAGGAACGTCTGTACTTAGGTAGAGACATTCCTCAGGAACGTCTGTACAAAAGTGAGGAGTTATGAGTTATGAATTTTTAACTATTCACTCCTAACTCCTAACTATTCACTCATAACTCCTAACTACTCAGAGGACTTACCATCTCTGCGTCCTAGTTCATAAACGCCGGAACCAATACAGGCAAGTATACCCATGCTAATTGACCAACTACGACCTAAGCCTAGTTCTACGCCCCAGTTGAATAATGCGCCAAAAATTAGAAACGGCACTATGCTGAAAAGCGAGGCGTAAAAGGCGTTTTGGGATTCTCTTGCTTGACGAGTCTTTTCAAATTCTGATTGACTCATGTAAAGCGATCGCTCGGCAAAGTTAAACCAGCGGTTCAGTTGCAGAATCACCCATTCACCGACTGGGGAAAATGCTAAATATAGCGCCAATGACCACAAACTTGTGCCGGCGATCGCTACTGTGTCTAACTCAATTCTGAAAGGTATTATATCACTCAGCATGGATTTTGTCAATTCTGCAAACGGTCAATAGCTTCATTATTTTATTACAAGCTAAGACTAATCAAGAAAATAAAGCTGGAATAGACAAAGTGATAGGCATTACTTAAGCATCAGCATCAGCTTCCTAAAAAATTCTGAATCAAAATATTTTTTGTGGGAATCAGCACTTTTAAACAGATGCTGGATACTAGGGACTAGGGACAGATTAAATAATAAACAAATCGCAACCGTCGTAGAGACGTTCCAAAGCCGAAGCGTCTCTACAATATATATATGATTTGCCGGACATGATATCAAAGCCTCTCTCCAACAAGAAAAGAGGTCTTATTTAAAAATAAAATTCTTCTAAAAATGGGTACAGCTTATTTGCCAAAAATTCAAACTTTTCTCCAATAAAATCAGGAGAAGTTATTTCATATCCTCTACCATTTAACCAATTATAATCATTACCCGGAATATAAATTAAGTGAGCCATTCCTTCGCTGTAGTATCCTGATAAAGTCAGAGTTCTGATTTTAGGAAAAAACCTCAACTTAAAATTTTCGGAAAAGTGTTTTGCTTTAAAAGTTATACATAAATTATCACTGCCAATTTTTTCAGATAACAATTTAAACTGAGCTTTTGGGAGAACTAAAGCCGCATGACCACTTCCAATTGTTTGATATAACAATTGAAATTTAGTTTCTGGAAAAACCAAAGCCGCAATTTTAGCAACCTCTGCCCCAAAATCTGGTTCTCGTGTCTGTAAAAGTTTTCCCGCACCTTTAATTGACATGATTTTTTCCTTTGTTATGGATTTAAAAGTAGCTCCGCTAGGACTTTGGACATTGCAATAGCAAAAACGAACACACAGCTAAGATTTGCGGTAATCAAATTACATCCCTGAAGTAATTGACAGAAGTTAAATTATTAGGACTTAGCCTTGACATAAATTTTGTGGTGTGCATGAAGTCTGACTTGATTTGCCCAACAGAACTTAAGCACTCCTACGCGCTTTCCTTCTATGTTCTTAATAGGTGTAAAGAAAATCAATTTATGCAGTTTTGGGATTATGTGGAAAAAATTGCCAGTATTCTGGTTAGTTCAACCAATAAGACTGAGTGAGCGTGCTGTTGATAGACGTAACTGTCTCAAAGTAAAGTGCGTAAGTCCTGATTATGTAAATTATAACTGAGCGAACTGCTAAACGTTAGTCAAGCTAGTTTGCTTTGTTTGTATATTTCTCTATCTATAATAGTAATATTTCTATCTCTAAAGTATGAATTTTAAGTAAATTTACATGATTTAGGTATATAAACGATTATCAATTGAAATAAATAAATAGCCAAAATACCGCTAGTTTATAGCTTTCACAAGCAAACGAGCGGTTAAATTTAAAATTATTTAATCTCCACAAGGCGAATAATATTATGTTGTAGAGACGTTCCGGCGGAACGTCTTTACAATACGTAATGTGTGATTTGCCGTACATGATATAAAACAATACAACAGATCGGGGCGAGGAAACCCCGCCCCAAATATCTACTGAGACACAACTAATGTTGGTTCAGGTAGCTGAGTATATTCCCCGACAATTTTGCGGAATAAATCTCCCTCGATTGTCTCTTGGTCTGACAATAAATCTACCAGATGCTCCATTGCTCTGCGGTTTTCTTGCAACAGTTCTTTTGACTTGATGTAGCAATGGGTGATAATTTCGCGGACTTGGGAATCAATCTTGGCGGCAATTTCTTCAGAATACTCTGATTTGTTCATCCAGTCACGTCCTAAGAAAACCTCTCCGCTGCTTTGATTTTCTAAAGAAAGTGGACCTAAGTCAGACATGCCAAAACGTGTCACCATTTGCCGTGCCATCCCAGAGACTTTTTGCAGGTCATCTCCTGCACCGGTGGTCACTTCTGGTTTGCCAAAAACAATTTCTTCAGCGGCGCGACCTGCTAAGGTTGAGGTAATCCTGCCTAGCAGTTGAGAACGAGAAATTAAGCCTTGTTCTTCGTTGGGAGTAAACCAGGTTAAACCTTGTGCTTGTCCTCTTGGGATAAGGGTGACTTTTTGTACTGGGTCATGGTCTTTGAGTAATGTGCCGACTAAAGCGTGTCCGACTTCGTGGTAAGCAATTAAGCGCTTACTTTTGCTGTCTACTAAGGGTGTACCTTCCATCCCAGCAACTACGCGGTCAACAGCATCATCAATTTCTAAAAGGGTGATAGATTCTTTGCGGCGTCTGGCAGTGAGAATTGCGGCTTCGTTGAGTAAGTTGGCTAAGTCAGCGCCGGTGAATCCAGGAGTGCGGCGAGCGATCGCTTCTAATGATACACTCTTATCAACTTTCTTATTCCGCGAGTGGACTTGCAAAATTTCCAATCGCCCTTTCAAATCCGGTGCATCAACTATTACCTGCCTATCAAAGCGTCCCGGACGCAATAATGCGGTATCTAGTACATCTGGGCGGTTTGTAGCCGCAATAATAATGATGCCTGTGTTACCTTCAAAACCATCCATCTCCGTAAGTAGTTGGTTCAGGGTTTGCTCTCTCTCATCGTTACCACCACCGATACCTGCACCTCTTTGTCTGCCTACAGCGTCAATTTCATCGATAAAGATGATACAAGGAGCGTTGTCTTTAGCTTTCTTGAACAAATCGCGGACGCGGGATGCACCGACACCAACGAACATTTCTACGAATTCCGAACCGGAAATACTGAAGAATGGTACACCAGCTTCGCCGGCGATCGCTTTTGCGAGTAAAGTTTTACCAGTACCTGGAGGTCCAACTAACAGCACTCCTTTGGGAATGCGGGCACCGACAGCGGTAAATTTTTCCGGTTGTTTGAGGAAGGTAACGACTTCTTGCAGTTCTTCTTTGGCTTCTTCGATGCCGGCGACATCGTTAAATGTTACTCCTGTTTTTGCCTCCATTTGAAAACGCGCTTTCGATTTGCCGAAGTTCATCGCTTGGCTAGAGGCATTAGTTGAGCGTCGGAGGAACAATAACATTAACGCCAACAGTGGTAAAATCCACATTAAGTTAATCAAAAGCCCAACAGCTGCTCTACTATTGGCAGAAGAAACCTCCCCAAACTCAACTTTATTCTGTTTAAGCTTGTTAATTAACTCTGTATTATTCTCTAAAAGCCTTACCTGTTGTGGTGGTGTGTCTGCCGGTTGCCCTTTGAGATAAACCCTGGCAATTTGTTCGGTTTCGTCAAGTTCTACTTTCTGAACTTGATTTTTCTGAGTTTTCTCGAGTAATTTACCATAAGTTAGAGTTTCGCGCTCTGCTTTTTGCGCGATCGCAGGAGTACTCCCGAAAAATCCCGGCAACATGATTAAACTGGCTGCTAGCGCTCCTGTCAATGCTATGCGCTTTGAGGAGTGATGTTTGGTCAATGCCTTTTTCTGAAAATTTGTCATAATAATTACCCTTTGTCTGCTGCTACATAACTGAGCGCTAGTTTTATGTCTGTTCTTTTAGCAAGAATTGAAATCACTGTTTTCTTAATCTAGTGTAACTTTCAGTTTCAGCCATTTCCAAGTCTGTTTCGGCTGGGGTTGGAAGAATGAGGGGGAGAAGCGTGACGTGTCCGAGTGGGGGGAGATGGTATTAGACTGCTTCCGGCTCCTCAAACCAGCACCAAAATACTTTCTTGCTCTGTGTTCCCAAACTGACTTATGATGGCGTAATTATTCCGTAATAAAAGCAAGACAAGCTTTAATATCTTCTGAGGTAAGTTCAGAAAAGTCTGACAAAATCTCTTCTTCGCTCATGCCGCTTGCAAGATATTCTAAGATATCGTAGACAGTTATTCGCATTCCTCGAATGCAGGGTTTACCACTGCGTTTGCCCGGTTCAATTGTGATGATGTCATGATAGTTCATAAATTGGCGGGGATGTTTGCTTGT
>Ga0136635_10000091_pt1 | contig 19715 bp, 18 predicted proteins | sample AntDrymeUQ852106_2_FD_105495 | JGI IMG/M metagenome (GOLD analysis project Ga0136635, IMG submission 105495) | Polar desert sand microbial communities from Dry Valleys, Antarctica - metaG UQ85 (21.06) | ecosystem: Environmental > Terrestrial > Soil > Desert | place: Antarctica: Dry Valley... | reverse complement strand
GGGCCAGCGCGGCCGCGACCTCGGCGGCTGGAGCGGGTCGGAGCCGGGCGGGCACGCCCACCAGCGTACGAAGCGGCGGCAGTCACTGTGGGTAGTCCCAACCACCACACCAGCATCAGCCGTTCGGACGGGACGCCACCGTCAGCCGCGTGGCCCGCCGCGTCCGTCACTTAGCGTCAACTGATGCTCACTCCCCGCTGGCGGACTGGCCTCGTCGCCGCCGTGTGCCCGGTCGCCCTCGCGCTGCCGCTGGTGCCGGCCGCGACCGCCAGCCAGCCGACCGAGCCGGCGCAGCCGGCTGCGGCCCCGGCGACCACGACCGCCGCCGCCCAGGACCGCAGGCCGATCCGCACCCCGCGATCGTTCACCGGCTACGGCTTCGACCGGTGCGTAACGCCCAGCAGCAAGACGATGGACACCTGGCGGCACACCTCCCCGTTTTCCTCCATCGGCATCTACATAAGCGGGCGCGGCCGGGCCTGCCCGGACAGCGCACAGCCGTACCTCGACCCGGGCTGGGTCCGGCGCCAGCACCAGCGCGGCTGGCGGCTGCTGCCGATCCACGTCGGGCTGCAGGCACCGTGCTTCCAGCAGGGTGACCCGACCCCGACCAAGCCCCGGATGTCGGCGCAGCCGCGAACGGCGCACCGGCAGGGCAGGGTGGCGGCCGACGCGTCGGTGGCCAAGGCCCGCCACTTCGGGATCGGCAAGGGCAGCACGCTCTACCTCGACATCGAGTGGTACAAGCGCACGATCCAGCGCTGCAACACCGCGGTCCTCACCCACATCGACGCGTGGACCGAGCGGCTGCACGCACTCGGCTACCGCTCGGGGCTCTACTCCAGCGCGTCGGCGGCGATCCAGGCCGTCGACCTGGCCAGGCGCCGCGACCCCACCCGATTCAGCTGGCCCAACCAACTGTGGTTCGCCTGGGGGAACCGGCGGGCCAACCTCGACGGCAAGCCGTACCTGTCCGACAGCTACTGGCGGGGCAGCAAGCGACTGCACCAGTACCAGCTCAACGTCAGCGTCCGCCACGGTGGCACCGCCATGGTCATCGACCGGAACTGGCTGAGCGTCGGCAAGGGCTCACGGCCCGCGCCGCAGACCGGCACCTGCGGGCGACGCGCGTCGTTCCCCTCCTACCCGGTGCTCGAGCGGGGTCACGTCGGGCCACGTGTGGCCGCCGCCCGCTGCCTGCTGCGCCGCGGCGGTTGGAGCCCGGCGCCGGTCGGCGAGCTGTTCGACGCACGGACACAGCTCGCGCTGGTCCGCATGCAGCGAGACCGCGGCCTCCCGACGAGCGGTCGCCTGACCAAGCGCTCGTGGGTGGTGCTGCTTTCGTACGGGCGCCGGCCGCTGGTCAAGGTCGGCTCCGACCAGCCGGCGGTGTGGCGGCTGCAGCGGGCGCTGCGGGCCGCCGGGCGGACCGCACCCCGTACGGGGGTGTTTGGCTCTGCCACCGCGACCGCCGTACGCGCGTACGAGCGGTCGGTCGGCCAGCCGGTCAACGGCGTGGTGGACGGCCGGCTGTGGCAGGCGCTCCGGAACGGGCGAGTCGGCGGCGGCTAGCCAGCCAGCGCTGCCGGGATGGTGGCCGCCCAGACGCCGCGGAGCTCCGCGAGCGGCAGGCTGAACAGCCCGGTCACGTCCAACACCTCGCCGTCGTCGGTGACACCCAACCGTGCGTTCAGCACCCCGTGCGCTGCACACAGGTCGGTGAACCGCGACTCCGCGTCGGGCGGGACGGAGACGACCGCCCGACCAGCGGACTCCGCAAACAGCGCGGCGGTCAGGTCCAGCGCCGAGTCCGGCAATGCCACCGTCACGCCGACCCCGTGCCGCAGGCACGACTCGACCAGGGCGTGCGCGAGCCCGCCGCCGGACACTGCACGCGCCGACGTCACCAGCCGTTCCTCGGCGGCCAGCCGGAGCAGCGCCGCGAGTGGTCGTTCGGCGGCCAGGTTCACCCGCGGCGGCGTCCCGCCCAGGTGGCCGTGCACGACGTGCGCCCACTCCGACCCCGACAGCTCGTCGCGAGTGTCGCCGAGCAGGTGCACGCGCTCGCCCGGCCGCACGAACCCCATCGCGACCCGGCGCTCGACGTCGTCCATGACGCCGAGGACGCCGACCACTGGGGTCGGCAGGATCGCCGTCGCGCCGGTCTGGTTGTAGAAGCTGACGTTCCCGCCGGTGACCGGCACGCCCAGCTCGCGGCAGCCGTCAGCCAGCCCCCGCACCGACTCGGCGAACTGCCACATCACCGCCGGGTCCTCCGGCGACCCAAAGTTGAGGCAGTCGCTGACGGCGAGCGGCTGCGCGCCGACGGCGGCGACGCTCCGGTAGGCCGCCGCCAGGCTGAGCTGGGCTCCCGCGTACGGGTCGAGCCGGCAGAACCGGCTGCTGCCGACGGTGGCGACCGCGACCCCGAGCCCGCTGCCCTCGTCGACCCGCACCACACCGGCGTCACCCGGCCGGGCGAGCACGGTGTTGCCGCGGACGTAACGGTCGTACTGGTCGGTCACCCACGACCGGTCGGCGAGGTTGGGCGCCGCGGCGAGTCGCAGCACGGTCTCGCGCAGCTCGGCCTCGTCCGCCAGCCGCGGGAGCAGCTCGGCGGCGTCCGCCCGCAACGCGTCCTGGTCGGCCGGCTCCGCGGACGGACGCTCGTAAACCGGGCCATCGTGCGCGACCGTACGAGGTGGGACGTCGACAACGGTCGCGCCGTTCCACTCCACGACCAGCCGGCCGCCGCGGCCTTGCTCGTCCGCTGAGACTTCGGTGACCTCGCCGACGACGTGCGCGTCGACCTCCCACTTCGCGCACACGGCGAGGAAGTCGTCGACGTGGCCGGGCTCGACCACGGCCATCATGCGCTCCTGGCTCTCGCTCATCAGGATCTCCTCGGGCGCCAGCGAGGAGTCACGCAGCGGCACCGCGTTGAGCCACACGCGCATCCCGCCGTCGCCGGCGCTGGCGAGCTCGGACGTGGCGCACGACAGGCCGGCGCCGCCGAGGTCCTGGATGCCGCGGACCAGACCCGCGGCGAACAGCTCGAGCGTGCACTCGATCAGCAGCTTCTCGGTGAACGGGTCGCCGACCTGCACGCTCGGCCGCTTCGCCGGACCGCGAGCGTCGAAGGTCTCGCTGGCGAGCACCGAAACCCCGCCGATGCCGTCACCACCGGTGCGCGCGCCGTAGAGGACCACCTGGTTGCCGGTGCCGCTGGCGCTGGCGAGATGCAGGTCCTCGTGGCGCAGCACGCCGACGCAGAGCGCGTTCACCAGCGGGTTGCCCGCGTACGAGGCGTCGAAGACCACCTCGCCGCCAATGTTGGGCAGACCCAGGCAGTTGCCGTACCCGCCGATGCCGGCGACGACCCCAGGCAGTACCCGCGCGGTGTCGGGTGCGTCCAGCGGACCGAACCGCAGCGAGTCCATGACCGCGACGGGACGGGCGCCCATCGCGAGGATGTCGCGGACGATGCCGCCGACGCCGGTCGCGGCACCCTGGTAGGGCTCGACATAGCTCGGGTGGTTGTGCGACTCGATCTTGAACGTCACCGCGTAGCCCTGGCCGATGTCGAGCACGCCCGCGTTCTCGCCGATCCCGGCGAGCAGCTTGCCGACGCTGGTCTCCGCAGGGAGGTCGCCGAAGCGGCGCAGGTGGACCTTGCTGGACTTGTACGAGCAGTGCTCTGACCACATCACCGAGTACATCGCCAGCTCGGAGCTGGTGGGGCGGCGGCCGAGGATGGCGCGGATCCGCTCGTACTCGTCGGCACGCAGCCCCAGCTCTGCCCAGGGCTGCTCGAGGTCGGGCGTGGCGACCGCGTGCTCCACGGTGTCGACGTGCGTTTGGGTGGCAACGTCGCTCACGCCGCGCACCCTACCGACGGGGTCCGGCTCCGCCGCCGCTCGTACAGTCGCGGCCGTGGTAGTGGTGCTGGCGCTGGGCTGCGCGCTGGCGTACGGGCTGTCCGACTTCATCGGTGGGATCCTGGCGCGACGCATCAGCGCGTGGACGGTTGCCGTGGTCGCCCACTCCGTGGCGACCGTGCTGACCCTCGGGCTCGTATTGGCGACCGCTGGTGACCCGACCGGAGCCGACTGGGCCTGGTCGGCGCTGGCCGGCGTCGGCACCGGCGCGGGCGCCGGCTTCCTCTACCGCGGGCTCGCGGCCGCCACGATGACGGTGGTCGCTCCGGTGTCTGCACTGCTCGCGGCGCTGCTACCGGTCCTGGTCGGCGTGCTCACCGGGGACCGCCCGTCGACCGTGACGTGGGTCGGCGTTGCGATCGCGCTGCCAGCGATCTGGCTGGTGTCCCAGGTGCACGAGGACATCGACCCGGACCGGCAGCAGGCCCATCGCGGCGGGCTGGTCGACGGCGTCCTCGCCGGCCTCGGGTTCGGCGTGCTGTTCGCGGCGCTCGGCCAGGTGCCGGCCGACGCCGGCTTCGGACCGTTGGCGCTGACGCAGGCGATGGCGGTCCTGGCCACGGTTGCGCTGGCAGTGGCGCTGCGGGCGGCGTGGGTCCCGAGGGACCGGACAGCCCTGCGCGCGGCCGGTATCGGCGTGCTCGGCATGGGCGCCACCGTGCTGTTCCTGCTCGCCACCCAGACCGGGCTGCTGACCGTCGCTGCGGTGCTGTCCTCGCTCTACCCGGCGACCACCGTGTTGCTGGCCGCGGCAGTGCTGCGCGAGCGGATCGAGCGGGTGCAAGGGGTGGGCCTCGCGCTCGCCGGGCTCGCGGTCGCCCTCGTCGCCGCCGGCTGACCTCCCGCCGCCCTCTCGAGCTGTCACCGCCCCACGGCGTTCTAGCGTCGTACGCCGGTGACAACTCGGGCGAGGAGCGAGGTGAAGAAGCCAAGCCCGTCGGTGCCGGGACCACACAGTGGCTCGACCGCGTGCTCGGGATGCGGCATCAGACCGACGACATTCCCGGCTGGGTTGGCGATGCCGGCGATGTCGCGCGCCGACCCGTTCGGGTTCCACCCGACATAGCGGGCGAGCACCTGCCCCTCGCCCTCAAGCCGGTCCAGCGTCGCCTCGTCGGCTACATAGCCGCCCTCGCCGTTCTTCAGCGGGACGACGATCTCCAGTCCCGGCTCGTACGCCGACGTCCACGCTGTCGCCGTGTTATCGATGCGCAGCCGCTGGTCGCGGCAGACGAAGCGGCGGTGGTCATTACGGATCAGCGCGCCCGGGAGCAGGTGCGCCTCGCAGAGCACCTGGAAGCCGTTGCAGATCCCCAGCACCGGCATACCGCCGCGCGCCCGCTCGACCACCTCGGTCATGACCGGCGCGAACCGCGCGATCGCCCCGCAGCGCAGGTAGTCGCCGTACGAGAAGCCGCCTGGCAGCACGACGGCGTCGACGTCACGCAGGTCGGCGTCCCCGTGCCACAGCGGCACGGCTTCGCCGCCGGCGACCCGGACCGCGCGGGTCGCGTCCTCGTCGTCCAGCGAGCCAGGGAAGGTGACGACGCCGACCCTCACCGCTGACGCTCGCCGTCCACATGCACGGAGAAGTCCTCGATCACCGGGTTGGACAGCACGGTCTCCGCCAGGGCTCGTACCTGTTCCAGCCGCTCGGGGGTGGCGTCGCCGTCCAGTTCCAGCTCGAACCGCTTGCCCTGCCGTACGTCGGTGACGCCGTCGAAGCCGAGCCGGGGCAGAGCGCCGTGCACTGCCTTGCCCTGCGGGTCGAGGATCTCGGGCTTGAGCATCACCTCGACAACCACGCGGGCCATGCGCGCGAGCCTAGACGAGCCCGTTCGTGTTGGTTGTGGCGCCAGCTGCGGTGCTGCGTGGCGTGTCGTCAGCGTGTTGGCGCCACAACCGGGGTGGCCTAGGTGAGCTCGCGCTTGAGGATCTTGCCGGTCGCCGTCATCGGCAGCTCGTCGCGGAACTCAATGCTGCGCGGGTACTTGTACGCGGCCATCTCCCCCTTGGCCCACGCCACCAGGTCGTCCTCGCTGGTGTCGTCGCCGTCGGCCCGGATCACGTACGCCTTGACCTCCTCGCCGTGCTCGTCGTCCGGCACGCCGACGACGGCGGCCAACGAGACAGCGGGGTGGCTCATCAGCAGCTCCTCGACCTCGCGCGGGTACACGTTGAAGCCGCCGCGGATGATCATGTCCTTGGCCCGGTCGACGATGAAGTAGTAGCCGTCGGCGTCGCGACGGGCGAGGTCGCCCGAGCGGAACCAGCCGTCCCGCATCACCTCGGCGGTGTCGTCCGGGCGCTGGTAGTAGCCCTTCATGATGTTGTAGCCGCGGATCGCGATCTCGCCGACCTCGTCGGTCTCGGTGATCTCCTTCCACTCCGGGTCGATCAGCTTGCACTCGACCCCCCAGATCGGGACGCCGATCGACCCCGGCACCGGCTCGGCGCCGAGCGGCTGGAACGTCGCCACCGGCGAGGTCTCCGACAGTCCGTACCCCTCCTGGATCTGAACGTTGAAGCGGTCCTTGAACTCCCTGATGATCTCGACCGCGAGCGACGATCCGCCGGCGGCGGCGACCCGCAGCTTGGCCGCGATCTTGTCGACGTCGACGGAGTCGTCGAGTGCGCGCAGCAGCCCCCAATACATCGTCGGCACCCCGGCGAAGAACGTGATCTCCTCGTCCTGCATCAACTGCAGCGCCGCCTTGGCGTCGAAGCGCGGCTGCAGCACCAGCGTGCCCCCGAAACCGAGTCCCTGGTTCATCATCACGGTCTGGCCGAACGTGTGGAACAGCGGCAGGCAGATCAGGTACGTGTCGTAGCCCTGCGGGTTCATGCCGAACAGCCGGACCTGGTTGGCGGCGTTCATCGTCAGGTTGGCATGCGTCAGCTCCGCGCCCTTGGCCCGGCCGGTGGTTCCCGACGTGTAGAGGATCGCGGCGGTGTCGGTGGTCTCGGTGACCCGGGTGTCGAACGACGTTGCCTTGCCAGCCACCGCCTGGCCGTACGTCTGCGCGCCGTCGATCGGCGACTCCGCCGACGGGTCGGCGGTGATGAGGAAGAAGTGCTCGCACGAGTCAGTGTCGGCGAAGCCCTGCCAGCCGGCCTCGCCCATCGGCAGCTCGGCGGTGCCCTCGAAGCAGAAGTGCGCCTTCGCGTCGGAGTCGTCGAGGTGATAGGCGACCTCCCGCGCCTTGAGCAGCACGTTGAGCGGCACAACGGCGGCGCCGACCTTGAGGATCCCGTAGTAGACGATCGGAAAGTACGGCAGGTTGGGGCAGGTCAGCGCCACCTTGTCGCCCGGCTCGATACCGATGTCGGCGAGCAGGTTGGCGACCCGGTTTGCCGCGGCGTCCACCTGCGCGTACGTGAGCCGGGTGTCGCCGAGCACGACCGCGTCCCGGTCGGGCACGGCGCGTGCGCTGTCCTCGAGCAGCACGGCCAGGTTGAGCACGGCACTACCTCCTGCGGGCTCGGTGTGCGTGCTCCGGAGTAGACCCCGCGCGGGCTGGCTGCGCAAGGGTCCACCGCGCCTGGCCGGCTAGCGCGCTTGCAGCGCGTCCATCCCGACCGCCGCGGCCAGCACGAGCCGACGGTCCAGGGTGCGCTCGGCGTCCGGGGTGCAGTCGATCGTGTAGTGGTCGGTGAGCTTCCAGGCCCGGCGGGTGTGGTGAACCAGCACCTGGTCGCCTCGGGTGAAGACGAAGTGGTAGGGGATCGGTAGCCAGTTGGCGACGTTGTCCAGGTAAGGAACGAACCCGACGATGCGCCGGAACAGCGCCACCGCCAGGTTGCGCTCGGTCGCCTCGCACAGCTGCTGTCCAGACGGGTCGAAGAGCCGGTACGTCGAGCGCAGCAGGCTCTTGCCGAACACCTTCTGGATCTCCCCGATCTTCTCCCCGGCGGTAACGGTGACGTCGTAGCGCGCGGCGGGGTCGAACCGTTGGCGTGCCTTGATCCTGAGCAGCTCCACCCGCTTGGTCTCGTCGGTGAAGAAGCGGATGTCCTCCTTGAACTTGAACCGCTTCTGCTCGACGAACGCGAACCGCTGCCCCTCGTTTCCCTGCGCGTCCGGCAGCGAGAAGACATACCGGTTGATGACCAGGGTCCACGGCTGCCGAAGCAGGAAGACGTCGTGGGCGTTCGGGTCGAAGGCGCTCGGCATCGCGTGACCTTATCCCCGCAAGCTCGGCCGCCGAGCGCCGGGGCGACGGTCAGCCGAACCGCTCACCGGTGAGACGCTCGTACGCCTCGATGTAGCGCGCCCTGGTTGCGGCCACCACCTCGTCGGGCAGCGGTGGCGGCGGGTCGTCGCCGAACCGGTCCCACCCGGACGCCGGCGAGGTGAGCCAGTCGCGGACGTACTGCTTGTCGAACGACGGCTGCGGCCGGCCGGGCTGCCAGGCCTCCGCCGGCCAGAACCGGGACGAGTCGGGGGTGAGCACCTCGTCGGCCAGCACGATCGTCCCCTCAGGCGAGACTCCGAGCTCGAGCTTGGTGTCCGCCAGCAGGATGCCGCGGTCGCGCGCGGTCGCCTCGGCCCGGGAGTAGACGGCCAGAGTCAGTGCGCGCAACTCGGCCGCCGCATCGGCGCCGATGGTGTCAACGACCGCGTCGTACGACACGTTCTCGTCGTGGTCGCCGACGGCGGCCTTGGTTGCCGGGGTGAAGATCGGCTCGGGCAGCCGCGACCCGTCGACCAGCCCCGCCGGCAGCTGCACCCCACAGGTCGACCCGGTGGCCTGGTAGTCGGTCAGCCCCGAGCCGGCAAGGTAGCCGCGCGCGACGCACTCAACCGGGTACATCTCCAGCCGGTGCACGACCAGCGCCCGACCGTTCCAGTCCGGTGGGCACCCGTCGGGGAGCTCGGTCGACAGCACGTGGTGCGGCGCGAGCACGGCGAGCTGCTCGAACCACCACAGCGACAGCTGGGTGAGCACCCGACCCTTGTCGGGGACCGGCGTCTCCAGAACGAAGTCGTACGCCGATATCCGATCGGTCGCGACCATGACCAGCCGGTCGGCGTCCAGCTCGTACAGCTCGCGCACCTTGCCGGAGTGGACGTGGTTGAGCCCCGGGACGGACGGGGGTTGGCCGGCGGCGGCGGGCACCCGCCGATCGTACGGAATGATCGACCGCGTGCCGGACGCCGTGGTCATCGGGGCGGGTCACAACGGGCTCGTCGCCGCGAACCTGCTCGCGGACGCCGGCTGGTCGGTGGAGGTGCTGGAGGCACAGCCGACCCCGGGCGGGGCGGTGCGCAGCGACACCGAGGTCGCCGACAGCTTCGTGCACGACACGTTCAGCGCGTTCTACCCGTTCGCGGCCGCGTCGCCGATCATCCGCGGACTCCAGCTCGACCGGCACGGCCTGACCTGGGTGCACGCGCCGGCAGTGCTGGGCAACCCGCTGCTTTCGCGCGACGGCGCAACGCCCAGTGGCTGGGCACTGCAGGTCAGGGACCGGGACCAGACGGCGGCCTGGTTCGACGCAGCGCACCGCGGCGACGGTGCGGCGTGGCTGCACCTCACCGCCCTGTGGGACCGGGTCGGCGCGGACCTGATGGGGGCGATGTTGAGCCCGTTCCCGCCGATGCGCCATGGCCTGCGCCTGCTCGGTCGGCTGGTCAACAGGCACGGGCCGGACACGGCGCGGCTGCTGCTGTCCGGGGTCAGCCAGGTGGACCGGCACCGGTTCGGCGGCCGCGGCCCCGGCCTGCTCCTGGCCGGCAACTCGCAGCATGGCGACCTGCCTCCCGGGCTGCCGGGTTCGGGGGCTTTCGGCTGGATGATGACGATGATGGGCCACCAGTACGGGTTCCCGGTCCCGCGGGGCGGTTCCGGCCAGCTCGCCGCGGCGCTGGTCCGCCGGCTCGAGTCCACCGGCAGCTCCGTGCGCTGTGGTGTCGAGGTGACCGGCATCGACGTCCGGGCCGGACGCGCCGTCGGAGTCCGTACGAAAGGCGGCGACCAGGTGCCTGCCGACCGGGCGGTGCTCGCCGACGTCAGCGCGCCGCGGCTCTACGGCGGCCTGGTGTCGTGGGAGGTCCTGCCGGCGCGGACCCGGCTACTGATGCGGCGGTTCCGTTGGGACCCAGCGACGGTGAAGGTGGACTGGGCCGTCGACGGCCCGGTCCCGTGGGATCCCGCGCCCGAGGTCATGCCTGGCTGCGTCCACGTTGCCGGGTCGGTGGCGGAGCTCGCGAGCACCGACCTCGAGCTGCGTCGCGGCCTGGTGCCTCGCCACCCTTTCCTGCTGCTCGGGCAGATGACGACCACCGACCCGAGCCGGTCACCGGCCGGGACCGAGTCGATGTGGGCGTACTCGCACGTGCCGCAGCTGTTGTCCGGCGACGCGGGTCCGGACGGGATCACCGACGTGGCGGCGGGCGACGGCGCGGAGCGGTTCGCGGATCGGATGCAGGCGCGGATCGAGCGGTTCGCGCCCGGCTTCGGGGACCGGGTGCGGGCCAGGCGGGTGCTGTCGCCGAGCGAACTGGAGCAGCGCAACGCCAACCTGCACGGCGGCGCGGTCAACGCCGGCTCGGCAGCACAGCTCGCCGTGCTCCGGCCCGTGCCGGGTCTCGGCCGGGCCGAGACCCCGGTTCGGCGGTTGTTCCTGTCCGGGGCCTCGGCTCACCCGGGCGGCGGGGTGCACGGCGCCCCCGGAGCCAACGCTGCTCGGGCCGCTCTGGCCGCCCACCAGCGCGGCCAAGAGCACTGACAGGACCGTCAGCCGCTGATCTGCCGGGGGCCGTCCTGTGCCCCGCCAACAGCGATCTTGCGTGCCTTGGCCCGTTCGGCGACTGGAAGCCGGATGGTCAGGACTCCCGCGTCGTAGTCGGCGGTCAGGTTTTCGACGTCCAGGGTGTCGCCGAGAAACAGCTGCCGGCTGAACACCCCGAAGGTGCGTTCACCCACGACGCGCTCCGCGCCGTCGCCGTAGGTCGGCTTGCGCTCGGCATGCACGGTGAGCACGTTCTGCTCGACGGTCAGGTCGATCGAGTCAGAAGCCACTCCAGGCAGGTCGAGCTGCACGACGAACGTGCTGTCGTCGCGGTAGGCGTCCATCGGCATCACCGCGGGGCGCGAGGAGGTGCCGAGCACAGCCTCGGTCAGCCGATCCAGATCCCGGAACGGGTCGGTGCGCATCAACATGGCGGTCACGCCTCCCTCCGTCGGGGTGCCGGAGGCTGGCCATTCCTGAGCCGGCCCAGCGACACCGATCTATAGATTTCGATGCAGATTTTATCCCTGCCTTTGTCATAGGTCAAGTACAATCGGCGAGGCAAGTACGGAGGTGCGCGGCGATGGCCGACGAGACAATCCCTGAGCGGGCCGCGCTGCTGGCCGTGCTGGGGCTACCCCCCGATGCGGTCGAGCCGCAGATCAGCCGGTCGTATCGACGGCTGGCGCGGCAGTCCCACCCAGACGTCAGCGGCGCCGCTCGGGGAGAGGCAGAGGCAGCTCGGCGGTTCAGGGAGATCAGCGACGCGTACCACCGGCTGCTCACCCTCCCCGTGCGTCCCCCCGCGTTACCACCGCCTCCCGCCCCCGTCCCGACGGCGCGACCCAGCAGGCGGCCGCCGATCGTCGCTGGCCCAGTCATCGTCACGCCGTCACCCGGCGCGAACCGGAGGAAAAGCCATGGGTCCTGACTTTCCGCCCGACCGAGGCGTGTACGGCATCTCGGTCGCCGCCGAGCTGACCGGCGTCAACCCCCAGAACCTTCGCAGCTACGAGGCCAGGGGGCTGGTCGCGCCCACCCGCACCGAAGGCGGCACCCGCCGGTACAGCGCGGACGACGTCAGTCGAATCCAGCGGATCACGACTCTTCTGGCGGCCGGACTCAACCTTGCCGGTATCGCCAAGGTCCTCTACCTAGAGGCGGAGACCCACCGGCTCCATGGCGAGATCGCTCGGTTGCGCGATCGGGAGGCAAGTCGGCCGTGAGGCCGAGTGCCCGGCCTCAGAGGATCGGGTCCGGGTGGTACGTCGCCGCCTCGGGGTGGTGGGCAACCACCTGCTCGACCCGGGCAGCAACGGAGTCGACCTGGTCGGCGGCCGTACCGGTGAAGGTCAGCGGTACGCCGATGAGCGCGGTCAACTCATCATGGCCGAGGCCCCGCCGCGGGTCGCCGGCCAGCCGTTCGGTCAGGTCGTTCGCGTCGGCGCTCTGCTCGCGCACCTCGTGCGCGACGGCGACCGCGTGCTCGCGGATGACCTCGTGCGCCTGCTCGCGGCCGACCCCCGCCCGTACAGCCGCCATCAGCACCTTCGTGGTGGTGAGAAACGGCAGGTAGCGGTCGAGCTCGCGCGCGACGACCGCCGGGTGCACGGCGAAGTCGTCCAGCACGGTGAGCGTCGTCTCGAACAGCCCGTCGGCGGCAAGGAACGCGCCCGGCAGCGCCACCCGGCGTACTACCGAACACGACACGTCGCCCTCGTTCCACTGGTCGCCGGCGAGCTCGCCCGCCATCGACAGGTAGCCGCGCACCACCACGGCCAGCCCGTTGACCCGCTCGGCCGACCGCGTGTTCATCTTGTGCGGCATCGCGCTGGACCCGACCTGCCCGGCCGCGAACCCCTCGCTCACCAGCTCGTGCCCCGCCATCAGCCGGATCGACGTCGCCAGGCTGGCCGGGGCGGCGACCGCCTGGGCCAACGCCGCAACCACGTCGAAGTCGAGTGAGCGCGGGTAGACCTGCCCTACGCTCGTCAGCACCCGCTCGAAGCCGAGGTGCGCAGCCACTCGCCGCTCGAGGTCGACCAGCTGCTCCCGGTCGCCGTCGAGCAGGTCGAGCATGTCCTGCCCGGTCCCGACTGCTCCCTTGATGCCACGCAGCGGATAGCGGGCGAGCAGGTCCTCCAGCCGCTCGTACGCCACCAGCAGCTCCTCGGCGACGGTGGCGAACCGCTTGCCCAGCGTCGTCACCTGTGCGGCGACGTTGTGTGTGCGCCCGACCATCGCGAGCTCGCGGTGCTCCAGCGCCAGCCCGCCCAACCGAGCCAGCGTCGCCACCACCCGGTCTCTGACGACCGCGAGCGAGTCGCGGACCTGCAGCTGCTCGACGTTCTCGGTCAGGTCGCGACTCGTCATCCCCTTGTGTACCTGCTCGTGGCCGGCCATCTCGTTGAACTCCTCGATCCGCGCTTTGACGTCGTGCCGGGTCACCCGTTCGCGGTCCGCGATCCGCTCCAGGTCGACACCGTCCTGCTCGAGCGCGGCCACCTTCTCGTACGCCTCGATCGCCCCGTCCGGGACGGGCACGCCGAGGTCGGCCTGCGCCCTCAGCACCGCGACCCACAGCCGTCGTTCGAGTACGACCTTGTGCGCCGGCGACCACAGCCGTGCCAGCTCGGCCGACGCGTACCGGGTCGCGAGCACGTCGGGAACCATTGGCCTCACGTCCGACATTGTCCCGTACGAGCGCCGGGCAGTCAGACCCGAGCGGCGATGTCGGTGCGGTGGTGACCGCCGTCGAGCCGGATCAGGTCTACGCCGGCGTACGCGCGCGCGCGAGCCTCGGCGAGGTCAGTGCCGACGCCCGTGACTGCGAGCACGCGGCCCCCGGAGGCGACGAGAGCATCGCCGCAGAGGCTGGTGCCGGCGTGCACGACGTGCACCCCGTCGACCGCTTCCGCCTCATCGACGCCAGCCACCAGGTCCCCCGACCGCGGTGTCCCCGGATAGCCTGCCGCGGCGACGACGACGGTGACGGCCGCGGCGTCTCGCCAGCGCAACGTTCCCACATCGGCCAGCCGCCCAGTAGCCGCCGCGAGCAGCAGGGTGCCGAGCGAGGACTGGAGCAGCGGTAGCACGACCTGCGTCTCCGGGTCGCCAAACCGCACGTTGAACTCGACCACCCGTACGCCGCGCGCGGTGAGCGCCAACCCGACGTACAGCAGGCCGACGAACGGCTCCCCGCGGCGCGCCATCTCATCGACCGTCGGTTGCAGCACCCGGCCGGTCACGTCCGCGGCGAGGTCCGGCGGTGCCCACGGGAGCGGCGCGTAGGCGCCCATCCCACCGGTGTTCGGTCCGGTGTCGCCGTCGCCGACCCGCTTGAAGTCCTGTGCGGGTAGCAGCGGAACCACCGCGGTCCCGTCGCACACCGCGAACAGCGACACCTCCGGACCGTCGAGGTACTCCTCGACCAGCAGCCGCCCAGCGCCTTGCACGCAGGCCTCGCCGTGCGTCAGCGCCGCCTGGCGGTCGTCGGTGACCACCACCCCTTTGCCGGCCGCGAGTCCGTCGTCCTTGACGACGTACGGGGCGCCGAGGCCGTCCAACGCGACCGACAGCTCGGCGACGGTCTCGCAGACGTGCGCCATCGCGGTCGGGACATCCGCGGCCGCCATCACCTCCTTGGCGAACGCTTTCGACCCCTCCAGCCGCGCCGCCGCACGGGACGGGCCGAAGCACGCAACGCCCGATGCCCGGACGGCGTCGGCAACACCGGCGACCAGCGGCGCCTCCGGTCCGATGACGACCAGGTCGACACCGAGCCGCACGGCGAGCGCCGCGACCGCGTCGCCATCCGTGAGCTCGACCGGGTGCGCCTGCGCCAGCGCCGCCGCGCCGGGGTTGCCGGGGGCGATGTGCAGCGCGTCGACGGCCTCGTCGTCGGCAAGGGACCGAACCAGCGCGTGCTCGCGGCCGCCGGACCCGACCACCAGCACCTCCACGGGCGAGCAGCGTACGGGGACTGATGTCGTGACATTGCGGTGGCCCGGACCACCCAAATGTCTCGAGATCCGTTGCCTCCGCCGTCAGAGCAGGTCGTGCAAGACGACCGACTCGTCTCGGCCGGGGCCGACCCCGACCACCGAGATCCGCTGGCCGACCATGTCCTCCAGCGTGCGGACGTACACACGCGCGTTGGCCGGTAGGTCGGCGAGCTCGCGCGCCCCGCGGATGTCTTCCGACCATCCCGGCAGCTGCTCGTAGACCGGCGTCGCGTGGTGGAAATCGGTCTGGGTCATCGGCATCTCGTCGTGGCACACGCCGTCCACCTCGTAGGCGACGCACACCGGCACCTGCTCCAGGCCCGTAAGCACGTCGAGCTTTGTCAGGACGAAGTCGGTGACGCCGTTGACCCGCGCGGCGTACCGACCGATGACCGTGTCGAACCAACCGCAGCGGCGCGGGCGGCCCGTGGTCGTACCGAACTCCCCACCCGTCTCGCGCAGCCGCTCCCCGACGGCGTCGTGCTGCTCGGTCGGGAACGGTCCCTCGCCCACCCGGGTCGTGTACGCCTTGAGCACCGCTGCCACGCGGTCGATGCGGTTCGGCGGGATGCCGGACCCGGTGCAGGCGCCACCCGCCGTCGCCGACGACGACGTCACGAACGGGTACGTGCCGTGGTCCACGTCGAGCAGCGTCGCCTGGCCGGCTTCGAGAAGCACAGTGTCGCCCGCGTCGAGGGCGCGTTCGAGCAGCAGGGTCGTGTCGGCGACCATCGGCGCCAGCCGCTCGACGTACCCCAGCAACTCGTCGACGACCTCGTCCGCGTCCACGGCGCGCCGGTTGTAGACCTTGCCGAGCACCTGGTTCTTGAGCTCGAGCGCGCCTTCCACCTTCTGTAGCAGGATCTTCTCGTCGAAGAGGTCCTGCACTCGGATGCCAACCCGGTTCATCTTGTCGGCGTACGTCGGGCCGATACCGCGGCCGGTGGTACCGATCCGTCGCGACCCGAGGAATCGCTCGGTCACCTTGTCGAGCACCCGGTTGTACGGCGCGATGACGTGCGCGTTGGCGCTCACCACCAGCCGGGAGACGTCGACACTGCGCGCGGCCAAGTCGTCCAGCTCGTCGAAGAGCACCGAAAGGTCGACCACCACACCGTTGCCGATGATCGGCGTCACACCCGGGGTGAGGATCCCGCTTGGCAGCAGGTGCAGGGCGTACCGCTCGTCATCGATGACCACGGTGTGGCCGGCGTTGTTGCCGCCATTGAACTTGACGACGTGGTCGACCCGGCTGCCGAGCTGGTCGGTGGCCTTGCCCTTGCCCTCGTCGCCCCACTGGGCGCCGACGATCACGATCGCGGGAATGGTCGATCCTCCATGCCAGGGCCCATCGGGGAACGCCGTGGTCGCGTCGTGCGTCGGTCAGGGTATCTGCCGCGGGTAGCGTCGGCGCGGTGGACAGACTGCTGGTGGTCACGAACGCAGCCGCCGGCAGCGCAAACGCCGAGGCGGTCGAGTCCGCCGTCGCGGTGCTGCGTACGGACGCCGACGTCGAGGTGGCCAGCACCGAGGACGTCTCGGACCTGCAGCAGGTGCTCGCTGACCGCGACGGCCGGACCGTTGTCGTCGTGGGTGGCGACGGCAGCCTTCACGCCGTGGTCGCGGTGCTGCACGAACGCGGCTGGCTAGTGGACACGGTGGTCGGGCTGGTCCCGCTCGGCACCGGCAACGACTTTGCTCGCGGAGTTGAGATCCCGCTCGACCCGGAGGACGCGGCACGGGCACTGGTCGGCGCTCAGCCTCGCCGAGTCGACCTGGTGATCGACGACCGGGACCGCGTGGTCGTCAACGCGGTGCACGTCGGGGTGGGCGTCGACGCCGCCGATGAGGCCCGCGCGCTGAAGCCCCGATTCGGCAAGTTCGGATATGTGCTGGGCGCGGTGCGCGCGGGGTTCCGCAGCCCCGGCCGACACCTCCGAATCGTGGTCGACGGCCACGTGCTGGCCAACGGGCGCCGGTACGTGCTGCAGGTCGCCGTCAACAACGGGCGGTTCGTCGGTGGCGGCGCCGCGCTCGCACCCGAGGCGGTCATCCACGACGGGCTTGCCGACGTGCTGGTGAGCTTTGCGGTCTCACGGCCGCGCCGGATGGCGTACGCGTTGCGGGTCCGGCTGGGCCAGCACCCGCGCAGCGCGGACGTGGTGCAGATCCGCGGCCGCGACATCGTCGTCGATGCGCGGCGACCGTTCCGCTGGAATGTGGACGGCGAGCTGGAGGGGCCGGCCCACCGGCGCCAATGGCGGGTGGTGCCGGCAGCGTGGACCATGCTCGTCCCCGCCGACTCCCCGGACTCCCCCGACCGCCCCGACCGCCCCGACCGCCCCGACCGCCCCGACCGCCCGGTGTCACACGCCCCGTAACGGTGCTAACCGTTCCCTTCCGTGGCATCGACGCCCCGGAACGGAACCACCAGCCCCGGAAGGTGGGGGCACTCAGCCGAGGAGCTCGGCCGCGGCTTCCTGGCTCGAATCGGCGAGAAGCGTGCGGCAGCGCTCGGCCTCGTCGGCCTCACCGATGGCGGCGGCGGCACGAGCCAGCGCAGCCAGTGCTCGCAGGAACCCGCGGTTGGGATGATGCGACCAGGGGATCGGCCCCTGACCGCGCCAGCCCGCGCGCCGCAGCGCGTCCAACCCGCGGTGGTAGCCGGTACGGGCATACGCGTACGCCTCGACGTCGCTGCCGGCGGCGAGGGCGCCCTCTGCCAGCGCCGCCCACGCCCGGCTCGACGTGGGGTGGGCGCGGATCACGTCGGCGGGTGCTTCCCCGGCGTCGACGCGATCAGCACCCGAATCGGTCGGAAGACGCGTCTCGGGTGGTCCGGCGAGCAGATCATCGGGTGCCATGCCCGGCATCCTGCCGGGCTCGCCTCATCACTTGGGAGGGGGGCTCACGCCGGCAGGCGCTGCGAGGCTACGGCTCGTGCGATCGCCGCCCGGATCCGCTGCTCGGTACGAATCCGACGGTCACCGAAGAGGTCCTCCCAGTACACCCGGACGAACTCGTAGCCCAGCTCCCGGATCCGGTCCTCGCGCTTCTTCTCTTCCCAGAGCGCCTGAACGTCCGGGGTGCCGCCCTTGGTCACGTACTTCGCCCGTCCGTCGAACTCGACGATGACGCCCAGCCCAACAAGCTCGAAGTCAGCCCGCGCCCCAACTGCAGGTAGCCGGAGCTGCGGCTCCCAGGCAATGCTCATCGTGTCCAGGATGACTCGCGTCAGCGACTCGCCGGGCGACTCGATGCGACCGTCCGCCGCCAACGCAACCGCCGACGACGTAGCACCTCCCGGCCATTCGGCCATGAGATCGGCCGCCTTGCGCAGGTCGGCGATGGCCGCTCCGGCATGCAGGGCTGCGTCGGTGCACACCAATCCTGCCTCGTACCCACGTTCGCGGGAGATGTCCAGGGCGGTCCGAACCGCACTGGTGACGGGGAGCCCCTGGGCTGTTGTCACGTGCGGGTCGGGCAGCTCGGCGATGTGGTGAACGACACCAGCCTCACGCCGGGCCGTACGCCGTCGCGGCCGAGTGAGCATGACCGCACGGAGGTCGAGTCCCCACGTCGGAAGCCGGTGGGCGACGGCGGCGCTGTCGTGGCTTGCCACGGACTCGTCATCAACGGCGAGCAGCGCCGCACGGGTCAATAGCAGGTGCCGGCGCGATGTGTCGGCCCCCGCCCAGGTCGACGAGTCGACGTAGGCGCCCCGGCGAATGGCGATCCAATTTCCGCGGCGGACGAGAACCCGAACCTCCTCGGGCGTGTACCCCTGCTCCAGCGCCTGAGCACGGGTGATCACCCCCGACTGGGCATTCGCGTGGGCGGTCAGGCTCGGCCTCATGTCTCCAGCCTGGTCCGGTTCGTACCCCGCTGGCCCGGGCTGTCCACAGGCCCTTGCGGGGCTAGGCGTCCCGTTGCGGGGCGTTGACGCCTCGCAAGGGAACGCTAAACACCGTTACGGGGCGTGTGGGCTGGTGGGCGGGCGGTGGGGCGGCGGGCCCCGCGGGGGTTAGTGGAGGGTGGTGCCGGCGGAGCGGAGGTGTTCGCAGGCCTTGACCACCCGGGCGGCCATCGACTGCTCGGCGGCCTTGCCGTAGGCCCGGGGGTCGTAGGCCTTCTTGTCACCGACCTCGCCGTCGATCTTGAGCACGCCGTCGTAGTTGTCGAACATGTGCGCGGCGACCGCGCGAGTGAAGGCGTATTGGGTGTCGGTGTCGACGTTCATCTTCACCACGCCGTAGTCGACCGCGTCGCTGATCTCGTTTGCCGTCGACCCCGAGCCACCGTGGAAGACCAGGTCGAACGGCTGCGCGCTCTCGCCGAGGTCGAACTTGTCCGCCACGACCTGCTGAGCCTCCTTGAGGATCTCCGGGCGCAGCTTGACGTTGCCGGGCTTGTAGACGCCGTGCACGTTGCCGAACGTCAGTGCCAGCAGGTAGCGGCCCTTGTCGCCGAGGCCAAGAGCCTCCGCGGTGCGCACGGCGTCACCGGGTGCGGAGTAGAGCTTCTCGTCCATCTCGCCGACGATCCCGTCCTCCTCGCCGCCGACCACCCCGACCTCGACCTCGAGCACGATGTTCGCATCGGCCGAGCGCTCGAGCAGCTCCTCCGCGATCGTCAGGTTCTCCTCGAGCTCGACCGCCGACCCGTCCCACATGTGCGACTGGAACAGCGGCTCCTCGCCGGAGTCGACGCGCTCCTTGGACAGCGCGAGCAGCGGCCGGACGAAGCCGTCCAGCTTGTCCTTCGGGCAATGGTCGGTGTGCAGCGCGACGTGGACCGGGTAGCTCTTGGCCACCTCCCGCGCGTACGCGGCGAACGCGACCGAGCCGGAGACCATGTCCTTGATGCTCGCGCCGGACAAGAACTCCGCGCCGCCGGTCGACACCTGCACGATCCCGTCGCTCTCCGCCTCGGCGAAGCCGCGCAACGCGGCGTGCAACGTCTGCGACGACGTCACGTTGATCGCCGGATAGGCGAACGACCGCTTCTTGGCGGCGTCCAGCATCTGTCGGTACGTCTC
>Ga0136635_10000090_pt1 | contig 19730 bp, 18 predicted proteins | sample AntDrymeUQ852106_2_FD_105495 | JGI IMG/M metagenome (GOLD analysis project Ga0136635, IMG submission 105495) | Polar desert sand microbial communities from Dry Valleys, Antarctica - metaG UQ85 (21.06) | ecosystem: Environmental > Terrestrial > Soil > Desert | place: Antarctica: Dry Valley... | reverse complement strand
GGCATGGGGCATGGGGCATTGGGCATTGGGCATTGGGCATTGGGCATTGGGCATTGGGCATTGGGAAAAATGCTTTTATTTTGTAGTAGCGGATACCGGTTTTCCACAATTTATTTTGGTAATGTGTGATAAGAAAATAATTTTTAGTTAAAAAACATACATTTAAAATGTAACTTTTGCTTAAACTTAAAAAATTCAAGTAATAATCAGGCAAATTAAAAATTTATTTTTATATTTAGATTGTAAAAAGACATAAATCTACATTTAAATACAGAGATAAATATTTTTTGTTGTAGTTCGTGGCTTCACAAGCAAATCAAATATTTGTTAAATAACATACATTTCACGAAAAGCTTACCTGTTCTTAATCTTTGAGGTTTAGAGTAACCAAAGACCGGCATTGGTGAATGCTCCTTCATGTCTCACTCTATGTTTATGCTGTAATTGATAAAAGTGATGAGTATCAAACGTCGGGAATTCTTGCTGTTAATGGGAGGAAGTGCAGGTGCAGTAGCACTTGGGTCTCTGGGTGGATGTGAAAAAAAATATACACTCCAGCAAGTAGCTAGCACGGCGAATTCATTTTTATTTCAACCGATAAAAGGTGCTATCCCCTTAGAAACTGCTGGCTTTAAACCAGAACAGCAAAAAGAAATTTACAGCACCCATGAAGTTGTAGATGATTTAGTACTACCGAAAGGTTTTCAATACCAAGTTATTGCAGCTTGGGGTGATAAAGTCGGTGATTCCCGCTTTGGTTACAACAACGATTATTTATCTTTTGTCCCGACAACTGAAAACGAAGGATATCTGTCAGTTAACTTTGAATATATCAGTGCTATCCCCTGGATGCAGACATATCAGCAAGTAATTGGCAAATCATTACCATTTGCAGAGGTCATAACAGCACTGAAAAAGAATGCATCGGGTAAAAATGAAGTTAATGCTTATGCTTTGCCAGATAAAGACCCAATAAAAGCGAAAATTAAGGAAATTTGTTCAGAAGCACTTTTAGATCAAGGATTGGGGATTATCTCGATTCGCAAAACAGCTTCGGGTAAATGGGAAAGAACTAATTCTACAAGCGATCGCCGAATTAGTGGAATTTCTGGCTTAGAAGATAAGCGTTATTTAAAAGCAACCGGTCCTGCGGTAACAGTGTTTCGCAAAAAGCAGGGAGAAGGATATATAGATAAATTAGGCGATCGCATAATCGGTTCTTTCGCTAACTGCGCCGGTGGGACAACACCTTGGGGTACAGTGTTGAGTGCAGAAGAAAACTTTCAAGCACAAGTACCAGAACCAGTATATGCTGATGGAACGTCCTTAGACCCAGGTAAACGACCTTTTGCTTTGGGTGATGAAGAACTTTACGGACAAGGTAATGTTTTTGGATTAGCGGGAAATAAATATGGTTGGATTGTCGAAGTCGATCCAGCAAACCCCAATGATTACGGCACAAAACACACTTGGTTAGGACGATATCATCATGAAGCGGTTGGTGTGCGGGTTGAAACGGGGAAACAACTAGCATTTTATTCTGGATGCGATCGCCGTGGAGGACATATATATAAATTTGTAAGTAGCGATCGCGTCACCAACCCCAAAGATAAAGCTAATTCCCAACTACTGCAAAAAGGAATGCTTTACGCTGCCAAATTTAACGCTGATGGTACAGGTCGCTGGATTCCCCTGAAAGCCGATACACCTGTAGATCCAGATGTTCCCAGCAACATCGCTGGAAACATCATCCGTTTACCAAAAGGTATAACAACAAGGGAAAAAGGCAAAGCCGGTTTTCAGCCTTTACCAGAACCAATTGAAGGATTTAATCTACAAATCACCAAAGACGAAGAAATTAGCTCCTTTAAACAAAAGTACAAAAAGTTAGGCGACCTTTACACGGGTAATAGTGAAGAACAGCAAGGTGCAATTTTAATTGACGCACATTATGCCGCAAATGCTGCCGGTGCAACCACAACAGCGCGTCCCGAAGATACAGAAATTGCTCCTAATGGCGATTTGTACATTAGCTTCACCTCTGGTTCTCCCGATAAAGAAGGTGGTCCCGATATCAGAGTTTTCAAAAGTCCTAAAGGTGAAGCACCCTATGAGTATGGCTGGGTGATGCGTTTAACTGAAGATAACAACGATCCCGCAGCCGATAAATTTAAATGGCAAATGTTAGCAACAGGAGGTGAACCCGCAGCCGGTGGTATGGGTTTTGCCAATCCAGATAACTTGCTGCTAGATAGTAGCGGAAATGTCTGGATGGTAACAGATATGTCCAGCGGTAAAATGAATAGCGCCATCAAAAGTCGTGCCGACGACCAAGGTAAACCTGCTAACATATCTGGTATTTTTGGTAACAACGCTATGTGGTTTATTCCCACCAGTGGTCAAGAAGCAGGTAAAGCTTTTCTATTTGCCACAGGACCGATGGAATGCGAAACCACAGGTCCTTGCTTTACTCAAGACGAGCAAACAATGTTCCTCGCAGTGCAGCATCCAGGTGAAAGCAACGGCACCCGCAAAAACCAATCCTCAGAAACCAGAGAATTTTTAGTTACCACCACTACAGGTGAAGAATTTTTGCAAACCCGCAAAGTTCCCATTGGTTCTAATTGGCCCAGCAAAACACCGAATTCTCCGCCGAAGCCAGCAGTTGTTGCTATTACTAAATCTTCGTCTACTTGAGAAATATATTCAATTGCAGTACGCTAATCATAATTTCATCAAGGAATTTTTATACAAACCATTACCAAATTTTAAGCTGCATCTATATATTAAATTCCCATGACAATATATGCTAATCCCATGTAATAACTTCTAAAAGCTACTATCCGATCCTAATAACGCTTCCTCAGGCGGTTTTACCAGCTCAAATTATTAGTTGAATAATTTCCAAACACTATTTGGCAATCTAATTTGAGATTTGCCCATTATTCAAATTATTTGAACCCACCTTAAAACGGTTTCTCAAACAAAACATCTATCCTTTGACTGATTTTTGTGTATCTAACCGTTATAGCTGCCAGATGTCTTGTTGAGAAAGGATTTACCAGATACCCTAATAATTTTTCAATTCACACAAACAACTTCTATTAAGTGAGATAACTTTCATGACATATTCGCCGATTAATACACCAAATCCTATATCTAACAATCCCTTAACTACTACAACTGAACAACTGCCTCAGAGGTTATTTAACCGTCGAGAAATAATTCCCCAACGCAATGATGTACTTTGGCGGATTGAACGGGGAACAATTCGTACCTTAACCTGGAGTGAAGATGGAACATTTATCACTCTGGGTTATTGGGGACCAGGGGATTTAGTTGGTTATCCTTTATCCACAGTCAAGCCCTACCAAATTGAATGCTTGACAAGTGTAGAGGTAACTATTATACCACCTCATATGTGGCATCAAGATTTGAATGCTTTATTATGCCACATTCAACAGGCAGAGGAATTATTAAGTATAGTACATCGCAAGCCAATTTCTCTACGTTTGTGGCAATTTTTGGTATGGTTGAGTGAAAAGTTTGGTCGTGAGGTCGAACAAGGCAAACTGATCGACTTGAATGTTACCCACCAAGAAATTGCCGAAGTTTTAAATACAACACGGGTCACAGTCACACGGCTGCTACAGCAGTTTGAGGAAGAAGGAAAAATGTTACGTTACAAACGCCGGATTGTTCTGCGTTTTCCCAATCAAGGAGCAAAAAAATAATCACAGATGTGTGCTAGTTGACTTGTTTATACTACAGACACTCTGGTTAAATAGACAATGAGAGTTTCCATGCGTCAGGACTTACGTAACACTATATCAAATGATTACTTCGTGTTTCACGCTTAGTTTTGAGTGCCGAAAGTCGCTTTTAATTATCTGTGCGTCTGGAAGAGTTAGTTTTTGGTGATTTTGCGTAAGTCCTAACTTATGAAACAACGAGAAGAGCGAATATTTTGTCTGTGGGCTTTTTTTGTGCGATCAAGGGTTCGCTGTCCCTACTTCATGAGATAATATTCCTTGCCCTCAAAAACCAATAGTAAGTACTAAGGTAGGAACTCACAAAAGAAACAATAAATCTTAATATCTAAATAAACTTATCCAAAAATTCGTTTTCAACTTGAAGTTATCGTAATTGGTCTGATAACCATACTAATAATAAGTATTTTTTGAGGAATTTTCCTAATATTTTGCTTATTATAGTTACTTAACCTAGACAGTAAAGACAATCATTCTCTTTGAAATTATCGCCACCGTAAATATCCTCTGACCGAACTATAAAAATCCTATTGACAAAACTTAAATTTCCGTCAATAAGCAAAACTGATACTCTTATTCTGGCGCTAGAAATCAATAGACCAACAAGCATTGATAAATTACTACACTATTGTCAGTCCAAGGGATGTAGGTTGAAGGCGCAGTTTTTTGATTAACATGAATGCCCTTACCCTTTACCATGAATGCCAAAAAGGAGTTTCATACTTGGCAGTTGTTGGCATTGGCGCGAACTGTCAACTTTACCTAAACTTAACCTGAGAACAATTATCGCACTCACAGGCAATTGAAAGTAGACTGAGGACTTATGAGTGTGAAGCCCTTAACAACATCACTCAGAAATTCTATATCTAAAAGTGAATATTAATCATAATATCTGCTACTATTACTGTAATATGATTGTCGTAATTTATTCGATTAAATCAATAGGTGTGAGTGAGAGTCAAAAAAATGAAAAAACCTCTGTGGAACGTTTTTAAACTAAGTCCGCTAGTTGTCGCTGCCTCATTTTTGGCGGCAAACAGCGCCAGAGCAGCTGAAGTCAAAGCTGAAGTTAAAGAAGTTAAAGAAGATACAACTTCTGTTTCTCAGTTGTCCCAAGAAGCTAACAGCATAGGTCAGGTAACATCCGTTTCTCAGTTTTCTGACGTGCAGCCTACAGATTGGGCATTCCAAGCATTACAATCTTTGGTTGAGCGCTATGGCTGTATAGCTGGGTATCCAAACGGCACATATCGCGGCAACCGGGCAATGACCCGTTATGAATTTGCAGCTGGTTTGAATGCTTGTTTAGACCGCGTTAATGAATTGATTGCCACAGCTACGGCTGACTTGGTGACAAAAGAAGACTTAGCTACCTTACAGCGCTTGCAAGAAGAGTTTTCGGCTGAGTTGGCAACTCTGCGTGGTCGTGTAGATGCGCTAGAAGCCAGAACCGCTGAGTTGGAATCTAATCAATTCTCAACTACCACCAAGTTGAATGGGGAAGTCATCTTTAATGTGGCTGACGTTTTCACAGAGGAGCGAGCACTTCCTTACAATTTTAGTCGAGGTGACTTCTCACCAGCTAACTTAGCTAGTGCGGCGGCTATAAGTACAAGAATACGGCAGTTGAATCCTAGTTTTACAGCTGCACAAGCAAATGCCATCAGAGACGCTTATGGTACAGCTAACTATACAAACTCAAGAAGAGACACAGCAGGTAACACTGTCTTTGCAGACCGGGTACGTCTGAACTTTGATACCAGCTTCGTTGGCACAGACCGCTTGCGAGTCCGTTTGCAAGCCCGAAATATTAGTCAATTTAATACGACTAGAACGGGTACTAATTTGACCCGGCTTGCGTTTGACGGAGATGAAAATAACGCCCTTGAAATCGATGACTTGTATTATCAGTTCAATCTAAGCGATGCGGTACGGGTGAACATATCCGCTGCCAGAAGTGAATTCTATGACTTCGTTGATACCGTCAACCCTGCCCTTGCAAGCAGCGGTAGTGGTGCTATCTCCCGCTATGGACGATTCAGCCCCATCTACCGTCAGGCTTCTGAAGGTGCAGGTATAACTATAGTATTAGCTCCTAAAAGTCCTATTACTGCTACTGTGGGTTACCAAGCAGGTTCAGGTGAGAACCCAGATTTAGGTCGCGGTCTCATCAATGGTTCTTACTCTGCTTTTGGTCAACTAGCTTTTAAACCCAGCAAAGCCTTCACTATTGCTGCAACCTACGCACGCACCTATCAAAATAGTGAAGGTGCAGGTGGTGTCAATCTCTTTAGTTCCACGGGCAACTTTAATGCCAATCGCCCCTTTGGTAACTTTGCTACTAGCACTAATAATTACGGCATAGAAGCGCTCATACGTCCCAGTTCTAAGTTTGCTCTTGCAGGTTGGGTAGGTTATACAACCGCAGAAGCTGAAGCTGGTCCATTTTCTGGTGCTAACGCAGACATCTTCTACTGGGCTGCTTCTTTGGCTCTCCAGGACTTTGGCAGACAAGGCAATACCCTCGGTATAATATTTGGTCAACCACCTACAGTGACTAGCAGCGATGTCATTGAAGATAGAGACACAACCTATCATTTAGAGGGTCTCTACAAGATGCAACTCAACGACAATATTGCTATTACTCCCGGTGTGTTGGTGATTTTCAGCCCAGAGGGTAATAGCAACAACGACACTACCTATGTTGGTACACTCCGCACCACCTTCACTTTCTAAAACTTCCCACAGATATTAATAGCTAATAGCAATTTAGATCAACCTTAGTCCGCTTACAGGCGGACTTTTTCATAGGAAAATAAATGATAAGGGGAAAGGGGAAAGGGGTAGGAAAAAAGCTTTCTCACGACACTGCCAAAAAGAATGAGTGTTCATAGGTCTACTGTACAAATTTCTTATTTTGTGCATTAAGGCGCATTCGTCGTTTCCGGCTTTGATCAATTATCCTTTGGTAAATAGCGTAGACGCTGCGCGGCTTGTCGTCAAACATCGCCTAAAAAATGTCGGAAAATCAAGGTTTAATCCCTGAAATACATACCACAAATTTGCTATTTACAGTCAATGCGTAAGTCCTAGAATTTAAAACTTTATTATGATAAAAGTTAATTAAGGTGTGAATGAGAAAAACTTTGACAAAATTATTCTGGAACGTTTTTAAACTAAGTCCACTATTTTTGGCTGCCAGCTTTTGTGCAGCAAACAGTGCTTTAGCAGCTGAAGTCAATGAAGAAGTGATTTCTGTTACCCAGTTGTCTCAAGAGTCTGACAGCATGGGTCAGGTAACATCAGTATCTCAATTTTCTGATGTGCAGCCTACAGATTGGGCATTCCAAGCATTACAATCTTTGGTTGAACGTTATGGCTGTATCGCCGGATACCCAAACGGCACTTATCGCGGCAACCGGGCAATGACCCGTTATGAATTTGCCGCTGGTTTGAATGCTTGTTTAGACCGCGTTAACGAATTGATTGCCACAGCTACCGCTGACTTGGTGACAAAAGAAGACTTAGCGACCTTACAGCGCTTGCGAGAAGAGTTTTCTGCTGAATTGGCAACTCTGCGCGGTCGTGTAGATGCGCTAGAAGCGAAAACCGCAGAGTTGGAAGCCAATCAATTTTCGACTACTACCAAGTTAGTTGGAGAAGCAATTTTCGTTTTGTCTGATTCTTTCGGCGATAACGCAGCAATAAGCGCTGCTACACTCAGAAGCAATCCAAACGCTCCAGAGCGCGACTTAGACAGCAACACGACTTTATCTGAGCGGATTCGTTTGAACTTACTCAGCAGCTTCACCGGAAAAGACCAGTTACAAATTCGTTTGCAAGTAGGGAATATCATTGCCAACAACAGTCCTAACATCGGTAACGCTTCAACGGGTACTAGCATGACCCGTTTAATATTTGAGAACGACACTAATAACGTTCTCCAGGCAGAGAAAATCAACTATTCTTTTAACCTAACTGACGCAGTACGTGTCAAAGTTGATGCAAACAATGGTGAATTTTGGGAAAACATCAACAACTTCAGCCCCTTCTTTGCCAGCACTAGTCAGGGTGCTATCTCCCGCTATGGTCGCTTCAGCCCCATCTTCCGGCAAGGTCAGGGTGGTGCAGGTGCAACTATAACTGTTAACCCCAAGGGAACTTTAAGTGCCTCTGTTGGTTATCTAGCTGGTGGACGTAATAATACAGCTAGCAATCCTTTGGATAGAAATGGTCTTCTTGATGGTAACTATGCGGCTCTAGCTCAGGTAGCTTTCCAACCGACTCCAAGGTTCAATATTGGTTTAACTTACGCACGTACTTATCAAAATGGCGTTACTACTGTTAATGGTGTGACTAGTGGTGGTGGGGTGAGCATGTTTGAGTCTACAGGCAGCAGTATTGCCAATAATCCTTTTGGTAATGTTGCCACCACAGCTAATCATTACGGTGTAGAAGCTGCTTTTAAACTCACCCCGAAGTTGCTACTTAATGGTTGGTATGGTTACACTGATGCTGAAGCGCAGAACACTGCTAACTCAACCGTCACGGGTGTTCCTATAACCGTTAGAAGCGGTGATAGTGCAACATTCAACTACTGGGGTGCTAGCCTCGGTTTGCAAGATATTGGTACAAAGGGTAGCGTGCTTGGTTTTATCTTTGGTCAACCACCCAGAACTGCCAGCAATGATGCCAATGTGACTTCTAATGGTAGAGGGTTAAGAGATACAGATACCTCTTACCATTTAGAAGGTCTTTACAAGTTCCGACTCAACGACAACATTGCTATTACTCCCGGTTTATTGGTGATTTTGAGTCCTGAGCATAATGATAGGAATGACACCATTTATGTAGGTACAGTGCGTACCACTTTCAGTTTCTAAATTTGGTAATAGCCAAAGCGCGATCATCCGTCGTACGCAAACGCTCTGCATGGGAATGAGTACCCAGAGGCTCTGCCTCCTGTATTAAGGAGCGAGGCAGAGCCTCTATGACTGCATTCCCAGGCTGGAGCCTGGGAACGAGAAAAAGAAAGAGTAAGGTAGATTAATATTAGCCCGCCTACAAGCGGGCTTTTGTTTGTTGAAAATTTGGTTATGTGAGATTATTATCTTGTTGCTTAGTTAAATCTGTTGGAGGGCGATCGCTACTCCAAGCCCACCACACACAACCGCAGTTACAATTGTAAAATTCCTGCCATTTGCGACGACGTTCTTCTGTAAGGACAGGCGATCGCCGATTGAGCCAAACTTTTTCGGCTTCTAAGCTACTTGCGCCGCATTTAGGACAGCAAAACTTATAAGCATGAATTGCCTGATTTGTCCATTCAGGTGGGATAGGAATAAAAGCTTCCATGTAGCAAAAATTCTAATTTCATTGCTCATTATGCCTAATAATATTAATCATGGAGCCTAATGTTGAAATTCGTCGTTTGTTAGATGTGATGCCGGCTTCTGGTAGAATGACGGTGAAACTCGTCAGCAAGCCAGAACAGTCAAAGGTGATTGATGCTTCTCTTCCTTTACCTTGGAATCAGGAGCGACCAATATATATTAACTTTGATTTGTGGCGTCGCCTGAAGCAGCCGCAACGCGATTTGCTGCTGTTGCGGACAATTAGCTGGTTGACAGGTGTAAAGTGGTTTAAACCCGACATTTATCAAGGTGTCGTGGTGGCGGGGATTTTAGGCGGATTTGTGGAATCAGCGCAACAAGATGTGGTAGGTGTAGTTGTGGCTGGGGGATTAAGCGCGATCGCCTTAATTAGAATTTGGCGCACCAATAGTTCCCAAGAATTAGAATTAAATGCTGATACAGCGGCAATTAGAATCGCACTGCGTCGGGGTTATTCAGAAACTGAAGCCGCAGAAAATCTATTAACCGCAATTGAGACGGTTGCTAAAATTGAAGGACGTTCTGGCTTAAATTTCAGCGAATTAATTCGCTGCCAAAATTTACGAGCGATCGCTGGTTTATCTGCGATCGGTGTACCTGAAAATTACAAGAATAATTCTATGTAATTTTCAAGCTTTGGACAATTAGAGAACGAACCGCAGAGAACGCAGAGGACACAGAGGAATGAGAGTTGGGGAGAATTTTTGCGCTTATTCCTACTCCTTTGCGTCTTTGCGCGGCAGTCGCTACAACGGGGGGAACCCCCGCAACGCGCTGCCTTGCCTTTGCGTGAGATAATCCTTTAATTCCCATCACGGCAACCAAAAATCAGGCAAAATAGACTTACCCAAGTCACGCACTGTTTTATTAACACCTCTAGCAACTTGAATATGTGCTTCATCAGGTTCTACAGGTAAAATATCAGCAGGTTTACCCTGTTTTAAATAATCAACTACTAAATTCGCCGCTTCTAAACCTGTCACATAAGCCTTTTCTTGCGACCATGAACCGTGACGGTTAACAATCCAATCACCGCTCATAAATACATTATCAAAACTTGTCGAAGCTGGCAACATATAGCGATAGCTACCAGGTGCAAAGTGAGTCACAGCATTTGCTAAACGTATTACACTACTATCTATCACTTTCGCTTGCCGAAATTCGGGAATACAAGTTGCTAAATCACGTTGAACTCTCTGTACAATTTCTTCATCACTCAAATTCAAAAATTGATTCGCGTGATAAAAATCTGCTTCAATTACTGTCCCAGGTTCATTTTTATATTCATCATGTAATTGATTTAAATTAAAAAATGTCCATCCGGTAGTTGCATCAAAGCCAAAGCAAGCATTAGAAGGACGCGGAATTTGAATTTTGCGGTCAAACCATAAACGAGTTGCTAAAACATCAATTGCCCCTAAATTGCTCAAATTGCGAAATTCTTGACGGCTTTGTAAGCTAGGGCTATTTGATACGATTTTCTTCATTCCCGTGATACCAACCGCAAAAATTACCGCATCGGCATCAAAGACTTCATCACCACAGACAACACCTGTTGCGCGATTATTATCAACTATTATGTCGGTAACGCGGCGATTTGCTAACCCCTTTGCGCCAGCTTTTTCAATTTGTTCTACCCAAGGACGAAATATTTTTTCTCCCACAGTTCCGCGACACCAAACTACATCAAAATCTCGTTGATGGGCGAGAATAAAAAAGTACAGCATTCCCAAAGTTGCAGCGGCTGAACATTGTTCGCCTGGGGCAAATAAACCTACCAACAACATCGGTTCAAAAGAATCACGATAAAGCCGCGCTGAAACTCCAAAATCTTTGAATAATTCTCGCGCTGTTACAGAATCATAACGTCGCCAAGCTTCATCGGAATTATCAAAGTCAATTAAGGCGTAAAGTAAAGGTAAAGCGCTGATTCGGTCAATTAATGGTAAACGTTTAAATTGTGTATATAAAAATGTTCCTATAGGTGTAGGAAGTCGCGGTAAATCCTGAAAAATTGGTGATTCAACTTCTAAACCAAAAGGCGAATATTGAGATGAACGAGTCCAAGTTGTAAAGGGATTTATTCCAAGTTCATTAATAAGAGAAAATATATTTCTGTAAGGATACCAAAAGCCATGAACACCCGCTTCTACCGATTGTCCCCCTGCTGTTTTCCAACCTGCTACCAGTCCCCCAGGATTAGCACCGTCTTCGAGAAGCGTCACATCGTAACCTTGTTTGGCTAAATGGTAAGTTGCACCTAAACCAGCCCAACCTGCACCTACAACTACCACCCGTTTTTGTTGTGACATCAGATTCTCCTGTTTTCTAGTCCATGCACAAATTGCTCGGAAGTTGTAATTTTAACACTTCGTACATTACGTAGTAAGGACTTTAGTCCTTATCTTATAAAATGAGGACTGAAGTCCTCACTACTGAAAACCTCTTCTTATACCCAGGCTTTCGACTTATCTATGCGATCGCCTGCGGGATTTCCTTATTTAAATAAAAACGAGCGCGGAGGGATTTGAACCCCCGACCCACAGAACCGGAATCTGTTGCTCTATCCACTGAGCTACGCGCCCACGTTTTACTTCATTATAACACACAACCGCTATGATCTCAACACAAACTCGCACTAAGAAAGAAAATTCGCGGGATCTACAGGTGTACCGTATGAACGCACTTCAAAGTGGAGGTGGGGACCGGTAGATAAACCTGTGGAACCGACTAAAGCGATCGCTTGTCCTCGCTGCACTGTTTGCCCTTCGGAAACGAACAATTGGCTCGTATGACCGTACAATGTAGTAATGCCTTTGCCGTGGTCGATAATGACAGCGTTGCCATAACCACCATACCACCCAGCCATAATCACCGTTCCCGAATCTGCGGCGCGAATTGTACTGCCATAGCTAGCAGCAAAGTCTAAACCTGCATGAAAGCGGCGATATCCTAAAACAGGATGCATTCGCCAACCAAAAGGACTGCTAGTAGAAGCATCACTAGGATATGCCATTATACCAGTTCCGCGAAGAATGATGCTGTTGCGACTGTTAGTTTTATTTTGCGCTTGGGCTACCTTTTGTTGAATTAAAACAGTTATTGCTTGAGAATCTTTATCAAGTTGGTTTTGTGCTGCTTCTAAAGCTAGGCGATCGCTATTTAAGCGTAGAATTAAATCTGACTGTAACTCTGCTTGTCCTTGATAATCAGCTTTTTGCGCTAGCAACTGCTGATGAATTAAAGCAACTTGGTTTTTTTGCTCTTCTACATCGGTTTTTTGCTTCTTTATCTGGTTTGCTTGTTGAGTGAGTTTTCCTAAAATTTTCTGGTCAGCTTGATAAATTAACTTTAACTGCCGACGACGGTCAAGAAAATCGCTGATATTTTGACTTTGTAGTAAAACTGCCCATCCAACAGATGCTGGAGAACGTTGCAGAAAGCGCAATCTCCCAATTGTCGCTGTTTGTCTATTTTGATAGTTCTGTTCAGCGATACCTAAATCAGCTTGCAATTGTTGAAGACGTTCAGTTGCAACTTTTAACCGCAATTCGCTGTCAGTAATGTGATTGTCGGTGGTTTGCAGATTTTTTTCTAAACCAGTTAAGCGATGTTGCGCTGATTGCTGAAGATTTGTTAAGCGATCGCGTTCTTTGACAACATTTTGACGCTGTTGTTTAACTTGTTGCTGCTGAGTACGCAAAGTATCAATGTTCGCAGTCGGTGCTGCATATACTGGCATTAATCCGAAGAATATACATAAAATGCCGCAAAATGCCAGATTTTTTTTAAGCGATCGCACTGTCATGTTGTTTTTGATAATCACAAACACCATGAAGATTATTCCCAAAATCCGATTCACCGTATCAATGGACAGGGAAGGGGACAAGGGGACTTTCTTGACAAGGGGGACAAGGGGAGCCAGTGCGTTCGGTCAAAACACTTGAAGCATCTGGCGTGGACAAGGGGGAATTTATCCGATTCCCATTACCCATTACCTATTACCGATTACCCAATTCCTTATAACTGATTAGCTTTCCATGCAGCAAGGTCAGCTAAAGAGCGATCGCGATAACGTCCATAACGCTCCGGCTTACTCTTGACTTTCTCACCCAATACTGGTAAAATACCAAAATTAGGCGGCATTGGTTGAAAATGCTTCGGCGAAGCGGAACTAATAAAGTCAAACAACGCCCCCATCATCGTTGTATTGGGTAGCGTCAACGGTTCTTTACCCAACGCTAACCGCGCTGCATTGGTTCCTGCCAGCCAACCACCGGCAGATGCTGCGGTGTAGCCTTCAGTACCAATCAACTGACCCGCTGCAAATAATGTTGGACGCTGCTTAAATTGCAAATTAGCAGACATCAACTGTGGTGCATTTAGAAAGGTGTTGCGGTGCATCACACCCAAACGCACAAACTCGGCATTTTCCAAACCCGGAATTAGCTGAAATACCCGCTTTTGTTCGCCCCAACGCAGATTAGTTTGAAATCCTACCATATTCCAAAGTTGACCGGCTTTATCTTCTTGCCGCAACTGCACCACACCGTAAGGACGTTCCCCAGTGCGGCTATCTGACAATCCTACAGGCTTAACCGGACCGTAACGCATGGTATCTTCTCCGCGCTTTGCCTGTTCTTCAATTGGCAAACAAGCCTCGAAAAACTTCGCCGTTTCCCGGTCAAAATCTTTTAATTCTGTTTGTTCAGCTTTGCGGAGTTCTTCCCAAAACCGCAAATACTGTTCTTTATTCATCGGGCAGTTCAGATAAGCAGCTTCCCCTTTGTCGTAGCGGGATGCCATAAAAGCAATATCGCGATTAATCGATTCTCCCACAACAATCGGGCTAGCAGCATCAAAAAAGCTGAGATATTCCATCCCGCTGAAGCGTCGCAAATCTTCCGCTAAGTCGGGACTAGTTAAAGGACCAGTTGCTAAGACGACAATTCCCTCAGGAATCGCAGGTACTTCACCACGACGGAAATCAATTAAAGGATGTTTCGCTAAAGTTTCGGTTAAATCTTGGCTAAATTGCCCTCTATCTACAGCTAGCGCACCACCTGCGGGAACGGCGTGTTCATCAGCTTTGGAAATGACGATAGAATTGAGTTGACGCAGTTCTTCATGCAATAAACCGGCAGCGCGATCGCTTGACATTGCCCCAAAAGAATTACTACACACCAACTCTGCTAAATGTTCTGTATGATGTGCCGGACTAAAGCGTTTTGGTCGCATTTCCCAAAAAATCACCGGTACTCCCGCACAGGCTATTTGCCACGCTGCCTCTGTTCCCGCTAGTCCACCTCCAATCACTTGTATCGGTTCCATAGTTAAATCCTAAAAGTTTCGTCTATTAATTAAAGCTCAACCAAACCTAAACTAATTTTAATAGCTTGATTAACTTGCTTCATTGTCGATTCTTCTAGTTTACCTAGTAGTTTGATTAGTCGGGGGAGTGTCAATTGAGCGGATATGGTTGAGTAACGCGACCGAGTTGATAGTGAGTCCCCCTTCCGGAACTGGAATTAATACTTCTGTGGGATAAAGAGGTTCATCAAATTTAGACGTAATTGCAGCAACAATTGTAATTGGGCTGTACTCATTGCTAACATCATTTTGCAACACCAATGCCGGACGAGTTTTTTGAATTTCAGCCCCAACTGTTGGGTCGAAACTGACTAAATAGACTTCTCCTCGCTGAGGAAGGGCTAGCTTTCGTGCTGCCATACTTCTTCCTCAATTACAAACCAGTATAAAGCTAAATTGCGTTCACGGAGTGACTCTGTAAGAGTATCGCGTTCAGCCCTGCGAATAGATCCCAATTGCAATTGTTCTCGCAGCTTTTGTTTTTGAATTTGGTTAATGTAATGTTGAATTGCTTCATGGATGAAACGACTGCGATCGCCTTTTGGGGCATACTCATCAAGTTGTTTCAAGGTTTCACTCGGTAGTGTCACATTGATGCGCTGATACATATATTAAGCACCCACACTGTTGATGTGTATCTACAGTGTATCACAATCAAGGTTCGCTATAGGCGATCGCTGATTATAGTAAAACTTCAGCATGGTCAATTCCTCCAACTTTAATTATTGAACTTAATTGTTTCTATCGTGATATAAACGCAACACATAAGCACCCGCTGGAGTTTCTCGAAAAGTATTAATTTTCGATGTCATTTCTGATGGTGAATTTTGTAAAAAACTAGATTTAATTGGGTGTTCTGGTGGCGATATAACCGGTGCAGCAAGAGCAGCAAAAGTGATATCAGCAGCACTAAGGCTATCTCCAACTAAATAGGTGCGTCCATCTGCTAATAACTGATTTACTTTCTCAAAAATGCTTTGAATTTGTTCATAAGCTTCGGCGGCAGACTCTGCATTAACATTATAAGCTTGGCGAACAACCTGACGCATCAAAGGAAAAACTACCGGAAATAATGCCTCTTCAACAAAAGGAACGCCCTGAGTCCATTTACTTTTAATAAACTTGGAATCATTTATTGTGTAAAAGTAAGCCCAAGTGCGTATAGCTGGTCCTAATTGCCTGTCAAATAAATCTTCAAGTTCTTCTACTTTTAGGCGTAATTCTGAGTCTATGGGGTAAAGTTTGGCGTTGTCAGGAACAAGTTTATTTAGGTATTGCAAGATATCTGTTGAGTCAGTAAAAACGCCAGTTTCTGTCACCAAAACTGGAGTAGATTTTCCGCCAACACTACCAGTTGCAAATCGATGAAATAGTGGTGTATGGGCTTCTTCCACGTAAGGAAGCTTTAGTTTTGTCAATGCCCAGCGCACTTTTTCGCAATAATGACTGACGGGAATTGTAATCAAACGAAGTTGCTTTTGTTGGGTAGATACATTTTTCATTTTTTTTATTTAAATAGTTTGATTAACTTGCTTAAACTCGGAATATTTCTTCTGTAATTCCTCTGGTATGGGAATTGGACGATTATTTTGTAAGCTGATAAACGCACCTTTTTGCGTAGCGGTCGCTGCAACTTCATAATTAGATAAAATTTCTGCTTGCACAGTCCATTTAAGCCGTCCTAAATTACTTAACCATAAACGTCCAATCACTTTATCAATAAGTTTGATAGGACGCTTATATTCAATTTCAGTTCCGGCAAGAATCGGAGCATATCCTTGCTCAATTTGTTTATCTAATTGCCAATGTTCATCTAAAAACTTTAAACGTAAATCTTCCAACCATCTGATATAAACAATGTTGCTCACGATTCCCACAAAGTCAATGTCGTATGTCCTTACAGGTATTGCTATTTCTACTTCTAATGGTCTGTTTACTTGCATGATTATTCTTCGTAATTGATATTTAAAACCTTTCGGTCTGGAAATTGACAAAAAAATAACTATTGATTTAAGAAAGACTTTTGATATATTTATTTAAGTGATTAATTGCCCTTTCCAAATGAATAGAATCTCCATAAAGTTTACTCATCATCACAGCACCTTCTAAAGTTGCAATTACGATAGTTGCAACTTCATCAGCATCAACATCTGAGCGAATTTCGCCTTTTTCGATGCCTTTTTGGATAATTCGGCAAATCATATTCCGCCAAGAATTCATCGCAATTTGAGTGCGATCGCGCAACGCTGGATGAGTATCATCACTCTCAACTGCCGTATTCAACAGCGGACATCCTCCTTTGATGATAGGATTATCTACAAAGCTGCGAAATACGTCAATAATTGCTTGCAAGCGTTCTATTGCATGACGTTTGTTTCGCAATGCACCTCGATAATGCTTTTGAATTTGAGCGATCGCATAATCAAAAGCCAATAACGCAAGCTCATCTTTGCTTTTGAAGTGATTGTAAATTCCCCCTTTCTGCAATCCTGTCACCCGCATGATGTCAGAAATCGACGAACCCGCATACCCCTGTTGATTAAACAGTTCGGCTGCTGACGAGAGAATTTTTTCTTTGGTTTCTTCCCCTTTAGACATTCAAAATATCCGACCGATTGGTCTTTTTAATCCTATCAGACAAATACCCGAAAAATCAAGCATTTATTTCGTAATAAATTAAGATTCACTACCAACGCATCTAGTTGTTAGCAATTCCACCGCATCGGAAATAAAACACGTCCCCCCTAACTTATTAAGAATAGGTCTAATATAATTTGCCACTGAAGACATTTTTTCTGGGGAAAAGAAAGCAATAACATAAACATTATCTAACATAGTCATTGCCAAATCATCACTGACGCTTCCTCTCCTACTTTTACCCGCAACATTGCGAATAACTGTATGACCGGGTACACCTGCTTTTTCTAAAGCTTCTAAAATCTTTGCAAGTTCAACGTAATTGACAACAATTTCTATCCGTTTAACTGACTGCATAATTTCACCTCCAAAACATATTAATGCCGTATAAATATAGAGGAATGCCTACAATGATATTAAATGGAAACGTTACTGCCAAGGCTGTAGAAACATACAAACTAGGATTTGCCTCAGGAACAGTTAGCCGCATCGCTGCGGGAACTGCGATGTAAGAGGCACTCGCACCCAGCACGGAAAACAACAGCGCATCTCCTTGGGACATCCCAATCAGTTTTGCAATCACTAAAGCAATTCCAGCATTGACAATTGGGATAAGTATGGCAAATAAAATCAGAAAAGCACCTGTTTTTTGTAAATCTTTTATTCTTTTTGCGGCAAGCAATCCCATATCCAATAAAAAGAAGGTGAGGACACCGTAAAACATATCTTGGGTAAAAGGTTTCAACTTTTCCCAACCATTTTCACCTGTCAATATACCCATGACGAGGCTGCCAATTAGTAGAAATACGGAACTATTTAAACAAGCTTCTCGTAGCACTTCAGACCAACTAAATTCACTTTTACCTGGTTCTGCTGCGAATAAATTTACCAAAATTATACCGACAATAATTGCTGGCGATTCCATCAGGGCTAGAGCTGCAACCATGTAGCCATCAAAGACAATGCCCAGTTGGGTCAGGAAGGAACCAGCAGTAATAAAGGTAACAGCGCTAATGGAACCATAAGTAGCAGCGATCGCTCCCGCATTATAAGCGTCAAGTTTTACCCTCAAGATAAAAAATGTATAAATCGGGACAATACACGCCATTAAGATTGCTGCCAAAAGCGTCAGAATTACTTCTTGATTGATGCCACTTTTGACTAATTCCACACCTCCCTTAAACCCGATCGCAAACAAAAGATACAATGAAAACAGCTTCGGCAAAGGTGGGGGAATTTCTAGATCCGACTTGAGCAAAACTGCCAACATCCCCAAAAAGAAAGCTAATACAGGTGGATTCAAGATGTTAGACACTATCAGACTTACATCCATTTCCACCAATCCTCACTCATGTAATTAATATTCCTTCATAAATTGTTACCGAGAAATTGGGTCTAAAGCCCCGTCGTAGAACGACGGCTTTTGTTTCATTAGTGATCGAAGAAACTCCCGAATGATGTCTGTTTTGGTTCGCTTCGCTTTTAAAGCGTATCGTTCAAGGTCTTTCATCTCTTCTTGGGAAACTCTAACGTGCAATTGCTTTTCAGCCATTTTGTGTACCAATATGCTACAATGATTATAGTGGAAAGGTAATCAACCACTTTAAAAACCTAGCTGTCGAAAGACAAAGCGCTGAACGTTGATAATTGAATCTATGCGGTTCTACTGCATTGTTCTAGTTTTCTCCTAGCAGTAGGTAAAAGATTCATAGAGACTAGACGACTGAGAATTTTGAAACAAATCGTTTCAATTAAACAGGACTTGCAGCAATGCAACTAGGGTAGGGCATACCCGAAGTAACGCTTGGGGAGAATCCCACCTCTGGGTTAGACGACGCAAGGAATCTAGCTTAAGTGGTTTCGTTGAGCCAAGAATCCCCGTCGATTTATCGCGGGGAGTGTCAAATGAGGAGTGACACGCCACATAAATTTTAACCAACTGGTTTGGGAGAAACAACAGCATCGTTGCGGAAAGCACCAACACCCTAGAAGGGTGTGGCTATACAAACGAAGCCCACGAAGGTGGGCTAAAATTCTTGTAGTCCACGAAGGTGGACTTTGTTCGTATAGCCCTACTCTAGAAGAGTAGGAAGCTTATTTAACAGTAAAGTAAGCTTCTAAGGCTTCAGAACCGCCAATTAATTTACCATCGATAAATACTTGGGGAACTGTTGTCGCACCTGTAACCGCTTTTAAAGTGCGTGTGGAAGCATCTTTACCTAAAACGATTTCTTCGTAATCAATACCATTGTGCTTCAGCATATCTTTAGCACGAGCGCAGAAAGGACAACCCACTTTCGTAAATAGAGAAACAGCTTTGGGCTTTGCAGCTCCGGGGTTGATGTAATTGAGCATTGTGTCTGCATCCGACACTTTAAACGGATCTCCTGGCTCGTCTGGCTCAATAAACATCTTTTCAACTACGCCATTCTTCACTAACATAGAATAGCGCCACGATCGCTTACCAAAACCGAAATCTGTTGGATCTACTAGCATTCCCATTCCTTCAGTGAATTCACCGTTACCATCGGGAATTAAGGTGACATGGGCGGACTCTGGG
>Ga0136635_10000089_pt1 | contig 19776 bp, 20 predicted proteins | sample AntDrymeUQ852106_2_FD_105495 | JGI IMG/M metagenome (GOLD analysis project Ga0136635, IMG submission 105495) | Polar desert sand microbial communities from Dry Valleys, Antarctica - metaG UQ85 (21.06) | ecosystem: Environmental > Terrestrial > Soil > Desert | place: Antarctica: Dry Valley... | reverse complement strand
TCAGGATCCGCCGGGCGGTGAAGCGGGGTACTGCCTGAGGGGCAGCCGTAACCGCACTCACCCGCGCATGGAGCGCTGCAGGAGTGGCGGGCGTCTCGGCACGGAGGGCGGCGACGATGTCGTCGAAGCGATCGTCGATGGTGGTCTCAGGCGACACGGGCGGTCCTCGCATTCCGTTCGAGCTTTTCCAGGGCCCGGGAGAGCCGGGTCGTGCAGGCCGTCGGCGTGATTCCGAGGACGCGCCCGGCGGACGACGCATCCAGGTCGAGGATCACGCGGAGCGCGATGACTTCGCGATCAGCCGCCGAGAGGGCGCCGAGCGCCTCGCGAAGCCAGGGGGAGACTGGTTCCACCAGGCGCTCGGCCTCTCGCTCGGCCATTCCCGCGTATCGCTGCTCGCGGCGGCGGCGGCGCTCCTCCGAGCGGAGGTGGTCAAGCGCCGCAGTCCGAGCGATCTGGCACAGCCATGTGCGCTCCGACCCTCGGGCCGGATCGAAGCGGTGCCAGAGACGGACGGCTCGCTCGAAAGTCTCCGCAGCCAGATCTTCCGCGGCCTGTGGGTCGCGGGTGAGGTAGAGGACGTAGCGGTACACGTCGTCCAGATGCTTCTCGGCTGCGTCGGCGAGCGAGGGTGTCATGGCTCCATCACACCTCATATACGACACCGCTCCAGTTTTCGTCACACATTCGACGCAGATCGGCTACAGACACGGCACGGCTTCGCTGCTGCCATGGACGACATGGACGGCCTCGAGGTCACTCGCTCACGCGCGCTTCTGGCGGCTGGCCTGCTCATCGCGGCCCTGTTCATCGGGGGTCGTTTCTTCGTGGGCAGCGGGACGGCGAAGGTGGAACGCTCGCCACCCGCGGCCGGGGAGATCGAGGCCGCGGCGCCGGCGCGACTCGTCGTTCACGTGGTCGGCGCCGTGCAGCGTCCCGGCCTCTACCGGCTCGTCCACGGAGCGCGGATCGCCGACGCCGTCCGCCGGGCCGGCGGCGCGACGCGTCGAGCTGACCTGAGCCTCGTCAATCTGGCCGCGCAGGTCTCCGACGGCTCACAGGTGGTCGTGCCGCGCCGCGTCGTCGTCGAGGCATCGTCCGGCGGCGGCGAGCCTGCCCCTTCGGCAGCCGCGGGTGGCCAAGTGCACCTGAACACGGCGACGATCGAACAGCTGGACGAGCTGCCGGGTGTTGGCCCGGTCACCGCGCAGAAGATCGTCGACTACCGCGACCAGCATGGAGCCTTCAGCTCCGTCGACGACCTCGACGCGATCCCGGGGATCGGCCCGGCTCGCCTCGAGCAGCTTCGGGAGTTGGTGGCTCCGTGACGCCGCTCTTTCTGGATCGCTACGCGCAGCACGCCCTCGCCGGCGCGCTCTGTCTCGCGCTCGCAACCTCGGCCGTCGTCCGGATCTCGACCTTCGTGATGCTGGCGTTGGCCCTCGGGTTCGCCGTAGCTTCCGTCGGAGTGCTCGACCGTCGCGCTCGGTTCGGTGTGCTCGCCTGCGCGCTGGTCGCAGGAGGGCTTTGGTGGGGAAGTGTTCGCCTGGACGCCCTCGACCACAGCGTGCTCGCGCCGCATCTCGGGCGGTCCGGGCTCGCCACAGTCGAGATCACGGGACCGGCCCGCCGCACGCCGTATCGGCTCCGAGTCCCCGCTCGTGTCCGTGTATTTCGGTCTATGCCGATCCGAGAGCCGGTTCTCCTGGAGCTTCCGCTCGGCCGCTCGCCGCCGCAGGGGGCTCTCATCGAGACGCTGGTGCAGCTTGGCGAGCCTCGTGGGCCGAGCGACGGCTTCGACGAGCGCGCCTTTCTGAGGCGACGAGGGGTGCACGTCGTCGCCCGAGGGCGCGAATGGCGTCTCGTAGGACGGCGCGGCGGTGTGGCGGGAGTCGCCGACCGAATCCGGCGGCGACTGGCCGGCTCGATCGCGCCCGGTCTGACGGGAGAGCGCCGCGCGGTTCTCGCCGGGCTCGTCCTGGGAGAGGAGGAAGGCCTGAGCGAGGAGCTGCGTGGCGACTTCCGCGCCTCCGGCCTCTACCACCTCCTCGCGGTGTCCGGGCAGAACGTCGCCTTTGTGGTCGGAGGTGTTCTGGTGGCCGCGTGGCTGCTCGGGATCTCGCGATTCGCGGCCGAGATCGGGGCACTCGGAGCAATCGGCGCCTACGTCATGGCGGTCGGTTGGCAGCCGTCCGTCGTCCGCGCGGGCGTGGCCGGAGGTCTTGCCTCCCTCGCCTGGCTCGCGGCGAGGCCCCGCGACCGCTGGTACTTCCTCCTGCTCGGGGCCGCCCTGCTCCTTGCCTGGAATCCCTACAACGTCTTCGAGCCCGGATTCCAGCTGTCGTTCGCGGCTGTCGCGGCGATCTTCGTCCTCGTGCCCTGGCTCGAGTCGTTTCTCGCCGGGTACCCGGTGCCGGAGAAACTCGCTGCCCTGATTGCAGTCTCAGGTGCCTGCGGCGTCGTCACGGCACCGATCCTCCTCGTCCAGTTCGGCTCCATCCCGCTCTACTCGATCCTCAGCAACGCGCTCGCGGCGCCGGTGGTCGGAATTGCGTTTTGCCTTGCGTTGCTGACCGCGATCCTCGACAGCGTTCTTCCATCTGCCGCCCTGGCGGCGGCGTCGCTCAACGGTTGGCTCGCGGCCTACATCGCGGCCTGCGCCCGTGTCGTAGGCGGCCTGCCCGGTGCCGAGGTCGGATCCGTCGCAGCTCTCGCGATCGCCGCCGCGGTGGCCGCGACGCTCGTGGCCTGGTTCAGGCTGCCTCGCTGGCGACGGCCTGGGTTCGCCCTAGTCGTCGCGGTCGGCGTGCTCGTCGTCGGCGCCTGGCAGCTGCGGTTCGAGCCGACGAGGCCGCCAGCCTCCGGGTTCCGCTTGACCGTCCTCGACGTCGGACAGGGTGATGCGATCCTGCTGGAGGTCCGGGAGGGAGCCGTCCTGGTCGACCAAGGCCCGCCCGAAGGCGAGGTCGATGATCAGCTGCGCGATCTCGGCGTCAAGCGCGTCGCGCTCGCGGTCTTCACGCATCCCCAGCGAGACCACGTCGGCGGGGCGGAGGAGCTCGTGCGCCACCTTCGGGTCGACCGAATCCTGGATCCACGCATCCCGGCCGAGAGCCCCGAAGAGGATGCGGCACTCGAAGAGGCCGAGGAACGGCGGATCCCCGTCGTGACCGCCCGTGCGGGTCTCGTCTACCGTCTCGGCGGCCTTCGGATCCAGGTCCTCTGGCCCGCCCGCGAACCGCCGGCCGAACAGGATCCCAATCTCTACGCAACCGTGTTGCTCGCGTCGTACGGAAGCGTCGACGTCCTGCTCACCGCCGACGCCGAGTCGCCCGTCACCTTGCCGCTGAATCCTCCCGCCGTCGAGGTGCTGAAGGTTGCCCATCACGGCTCCGCCGACGAAGGTCTTCCGCGTCTACTCGAGGTCACCTCGCCCGAGATCGCGGTCATCTCCTGCGGGAGGAAGAACGACTACGGACATCCGACTCCATCGACGCTCGCAGCTCTGGCGGCATTCGGTGGACTCGAGGTCTTCCGCACAGACCGGGACGGAAGAGTCGTCATCGAGACGGACGGCCGGCACATCACGACTCGGACCGGGGCCTGACTATGCTTGCCGGCGGTGTCCAGCGAGCCGCTTCTCCCGGTCTACCTGCTGACCGGAAGCGACCGTCCGAAGGTCTCGCGCGCCCTCCGCCGGCTCAGCGCGCGCTTCGGAGACGAATCGATCGAGCATCTTGCGGCCGACGGAGCGAGCGGCGCTGATGCGGTAGCCGCCTGCAATGCCCTCGGGCTCTTCGCGGGCAATGACGGCGGGCGCCTTGTCATCGTCGAAGGCGTCGAGCGCTGGAAGAAGGCCGACGTCGATGCGGTCGTCGAGTACCTGCCCGACCCGGTTCCGGGCGCGGTTCTCGCGCTGGTTGCAGGCGAGCCGCTGAGGAGCGACACGCTCGCGAAGGCCGTCGGCAAGGCAGGGGTGCTCACGTACGAGGCGCCGAAGCCGCGCGACCTGCCTGCCTGGGTGCGCGCGCAGTTCGAGGCCCTCGGCGGCGCGATCGAGCCCGAGGCTGCGCGGGCGCTCGTCGAGATCGTGGGGGACGATCTGGTCGCACTCTCGACCGAGGCAGACAAGATCACGACCTGGGCCGGCGGAAACCCGATCTCCCGGACGGACGTGGAGGCGCTCGCCACCCCGGCGCGTGAAGCAGCCGCCTGGGCGATCACAGACGCCTGGGGCGACCGCGACGCCGCCGCCCTCCTCGCCGCCGGGGAGGCCGAGCTCGAGCGAAGGGAGCCGTTCGCGATCGCGATGCGGCTCGCCGCGCACGTCACGCTGGTCCGAGGGGTCAAGGTGCTCGCCGCCGAAGGCCTGGGCGCCCGGGAGATCGCGAAGCGCGTGAGGTTGCACGAGTTCCGCGTCAAGAAGGCTGTCGGTCACGCAGACCGCTACGCGCAGGACGAGCTCGATGCCGCGTCCGTCCGTCTGGCGACGCTCGACGCTGCGCTCAAGGGCGCAAGCCGGCTCTCGGGGAGCCACGAGCTCACCCGGGCTCTCGTCGACCTGGCGGAGCCGGCCCGCGAGTCGGAGAAAAAGACCGCCTAGGAGGAGCGGTTCGAGACGAGGCGCGAGGCCTGCGCCTTCTTGCGCGCCGCGGTGTTTCGGTGGAGCGCGCCTCGCGACACAGCGCGGTCGATCCAGCGCTGAAGCTCCAGATGCGTGGCCGAGGCGCCGTCGGCGTCCCCCTCGGCCACGGCGGACTCGAGCCGCCGCGTGAGCGTCTTGACGGTCGAGCGGTAGCGGAGGTTCTGCAGCCGCTCTCTCGCGGCGCTCCGCACGCGCTTCTTCTGTTGATTGATATTCGGCATAGGCGAAAAAATGGCCCGCTGAGCGGGCGGCGGAATCCTAGCACCCGTCCGATCGCCGCAGGAGCCCGCGGAGAGCGCTCGTATCCTCCTCTCGTGGGGACGAGACGGTGAGCGACGTGCGCCCGGAGGCGCCAGACTCCTCGTCCCGGCGCCTCGCCCGGTCGACAGCCCTCTTCTCGGCGGCCACAGGGCTCTCGCGCGTGCTCGGCCTTGCTCGCGAGATCGTCGTCCGGGGCCTCTTCGGCGTCGAGGGAGCCGGGATCAACGCGTTCACCGTTGCGTTCCAGGTTCCGAATCTCGTGCGTGCGCTCGTCGCGGACGCAGCGCTTTCGTCGGCCTTCGTCCCCGTCTTCACGGAGCTGCTCGAGAAAGGCGAACGCGCGCGTGCGTGGCGCGTCGCCTCGAGCCTGATCTGGATCCTGCTCCTCGGACTGACCGCGGTCACGGCGATCTTCGTCCTGGCCGCGCCCTGGGTGATGTCGATCTTCGGCTACGGCGGGGAGGACGGAGAGCTTGCGGTCACCCTCGCGAGGATCCTCTTCCCGATCGTCGTCCTCCTCGGAATCTCGGGTGTGATCGTCGGAATCCTGAATAGCTACGAGCACTTCACGATTCCCGCCCTGACGCCGGTCTTCTGGAACCTCGCGATCATCGCGGGGCTCTTTATCGGCGTTCCCCAGGCGGGCTCGGAGGAGTCCGAGCTCTACGTCTACGCCGCCGCGATCGTCGTCGGCACCGTGATCCAACTCCTGCTCCCGCTGCCCTGGCTCGCCGGTCGCGACGGACGGCTTCGGGTCGCGATCGACTGGCGAGACCCGGCGATCAAGCGGGTCTTCGTGCTGATGCTGCCGGTCACCCTCGGCCTCGGCCTGATCAACGTCAACGCGCTGATCGGGACGTTCTTCGCCGCCCGGTACATCGATCCGACGATCTCGCCGAGCGCGATCGACGCCGCGTTCCGGATCTACATGCTCCCCCAAGGGATGTTCTCGGTCGCCGTCGCGACCGTGCTCTTCCCGGCACTCGCACGCCTCGCCACGCGAGGCGACCAGGAGGGCTTCCGGCACACGGTAGGCCTCGGCCTCAGGCAGATCGCGTTTCTGCTGATCCCGGCCAGCGTGGTCTCGGCCGTGCTCGCCGAGCCGATCGTCCGGCTCCTGTACGAGCGTGGCGAGTTCGGGCCCGGCGAGACGCGGGTCGTTGCCGGGGCGTTGGCGGCGTTCTCGCTCGGGCTCGTCTTTAACGGCGCGATGCTGATGCTGAACCGCGCGTTCTTCAGCCTCCAGTCCCCCTGGCTCCCGACCTGGGTCGCCCTCGGGAACCTGGCGCTCAACACGGCACTCTTCGCCGCGCTCTACCGGGTCGGGACGTGGGGGATCCCGTTGGCGATCTCCCTGGCGAACATCGCCGGCTCCGGCGCGCTTCTGCTGCTCCTGCGGCGCCGGTTCGGGCGCTTCGAGGTCGGGGAGACCCTGAGCTCCGCACTGCGGATCACTGCAGCCTCGATCGTCCTCGGAGCGGTTTCCTTCGGAGTCTGGTGGGCCCTCGACGAGGCCGTCGGGCGCTCGTTCGGAGGCCAGCTTCTCTCCGTCCTCGCAGCGGTCGCCGCAGGTGGTGTCGCCTACATATTTTCCGCCCGTTTGCTGGGAATTCGTGAGTTGGAGGCGCTGCTATCGTTGCGATCCCGCCCGCGGCCGCCCTCCTCTTAGAGCTGATGTCCCAAGACCGGATCCGGAACTTCTCGATCATCGCGCACATCGACCATGGGAAATCCACCCTGGCCGATCGCATTCTGGAGGTCACCGACACCGTCTCGGGTCGGGAGATGCGCGAGCAGCTGCTCGACTCCATGGACCTCGAGCGCGAGCGTGGGATCACGATCAAGGCGCAGGCAGTCCGCGTGCTCTGGAAGGGTCACCAGCTCAACCTCATCGACACGCCCGGTCATGTCGATTTCACCTACGAGGTCTCCCGCTCGTTGCAGGCGTGCGAGGGCGCTGTGCTCGTCGTCGACGCGGCTCAGGGCGTCGAGGCACAGACGGTCGCGAACGCCTACCTCGCGATCGAGAACAACCTCGAGCTCCTCGCCGTGGTGAACAAGATCGACCTCCCTGCGGCGGATCCTGACGGAGCGGCCGCGGAGATCGCCGAGCTGATCGGCGGCGCCGCCGAGGACGTCCTCCGTATCTCGGCCAAGACAGGACAGGGGATCGAGGCCGTCCTCGACGCCGTCATCGAACGGATCCCGTCGCCTGCCGGAACGGCCGAAGCGCCGCCGCGCGCGCTGATCTTCGACTCGTCGTACGACCAGTACCGCGGCGTGGTGGCTTTTGTTCGGGCCGTCGACGGAACCTTCCGAACCGGGGAGGGCGTGCAGGCGATGGCGCAAGGCACCCGCTTCGAGGCCGAGGAGCTGGGGTTCTTCTCCCCGACGATGCGCGCCGCCGAGGCGCTCGAGGCCGGTGAGGTCGGCTACGTCATCACGGGGCTCAAGGACGTCAGTCGCCTCCGCGTCGGCGACACGCTGACGACCCGCGAGAACCCTGCAGCCAAGCCGCTCCCGGGATACAAGGACGTGAAGCCGATGGTGTTCTCGGGCCTCTTCCCGACCGACTCGGACGAGTATCCGAACCTCCGCGACGCCCTCGAGAAGCTGAAGCTGAACGACGGCGCGCTGATCTACGAGCCCGAGACGTCGCAGGCGCTCGGCTTCGGATTCCGGTGCGGGTTCCTCGGCCTGCTGCACATGGAGATCGTGCGAGAGCGACTGGAGCGCGAGTTCGACCTCGACCTCCTCGTGACCGCACCCAACGTGGCGTACCAGGTCGTCACGCTCGTCGGCTCCGAGGTCGAAGTGCACAACCCGGCCGACATGCCGCCGGACATCGAGCGGGTCGAGGAGCCCTACATTCGCGCGTCGATCATCGTCCCCAAGGAATACGTCGGGCCGGTGATGGAGCTTGCGAACGATCGCCGTGGCCGCTTCGACCACATGGAATACCTCTCGGAGGAGCGCGCTGTGCTGATCTACGAGCTGCCGCTCGCCGAGGTGGTCGTCGACTTCTACGACCAGCTCAAGTCGCGCACGCGCGGCTACGCGAGCTTCGACTACGACATCGTCGGTTTCCGCGAGGGGAATCTGGTCAAGCTCGACGTGCTGATCGCGGGCGAGCCGGTCGACGCCCTGTCGCTCATCATCCATCGCGACTCCGCGTACGGGAAAGGCCGTGCCCTCGTCGACCGGCTTCGCGAGGAGATTCCCCGACAGATGTTCGACGTGCCCGTCCAGGCGGCGATCGGCTCGCGCGTGATCGCCCGGGAGACGATCAAGGCGAAGCGAAAGGACGTGCTCGCCAAGTGCTACGGCGGCGACATTACGCGGAAGCGGAAGCTCCTCGAGCAACAGAAGAAGGGCAAGAAGCGGATGAAGCAGGTCGGCGCCGTCGAGGTGCCACAGGAGGCGTTCCTCGCCGTCCTCAACCTGAACGACAACGGGCGATGAGCGGGGTCCGCCACCTCTACGTCCACCTGCCCTTCTGCGCGCACCGGTGTGGCTACTGCGATTTCGTCACGGTCGTCGGCCGGCGCGGGGAGCACGGGCCTTACGTTCAGGCGTTGCTGGCGGAACTGGAGCTCGAGCGCCCACTCCTCGCGCCTCGCCTGGAAACCGTCTTCGTCGGCGGTGGAACGCCGACGTTCACGGACGAGCACGAGTTGCGGCGTCTGCTCTCGGCACTCCCTCCGGCGGCGGAGGTCACCGTCGAGGCGAACCCGGAGACCGTCACCCCCGAGATGGCCACGCTCCTGCTCGAGTGCGGTGTCAACCGCGTCTCCCTGGGCGTTCAGACATTCGATTCGGCGCTCCTCTCGGTGCTCGATCGTGTTGCCCGACCGGACGACGTCCGACGCGCCTTCTATCATCTTCGTGATGCCAGATTTGACAACATCTCGCTCGACCTCATCTATGGGATTCCCGGCCAGAGCTCCGCCGCGCTCGACGCCGACATCGAGAAGGCGCTCGCGCTCGGACCCGAGCATCTGTCGTGCTACGAGCTGGAGGCGAAGCCGGGCACGCGGTTCACGCACCGGCACGGGGAGGAGCTCGGACGACAGGCTGAGGCGCTCGAGGGCTATTTCGAGCGGGTGGTCGAGCGGCTGACGGAAGCCGGGTACCGCTGGTACGAGACGGCGAACTTCTGCCGTCCGCCACAGGCCGACGGAGGCCTTGACCTGCGCTCGCAGCACAACCTCGCCTACTGGCTCGGCCGCGACTACGTCGGGATCGGAATCGGTGCTGTCTCCACGGTGTCGGGACTCCGCTGGCGCAACACGCCCCGGCTCCCGGTCTACACCGCCGTGCTCGCACAGGGCGAGGCGCCCCCGCGCGAACTCGAGGAGCTCACGGGGGACGTGCGCCGGCGCGAACGGGTCATGCTGGGGCTTCGGCTCGACGAGCCGCTGCTCCTCGACGGTCTCGCCCCGGTCATGGATGCCGAGGCGCTCTCCCGGATGGAGCGGCTGGAACTCGTCGCCCGCAACGCCGACGAGGGCGGCGGCGAGACACTGACCTTGACTCCACGCGGGCGGCTGCTCGGCGGCGGCGTCACGGTCGAGCTGCTCGCCTGACCCGGTTTCTGGGCGACCGTGGTGGCGCAGTAAAATTCCTGCAAACGCCATGACCGAGCCAGAGCTCACAGATCGTCAGCGCGACATCCTGAGGCGCCTCGTCGAGGAGTACATCGCGACGGGCCAGCCGGTCGGCTCCAAGTACCTCGTTGAGCGAGCGGGCTTGCGCGTGTCGCCGTCCACGGTTCGAAGCGAGCTCGCCGAGCTCGAGCGGCTGGGACTGCTGACGCATCCCCACACCTCCGCGGGGCGCGTGCCGACGGAAACCGGGTACCGGCTGTTCGTCGAAGGCCTTCTCGACCGCCTCGAGCCTCGGCCGGCGACTCTCGCGCTCGATCTGAGCGGTCCCGCCGCCGAAGTGGAGGTCGCGCTCCAGGCGACGACCGAGGCCCTGGCGCAGATGACGCGGCTGCTCGCGCTCGTCTCCGCGCCACCGCTCGAGGCGGCGACCGTGCGGCACGTCGAGGTGCTCGACCTCCAGGCGCAGGTGATCGCGACGGTGGTGATCACGTCGACCGGCGGGGTGACGAAGCGGGTCTTCGCGCTCGGCGAGCCCGTCGACCAGGGTCTCGTCGGCTGGGCGGCCGAGTACCTGAACGAGCGAACCGTCGGCCGCGCGCTCGGGTCTCGCGCGCTTCGGCAGGTCTTCGCCGAGGAGGCGCTCTCTCCGCGCGAGCGAGCGTTCCTCGAGCTGCTCCGTCCCGCCTTCACGGATGCCGCCGGCTCCGAGGAGCAGCGCCTCTACGTCGGTGGTGCCGCCATGCTGCTCGGAAATGTCCGCTCGGAGGACCTGGATGCGTACCGAGGCCTGCTCGAGGCGCTGGAGCAGCGCGCGGTCGTCCTCCAGATCCTCGGTGAGGCGCTGGGAAACCGCGACCCGTTCGTGCGTCTCGGAGTCGAGTTGGCGCACCCGGCCTTCCAGCAGGCTTCTCTCGTGGGCGCCACCTACGGCCTGGCGCACCGGCGGCTCGGCGCAGTCAGCCTGCTCGGCCCGCTCCGGATGGACTACGAGACCGCGCTTCGCTCGGTGCGCGGCGCCGCGCGGGAGCTCTCACGCTTCGTCGAGGAGATCTACGAGGACAACTAGCGTCGGGCCTCCGGGCTACCCTCAGTAGGAGATGGCGACGGCGGAGCGCGACTACTACGAAGTCCTCGGGATCGGCCGAGATGCCGACGACCCCGCGATCAAGAAGGCTTTCCGCAACCTGGCGCGCCAGGTCCATCCCGACGTCTCGGACGCGCCGGACGCCGGCGAGCGTTTCAAGGAAATCGTCGAGGCCTACGAGGTGCTCTCGAACTCCGAGACGCGCGAGGTGTACGACCGGTACGGGCACAGCGGCCTTCGCGGGGGCGGCTACCGGCCTTCCCAGTACGACTTCGGCAACCTCGCCGACATCTTCTCTGCGTTCTTCGGCGACGACCTGTTCGCCACCGCTGCGCGGGCCCGCGGCAGTCGCGGAGGCGATCTCGCAGCCGAGATCGACATCGAGCTCGCAGACGCCGCGCTCGGAGTCAAGCGCGAGGTGCCGTTCCAGGTTGCCGTCGGCTGCTCCCGGTGCGCGGGTCAGGGTGTCGAGCCCGGCACGGAGGTCGCGACGTGTCCCACCTGCGGCGGAATGGGCCGCATCCAGCACGTCTCGCGCAGCGCCTTCGGGGAGTTCATCCGAACCCGGGCCTGCCCTGAGTGCGCCGGACGCGGGCAGCTGATCGACCATCTCTGTGAACAGTGCGACGGGGCCGGCCAGGTGCTCGAGGAGCGGAGGCTCGAGGTCGAGATTCCGCCGGGAATCCACGATGGCCAGCGGATCAGGGTCTCGGGCCAGGGCCACGCGGGCCTCAGTGGAGGACGCGCCGGCGACGTCTACGTTCGCGTTCGCGTCAAGCAAGACGAGCGGTTCGTCCGTGAAGGCGACGACATCTTCTCGACGGTCGACCTGACGATGACCCAGGCGGCGCTCGGGGCGCGTGTCTCCATTCCCACGCTCGACGGAGACGAGGAGCTGGACTTCGAGGCCGGCACGCAGCCCGGCTACCTGCGAGTCCTGCGCGGGAGAGGGATGCCGGTCCTCCAGGGATTCGGACGTGGTGACCACCGGGTACTCGTGAACGTCTCGATCCCGCACCAGCTCACCGAGGAGCAGCGGGACCTGCTCCAGCGCTTCGACGACTCGGCCGACGAGGACACCTACCGGCCGGACGAGGGGTTCTTCGAGAAGCTGAAGAGCGCGTTCCGCTGAACGGAGGCGAGCTCCGCCGGGTTGCGGTCGCCGTGCAGGACGGGCGCCTGGACGAGACGCTTGCGACGTTCCTCGACCTCCATCCGGAGGGCTTCGAGGAGGGCGATGGCGAGCTCGCGGCCTATACCGACGCCGCAGGAGAGAAGCGCCTTCGCGAGCTCTTCGACGACGTCTCGGCAGCGCCGGTCGAGCCGGGGTGGGAGGAGCGCTGGCGCGAGTTCCACCGGCCGATCTGGATCGGCCCCCTCTGGGTCGGGCCCTCCTGGGAGGAGCCGCCTGCCGATGTGCTCACCGTCGTCATCGACCCGGGGCGCGCCTTCGGGACCGGATCTCATCCGACCACACGCCTCGTGCTCGGTTTTCTCGTCGAGCTCGAGCGCGGGAGCCTCGTCGACATCGGCTGCGGTTCCGGCGTGCTCTCGGTGGCCGCGGCCAAGCTCGGCTTCGCTCCGGTCGTCGCGCTCGACCGCGAGCAGGCTTCGATCGAGGCTGCCGAGCGGAACGCGCAGGCAAACGGAGTCACCATCGACGTCCGGCTCGTGGACGTGGTCGCAGAGGCGATCCCGCCGGCGGATCTCGGCGTGGCCAATATCAACCTCCACTCCGTGGAAGCGCTCGGGCCAGGCCTCGAGGTGACGCAGCTCGTGACCGCCGGCTATTTCCATTCGCGGATGCCGGAACTCCCGGGCTACGTCCACTGTGAACGAAGAATCGACGGCGGCTGGGCCGCCGATCTGTTTCAACGGCAGTAGATTCCCGGCGAAATGGCGACGTTCTCCGTCCGTTTCCTCGGCTGCAAGGTCTCGCACGCCGACGCGCAGGCCGTCCGCGAGCGCCTGGTCGCGGACGGGCACCAGGAGCAGCCGGGCGACGCCGACATCGCCGTCCTCAACACGTGCTGCGTCACCCACGAGGCGGTCTCGAAGTCCCGGCAGGCCGCCTCTCGCGCGGCCCGCAGCCACGGCCGGGTCTACCTGACCGGTTGCGCCGCGAGCCTCGGCGGGCCGGCCACGGCCGACCTTCCGTCGAACGTCGTCATCGTCTCGAAGCCGAGCGAGGAGCTCGCCGAAGCAGTTGCCGGCGACGTAGGGGCGATCGGCTGCGTCCAGGCCGGCGCGAGGCTCGACCGGGTTCGGGCCTTCGTCAAGGTGCAGGACGGGTGCAGCTTCGGCTGCAACTTCTGCGTGATCCCCCTCGTCCGTGGCGCGTCTCGAAGCAGACGAGCTGAGGCGGTGCTCGGCGAGATCGCCAAACGGGTGCGCCAGGGGCATCACGAGGTCGTCCTAACCGGAATCAACCTCGGCTGCTTCCGCGATCGAGATTCCGGATTCACTCTGGCCCGACTGATCCGCGAGGCGGGCGCAGTGCCCGGTCTCGAACGGCTGCGCCTTTCGTCGATCGAGATCAACCACGTGAGCGACGAGCTGCTTTTGGCGCTGCGCGAGACTCCCGCCGCTGCGCGGCACCTTCACGTCCCGCTCCAGTCGGGAGACGACGGAGTCCTGCGCGCGATGGGACGGAGGTACACCGCCGCCACCTACCTGCGCCGGCTTTCCGAGACGAGCGATTTCAACCTCACCGCCGACGTCATCGTCGGCTTTCCGACCGAGGACGACCAGGCGTTCGAGCGGACCCTCGACGTCGTCCGCGAGGCCGGTATCACGAAGGTGCACGTCTTTCCGTACTCGCCGCGACCCGGAACCGCCACGGCCGCCGAGGACACAATTAGACCGGAGGTGAAGAAACGACGGAGCGCCCGGTTGCGGGCCTTTTCCCACGCGGCGTGCATCGCGCGGTGGAAGTCGAAGATCGGCCGCGAGGACGCCGTTCTCGTCGACCGGCGGGGCCGGGGCTACGGCGACGACTACTCGCCCTGGCTCGTCGATCCCGAGGTTCCCGTGGGCCGCCTCCTGCCGGTGCGCGGCGGCGCTGTCACAGACGAGGGCATCCATGCCGCCTGAGGACTGCCTCTTCTGCAGGCTCGTCCGCGAGGGCGACCACGTTCGTGCTGCGGACGGTTTCGTTGCGATCCGCGACCTCAATCCGCAGGCCGAGACGCATCTGCTGGTGCTCCCCGAACGGCACATCGACACCTTCCGCGAGATCGCCGCGTTCCCGGCGGAGGAGACGAAGCGCATGCTCGGCTTCGTCGCCGAGACGGCGAGCGCCGAAGGCCTGGAGGATTACCGCGTCGTGATCAACGTCGGGGCGGGTGCCGGCCAGACCGTCTTCCACCTCCACTGGCACATCCTCGGCGGCGTCATGCGAGGCTTGCCCGGATGAGTCTCATCGAACGCATCCAGTCCGAGGTCAAGGATGCCATGCGAGACCGGGACAACGACCGGCGCGACGCGCTCCGGTTGATCCTCAGCAGCCTCCAGTCCGCGGAGAAGGAGCTTCAGCGCCCCCTCACCGAGCAGGAGGAGCTCCAGGTGCTCCAGAGGGAGCGCAAGAAGAGGGTCGAGGCGGAGGAGGCCTTCCGCTCGGCGGGCCGCGAGGAGCAGGCCGACGGGGAGGACTTCGAGCTCGAGATCCTCGAGGAGTTCATGCCGGAGCCGCTGAGCGAAGAGGAGCTCGAGGAGATCGTCGACGATGCGATCGCGGAGAACGGCGCGACGAGCCTGCAGGATCTCGGTCGCGTCATGGCAGACGTCATGCCCCAGGTCGCCGGTCGCGCCGACGGCTCAGCAGTGAGTCAACTGGTCCGCGAGAAGTTGGCGTAAGCCGGCCCGATCGCTTCACAGACCTCTGTATGGCGCACCCGGCCTCCTCCCCGCGGCGAGCGTAGCGCGCGGAAACGCGCATGGTTGTCACGGCTCAGTGCCGAAGTTGGAAATTGGGAAATTCAGCGGTGCGCACTTCGGACACGGCGGGCACCAAGCTCCAGGACGACGTCGGCGATGAGGTCGATGTCGCGCTCGGTCGTTCTCCAATTCACGATCGCGGGGCGGAAGGCGGTCTTGCCTTCGTAGCGAGTCGTGCCGAAGAAGACGCGGCTGTCCTTCAGGATGTCTTCGCCCAGAGCGAGGTTGTGCTCGTCGAGGGCGTTGCCCTCGAGGTTCGGTGGTCGGTGGCGAAAGCAGACGACGTTGAGCTTCACCGGGGCGAGGAGCTCGAGCTCCGACTCCTCCTCGACACGCTTGCCGAGCCGCTGTGCCAGGTCCAGGTGGCGCTCGACCATCGCCCGGTGGCCTTGCCGGCCGTACGCCCGAAGCGTTGCCCAAACGGCCAGGGATCGTGCTCGCCGTGAGGCTTCGGGGCTCGGGCTTTCGCCACCCGGGAGGTAGGCGGCCGTGAACTTGAACGGCTCGTTCAGGAGCTCCTTGTCTCTGACGAAGGCAAACCCGCAGTCGTAGGGCACGTTCAGCCACTTGTGCCCGTCCGCAATCACGGAGTCCGCACGCTCGATGCCTTCGGCAAGCGGCGCCGCTCTCGGAGCGAGCCGGGCGAAGAGCCCGAAGGCGCCGTCGACGTGCAGCCAGGCGCCGTGCCGCTCGGCGAGGTCGGCCATCCGGCCGATCGGGTCGAAGTCGCCGGTGTTCACGTCGCCGGCGTTGGCGATAACGATGGCTGGCGCCCCGTTGAGTGCTGCCAGACCCCGTTCGAGGCCGTTGAGGTCGACGAGTTGCGGCGAGTCCCGCCCGAGTCCCAGCATCGCAAGGGCCTTTCGAGAGCTCGCGTGGATGTAATCGGTGGAAAAAATCGGAGCTTCTGGCAGGCCCGCGAAGCCTCGCTCGTCGAGGTCGACTCCGTGGTGTTCGGCCCACCACCTGCGGGCGCACGCGAGCCCGACGAAGTTCGCCATCGTTGCGCCCGTCGTCAGAGCGCCGCCCCAATCCTCCGGAAGCTCGAAGAGGTCGAGCAGCCAGCGGATCGAGGTGTTGTGGAGCTCGAAACCGAGAGGCGAGCTGATCCACGAGAACGCGTTCTGGTCGAGCACCGACGTAAGCCAGTCCGCGCCGAGCGCGGCCGGAGTCGTCCCGCCCGTGACGAAATGGAAGAACCGGGGGCCGGAGGAACGCGTCGCAAGCCCTGCGCCCGCGACGAGCTCGGCAAGGGCTGTGACTGCTCCGTCGCCTTCTTCCGGCAGATCACCGTCGATCGTCCCTTCTCGTTCCGGAAGCACGAGCGACTCGTCCAACTCGGCCAGGTACCGCTTGGCCTCCTCGAGAACGTACGAAAGGGCGGCGGTCTCCTCGTCCCTGAGCTCCAGCGGATCGGGCATGCGGCGAACCTACACTGGGGCCGTGCAGCAAACGCTTTCCGTACCGAACGCAGTCGCGGCGGAGCTGGCCTCCATCGGCGAAGGCGTCCTCGACCACCTTCGGGACCGGCTGACGGTTGACCTCCACCTGCGCGGCAACCAGTTGACGATCGAGGGCGAAGATGGCCAGGTCGGCCAGGTTCGAACCGTGATCGACGAGATCGTGGAGCTCGTAGAGGCCGGTCACCAGATCGGCCCGTCTACCGTTGATGCGGTGCTCGGCGCGATGGATCAGGGCGAGGACCTCCACGAAGTGTTCGGCGACGTCGTCTGGAGCCATCGCGGGAAGGCGATCGCGCCGAAGACGGTGATGCAGAAGCGCTACGTCGACGCCATTCGCCGGCACACGGTCACCTTCGCGATCGGCCCGGCGGGAACCGGCAAGACCTACCTGGCGATGGCCCTCGCCGTCGCCGCGCTCCAGGAGCGCCAGGTGAACCGGATCATCCTCACCCGCCCCGCGGTCGAGGCCGGCGAGCGGCTGGGCTTCCTTCCGGGCGACATGCTCGCGAAAGTCGACCCGTACCTGCGGCCGCTCTACGACGCGCTCTACGACATGCTCGAGGCCGACAGGCTCGCGTCGTACATGGAGCGCGGAATCGTCGAGGTCGCGCCGCTTGCCTTCATGCGCGGCCGGACGCTGAACGACTCGTTCATCATCCTCGACGAAGCTCAGAACACGAGCCCCGAGCAGATGCAGATGTTCCTGACCCGGCTCGGCTTCGGCTCGAAGGTGGTCGTGACCGGCGACGTGACGCAGGTCGACCTGCCGAAGGAGCAGGCGTCGGGCCTGATCCAGGTGCAGGACATCCTCGGTTCGATCGACGGGATCGCGTTCATCCAGTTCGGCCACAAGGACGTCGTCCGCCACAAGCTCGTCCAGTCGATCGTCGAGGCCTACAAGTCGCATGCGGAGGAAACCGGCACCGCACGCCGCAGGTAGCTCCGTGGTCGACGTAGAGGTTGCCAACCGCAGCGGCATGGCGGTGGACGAGCAGGGAGCCGTCGAGGTCGCGCGGCGGGTCCTGGAGGAAGAGGGGATCGAGGAAGGGGAGCTCGGGCTCGCTTTCGTGGATGCCGGCGAGGCGCGCGCGCTCAAGCGCGAGCATCTCGGCATCGACGAGACGCCCGACGTGCTGTCGTTTCCGATCGACGAGCGAGACGAGCTTCCTGCAGGCGTCCCGCGCCAGCTCGGCGACATCGTGTTGTGCCCTGCCGTGGTCGGCGAGGAGTGGCGCGAGCCGCTGGTGCACGGGATCCTGCACCTCCTAGGCTATGACCACGGTAGGGAGATGGAGGCGCGAGAGGAGGCGCTTCGCGCGTGAACCTCGGCCGCAGCCCGTCGGTCCTCCAGAGCTTCAACTTCGCTTTCGAGGGGATCATCCATGTGCTCCGCACGCAGCGGAACATGCGGATTCACTTTCTGATCGCGACCGCTGTGCTGATCGCCGCCCTGGTGGTCGGCGTCGGCCGCCTGGAGCTCGTCGTGCTCCTGATGGCGATCTCGTTCGTCCTGATCGCGGAGATGATCAATTCGGCGCTCGAAGCAGGCATCGACGTCGCAACGACGTCGTTCGACCCGTTGGCGAAGCTGGCCAAGGACATCGCGGCCGGCGCCGTGCTGATCGCGACCGTCAACGCGGTCGTCGTCGGCTACCTCGTCTTCGTCGACCGGATCAAGGATCCGAGCTCCCGCGCGATCGATCGGCTGCGCGAGGCGCCGACGGAGATCACCCTCGTCGCGCTGGTCCTGACGGTGATCCTCGTGATCGGTGCGAAGGCCTACACCGGCCGGGGCCGCCCGCTCCGCGGAGGGCTGCCTTCGGGCCACTCGGCGATCGCATTCGCAGGGTGGATGGCGGCCACGTACATCCTCGGCGATTCGTCGCACTGGTTCCTGGTCTCGACCCTGACCTTCATCATGGCGTTGCTCGTGGCACAGACCCGCGTCGAAGCCGGCATCCACTCCTTCGTCGAGGTCGTCTCCGGAGGCGTTCTCGGCGCGCTCGTCACCCTCGTCCTCTTCCAGCTCTTCTGGACATGACCGACGCCGACCGCGAGCTGCTCGAGCGCGCCGAGGCTGTTGCGGCCCAGGCCTACGCGCCGTACTCCAAGTTTCACGTCGGATGCGTGGTGCGAACGCGTGACGGCCGCGTCTTCGAGGGCGTGAACGTCGAGAACGCGGCGTACCCGCTCGGCATCTGCGCCGAGAAGACGACGCTTGGCGCGGCGGCGACGGCGGGGGTTCGGCCCGGCGAGGTGGAGGTTCTCGCCGTGAACGCATCGCCGTGCGGCGGCTGCCGGCAGTGGTTCCACGAGTTCGGGATCGAGCGGGTCGTCTACCGCCAGGCGGGCGGCGAAGTCGCCGTGTCGACTCCGGACGAGCTTCTTCCGGACACGTTCGTTCTGTGAAGTCGGGTTTCGTCGCAGTCGCGGGCCGGCCGAACGTCGGGAAGTCCTCGCTCGTGAATGCCCTCGCCGGCGGGAAGGTCACGATCATCTCCGACAAGCCTCAGACGACGCGACGGCGGATCTTCGGCGTCGCAAACGGGCCCGATTACCAGCTCGTGCTCGCGGACCTCCCGGGCTTCCAGCGGCCCTTGGATCCCTTGACCGAGCACATGCAGCGCACGGTCGACACGGCGTTCGAGGACGTGGACGCCATCCTGTTCGTCCTCGACGCGCGCGACCGGATCGGCTCGGGTGACAGGTTCATCGCCAAGCGCGTGTACGAGCGCGGCGTCCCGGTTGTGGTCGTCGTCAACAAGGTCGACCGGCTCAAGCCCGGTCACATCGCCTCGCAGATGCAGACGGCGTCCCAGCTCGGCAACTTCTTCGCGCTTCATCCCGTAAGCGCGAAGACTGGTGATGGGGTGGACGAGCTGCGCGAGGAGCTCGTCGGCCTTCTATCGGCGGGGCCTGCGTACTTCCCGGTCGACCAGCGGACGGATCTCTCCGTCGAGGAGCAGATCGCCGAGCTCGTTCGCGAGAAGGCGCTCCAGCTGACCAAGGAGGAGGTGCCCCACGCGATCGGCGCCGAGGTCGAGGAGCTGGAAGAGAAGGTCGTGCGGGCCGCGGTCTACGTCGAGACCGAGTCGCAGAAACAGATTCTCGTCGGGAAGAGCGGCGCGATGGTTAAGGAGATCGGCACGCGCGCCCGGCCGGAGATCGAAGCCCTCCTCGGCCACCCGATCTTCCTCGAACTCGCCGTCAAGGTTCGACCGAAATGGCGCCGGGACGAGCGAATGCTGGAGCGGCTCGGCCTCTGATCTTGGCGCACATTCAGCGCACTCCGGTCACCCACGCGCGCGATTTTCCGCACTAGACTCCATCGTGGGTGGTGGCTCGGGGTGGCCCCAGGCGGGCAGCGAGGATCAAGCGCCGGTCCGCCCCGAGCAGCAATTGGCCCAGCCTCCTGCGGAACGCCCAGGGCTACACTCAATCCGTGGCGAAAGCGCCTGCACTTCCGTCCGGTTTCGAGCTTCCGCTCGAGCCGCGACTGCCCCGGATCGGCTCCGTCGACCAGGTCGCGGTCGAGGAGCGCGCGGCATCGCTCGCCCGCCGCTCGATCAAGAAGGACTCGAAGATGTTCGCCCTCGACCTCGCGGTCCGCATGATGGACCTGACGACGCTCGAGGGCCAGGACACGCCGGGGAAGATCGCGGCGCTTGCGTCGAAGGCTATCCGGCCGGACCCCACGGACTCGAGTGTCCCGTCGGTCGCAGCCGTGTGCGTCTACCCGAACCTCGTGCCTGCGGCGAAGGAACGAGTCCGCGGGTCGAG
>Ga0136635_10000088_pt1 | contig 19847 bp, 18 predicted proteins | sample AntDrymeUQ852106_2_FD_105495 | JGI IMG/M metagenome (GOLD analysis project Ga0136635, IMG submission 105495) | Polar desert sand microbial communities from Dry Valleys, Antarctica - metaG UQ85 (21.06) | ecosystem: Environmental > Terrestrial > Soil > Desert | place: Antarctica: Dry Valley... | reverse complement strand
CCACAAAACCTGCGCCTGATCATCCTTGGCGCAAGGGCTTTGCCACGCCGCTTTCCAAACGTAGAAATGTCACGCCGGCTTCCGCAGGGGACATTTCTATTTTGGAAAATAGGTGACATTTTATCTTTGGGCTAACAGAGATATCCACCTTACATCTATTAATTTAGCATGTTAAAGGCCGTTTCATTTACCAATGTTAAAAACTCAGGAACAAGCTTTGGGTCAAAATGTGTACCCGACTGGCTTTCGATATATTGAACAGCATCCTGCTTGGACCAGGCTGAACGATAAGGGCGGTTGGATATGAGAGCATCGTAGACATCTGCTAGAGCAAATAATCTTGCCGGAAATGGAATCTGTTCCCCCCGGAGCCTATCTGGGTAACCTGTCCCATCCCATTTTTCGTGGTGCCAGTGAGGAATTTTCAGAGCCGGGGCAAGGTAGACTACTGGCGAAAGCAGTTCAACAGCGATCTCGGGATGCCGGCGCATGATGCTCCACTCTTCATCAAGCAGAGGCCCGGGCTTGAACAGAATTTTATCAGGGAGGGCAACCTTGCCTATATCATGCAGGATCGCACCGCGTCGAATATGGATCAAATCTGATTCCCCTACCCCCAGGCGGGTGGCGAGTTTAACAGTAATATTTGCGACACGCAGAGTATGCTCTTTGGTCTCCTTATCACGCAGATCCAAGGCGTGCGACAATCCTTCAATCGTGGCGTCATAGGCCAGGCTCAATTCAACATTTGATTTTTGCAGGTCATTGAACATGACCGCACTGTCAATCGCAATCGCTGCCTGCCCCGATATCGTACCCAGAAAGCCCAGCCAGTCTACATCCGGGTTTAAGGGGGAGCGATGAAATATTTCGAGCACGCCCAGCACTCTTCCCTTTGCCATCAAGGGCATGCCATAATAAACGATAAAATCCTCCTTAAGAAAGAAGGGGGATCGGTCAAATTCCATTATATTCTTCCTGAGATCAGGAATATGGAGCATCTTTCGTTCCACAGCCACCCGGCCGGCACATCCTTCCCCCAGTTTTAGGCGGGTATACTGCAAAATATTTGAATGAAAGCCCTTGCCCGATGCAAACTCGAGCAGGTTCGTTTTGGGGTTAAGCAAAAGTATTGTGACAGCATCAACATGCAGCAGTTCGGTTACCCGATCAACCAGCATGGAGAGAAGCAGGTTTAGATCCAACCCCGAAGCGATTGCCAGATCAATGGATCGAAGCGCGGAAAGCTGTTGCATCTGCCGCTTCATGCGGCTTTCAGTTTCTCTGCACTGGGTGATATCTCGGGCAGTCAGCAGCACCTGTGACTCTGAAAAGGGACCCAGACGCGCCTCAAACCAGTATTCGCGATTTGCCATGGATAGTGCATACTCAAGTGTAGTCACATCCCCCGTTTGTTGAACCGTGCGCCACGCATTCTCCAGCTTGACTGATACGTCAGGAGGGAAAACATCCTGTATCTTTTGATTAAGTATTCCACCTGGAAATGTATATGGCAGGAACGAGTCACTCGATCTGTAATCCAAAATCAACCCATCAGAATCAAGAACAAAAATCTGATCTGTAAATGCCTGAAAAATCGTCTCGAGTTCCTGAAGCGGATTCTTCATAGGTTCCATTTGGGTCGGAGGCGGAGAACAGGGATTCCCTTAATCAGTGCGCTCCAAATTCCGCTGTGTCATCCAGTGCACAGCAGAACAATGCATATAAGAGTGTCTCTGATGCATTATGGCAATCGATTAGCTGCTTTTGAGTGCCTGATTGACCTTTTGAGCAAAATCAGTCAGATTCTTGGCACGAATGGTCCTGATAATTGATTTTTCCTGATCGGTCAAAGTAAAGGTCTGACCCAGGTAGCCGTTTGCCAGCGCTTGATCTGGTTCGCGAAGCAATGTTGCACGGAATTGGTCACTGACAATCGCCGCTGCAAACAGGCGATGCAGACCGGAGCGTTCCACAGGAGATCTGCGAAAGCCGCGGGATGAAGAAGCATAGGCATCGAAACTAAGCATAGCCATTTTTTCTCTCCTTTTAATTCTGAAAGGCTCTACCGCCCGCCACCGCCGCCATCGACCGGGCGTCCGCCACCACCACCGTCAACCGGCGAATTTGTGGAAACATGAAGTTGAGCAAATGTGTTGTTCATGGGAGACCTCTTTCTTCCTTGTTTGATTTGTCCCATGATACTCTCCCCCAGGCTGCAAAACAGGCTGCAAATTTCAGCTCTTTATTTTCTTAAAATAACCCCTTAGCCGGTTAACTCGCGATAGATAAGCTCCGTTTCCTCAGAAGGAGATATTCCAAGGCCTTCCTCCAAAACCGCTTTGCAGGCCTGATACCGGCGGGCAACCAAGACACGGTCAGCCAGGGCGGCATAAGCACGCATTTCGATCTGATAGATCACTTCGTGGAAGCGATTTTGCTCAAGAGCAAGCTGGCAAATTAATAGACACTGGTGAACTTGATTAGTGTTGAGATATAACTGTGCCAGTTCCTCCAGTGCTGAAACATAGGCGAGTGCTAATCTTTCGCGCTCCGGGGCGGCCCAGTTGGCATCGACATCAGCAAGATATGGGCCATGAACCAGGTCGACGGCCTTCTGAAAAAGCTGGATCTTCTCCGTAATATCCCGTACTTTTCGAGCACGGTTCAGATCGGAATCGAACGCTTCCACATCATATTCATAATCTAACCCGCGATTGAAGAGATAATATTCATCATTAAACACAATCACATTGCGTCCTGCGGCACGGCGTAAACGATAGATCTCGTTCTTGAAACGCGCCTTCAATGCCTGGGGATCTTCGATCTCCGGCCAGAGCGCCTCGCCCAGCTGCTCTTTTGTAACCGCTTCCTGTGTATTAAGGAAGTAAAAGAACAGATCTCGAACTGATTGAGTCTTCCAATCGGACATAGCAATGCTCCGCCCATTGACACTGACTTCGGGCCGACCAAATGCTCTAATCGTGAGGCTGGCCACCGGCATTTGGATGGATTGTGCGTGCCGGCGTAACGCCCGGCGAGTGGAAGGCATCTTCATTGTCAATCGCCGGGATCGCTCGAGCAGACCGCGCAACTGGCGGCCAATTTCAGGATCATTCTCGAGGTCACTTAACCATGCATCCACTTGCCGGAGAGTGACCAAAACAGCATGATGAGGCTTTGCCCTTGTGGTCAGCAATTCTTTTATCTCAGTACGAGCCTCCTTTCTTAAGCCTGCTTCATCATAAGCGGCGCTCAACCAAATTGTACTCAACTGTATCTCAAAATCCCGTCCATCCTGAGTGAACAAGGTTTTACACTCCTGCAAAAGAGAAATGGCTTTCTTTGGGTTACCATTCAAAAGGTGGCTTCTACCTTCAAGCAATGCCCATAAGCCCCGCTCATACACAGATGGATTCGTTTTTAGCTTTTTTCTGAATACCTTCAAAATTTGAGAGGCGGTTTGGAGATCGTCCTGCATAAGGGCCAGGTTTGTCCGGGCAAGCTCCAGATAATTGGAGATAAAAAAACCTGCAAGCCCACTGGCAATTACTTCCGCCTGCTCGTAGGCCTGTTTCGCGGCTTCAAATTCCTCTATCTCGGAATAAAGATCTCCAAGCCCGGTAAGGATGAGTGATTCAGCACGTTGATTATGACTGGTACGGGCACATGCAAGACCCTCCTCATAGGTTTCAGAGGCAAGCTCGTACTCACCAAGCTGGTGATAAAGAACCGCCAGATTATTCAATGTATCCGCTTGTGAATACAGATTCTTCTCTGTCCTCCATATCTTTAATGCTTCTTGATATGACGTTTTGGCGGATTCAACATTCCCAACTGTCGCATAAACCATTGCTGTCTCTGCTAACAACATTGGAATACTGCCTGTCTCTTTTAACTCAGTATATAGTGACAGAGAGTGTTCAAGTTCCTCAATGGCATTTCGAGCCTCTCCCAGGCGGAATAGATTCAAACCCTTAAGCCGCAATGCCTCGGCATACAGAGGCTCAAGAGCAGGCTCGCTCTCCGCCAATTGCAAGGCTTCTTCTATATCCTTCAGAGAAGCAGAATATTTTCCTAATAGGCGCAGGGTATTCGCCCGCCTGGTCAGAGCAAGGGTAAGACCGGCGACATCCTGATCCTTTCGATAAATCGGCACCACCATATGCAGCAAGCGGCTTGCTTCCTGCAGGTTCCCTTTCATTGCTACCAGCATGCCGCGCAGCGAGATCAACCCGGGGCGGGTCCGAACAATGCCTGGAGGAAGACTATTGATCCAGCCCTCCAATGTAACAAGAGCTGTTTGTAACATGTGAGTACCGGCCCGCTCAACCACTCCTGCCAGGAGTTCTGGTTCATTTAACTGTTTACACGTGAAGTAAGCTTTTTCCCACTCGCCGGCCTTTTCATAGGCTGTGACCATGCGCTCCAGCATAGGTGTCACTTCCTGCGGACACTCCTCATTGAGGCGCGCCTGCAGGAATTCGCGAAAGATGGGATGATACCGAAGCCAGCGACCATCCGCACCCAGCGGGAGGACGAATAGATTCTTCTCGAGGATCAGCCCCATAAAAGCATACCAGTTTTGCTGCTCAGAATAGAACGGCCCCAGAACGATCTCACAAAACTCCGCATTGAATTCTTCAGGGAGTGAGGTCCGAATAAGGAACTCACGTACATCTTCGGATTGTTGATCAAGTACCTGATGACCAAGATAAGCAAATGTATCTACCCCTGAGACACGCGCCATCCCAGGCAGGTTGGAAAGCACCATGCCCGTAATCCATCCCCCGGTCTCTTCCACAAATTCATGAGCAGTTTCATCAGATAGATGCTGATGATGGTTTTGTGCATAAAGTGCCTGGACTTCACGCGGGACGAATGCTAATTCAGCATGACTGATACCAGCTACCTGCTCACGTGCAACCATGAGGGTCACATCATCCAAAGAAGGTAATGTACGGGATGAGAGCACAACATGACAGTTCTCGACCACCAGCTCAAGGAAACGATTGACCAAAGCTGAGATGACTGGAACATCATCCAGAAGATGATAATCGTCAAGGATCAAAAGAAAGTCATCTTCAACTTGATCGTAAATTTCATTTGTAAGCGTTACCAGAAGCGATTCTGCGTCCTGCTCGATTGATTTCAAGCGCTTCAATTGCAGCCGCGAACTCTCACCGACGCCTGGAAAACGTTCAGCCAATGACGCGATCAAATATGCGATAAATCTCTGCGGATCACGATCAAGGAGGTCAAGTGAGAGCCAGCAGACCGGCATTTCCACATTATGTGCCAAATCGATCAGAAGGGAAGTTTTGCCATAACCCGCCGGTGCAGAGAGAAGCAGGAGCTTATTAACTAGCAATCCCTTAAGACTATCCAGCAAACGAGGACGGGAAAGCAGTTCCTGACGGCGATGTGGAACAATTATCTTGGTCTTACTGATAGGAATGGGCTTGATTGACATTGTTTCAAATGAGGACACCCTTATTGTACCTATTTACAGGGATATTTCATCTCAATTTTATGACAGTTTCGAATGAATCTATGGCTAATTTATTTCCTGATCCAATTATTTTGTGTGTAATTCATCCACCATACGGGAATAGATACCGGGCGCGCAGGCAATCACGGATTGAGGCACAGACAGATAATCAGCTCCTCCGTCCACATTGGTCACGCGCGCGCCCGCCTCTTCGCAGATCAAGCCGCCAGCGGCAACATCCCAGGGGTTAAGAGCAAGCTCCCAAAAGCCATCAAAACGGCCCGCAGCCACATAGCACAGATCGAGCGCCGCAGAACCAAGCCTGCGCACACCCTGGGAAAGCTTCCCAAATTTCACAAAGTTGGCAAAATTATCCTGCGGGGTATTCCAGGCATTGTACGGGAAACCTGTCACGAGCAGACTTTTTTGCAGTTCAGTCGTTGCGGATACTCGGGAAGGCTGTCCATTGAGATACGCGCCCTTGCCGCGTTCGGCAATGAACATCTCGTCACGCATCGGGTCATAAACGGCACCCAGGACGAGTGTCCCGCGAGAGGCGTAGGCAATTGAAACGCAGAAAATCGGGACATGATGCGCGTAATTCACCGTCCCATCCAATGGATCAATGTACCAGATGTGTTCGTCGTTTCCTTGAATGACCCCGGTCTCTTCGGAAAGGATATGATGATCAGGAAAATTCTCTTGCACCTGGCTGAGCAGAAACGCTTCGGATTGGTGATCCACTTCGGTAACAAGATCTATCACACCCTTGTAACCCACCTGATGTTCTTTATTGTAGCCGGCACGCAGGATCTCGCCAGCCTGGCGCGCAAGGTTCTCAAGATAAGACAATGCAGGTTGCATGAAAAACTCCCTTAACTGCTCACTGATGGGCTCTAACCCACTGCTGAACAACAGAAACAGATTACTTATTCAGTTCGTCGATGGTTTTATGAAGGTCGTAGAGTTCGGTCTGAATGGCATCCCGGTCACGCACAGACTGCTGAAGCAAAGATTCGAAGGCAGGTTTTTGGTCTGAGGGGAGTGTTGAGAGCAGCCGTTCAGCACGCGCGATCTGTGTGTTCTTGTGGCGCAGTTTATTTTCAAGACGCGTACGGTACCCGATATAAAATCTTTCCATATCCAGTGGGTGTGGCTGTGTAAGCGGTTGCTGGTTCACCAACTCTGCAACGGTGAGCAGGAAATCTTCTGTATCGATTGGCTTTTCCATAAAGCGCGCCGCGCCCAGACTCAATGCAAAATCCTTATCTTCCGATGTGACATAGGTCGCAGACAGGAAAACCACGGGGATGGCCCGCGTTTCAATGTTGAGACGCAGTTTCTGTACAAAGGCATATCCATCCATTTTGGGCATCAGAATGTCGGTGATGATCAATACCGGCCTCTGACGCGCGATCACCTCAAGGGCTTCCTCTCCATTGCGCGCAGTGACTACCGCATAGCCCTTGAACCGCAAAGTCACCTCAAGCAATTCAAGGACATTCGGAACATCTTCAACGATCAGGATGGGGCCATTTGAACTATTCATGCTGACATTGTAGCCGCGTTCATAAGGATGAACAAGCCCGCCTCTTTCTTTGACATGAAACTGCTACCGTTTAATTGACATTATCCAACCGGCGAAGGTCCCGCAGGTTTTGACAACGGTGAGTAACGATTTAATATAACTTGTGGAACATTTTTATTACCCGCTCCAAACGCGTGACCCCAACGCGGAACGGATGAATTCCACTGCCAGGATTGCGGTTTGATTTTGCACATCGAGAATAGGATTCACTTCGACAAGCTCCATGCCGATGAGCTTGCCTGTTTCAGCGACGACTTCACAAGCCAGATGCGCCTCGCGGAATGTGAGGCCGCCCGGGACAGGTGTGCCCACACCCGGCGCGTGACGCGGGTCAAGTGCATCCATATCGAAGGACAAATAAATTCCATCCGCGTCGCGGCTGACGCGGTCGATGGCTTTCTCCAGCGCAGTGACCATGCCAAGGCGATCGATCTGTTCCATGCTTTGCACCATCACATCTGCTTGGCGCAGGTTGCGTTTTTCGCCCAGGTCGAGGTCACGCGCGCCGATAATAGCCACCCGTTTTGGATCCAGAACAGGAGGCGTTTCATCCCATAGACAAACCAGGCGTGGGTCACCGAGTCCGCATAATGCCGCCAGGGGCATCCCGTGAATATTTCCAGACGGAGTTGTTTCAGCAGTGTTGAAGTCTGCATGGGCATCCACCCAGAGTACGCCGAGCCTGCGGTATCTCGCCGCACCGCGAATGGAACCAACAGACAAGCTGTGATCGCCGCCAAGCACAAGCGGAAAGTGACCACCCTGAATGGACGTTGCCACTGCGCCGGCCACACGCCGCCCCATGGGGACAATGCAGTCAATATACTTAAGCTTGTGATCTGTGATACTGCATGTTTCCTGAATAGGCACTTCGATGTTGCCTTTGTCTTCAAGGGCGTATTCCAGCTCTTCAAGCTTTTGATGAAGGTGTGCATAACGGATCGCGCTGGGGCCCATATCCACGCCGCGGCGATCCGCGCCGAGATCAATGGGCACACCGATAATATCTATTTGCATGAATTACCTCCAATACTGTTTAGACATGAAGGGTACGAGACACACAAAGTAAAAACCTTCGTGCTCTTTGGGTCCTTTGTGTTTAATATTATGCCGTTCGATAATACCCCACATCCACGGAATAGACCTGCCCACGCTTGATCACCTGTTTTACAAGATTCGTCCCGTAGCGATAACCAAGATGACGATAATCCGGCACAGACAGGATCAACATATCTGCTTGCTTGCCCACTTCGACGGAACCAATCGTATCGGAACGTCGAAGTGCGTGCGCGGAATTAATCGTTGATGCAGCGATGGCCTGGGCGGGCGTAAGACCCATATAGCGACAGGAAAGTGCAATTGCCATCTGCATGGATTCATTCCATGAGGTGCCGGGGTTGCAGTCTGTGGCGAGGGCAAGGATGGCGTCGGCTTCGATCAACTTCTTCGCGGGTGTGTATTCTTTTTCAGCGAGTCCAAAAGGAGTGCAGGGCAACGCCACGGCAACAGTATCCGATTTACCCAACGCGGCAATATCTGCATCGGAGGTTTTCACAAGGTGATCTGCGGAGGCCGCACCCAACTCCGCTGCAAGAGACGCGCCGCCGATATTGCCAAATTCGTCAGCATGGATCTTGAGTGGGAATCCGAGCGACCGGGCTGTAGTCAGGATCTGGCGCGATTGCTCAAGGTCAAAGGCCTTGTCCTCGCAGAAGACATCCACAAACGGCAGGGAGAGCCGCGGCGCATGAGTTTCCCACCACTCTGTGAGCATTGGCAGCATCGTCTCGCAAACGAGATCGGTATAGCCTTGCGGGTTATCTTTGAATTCGGGCGCGATGGCATGCGCGCCGAGGAAGGTAATGGCAAGGTCAAGCGGAGTTTCATCATCGAGGGTAAGCAGGGCTTTGAGCAGACGCAGTTCGGTCGCAGTTTGCAGGCCATATCCCGTTTTGGCTTCGACGGTCGTCGAGCCATGCGCGAACATGCGCAGCAGACGTGGGCGCGTCTGTGCGATGAGCGTCTCAATAGAGGCTGTACGCGTCTGTTTAACCGTTGAGAGGATCCCGCCGCCTTCAGCGAGAATCTCAAGATAAGGTTTGCCTGCCATCTTCATCTCAAATTCGTTAGCCCGATCACCTCCCCAAATGACGTGTGTGTGAGGGTCCACAAAACCAGGCATCAGAACGCATTTGCTCGCGTCGAGAGTCGGTTCGTCGGGATAGGAAGCTTTGAGTTCAGCCGTCGTACCGACTGCCACGATCCTTTCATCGCGTACAACGACTGCTCCATTTTCGATGATGCCAAGTGTGCCGAGAGTTTTGCCCCTTTGTGGACCGCCTTTTAAGGTGAGGAGTTGGGAAGAGGAGTGGATGAGCATTTTGGTAATTGGTAACTAGAGATTGGAGAATTGGAGATTTGTGAGGTAATTTAACCACAGATACCCTGAAGGGTACATGTAGACATGGATGAAAACAGATAAATGCTTGACAGCCGTGCTATACTGTTTTTATCTGTCGTAACCATAAAATTGACAGGAGATGGTCAATGGTCGAGGGTATACTGGAAAAATTGAAGGCAGTCGATCCGGCAATCCTAACGGATGTTGTTCGGCAGGATGATAATGACCCATCTATTGAAATCACCAACTGGACTGTAAAGCGATTAAGCGACAAGGGAATTGCCAACCCAGATGGGCTTTGGGTATTCAGCGGGCAGGGAATGGGAGACAAGGGAATTGGTCCGTGGTCTATCGTTCTAAAAATTCTAAACAGGCAAGAGGAAGAACCGCCCTCTAATGATCTCTGGTATTGGAAGCGTGAATATCTACTGGCGCAATCGAGGCTGACAGAAAACATTGTAGTAAAAGCTCCTCGTTTCTATCATTCGGAAGAAACATCTGATGGAGCGTGGATTTGGATGGAACATGTGGAAGATCATCAGCCTGGAAAATGGACACTCGATGAGTATGCCTTTGCTGCGTATCAACTGGGACGGTGGAACAGCACATATCTGATAGGCATGCCACTCCCCAATGCAAACTGGCTAACCCGACAACATTATCGAACTTGGCTCAGTTGGATGAACCTTGAAGAGGATTGGAAGCATCCGCTGAATCAGAAGCATATTTCTCAAGACGTACGTAATCGGTATGATCGCCTGTGGAACGAACGCGAGAAATTTTATGAGGTTTTGGAGAGCTTACCCCAGGTTTTTTCTCATTTCGACTGTCAGCGCAGAAATCTTGGCATTCATCGAGACCCAGGTCAAGGCAAAGAACTCATCATTTTAGATTGGGCGCAATGTGGTATTGGAGCAAAAGGAACAGAGTTAAATTGGCTGGTTGGAATGAGCAGTGCGTTATTGGAGTGGCCACCAGCAGACCTACCTAAATTAGATGAAATCGCTTTTCAGAGCTACATACAGGGAATGCGAGAAGGAGGCTGGACTGGAGATGTCAATATTGTTCGTCTGGGCTATATTACGATGCTTGCGGTATTCATGGGTTGTGTCTTTCCAGGCTTTACAGCATGGTGGTGTTCTTCTGAGAATCGAGAATCCGCTTTGCAGATTGTCGGGTTTGCAGAGGAAGAATTATTTTTGCGGGTGCTACCCCTTCTAAATTACGCATTGGATTGTGCAGATGAGGCTCGATCATTGATGAAAAAGCCAGGGCCTCTATAAACATTTCTTGGCCGACTTCATGTTCTCTTCGATTTTCCTCTATAACCAAACCTAGCCTGCTTATCTCCTTCGAGCAACAAACTAAAAATCGCCTAACTTGTCTTCTTCATTAAATAAGACATAATACTTCCTCTTGTCGGTGGCATTTCATAGACAAAGATCAAATCACGCTCATCAAACGTGGATGGCTCCCATTCGGGGAAATCGGCAGAAATTGACACCAGCCGCGCGCCTTTTTTCATCTGCTTTTCCAAATGTGGTGCCAGATTCGTTACTTCCTTTGCTGTTGCGTAAACAAAAACGACGTCTGCCTCACGCAGATCAGCTTTATAGAAATTTGCCCAGCGGACTTGAATTTGATTCCCGAATCCGCTTGCGACGGCGCGCAGCCAGATCAAAGCGCATTGGATTGGGCCAATTTCGATACCGATTGCTTTCGCACCAAACTCACGCGCCGCGATGAGGAGCACACGTCCATCCCCTGCGCCGAGGTCGTATAGTACTTCCTTTGATTGGAGTTTTGCCAGCTTTAAGGCTCTGCGGATTCGCTCAGGCTTTGTTGGAACAGGAGGAAGTCCATAAAGCGCAGGCACAAGAATCCACAACAGAGCCAGAATAAAAATGAGAACACTTAATCCCAAAGCCAGCAGAACGATCATGCTTCACTTTTTTTAGTTCGCCCAAACCAGGCAAGGATACGCGGCAAAATGACCACTTTTTGAGTCAGCTCGGCGAGCGCCAGCAGGGCAAATACATTGAATAGTATTGCTATCAATGTGACGGGCAAAAATCCAAACCTTTGATACACAAAGATCGCGAGCAACGCGCCGATCATGCGTCCGATCGAGTGGCCTGTTACATTGAATGATAAAAGCGTCGCCCGCGCACTTGGAAGGATCTCCGTCATCAAGGGGATGTGACTTACCAGTACATATTCGAACGTAATATAAAACAGAAATAATCCAACCAGCGCGCCGAGCTCCGTCCTGCCAACAATCGGCAATAACAATGCGGCGAGCATGTTGCCAATCAATCCTAACACCAACGCGCGCGGTTTGCCGAGCCGGTCCGTGGTCAAGGCTACAAGTCCTTCCCCGCTAAGTTCGGAGAGGCCAATCACTGCCGATGCGCCTGCGAGTGCGGCGATCTTCAGCCCAAACGAATCTTCGAGCCAGACACCAAAGATCAAATTCACTAATTCGTTTGCGGCGCTCGCCCACAACGCGATGGATATACCTGCCAGCGCTGGAACACTTGTCAGCACTGTGCGGACGTTTTCCACGGAGGCAGTTGAAGGCTGCGGCTGATCGGTACGCGGGATCATCCGCCAGATGACCATAAACATGACTAATCCAAGTCCCGCTAAAAGTGGGAACGGTGCATTCCACCCGTACGTTGTAATGAGATATCCAATCAGCGGAATTCCGGCAATGAATGCCAATGACCATGACCCTTCGGTCACTGCCAGGGCAGTGCCGCGTCTTTCGTACGGGATGCGGTCACCAAAGTAGGCTTGCATGGATGGGTCAAAAAGATACTTGCCGAGAATTGCAAGCAGCAATGCAATGCCGAACGTCAGAAACGATGGAACAATTGCGACCAGCCCCATGCCCACAGTGAACAGGAAAATTCCTGAGAGCATTCCAAACCTGCGCCCGCGTTGATCAGCAATCGAACCGAACACAGGAGCAAACATGCCGAAAAATGAACGCGCCGTGACAACCAAAGACAGAGTTGCAATATCCACGCCGAGGCCTCGTGCAAAGACGGCCAGAAACGGATAGATCATCCTGTGCATGGTGTTCAGGATGGTGCGAAGGAACATGAAAATGACGAGTTGAAGACGAAGGCTCATAATTTTTTCAGATGCAAGCTAGGGACCAGATTTTACCTTGAAGAGAAATCAGAGGTAAAGCATGCTAAACTACAACTAGCCTATCCTGAACGGGTTTTATTTTATGAATGAAAAGCCTCCAGCCAGTACCGTATTAGAAACACTTGGTATTCCCCACCGCATTTTTCGACACGGAACGCCTGTCGATTCGTTCGAACGGGCCGCGTCTGACCGAAACCAGAGGCCTGAGCAGGTTGTGCGGAGCATTCTCTTTCAGGTGAGACCAGAGGAATTCCTGATGGTCCTCATGGCAGGCCGTGAGCAGGTGAATTGGAGAAGTTTGCGCCAACTTGTTGGGAGGTCACGTATGAGGATGGCGACCGAAGATGAGGTGCTGGAGGTCACAGGTTACCGCGTAGGGACAGTAACTCCATTTGGGATGAAGAGACAGGTCAGAGTGCTCATCGATTCGAGCGTATTGAGGGAGGAGGAGATTTCCATCGGATCAGGAGCCAGTAATACGGCTATACTCCTGAAGAGTGCAGATCTTCGTCGAGCATTGGGGGATGCAAAGGTCATTTCACTTGTAGAAAACCATTCAGACACTTGACAAAAGTTCATCGAAGCGCTAATTTCTTTTGCATAAAAACATAGTAAATCTATAAACTTTATTAAAGTAGAGAAATAGAGCAGAAAGTGAAATTGCTCTGTAAATTTTTCAAAGGAAACCTCAAAATGGACATTTCAATTCTTCTCTATGTTTTGGTGGGATTCGTTGCGCAGGTTATAGACGGTGCGCTGGGAATGGCATATGGCATCAGTTCGAATACATTTTTGCTCAGTATTGGCATCCCCCCTGCAGCTGCCAGTGCCAGCGTGCATATGGCAGAGGTTGCCACAACTGGTGTATCAGGGTTTTCACACTGGCGGCTGGGCAACATCGACTGGAAGCTAGTCAAGCGATTGGTTATCCCTGGGGTGATCGGAGGTGTAGCGGGAGCCTACCTGCTTACTTCGATTGATGGCAACATCATCAAGCCATTCATCTCTGCCTACCTGCTCATCATGGGTATTGTCATCCTGGTCAAGGCCTTCAATATTAAAGAACGTAAAGGGGCCGGAGAATATACGGCGCGTGTGAGCGCACTTGGCTTGGTCGGTGGTTTCCTCGATTCGATTGGAGGCGGAGGCTGGGGGCCAGTAGTCACAACAACCCTTATGGCGCGCGGTAAAAATCCGCGTATCACCATCGGCTCGGTCAACTTCTCCGAGTTTTTTATAACGTTGGCTGCGTCAGTCACCTTTATACTGACATTAAATTTCTCCGAATACTGGCAAATTATCCTGGGTTTGCTGGTCGGGGGTGCAATTGCTGCCCCGCTCGCGGCGCGCATGGCAAAGCACCTGCCTGTCAAAACATTGATGATCATGGTAGGAACTTTGATCATCCTATTAAGTATCCGTACAATCTATCTCTCGTTCGGTTAATCAAAAGCGGCTCTTTTGGAGCCGCTTTTACTATTTCACTTCACCCAGGATCAAAAGCGTGCAGGCTGTCATTACTTTGGTCTGGGCGGACATGATTTCCTCCTTAGCCATTATAATAATCCCATCATAGAGAACAAGTGATGAAATACATCCGCTTTATCTTCATTGTCACCATACTGAGCACAGCCATTTTCGCCTCCGCTGCGCACGCCCAAAGCGACGAGCCGCGCGCGGTTATCATGACTGCTGATGGGCCCATCATGCCGCCAATGCTTGAATACATCAAGCGCGGCATCGAAGTGGCAGACCGGCGGAACGCGGAAGTTTTGGTCATTCAGCTCAATACGCCCGGTGGAAGCATCGAGACGATGCTTGAGGTCATCCGGGAAATCCGTGCAAGCAACGTGCCGGTAGTTATCTATGTTGCGCCCAAAAATGCGATTGCAGGGAGCGCGGGCGCCATGATCACCATGGCAGGGCACGCCTCCGCAATGGCACCTGAGACATCCATTGGGGCATCCAGTCCCATTAGCGGTTCGGGGGAAAATCTCACGTCAACGGCAGAAACCAAGGCAAAGGAGATCACCAAAGCGTCGATCCGTCCACTTGTGAGCCCGCGCGGCGAGGAAGCCCTACAACTCGCTGAGGCGATGATCGATGAAGCCAAAGCCGTCACAGCCAATGAAGCGCTTGAAGCAAAACTGATCGATTTCGTTGCAGATGACGTGGAAGACCTTCTGCAAGCGTTGGACGGCTTTACCGTTCAACTGGACGATGGAGCGCGCACGCTCAACACATCAGGCGTGCAAACCGATTCGCTCGATATGAGTTTCATCGAGCAGTTCCTGCTTATGCTCACCGACCCGAATATTGCCTTTATTTTGCTTGCTATTGGCATCCAGGCCGTGTTGATTGAAATCTCGAGCCCTGGTGGCTGGGTGGCAGGTTTCATCGGAGTGGTCTGTCTAACGCTCGCAACCTATGGTATGGGCGTACTACCCGTCAATTGGTTCGGCCTTGTCTTCCTGCTGACAGCCTTCGTACTCTTCATTCTCGATATCAAAGCGCCGACCCATGGCGCGCTTACTGCCGCGGGTGTCGCGTCCTTCATCATTGGCGCGCTCGTACTGTTTAACTCTCCGGGTACGCCTGATTTCCAGCGCGTGTCCGTTCCACTGGTAGTCAGTGTGGGCGTGATGCTCGGCCTGCTTTTCTTCGGGATACTCGCCTTCGCGTTGCGCGCCTTGCGTGTGCCGACGAGCATGGGGGTTAGGTCATATGTCGGTAAAACGGGAACAGCCCGCACCGTTGTAGAAGGAAGCGGAGGTCAAGTCCAGCTGGAATCTGAGCTATGGAGTGCAGAGTCCGTTGAAGAATCTGAAAAGATCCGTAAGGGAGATAAAGTGGAAGTTGTCGGAATTAAAGGTTTACGATTGAAAGTCCGCAAGATAAAATAATTCCATCATTGCGAGGAGCCGTTCTCCGGCGACGAAGCAATCTCCTCCTTAATTTGTGGATTGCTTCGCTGCACTCGCAATGACGAATCCAAAAGGACCTATGCCTGCTACACCTACGAGAGACCGGGTCACCCCCGAAACTGATATCCGCCCACTGCGCCGCCCTGAGTGGATTAAGGTGCGCGCGCCCGCAGGTGAAAACTACGAACGCATTCAAACGTTGATGCGCTCGAAATCCTTGCACACCGTTTGCGAAGAAGCCATGTGTCCGAATCTGGGCGAGTGCTGGGGAAGCGGCACTGCGACCTTTTTGATGCTTGGTGATGTGTGCACGCGCACCTGTGCGTTCTGCGATATCAAACACGGCAAGCCCACGCTCATGGACTGGGGCGAGGCCGAGCGCGTGGCCCAGGCTGTGAAAGCCATGCAGTTAAAACACGCGGTCATTACATCTGTGAATCGCGATGAACGCCGTGATGGCGGCGCGCCGATCTTCGCAATGGTCATTCGGCGGATCCGCGAGGTACTGCCAGGTTGTTCCATCGAAGTATTGATCCCGGATTTTAAAGGTTCGCTCGAAGCCTTGAAGATCGTGATGGAGGCGCGGCCTGAGATTTTGAACCATAATGTAGAGACGGTGCCGCGATTATTCAAGATCGTCCAACCACAGGATAATTATGATTGGGCAGCAGCAACTTTATCTAATGCCAGGAAGCTAGACCCTGAAGTATTGACCAAATCGGGCATCATGGTGGGCCTTGGCGAGGAGATGGATGAAATCAAAGCCGTGATGCGCGATCAACGAAGTTGGGGCGTCGATATCCTGACGATCGGCCAGTATCTACAGCCAAGCAAGAAGCACATGCCTATCTCGCGTTACTACACCATGGAGGAATTTGCAGAACTGCGCGATTATGGCAAAGAGATCGGCTTCAAGTGGGTGGAGTCGAACCCACTGGTGAGGTCGTCCTATCACGCCGCGGAGCAGGTCCGTGCATTGAGCGTGGTGCATCGGAAACTGTATGGGGAAGTGGTAAGTGGTAATTAGTAATTGGATGCATTGAATGAGCGCCCTAGTTGATAACCAACCAAAACCAAATTTCAGAAAATCATTTCGCCCCACATCGGCTTTGGCAAAAACAGTGAAATTCAAAGACGAAATGATGGAGGTTCATCTGACAGATGGGCGTATCATTAGCGTTCCCATCATATGGTTTCCATTACTACATGAAGCTGCTACAGAACAGAGGGAACACTATGAAATTGGCGGCGGCGCAAGTCTGCACTGGGAGGAAATAGATGAGGATATATCCGTTGCCGGTTTGCTAGCTGGCGCAGAGTCACAAGCATCATGAGCGTGGTGCAACGAAAGTTGCATGGGGAACCTGTTGGTAGTAATTGAGGATTTGTTCTTGAACACTCAACGCTTCAAGACTGTCATTGCCAAGTCAGGAACCAGAACATTTATTGCAATCCCATTCAACCCAAATGAGGTCTGGGGCGTCAAACAGCGCCACCATATCACGGGTTCAGTTAACGGCTATGGCGTGCGCGGCTCACTTGGCTCTGATGGAACCCAATATTTTCTCCCTTTAGGAGCGGCCTGGCGGCGCGGCTGCGGTCTTGAAGCGGGCACAAAAGTGGATGTGGTTTTATCCCCGGAGGGTCCGCAGTCTGAAGGTTTGTCGCCCGATGTGGCCGCAGCACTGGAGGCAGAGCCGCAAGCCAAGGCATTCTTCGAGTCACTGGCAACCTTTTATCGAAATACCTACGTCAAATGGATCGAGAGCGCCAAACGGCCTGAAACGCAGAGCACGCGCATAGCCGAGATGATCAAGTTACTCAAAGCCGGCAAAAAACAAAAATGACCAGAATTATCCGTAGGAGCAGGTTCGCACGTTGAGCGTGTCGTAACGCAAATTGTATGGTGAAGCTGTTAGCCACAATTGGTAAACACTAAAATACCAAATTGAAAAGCTCCGGTGAAACATTGTTCGCGGGAGCTTTTGCTTAATTGTTTCATGCTATACTTTTCATAATATGAGACTTAATAGGCAGGATTAAATGGATAATACAAAAAGCGATGAGACTCTTGACCCCGAAAATTGGGATGAGATGCGCGCACTTGCACACCGCATGGTGGATGACGCGATCACCTATCTTGAAACGGTTCGCGAACGTCCCGTTTGGCAACCAATCCCCGATGAAATCGCTGACCAGTTTAAAGCATCCGCTCCGCATGAGCCGAGTGGTCCAGAAACAACTTATCAAGAGTTTGTGGAAACCATCCTACCCTACCCAATGGGAACCGCCCATCCACGCTTTTGGGGCTGGTACATGGGCGCCGGAACTGTCCTCGGTGCATTGGCTGATCTAATGGCATCTGCCCTGAATTCCAATCTGGGAGGTGGGAATCACGTCGCGAATTTGGTCGAGGAACAAGTGGTCAATTGGATGAAGGAAATCCTGGGTCTACCGCATGACGCAAGTGGGTTGCTTGTCAGCGGTGGTTCCATGGCCAACTTTGTTGGTATCGCAGTGGCCCGGAATACAAAAGCAGGATTTAATGTTCGTGAGATCGGGATGCAAGCGGTTCCTGAACAGTTGACCGTTTATGCATCAAATGAAGTACATAGCTCCGTCCAAAAAGCGGTTGAATTGTTGGGCTTAGGCAGCAGTCATCTGCGAAAAATTCCTGTTAACGATGATTTCACCATCAATTTGAATGCGCTGGAACAAGCCCTGGCAGATGACCGAGAAGCTGGTTCTCGCCCGATATGTATTATTGGAAATGCGGGGACCATCAATACGGGCGCGATCGATGATTTGAACGCACTGGCCGATTTATGCCAACGTGAAGATCTCTGGTTCCATGTGGATGGGGCGATTGGAGCAGTTGCTGTGCTGGCAGAGAATGTAAAGCCCCGACTCGCTGGCATTGAAAGAGCCGACTCGGTCGCGCTCGATCTTCACAAATGGATGCATGTTCCCTTTGAGGCTGGTTGCATCCTCGTGCGACATGGCGACGCACATCGAAGGACATTTTCGCTGACGCCTGATTATCTGGCACATGAAGCGCGCGGACTGGCGGCAGGAAAAATCTGGTTCAGTGAATATGGCTTGCAATTGTCGCGTCAGTTCCGGGCACTCAAGGTGTGGATGTCTATTAAGGAACATGGCCTTGATCGGTTCGGACGGATGATCGCCCGCAACGTGGAGCAGGCGCATTACTTCGGTAAACTGGTTGAGAAGGAACCAAATATGGAGTTGATGGCGCCAATTGGAATGGACATTGTTTGCTTTCGCTTCAATCCAGGTGGCCTGGATGATGAAAAACTTAATGCGTTGAACAAAGAAATTTTGATGCAATTACATGAACAGGGAATTGCTGCTCCATCCTATACTACTTTGCAAGGTCAATATTGTTTGCGCATCGCCATTGCAAATCATCGCAGCAAACAGGATGATTTTGATCTGCTGGCAAAAGAGGTCGTGCGCATCGGCCTGGAATTGGCTGCGCAATATGCAAAATGAAACGGTTCCCTCCGGACGGTGATCGCATTGAGACAGAATCTGTTTTCAGCAAATATTCATCAACGATCATTTCATGAAATTAAAATATACGGCATTACCAATTCTGGTTGTGGTCCTATATTTTTATCTCAACTTGTTTGCCAATGCCCTGACCGATGATGCATTCATCACTCTGCGTTATGTAAAAACCCTTCTATATACAGGAACATGGGGGTTTCTTCCAGGATATGTAACCAATGCGGTGACATCTCCATTAAATATATTCCTGCTGGCACTGGCTGGAGTTTTCCTGGGGCCTACAGTCAATGCCGTCATCTGGCTGTCTGCCGGTATCCTGGCAATTAGCATAGTATTGCTTGTCCGCATATCTTTATCTCTCTTCGAGACACGGATTTTTGGTTATCTGGCAACTGGCGCATTGGTATTAAACCCTCTTATTATCTCAACACTCGGACTTGAAAGCATACTCTTTATTGGTCTTTATATTTTATCTACATATCTTTATCTTACCAGGAGATGGTCCTGGCTCGCCGTAGCATTGGGGCTGATAACGATTACAAGATTTGATGGGGTTTTGTTTTTTATCGTAACTCTGCTGCTCATTCCCACATTCAGATTACGTGTCAGGTTCACAGGAATCTATCTGTTCTGCATCGCTCCCTGGTATGTTTTTTCCTGGCTGTATCTTGGTTCACTGCTTCCAGATACATTGTTCATCAAGATCGCCCAGCGCTCCTGGGGCACGTGGGAATTTTTGAACGGCCTGGATCT
>Ga0136635_10000087_pt1 | contig 19918 bp, 16 predicted proteins | sample AntDrymeUQ852106_2_FD_105495 | JGI IMG/M metagenome (GOLD analysis project Ga0136635, IMG submission 105495) | Polar desert sand microbial communities from Dry Valleys, Antarctica - metaG UQ85 (21.06) | ecosystem: Environmental > Terrestrial > Soil > Desert | place: Antarctica: Dry Valley... | reverse complement strand
GGAATCTCTGCTCAAGCCATCTAATATATCTGGTGAAAATTGGCGAACACGTTTAGCAATGTATAGGGGAGGACGTGGCAGGGTTTCCGAAACCGGACGTGAAACCGTATGGAACCAACTCACCCTAGAACAACAATGGCTGGTAATCCTACATGATGTATTGCTATGGACTACAAGCTTAACAGCTAACGGTCAAATCACAGAAGCCTACGCACTGGTCAGCTTATACAAAAATCTACCAATCGATCTTGCTTTAGGTGAATTTGATCCAAGTTGGTATGAGAAGCGAAGAATTGAGTTAAACAAAAAATATGGACTGCGTGAGCGCTGTATAGAAAGACGAACACCAAAGCATCGGCGTTCTTCAGCCAAGGCGAGGTTGAAAACCCTTAAGCTTGGTCAAATTGTGGATGGCAGTATCCATCAAATTAAAGGGTTTGGTGTATTCATTGATATTGGCGGGTATTATGCGCTACTACATATCACCGAAATTTCTCAATTACCTATTAAGCATCCAGAGGAAATCTTTCAAGTTGATGACTGGGTTAGAGCAATAATTATCTCGATTGATGTTGAAAAAGAGCGAGTCTTACTCTCAACTAGCGATCTAGAGACTGAACCAGGTGATATGCTAAGAGACCCGTTGGCTGTCTATGAAAAAGCAGAAGAAATGGCAGACAAGTACTATCAGAACGTCTTGTCAGAGCTGGAGGCTGAGTAGCGCAGGCTAGCATGAATTTAATTATAATATCAATTAGTATTGATCAACTTTTTAACAACCTCAATTATCTTGTCCACGAGTTCCATTGGGTCAATTGGCTTGGTAATAAAAAGTTGAAACCCTGCTTTTAAAATACGTTGCTCATTTTTGGCTTCAGCAAAAGCAGTGAGAGCGATCGCTGGAATTTGTCCCCCTTGCTCTATAGTGCGGGAGCGAACCTGACGAATTAAGGTAAAGCCATCCTCATCTGGCATACTGATATCACTAATCAGTAGAGCAGGCAATCGCTGTTCTAAAAGTGCCAATGCTTCTTTTACTGATGCTGCCACTAATACATCTGCCCCGGCACTCTGAAGAACAGTCTGCATTAACATCCGAGCATCTGCATCGTCATCCACAACCAGAATGCACAAATTCTGCAATTGGGCAATTTCCTTATTGCCATGCAGCAATTCTCCTAGTACTAGTTCATCATTGCTTAACTGCCCTGTCATTCTAACAATAGGTAGCCTCACCGTAAATGTCGAACCCTTGCCGAATCCTGCACTGGCTGCTGTGATATTGCCATTGTGGAGTTCTACAATTGTGAGAGCGATCGCAAGTCCTAACCCTAATCCACCAGCAGAACGAGTAGTGGAAGCGTCACGCTGACTAAACCGTTCAAAGACGAATGGTATAAATTCTACTTCTATACCCCTCCCTCTATCAATAACAGTAATCTGAGCCTGAGACTCAACTTCCTCCAACCTGACCTCTACACTTTCATTTTTGGAACTAAACTTGATTGCATTTGAAAGTAAATTCCAAACCACTTGTTGTAAACGAATGGCATCACCTAAAACGTTGGACACAGTAGCATCAAGATGTAACTGAATTTGAATGCCCTTTGTTTCGGCTGACAATCGAATAGTATCTGCTGCTGACCGAATTACACTTGCTAGGTCAACAGGTTCGATTTCCAAATTCATCTCGCCCTTCTGCATCCTAGCCAGATCCAACAAATCGTCAATTAAGCGAACTTGGAGACGGGCATTCCGCTCAATCGTTTCCAGTCCCTCAATTTTCAGTGCTTCATCCATCTCAGATTCAGTTAGCAGTAGTTGCGCCCAGCCGTGGAGATTATGCATGGGAGTACGTAACTCATGAGACAAGACAGCGACGAATTCATCCTTTACTTGATTTATTTTTGCCAGTTCCTCAGTCTTTTGTCTTAGTTCTTCCTCTACACGCTTTTGTTCAGTGATATCAATGCCGATTAAAAATGCGGCTCTGTTCTGGTCATATTTTTGAGCCACAATTAAATAACTACGATCTGCGCTTATGGATTTCAATTCATATAGTGCTTCAGATTGATCTCCAGCAAAGAAATTTTGCACGAACTCACGAAACCCATTATCACTAGCTAAGAAACCAATATCCTGACCGACAAAAGCTTCGGGAGGCAAATTAAAACTATCAGCTAAGTGCTTGTTGACACCTAGATAGCACAAATCGGAACTGACCCAAGATACAATTCCAGGTACAGCCTCCAGTACAGTCTGCAACTGATCTCTAGCAGCTTGCAATTTTCTTTCTGCCTGGTTGCGCTGGGTAATATCTAAAAATATACTTACACACCCCCGCACTTTTCCATCTTCATCAAATAAAGGGGCAGCATACTGCGATAGGTTAATTCTCACACCATCATCACGAACCACCTCAATCTCCGAATCCAGTATTTCCACCCCATGAGTGGTAGCATATTGCATAGCCAGTTCTTCTGGAGCTAATTCTCTGCCTGACTGATAAACTTTAAAGTTAGTTGGACGTTCATCATTAGGAGCGCTGAGAGAGGCATTTGCGTCAACAGGTATGCCCAGCAGTTTGGCAAGAGCCGGATTAGCTCGAATAGTATGGCATTCTGGATCTTCTGCAATGCCAATGCCAGTTGGAATCACCTCTAACAAAGTTTGTAGTTCTTTAACTCGTCGATTTAAAGCTTGGTTCAGCTTAATAATTTTTGCTTCTGCTTGTTTGCGGCTCGTGACGTTTTGGAAGATTGCCAAGCCCGTCATAATTTTGCTATTTTCATCTTTGACTGGAAAAGTTTGTATTAAATAAACTTGATTGTTATAAGGAATTTCAATACACATTGGAGTACCCTGTAAGGTACTACGGTAAGCTGGTTCTATCAGATCGTAAGTCTCAGGGAGAACAGTTTCGTGCAGCGTTTTACCTTGGAACTCTTCTTTCGGTAAACCAAAGATTTGCAGTTCTGTACCCTCAGCACCCATAAAGCGCATATCTCGATCAAAGAGAAAAACTACTCCATTGGGTAGATTTTGGGTTAATGTTCGGTATAGTTCTTCACCTTGACGGAGTGAACGCTGACTCTGTAATAAATCTTTTAGATTGATTTGGGCTTCTGTTTTATCAGTATCTGACTGTTGTTTGCTTGACTGGAAGTTAGCAGTTAGCGCACTGATTAATAGACCCTCGATAATAAATAATACAAATTCCAGATTATTGAGATTAGAAGATGGGTCTGTAAAAAAGTAATGACTAGCTAAAGCAGCCAAAAACACTGATATCAATCCTGAAATGATGCTACCGTACCAAGTACTTATAGCGATCGCAATTAGCCACAAACTGAAATAACTTGTGATTCCAGTTAGATGCTCTAGTCCCAGCTTTACTAGCAAGGTTGCTCCCACACTGAAAAATGCAATCCTGTAAGGCAGGTATTTTTGTTTGATAAATAACATAGAGATGGGAGCAACGGGATGGGATTTTGCGAGGCCGGATAAAAAACGAGCGATGTCTACGGTGGTCACTGAGCTTTGCCGAAGTGCGGGCCACGCCTACACTAAAAACTATTTTCAGTGTAATAGAATATTTGGTATATTTAAATACGTAGTAATGCGGAATTAGGTCTAATGTATGGTGACATACGCGAAAATTTGTAATGACAAGAATTAAAGTAGGATTTCCGAGTAGCAATAATTTTAAGATTGAAGATGTTTACCTTCAGGAAAAATATATATGTGCAACTCCAGATTTAACTAAATCATCTGAATCTTAAAAAACTTTGGCGTTGCATAAATGCAGCATTAATTGGCGGTTGAAACCATTGAAAATTTGTTACAAATTGTCCGAAATTATCCCATGATTCAGCAACACCAAAACTTTTAATATATTGATTTCTGATAATGCCGAATGGATATAGAAACATATATTCCTCAAACCAAAAGGAGTGTTGTTTTTCAAAGAAGTAAAACCAACAGCTATCGCTGCATTGAGTGGATCAATTAATGTAATTAGCGAAGCGATGATGATCCAAACACTTCCTACTTTCGCTGCAACAGGTTCTTTTCCATTTCAACTCACCCAGCAGCAGCAAAAAGCTTTAGATGCAATGTGGACATTTATACAGCCAACCGTGATGGCTGCTTTATTTCTGCTGGTTGGCTATGCTGGAACTGGCAAGTCAACTATTGTTTTCCAACTAGTTAAAGTTCTTGTTGCTACGGGTAAGCGAGTTGTACTGACTGCACCCACTAATAAAGCTGTAGGTGTGCTGCAACGCATGGCGGCAGAAAATGGTGTAACTGGGGTAGAATTCTTCACCATTCACCAATTGTTAGGACTGGGTATGGTAACTAGAGGTAAAGAAAAAGTACTTGATCAAACTGGCCCTTCTTACATCAATCTATTTGATGTTGTCTTTATTGATGAATGTTCCATGATTGGCAAACAACTCTGGCGCTGGATTGAGGATGTTGCTAACCAATCATCCACTTGGACAAAAATCAAAATTATTCTCATGGGCGATCCGGCACAGTTAAATCCAGTTAATGAAGGAAAATCCCCTAGTTTTCAAGTGCCAGATAAAGCAGTATTAACTCAAGTTGTGCGTCAGGGAACTGGTAGTCCTTTGTTAGAGTTTGTCACTGCTTCTCGCTATGCAGTCACCAAGAGCAAGTTTCCTTTTGAGCCTTATGCCAAATATCTGCCTGATAAAAGTAATGGGGCGTTGATGGTTAAACGTCAAACTTTGCTGCGTTATGCCTGCAAAAAGATGTCTAAAGAATTTGCTCAAAACCCAGATTGTTTCCGAATTTTATCCTGGACTAATACTCAAGTTGACTTTTACAATCAGCAGATTCGCACACATTTATATGGTGAAAATATCAATCGGTTTATTCCTGGAGAGAGATTAATCACCAGAGATCCTGTGATGGCTCCTGATGGTAAAACTACGATTCTTTCTACATCTACAGAGTTTACTGTTTTAGAGGTCTTTGGGGATCGTTATAACAACTATGATACTTGGAGGTTAAAGGTAGAGACAGATGAGGGGATTGTGCGTCAAATCTATGTTCTGCATGAAGATGAGCAAAAACAATTTGACCAAGAAACCAAACGCTTACTCAAAAGTGCCAAGCGTAATCCCTTTCTATGGAAGCAGTACTACAAACATTCAGAGCAGTTTGCCAACATCAGAAACTGCTTTGCATTAACTGTTCACAATAGCCAAGGTAGCACTTTCTTAGAAGCGGGTATTGATGGTCAAGATTTGAGTAAGCGACTTTATCCAGAACGAGGAGATGACAGTAAGGCAGTCCTGGCAAAGATTAGAGAGTTTAATCGTTTGTACTATGTTTCTAGCTCACGGGCTAGACAACGGATATTAGTTATCAGGTGATAATTGTATATAGCAATCTCGATGCAAAATTTCGATTAATCATTCGTGAACAATGAGAACCCCGATTTATCTAATAAATCGGGGTTCTGTGCCTTGTGATTTTCACAAATCAAATAGGGTATCGGTAGAGCCATTATTTTTAAAATTACAATCAAATTTATTTATATTCAGTAAGCAATTAAATGATTTGTATGAATAAGATTATAGCCGGAATTAGTGGCTATAAGGTAAAGCTTACGCTTTATTTCATTGAGGTAAAAAACATTATTATTCCTAGTAAATGTGGTACAATCAGTGATTACCAATTCAACCGAAACCTTTCTAAAAGACGCTGTTGTTGAAAGATATAATCTCTCTAACTTGAATAAAACTCGCATCCGTTTCAAGATTCAGTTAAAGAAGACAACCAAGAGTAATGCTCCAAAATGGACAGATGTTCTCAAATATTCTCAAGATGAACAAGAGTCTGACTTAGTGAAGATCACAACCTCAGAAGTTGGTTTAAAGGGCATCAAAGTTTTTAAAGCTTTAGACGAAGCAGCAAGCCAATTAAGGCAAGAAATTGCTTCAGTCAAAGAATGGATGAATTATGACAATGGTGATTGGATTTGTTCTATAGACTTAGCGCCCTTGGTCTGGAATCAACTAATCGGAATTCGAGATAATATTGCACCTGTTTTACGCACTCAACTGAAAGAAGAGTATGAAAAGGGGTATACAGACTATCAAGAACGTATTGATAAATTTCTATCACTCAATGCTTGGCAGTTATCTGTAGAACAACAACAAGAAGTTAAGCATAACCTAGTGAAAGCTTTTCCCTGTTTAGAGGAACTAGAGGACTATTTACAAGTAGTAATTGGTCGTCCTGTCATTATTCCTGCTATTAGTGAACAACTATCAGAGAAACAAGCTGAATGCTTAGGGCAAATAACTCGGTTTATCGAACAGTATGACAGAAATTTAGAACAAACATTGAGGGAATCAGCGATCGCAGGAGGCGAACAACTAGCAGCCCAGTTGCTCGAAGATTTGAGCAACTGGGAACCAGGACGCAAGCCAGTCAACTTCAAGAAAAAGATGGAACGTCATTTCAAGAAAGTCCAAATGCTTTTGGCTAACGCCAGTTTTGAAGCAGGTAGCAGTCTTGGACAAATGATGACTCATCTAGAAAATGTTCTCGAAAACGCTTCTGTGGATGCCAAAAAGCTCGATTCACAAGGGCGTTCTCAGTTACAGGAAAAAATGGACGAAATTTGTTCCAAGCTTCTGGATGAACAACGCCATCTCCAACGATTAGCAAGTGATGAAGGCATGGGATTAACCAGAGCCACAGCGATGTCTCTCAAACTTCGCTAGAAAAAACAGTCTGCATTTAGCTGTCGTGCGTATAACTTGCATTTTTTATGGTTTGAAACCCTTGTTGCAACGATAACACTCTGGAAAATTAAAGACGCGACAGCTTAACTCACTAATCCACAGTATTTAGAGGTAGGAAATGTCACATTTTTCAACTGTCACTACAAAACTAACTAACCGTGAATGTTTAGTACAAGCTCTACAAAATTTGCAGCTTACCGTCCAAGTTTATGAAAAACCACAATCCTTGAGAGGTTATTACGACGACTCCCAAGGACAAAGTGCTGAGATTGTTGTCCCTGGCCGTAGTTTAAGTGTCCGCGCAGATATCGGGTTTAAGTGGGATCAAGAGGCAGGGGTGTATCAACTCATCCATGATGCCTATGAAACTGTACCCCGACTAGGAGAAAACTTCTTTTCGCACACCCTAATGGAAGCCTACGGCAAGAACATGGTTCACGCTAAAGCAGCCCAGTTACAAGAACATCTGGGAGAATGCACCATCACAGAAGAAACGAATGGTCAGGTACATACCCTGCGCCTTGCATTTTCAGCACATCAGCAAACTCAACAAGTACGGAGGTAACTTATGGAACGGGCAATATTGATACATTTTGACACTGTTACAGGCGAAGTAAAAATAGAAGCCGAGGGATTTGAGGGATTGTCCTGTCTAGAAGCAACCCAACCCTTTGAGGAAGCTTTGGGTGTGGTACAGGCCGATCGTACTTACAAACCAGAATCTCAGCAACAGCTTCGTAGCACGATTACTCATCAACAACGACTGCACCAATAAATGATGACAAGGGAGAGGGGGGAGACAAGGGAGAGGGGGGAGACAAGGGAGAGGGGGGAGACAAGGGAGAGATATCTTCAATAACTCCTCCTTGTCCTCCTTATCCCTCACCTAAACGTGCCATTCCACCAATAAACATTTGATGGGGGGATTTTGCTCGTCCCCCCGCACAATTAATTTTTCTATGAGTGAACTACCTGAAGATTATCCGATGCTGCATATTGACCCCTCAAAAGAAGCGCGGCAACCAGTAATTATCAAAGGAAATGCGGAGGGACTGTGCGCTTTAGTCAATGCCCTAATTTCCGCCATTGCTCATCCAAATTCTTCTGGAGTTGCTGAAGTGTTTAACGGCGATGCCGAAGTTTACGAAGTAGTCGTGCATCTTGTTACCACTCACGAAAAACTTTCTCCCGTACCTAATCAAAATTCGCAACAATGAAACTATCAAACCTGATTACCACCATTGATTCTCAAATACCCATCGTGGCAATAGATGTTCTGTCCCCCGAAGAAGCCACTATCATTCAGTGGTTAACTACTGAAGTGATGGACAAACTTAACAGTCCTGTGTACTTCTGGAATTTGGGAGTTTCCAGCTTGGAGCAATGTCTGATTGCTGACGACGGTGGACTGGTCTTCAAATCAGTCGAGACTTATAAAAAGCCTCCTAACATAGACCCTTTAATATATGTGTTCGAGTACATCAACAATTTCGGCGGTAATGGAGTTTTCATCCTCGGAGATGTTCACCCTTTTGTGGGTAAAAACTCCCTGCAATTGAGTTGGGAAGTCCTCACCAGAGTAAAAAATTTGTACCATCGCCTCAAACCGACTGAAAAGCGAATTGTGTTTTTAGGTCAAAACATTCAACTGCACGAATCCCTACTGAGACTAATTCCTTGCTGTGAAGTTCCTTTGCCCAGCATTGAGCAAATTCAAGACCACTTAGAATCATATTTGCTGTACTTGCAAGAATCTGCTAGTGAGCAAGAGGTACAATTTGCAGTACCTCTCACCACTGAAGATAAAGAAACCTTGGCAAGGGCAGCTTTAGGGCTAACCTTGGAGGAAATTAGCGACTTTCTCCGGCTCACTGTTAAAGAGCGATTAACTTCTAAAGGTATACTAATTGATAATACAATTATTCCCTTGGTTGTCGAATACAAAACCCGCCTACTGGCTCAAATGGGTATTGAATTAGGTAAACCGGCGACCATACCCTTTGGTGGACTAGACCTGTTGCGGGATTGGTTGCAACGCCGCAGCCGATTATTTTCCCAAGAAGCGCGATCGCTAAATCTACCCCAGCCTAAAGGGGTGCTACTAGCAGGGCCACCAGGGACAGGTAAATCGATAGTGGCGAAAAACATTGCAACCATACTCAATCTTCCACTGCTGCAATTAGACATTGCCTCGATGCTTGGTAGCCTGGTTGGAGAATCTGAGGGCAATGTCCGCCGCGCACTCAAGACTGCTGAAGCTATTGCACCCTGTATCTTGTGGATTGATGAGGTCGAGAAAGCACTTTCAGCTAATGGCGATACCTCTGGAGTCTCACAAAGGATTCTGGGAAATATCCTCACTTTCATGTCTGAATGTACGGCAGGAGTGTTTGTAGTGGCAACCTGTAATGACCCAACAGCGCTGCCTATTGAGTTTAAGCGGAAAGGGCGGTTTGATGAAAATTTCTTTGTTGACCTGCCCACTGAGTTGGAACGTTGCCAGATTCTCAAAATTCACTTAGAACGGTTTGGTATAGAAGTTCCGCAGGAATATTTAGAGGCGATCGCTGCTGCTACTGACAAATTTAGTGGTGCTGAGTTAGAAACCCTGGCATCAGAAGCAGCACTACTGGCTTTTGATGAGGGAAGACCTCAGCAGGTCACTCTGGCTGATTTAGAAAATTGCCAACAAAACATCACCCCTTTAGCTGTTCAAGATGCTGCTGCTGTTGAGCGGATGCAGTCTTGGTCAAAGATTGCGCGACCAGCTTCCAGTCCTGTACAGGTGTCTAAGAAAGGTCTTCGTACTTCTAGGTTCCGTACTAATTAGGTATTCCCAAATTAGTAATGATTTGAAGCTTTTGTCAAATGAACATCTGTTGTTGAGATATTCATTTGACATGGCAATACTTTACTCTAAATTATGTCAAAAATATGGAAGTTTACTTAATATTTGTAAATGCGGCTCACAACAGTAACAAATTCTGGAGTGCAAAAGTTGAGCAAGGCAATCTAACTGTTGAGTGGGGTAGGGTCGGCTACAAATCTCAGCAAAAAGTTCACTCTTTCGGTAATTATCAACAAGCAGTTTCTAAATTCCACAATCTCGTGGCTGAGAAGAAAATGAAAGGCTACCGAGAAAGCCAACCTCAAATTGATAGTACTTCTGATTCTCTAGAAATCAAAAGAGCTATCCAATTACTGGAGATTTTGCGCCCTTATGTAGCACAAAGACAATTTGCCAATAGAAATTATCTAGAGACATTAAACCAATATTTAAAAATTGTTCCTACACCTTTAGGGATGAAAATAGAGCCGTCTCTAATATACCGCAATGTGGCAGATGTTGATCATCAACTATCACTGCTGAACTCTTTGTTGGAAACTGATTCTGTGCTGGCTGATAACACTACAGAAGAATCTGGTAATCATAGTAAAGTTATCAGTTTAAAAACCATTGGGAAGAACTTTTGGAGGCATTTGTAGAACTTGATAATTTAGGAGCGGAGCCGGAGATGTTCCGCCTCTGGTTAGAATCAAGACTTAGCTGAGAGCCGTGAAATGGGATATATCAGTAAAGTTCTGTATGTCTCACAGGGTAAAAGCATCTGATTCAAAGCTTCACAGCCTTTCTTTTCTGCTATCGCAGTCACCCTTCTAACAATGACGCAACCAGAAATAAATCATCATGACTCAAACAGCATCGAAACAAAGGGTAAAGCCTGCCAATCAGACAAAACAAACAAGTGTAGCTACTCCTAAAACCGAAAATGAAGTATCAGCAAATATCCCAGAAATATCTACAGGTAAAAAGAAAAAACCTATATCTCCAGATGCTGATACTTCAACTGAACCTATCTCGAATAAGCGTACTAATAAACGTTCCGCCAAATCAGAGTTAAACTCTCAACCAGTTATAGAATCAGGAATGGAGGTAATCTGCTCACAAACTAAATTTCACGATGCGCTCTCTTTAGTTAGTTGTGCTACCCCAGCTAAACCTACCCATCCGATTCTTGCTAATGCTCTAATCATTGCAGATATCGAAACACAACAGATACATTTAACTGTTACTGATTTAGCATTAACAATTCAGGCAAGTTTTGAAGCCCAGGTTTTGCTCAAGGGTGAAATTACTGTGCCAGTGGAAATGCTATTTGAGATAGTTAAGCATTGCCCTAATGGTAATATAAACCTCAGTGGCCAGACTCAAACTATACAGCTTACTGATGAGGATAAGCAAACCAAAATCTGCTCTCTAAGTTTATCTGATGCTGATGGAAAATATGAAATTAGAGGCATTAGTGCTGAAGACTTTCCACCTAGTTCTACAATTGATGCTACTCCCATTCCTCTGCCAACAACAGTTTTCAAAGATGGTTTGAAAGGTGTAATTTATGCTGTCAGCACTGATGAAAATAAATATATCTTGACCGGAGTTCATATCCAACTTACACAGGAGAAGTTAAAGTTTATTGGTACTGATGGGCATCGAGTCGCAACCACTGAACTTTCAACTCAAGGAATTGGTAGAAAACCCCGTAAACAAGTAGAATCTGAAGACATGATCCAATTTACTATTCCCGGTCGAGTCCTCAAGGAACTAGCGCGTAACTTGGATGATTCTGTGGAATTCATTAATTTGTTGTATGATGCCCAAAGTAATCGCCTGGGTTTTGCTTGGCAAGATATTATCCTCAGATGTCAATGTCTCGAAGGAACTTACCCTGACTGCGAACAGCTATTGGCAAGATTTAGCTTTGACCGAGAAGTAATCCTAGAAAAAGCATTTTTAGTCAAAGCACTGGAACGGTTAGCTGTGTTAACAGATAAAAAAGAGAAAGGTATTTACTTACAGTTTGATGGAGCTTTGCAGCAGTTACGATTATCAATTGAACGGGAGTTTGGCAAAGGGGATCAGGTTATTGCTGCTCATCTACCATCAGAAATGTCATTGAATATCCAGTTTAATCTCAAGTATTTAGTAGAAGCAGCTAAGGCAATTCCCAGTTCCGCTATCAAAATGCACTTGCAACAATCAGATCATCCTGCCATGTTGGTTCCTTATGGAGATAGACCAAATCCAGAACTGCAAATGGAAATGCGTCAATTCTTATTGCCACTGTACACTCTAAATGCTTAATAAAATAGAATTTGTTACTGAAAATACAGCCAATTTCTGATACCAATTCTGTATGAAGATGCGCCAAAAAGATAATCGGTTTTGAGGAAAGTGCCAAGCCTTATATGACCGATTTATTTGGCGCAGCCTCATAAATAAACGATATTAGAATCTAAAAAGAGGAAATTCGGCAATGGATAAGCTAGAACAATATCGTAATACTATCAAGAAGATATTGACTGAGTATTACGAAACTACTAATACTCAAGTTGTAAAATATGCGGGAGTTGAAGTAAGCGATCGCTTGGCTTTTGATGAAACAAGAGATCAATATCTTTGGTTTAGGTTTGGCTGGGATGACAAAAAGCAGATACAGTATATTATCATCTATCTCTGCATTAAAAACGGCAAAGTTTGGGTGGAAGAAGATGCAACTAATTTATGCGTTGTTGATGATTTGCTATCAGCCGGAATACCCCAAGCCGATATTGTTTTGGGTTTCCATCATCCCAGTAAACGAGGTTTAACAGAATTCGCTACTGCTTAAGGAGGCAGATGAAGAGTGCTGAGTATGGTAAATCTTACTGGGAACAGTTGAGCAAATCAGCCTACTTTGGAGTCAAAATTACACCCCCTTAACAGGGGTAAGGGCGACAACTTAAGGTTAATGAATCCTATGTCTACAGTCGCCCTACATCAAAAATATCGACCCCAGACAATAGCCGAATTAGTTGGACAGCCTTACATCAAAACTGCTCTGACTAATGCTGTCAAATACCTGCAAATTGCACCAGCTTATTTGTTCACAGGTTCTAGAGGCACAGGTAAAACCTCAACTGCTCGGATATTTTCTAAATCCCTCAATTGCCTCAACACTAAAAAACCAACTGACCAACCTTGTGGTATCTGTCAATCCTGCCGTTCAATTGAAACCAGTAATAGCCTAGATGTTAGTGAAATTGATGCTGCTTCTAATAATGGTGTAGATGATGCTCGTGCTTTAATTGAGCGCAGTACCTTAGCACCTGTTGCAGGACGTTACCGAATTTTTATTCTCGATGAGTGTCATTGTCTAACTGGTAACGCCTTCAATGCCTTACTTAAGTGTATTGAAGAACCGCCACCTCATGTTGTTTTCATTCTCTGTACAACAGAACTGCACAAGGTATTACCTACCATTGTCAGCCGTTGCCAAGTGTTTAATTTCCGCACTTTGTCTGTTCAGACTATTGTGCAGCACCTCGGTATTGTAGCAGATGCAGAATCTATCTCTATTGATGATGAGGCACTAACAGCGATCGCACGACTCAGCGATGGTGGACTCAGAGATGCACTGCAATTACTGGGTCAGGTGAGTCTTTTAGATGAAGATATCACTGCCAATCATGTTATGGAAATCGCTGGTGGTGTGACAGAAACAGAATTAATGTCAATTTTACAGGCAATATCCACTAATAACACCTTTAACTTGCTGCAAGTAGCAAGAGTTTTAGTAGATTCTGGAAAAACGCCCAAATTGATTCTCTCCAACTTACTGCAAACATACCGAGATTTACTGATTATCAAGTCTGCATCCAAAGAGCAATCCCTGCTAACTGGTTGTGTTAGCTATGCTCAACTCAAGGCTTTAGCAAATCACTGGAATTTCGAGACACTTAATTTGTCTCTAGCAGAGTTACAAAAAGCAGAAAACTATCTGCGGTACACAGTAAATGCTGCTGTGTGGCTAGAAGTTTGCTTACTGAACCTGATGCCTAGTTTATTTCCTGTCAGTGCAACCAAGACGCTAAGTGCTAAACCTGTGCATCACGGCAAGTTGTTACCAACAGTTGGAGTATACACCACAAACAAGGTGACAGCTAAACCTGTAGATGACAAATTGTTACAAACAGTTGCAGATCAGACTACTAACCTGGCTCAAATTTGGCTTTCTGTGATGGATACAGCTAAACCCAGCAATCAAAAGCTGTTGGCTCATGCAAATCTCGTTAAATTGCAAGGTGACAAAGCAATTTTAGAGGTTACACCAGCTTACCTCAAGAAGTTTGAGAGTAGTAAAGAGGCGATCGCTAAAATGCTGCAACGAGCTACCCAAAGTCAAAAACCAATGACTGTGTTAATTAAAACTGCCAACAAGAGCAGTAACGGGAGGGTAAAAGCATGATTGTCTTGTTGACAGGTGACGACCAACACGCCATCCAGGAACAGCTAAACCAATACAAAACAGAGATTGATGCCCAATGGCTCACACTTTGCTATCATCGATTTCCAGCCGATCACCTTGACCGAGCTATCAGCGTAGCTCGTACTCGTTCCCTGACTGGTGGTAAAAAACTGGTGATTGTGGAAAATTGCCACCTCAAGCAGTGGGGTGATACTGAGTTGGAAACTTTGCAGCAGCTTGTTCAAGTGCCTGAATTCACAATTTTGGTGTTTGTCGCCACCAATGTAGATAAGCGCTTGAAGATTTACAAACATATTGTCAAGTATGCCCAGTTGTCTGAGTTGACATTGATACCACCTTGGCGTAATGATTTGATTGAAAAGGCGATCGCTACTCAAGCTAAAAAAATCAAGCTGGTGCTGTCAAAGGATGCAGTGGAATATCTAGCAGAAGCAATTGGTAACGATATGACCCGTGCAGCCTCTGAGTTACGCAAACTGTATATCTATGGTAATAGCAGAAAACTAGAGTTTGCAGAAGTAAAAGAGTTAGTGCCATGTCAGACTCAGAATAGCCTACAACTGGCATCTGCTATTCGTCAAGGAGAAAGCAATCAAGTTTTGCACCTGCTGGATGATTTACTGTCTCGGTCGGAACCATTAATGGTGATTGTTAGCACTCTCCTAACGCAGTTTAGAACTTGGCTGTGGGTTAAGTCTGCGATCGTTTCTGGGGTTAAGAAAGATAGTGAATTAGCTCAACTGTGCAGTATCAGCAATCCTAATCGCATTTACTATTTGCGTCAGGAAGTAGCAAATACAAGCATCAATGCTTTGGCTAAGGCAGTGACCATGATGTTGGATTTGGAGATGTCTATCAAGAGAGGTGCTGATAGCGGAGCGGTAGCGAGTCATCGAGCGTCAGGTAAGGATTTACTACCAACAATTCTTAGTATTAGCAGATTATTCAAGTTAGTTTAATCAGCATAAGATTGAATGCTAATTTTGGATTTTGGATTGTATATTTGATTTCACTCTAAAATCCAAAATCAGTTGTTGAAGTAAGTCGGAGTCAATGTTTATAGTTGGAAAAAGGCAGGAGGCAAAGGAAAGAAGGTATATGGGAGGTACTATAACAGTCAGCTAGATTTCTGTGAACGCTTGACGTGAACCACCACTTTTACTTACACCAAAGCCGTATAATTTAGTTTATTTCTACAGAAGTACTGAATTTTGTCCAAGAGTCGAAACTTTACCCCCTTCTAAAACTGCCGCAGTTTTCAATTATCTGCTACCTTTGTTAGGTAGCAGTAAGTGAGCCATTATAGGCTAAGTACTATGTATTTTTGCTTAGAAATTTGAATAACAAGGATTTAAGAAGCCATTATGTCAAAACGTATTTTTACTAGCTTTGCCATTGAAGATGCCTACGCCAGAGATTTTCTCGTCCAACAGGCTAGGGACGAAAGGAGTCCGTTTGAGTTTACCGATATGTCGGTGAAGGAACCGTGGGACAATTCGTGGAAAACCCGTTGCCGTATAAAAATTAAAGGATGTGATGGTATGATTGCGCTTATCAGCAAGAAAACTCGTAACGCAGACGGTGCGAGGTGGGAGATGAAATGTGCTGATGAAGAGGGAATTCAAATACTAGGAGTTCATGTCCAGAAGGATGATAAGGGCGCTGTTCCGCTAGAACTCGCTGGTTATAAAGTAGTTGAGTGGAGTTGGACAAGCATTGCTTCATTTATCAACAGCTTGTAAATGGAAGAAGCAGGAATTGAGTTATGCCTAAACGTGCTCTTCTAATAGGAATTGACACATATCAACATACATCAAATCTAGCTGGATGTGTGGCAGATGCAACGGCTATGAATAAGTTGCTTCAGCGAAATCAAGATGGTAAGCCTAACTATGAATGTCGAACTTTACTCGACAAAATGGAAAATGGACAACCAATTACACGTTCTAAGCTGCGAGAAGCTTGCCAAAAGCTATTTTCGAGTGATTTTAGAGGCGACATATTGTTCTATTTCTCAGGACATGGAGTTTTAACTACATTTGGAGGATGTTTATGTACCTTTGATGCCAATAAAGATGACTGGGGCGTGCCAATGCAAGAGATAGTACAAATGGCATCCGAATCTAAAGCAAGCGATATTCTTATCATCTTAGACTGCTGCCACAGTGGAGATATAGCAAACCCGTCCCTTTTAAAGTCTGCTAATGGCAATAATCCTCTAACTGTTCTAAGAGAGGATATGACAGTTCTTGCTGCGTCTCGTGAGTCTCAAGTCTCTATTGAGGCAGGTGGGCATGGTTTATTTACAGCAGCAGTCCTGGATGCTCTAGAGGGAGGGGCAGCTGACCATATGGGTTGGGTCACTGCCTCGTCAATCTATGCATACATAGAGCGAAGATTTGGTTCTTGGGATCAACGTCCAGTCTACAAATCATATGCAACAGGGGTAACAGTAGTTCGTGAATGTGCGCCTCTTATTGATCGTCTCAAGTTATATAAGCTTTTGGAGCTTTTTCCAAAACAGGATTACCAGTATCAACTAGATCAGGAATATGAACCTGAAGATGAGCATGGAAATGTCCATGAACCTGTAAAGGAGGAAAAAGTAGCTATCGCACAACTTCTTAAAGAGTATCGCGACGCTGGTCTGCTGAAACCTTCAATATCTGGCGAACAACTATTTTGGACAGCGAGAAGAAGACATACTGTGCAACTCACTCCACGCGGACGTGAATACTGGTGGCTTGTTTACAATCACAAAATTTAAATAAGTTTAGAAAACCATATGAAAGTTGGTATTACAGGACACCAAAAACTTGAAGACCCCACAAATTGGAACTGGGTAAAGTTAGAGTTCAACAAAATTTTTGCTCAATCTCCTAAACCATTAACTGGAGTTACCTCACTTGCCATTGGGGCTGATCAATTATTTGCCGAGGCTGTTTTAGAACATAGTGGAAGTCTCACAGTAATCATTCCTTTTAATGGATATGAATTCAAGTTTTCAGAAGGAGATGACCGTCAGAAATATCATTACATACTTGATAAAGCTACGACAGTCAATATTCTTTCGCGCATAGCTTCAGATGAAGAGTCGTATTTTGAAGCTGGAAAAAAAGTTGTGGATATAGTTGATTTTCTTGTAGCTGTTTGGGATGGTAAACCTTCCAGAGGTTTTGGAGGTACAGCAGACGTTGTGAAATATGCCAAACAATGTCATAAGAGAGTTGTTCATCTCAATCCTATCGTCTGTACAGTTGATGAACTAGCAGATACATAAAAAACTCTTACTGTTCTTAGCAAAAATAGCGTGAAAGAAGCTGTAACCAAGGAAAAATTATTACGTCCTATTTTATTTACGGTACACAAAAATTACGAATTTCTTATTAAAGTGATAACTCAATTTATTTGTTCAGTTCAGTGATAAACTTTTGCTTCAATTTTTATATTGTTACCTAACGATAGTTTTATAGAATCACCTCTTAAATTACAATACCTTTGCCAAAATAAGAGGCTACAAAAATTTTGGCAAAGGTATTGATTATATCTATGTATTTTTATTAAATTCATTAAAATTGTGCTATCTATTATTTCGATACTTTCAGAATTTACGCACTGACAGGAAACTGACTATGTGGATTCCGAGCTTACCTATCCTAATTTAGTATCACTCCCCCAATGGGGGATTTTTTAGGGCAGTGAGCGAAGACTACGACTATGACCACGCCCAACTACAATGTCCTGCTACAAAGCTTTTGGACACCACCTCGTACACCCATTACAGAATATTCCAATTTAAATAACCATCCTACTGAACCTACAGATATTGCTGAATTTCTAGGTGAAGATTTACTATGGCAACAGACTATCCCTGCCAAAGAATCTAATCTGAAAAATATCCCTAATGACCTACCAAATAAATTAATTAAAGCACTTCACTCATTAGGAATCACCCAACTTTACTCTCACCAACTTCAAGCCTTACAAGCAATTAGACAAGGTAAAAGTTTAATCCTCACCTCTCCCACAGCCAGTGGCAAAACTCTCAGCACATACCCCGCCATTCTGGAAGGTTGTATCAATGAAGAACATCGAGCATTAGCATTTTATGGACTACGAGCATTGGCGCTAGACCAGTTCCACAAAATCTCTGAACTACTCTCTACCATACCAACACAATCCAGACCTATACTGGCAATGATCACTGGAGATGTCAAATCAGAAAAACGAGAACAAATCCTGAAGAGCGAACCGCATATATTGGGTGTCACTCCAGAATTAATCCACTTTCAACTCAAGCAAGCCTGGAAATCCGCGCATTGGGCAAACTTTTATCAGCGATTGCGCTATGTGCTGATTGACGAAGCTCATACCCTTTCAGGCAGCTATGGCGCAAATATGGCATGGCTGATTCGTCGCATTAAACTAGCAGTAGATCATTACGGCGGCGACTCCAAGAAACTGCAATTTATCTTCCTGAGTGCCACTTGTGGTAATCCTAAACAACTGGCTCTGAAAATCTCAGGCTTGAAACCAACTAAACTCAACCCCAAACCCCTGATTTGGATTCGCAAAAGTGGAGCAGCTTCACCATCTAGACAAGTAATTGTCACTCAGCCCAGTTACAATCTGACTGGTGATACCGCTCGGATAATTCAATTTTTGCTCAATCAAGGTAAGTCAGGTATCGCTTTCTGTAACTCCCGTCGCAGCGTGCGAGAAGTAACAGAACTGCTGAAATCAAACCAAGTAGCAGCATTTTACAGTGGTATCACTTCCGAGCGTCGGGCAGAAGTCGTTGACCAACTCCAGTCTGGCACGATCAAGTGGATTATTGCCACAGAAGCATTAGAAGCTGGAATTGACCTACCAGAGTTAGAATGTTGCATTTTGCGTGGCTGGCCTGGCTCCAAAATGGCGTATCAGCAACGCAGTGGACGAGCCGGACGTTCTCAGTCTGGACTGACAGTGCTGCTTCCCAATGCTCTCAATCCCATTGACTGCTATGTAGCTGAACATCCAGAAATGCTGGTATCGGGAGAAGCTGAGGAAGTATTCTTCAATGACGAATATCCCATCTTTGCTGCCAAGCATTTGATGTGTGCAGCCGCAGAAACTGGTATTCCTACTAATAAAATCAAGCACTACTTTGGCACAGCAGCTTACGAGGTAGCAAAACTCCTGTTAGCCCAAGGGCATCTAAATAAAGGTCGTAATGGACTGTGGGCAAAGGGTTATCCCCATAAAGATGTTAACTTTCGGGGTGGCTTATCTCAAACTACCATCAAGCTAGTAGATGCAGAATCTGGGGAAGAACTGGAGGAAATCTCAGAAGATATTGCTCACCGGGAAGTCCATCCCCAAGCCATCTACAAACGACAAGATGCCAATGGACGAATGCTGACTTATCAGTGCATCTCCCTTGACTTGAACAGCAAGCAAGCCATTTTAAAACAGACAGCAGATAGCCCACTGTTTACAGTTGCAGTTACAGAATCAGAAACCAGTAGCCTAACAGTGCTAACAGATCCGGTGAAGTTACCATTGCTGTTTTCTCAAGTCAGTGAAGTTGATGACTGTCAGGAATACTTAACCCTGTCACTTAGTTTTGGTGAAGTTAAGCACATTACCAGTGGTTACAGTTTAATGACCCAAATCTATGAGCAGACTTGTTTGAACAAGCGGTGTCTTAACTACAAGGAGCCGCTACCTAAAGAACATCGTTGTCCACTTTGTAGCAAACTCACACGCAAAGCTGTAATTGTGAAAACCCTGTCAGAAGAAAAGTTTGAGCAGCCTTTCCGTACCCGATTTTCAGCACCAATG
>Ga0136635_10000086_pt1 | contig 20059 bp, 24 predicted proteins | sample AntDrymeUQ852106_2_FD_105495 | JGI IMG/M metagenome (GOLD analysis project Ga0136635, IMG submission 105495) | Polar desert sand microbial communities from Dry Valleys, Antarctica - metaG UQ85 (21.06) | ecosystem: Environmental > Terrestrial > Soil > Desert | place: Antarctica: Dry Valley... | reverse complement strand
TTTTCCAATCGTCACATTCGCAACCACAAAATGAGTATGTAGTTGCGGATCAAGAGATCGGCTTGCGTCATGCGTGAAGGCAGCAGCAGTTAGATTGCCGGTAATCTCTGGACCCCTCGACGCCCCGGCGCGCCGAGCCGCAAACGTCTCCAATTCGCCAAATGCCAGACGAGCAGCCCGATCATGGGCAACTCGGAGCCGCTCGTCCCCCAGGGCAACCGCCAAGACCGACACAGATTTAACCGCTCCGCATTGGAAATCATAGAATCTGACAGCCCCTTTTTCAGCCCTGCCATCCATTTTGCGCGGTTTTTGGTCCCTTTGGGTTAGCTTCTCCTTGCCATCCGGTGTCAACCCATCACGGAGCCGATTGAAGGCCAAGGAACCGGGATCAGCTTCGGGACGGGTTTGATCAAGAGTGATCGTGGGACAGATCGACAACCCACTAATCCCCAATGCTTCCGAGCCTTTGCCGACCCACTCACCGACCACCTGTTTTTCTCCCTTACTCCAATAATCATTCTTGGCGAGGTGATTGGAAAGATAGGTGGAGCCGTTCCGAATTTTAGCCATCGTGAACACAATGAAAAGATAGAGATAAAGGGAGGCCTTTTTCAAGGCCATTTTTTTATGATAGACACAATATCTCTAAGCCGTTCGCTTAGGGGTATTATTTAAGCCCTTTTCAACCAAGTTTGTTGCTTTGATGGTGCTTTATTGGTTTGCTACCGCGCACCAAAGCAACACCCAGCTAAATTAAGCATTGACAATAAAGCAACAATACAATAACAAGTGAGATGCAGAAGAATCCTCCCTTGGACAGTATGGCGAACGTTCGGGCCAAGGCTTCCCGTAGGGACCACTCCGTTTTAAATCCCTATTTTTACGAAATTTTGGAGCTTAGATCAGGACCCGTTGGAGTGCGCAAAAACTGGCGTGAAATCGCGGCCCATATCAAAAAAAAACACGGCTTGGAGGTTAGCCACACCGCAGTTTTGCGCTTCATGAAAGCTCGCACCAAGCCAGGAAGTGGTTATGAACATCCTCAGCTTTTCCCTTCACCAAACATACCGACCCCAGCCCAATCTCACTCGCGGCCCTATCCTACCCTAACCCCGAAACCCGAACCGGATCGCCCTCCAGTAATGAGTAAAGAGGCGCAAAGGGAGAAAATCCGCCAAGCCGCTGAGAAACTAACCAAAGATCCAAAACCGGCAAAAAAAGCCGCAGGCTTCACCTGGAAGGAATAATTTTTTCCAAACGGAAAAAGAAAAACGGCGACCCCCGAAAGAGCCGCCGTTTCAAACGAAACTAACACAACTAACTAACGGATAACAACATGCCCAAAGAAACAGTAACAGTCAAGCCATCAAAAAAAGACAAAAGCGCAGCTTCTGAAACCATCCTACACGTCATTTTGGGGACCAAAGGAGGGGTAGGAAAATCGACCTACGCCGTCCACCTTGCTGATTGGTTCGCCTCCTTGGAAATCCCTCATAAACTCCTTGATATGGACGACGAAAACGCAACCTTGGCGCGGTTTTTCCCAGCAGCCGAACGCCGCAATTCTCGCAAGCTCACCGAAAAAGACAGTTTAGTGACAGAATTCGCAGAATCCGGTCAATATGCGCTGGTTCTAGCCGACCTTCGCGCAGGCTCAGGCGACGAAATGCTCGATTGGTTCAAGGATGTTCCGTTCGATTATCTAGCAGAAAAGGGAATTAAATTTGTCTGTCACGGATCGGTTACCAGCGATCCAGACTCAGTTTCCACCCTCATCAATTGGGCCAACGCTATCGGCGATGCCGTGAAATATGTGGTCGTGAAAAACTACAAAGACGGAAACGAAATCCCGGCATTGGACAGAACGGAGGAAGGCGAGGAGTTCCTCAGGCAATTCACACCGGCGATCATCCAATTGCAGGCCGTTCCAACCGCGATTATGAGTTTGCTAAATGCTCGCAACCTTTCTTTTGGGAATGCACTCAACACAACCGAACAAATCCGAGGCGTGAATGATTCGATGATGCGGGGCCGCTTGGCTCGCTGGCAAAAAGAAATCTTTGCCCAATTCGCCGCGCACACAGACCTGTTGCTTGGAGTTTGAGATGTCCGAAGAAAATCATCTGTCCGCTTTGGAAAGTTTACTCAAAGAGCTGCCTGCCGATGAACAGGCAGCTCTTTTGCAGGCTGTACGAAAGGCAAAAATTCCAGACGATAACGATGTCTTGTTTCATTTAGTCCACATTCAGGGACTTTTTGCCAAGAGCCATGAACGAACCGCCCAAAACATTCGTGACACCATCCAATCCGCACGAAGCAACAAACCCGTTAATCTAGCGATTTGCTGCATTATTGGGGGCACGGCTTTCGCCCTTGGAGCAATGGCCGGGGCCTTAAGTTCTGCTTCCTTAAGCCAAGCCTGCACTGTGGGAGGAATTGCGTTGGCATCCTTGGGCATCGGATTCGTGCTTTCCAAACTAACCGACCCGAGCCGATGACCTGGATTATTCTAATCGCTTCCGCCGCCTGCTTCTTACTGCTTCAAGGAGTTTTTGAACCCCCTCTATCCTATGTCCCTTATATCTTCATTTTCACCGGCGCATGGGCACTGATAATCGCTCTATGGCCCAGCCACACCGGCCCAAAAAAATACATTCTAAAACTGTTAGGCAAACAATGGGAGATGGGAGACCTCTGCCGAGGCTGGTTCGTTTCAGGAGTCACCGGGTCCGGCAAAACATTTTTGGTTAACCGGCTCAATGTTCAGATTTTAAAAAACATGCCGAACATGGGAATGCTTTGCTTGGATTTCAAAGGTTTGTACTGGCAAACCCTCCAACAAATTTGCGGGGCCATCGGCAGGTCAGGAGATTTCAAGCTCATTCAAGCACGGAAACCGGACTTCCCTGCAGAGTGGATGCCTCCCTTCACGATCAATTTAATTGGTAACGACGCTTTGCCAGCGGCGACCTATGGCAAAGTTCTCGCCGAAACCTTCCACAGCATAAAAAAATCAAAACCGGACACCTTTTTTTGCCCATCAGCTCAGAGATCTTTAGAGCTTGGCATCGCTATTCTACGAATACTAAACCTCCCTGTCACCATCCCGCAGCTCTACGACTATTTGCGCGAGCCGGAAACAGCCATTACAATTAATCAAGCATTGATCGAAGCGGCCGATGCCGGAAATACAAAAGCAGGAAAATTATATCAAACTATCAGTGCGGAATTATGGAATTTACCATCTGAAACTAAAGGGGGGGTATGGGGGCAAATTACGCTTTATCTGGCTCCTTACCTTCACCCGTCCATCGCCGAAACCTTTTCCGCCGAAAGCCCCAATCTTGCTATCAGTGCCCTGGACGAAGGAGCCGTCATTTCCATTTCCCTTCCGCAAATCTTTCAAGAAGAGCGCCTTTTCATCAACTCCATCGTTAAACTTTTAGGCATGTTCCATATCCTTTCCCGCTTCGACCTGCAAAAAGAGGAATTGAAAAACAAAAATTTTATCATGGTTCAAGCCGACGAAGGCCAAGAACTACTCACCGCTGCCGAGTCAGCTTTAGCAGATTATCGCATTGCCGGAACCATGCGGGAGGCCAGAGCAACCCTGATGATCATTACTCAGGCAATCACTTCCCTGTATTCAGTCATGGACAAACAATTTGCGAATACCCTGATGGTTAACCTTGCCAATTGGATTGTCTTTCAAGTGGCCGATGATGATAGCGCGAAGGTTGTCGCCAAGAAAATTGGCGAACGCTATGTCACCGAAAAGACTTGGGGAATCCAAGGAGGAAAACGTAGCTATAATTATTCCAAAAAATTAAAAGCGTTTATCGAACCGCACGAACTCCGCAGCCTCAAAAAGTTTGAGGCTGTTGTTCTACACTGCGAAAAGGGGTGGAAGAAAGGATACATACCTCCAGTCGAAGCGGACGGAACAATCTGTAAATGGTACAAAGGAGGACGTTGAGAAAGGGGCCGCTCCCCCCGAAGGGGGAACGGAATTGTTTAATCCGAATTAGGATTTACATCCTAGGCTCTGCTTGCTTCAACGGGGCCGCTCTCACGGGAGAGCGGAATGACCTATCTTTCTAACGCGCAAACATCATTTTGCAAGAGGATTCTTTTTAGCAGCCGTTAGTTAAGGCTTGTTTCTGCTTTGTTGCTGTTCTGTAACAGCGTTGTTGCGCGATCAAGAATTGATGGCGAGGAAGCTATCCGACCCGATTCCAGCGACAATCAGCCTTCCTTTCATACCACCGTCCCCGGTCAATAAATGTCGAGCGATAGCGTCTTGTACGGACGATTCGACCGCGTTACGCATAGGCCGCGCACCGTTGAACCGATCAAATCCCCGCCGAACCAAAAATTCGAAGACTTCGGGATCAGGAACCAAATCAAACCCTGCGGCATAATGTCGTTTTAATTCATTTTCCAAGACCAATTCCGCAATCTTCCGCTGGCAATCATAATCTAGTTTTTTGAATACCACCTTTTCGTTGATACGGGCTGCAAACTCAGGCCGCACCGTTTCAGAAAGATCCTTTAGAACGCGCTTTTCCACCGCCGACCACGGCATGGCATGTGTCTTATTCACGTGGGCACTTGAAATGTTAGTCGTGAAGACAATGTAAAAACCTGTGACATCACAAAGGTCTCCTTTGCCCACGGTCAACCGACCTGCATCCACCAACTGCAAGAACACGTCCAGAATGAGGGGATGAGCTTTTTCCATTTCGTCAAACAACAAAATACCTTTTTTGTTCCCTTGTACAGCCCTGCCGAGCCGTCCGATTTCTCCCGACACGTCGCCGATCAAGTTTGGTAGACTCTCCTGCAACATGAACTCGGACATGTCAAACCGGTGAAGAGCTTCATCAGTCCCATAAAGAAACCGGCTTAATTCCAGCGTAATTTCTGTCTTCCCAACGCCAGTTGGGCCTAAGAAAATAAACGATCCTTTAGGGCGTCTGGCATTGGTAAGACCCAGCTCGCCACGTCTGATGACAGATGCGATTCGCGGAATGACGTGGTCCTGGCCGATAATTCGGGCAGACAAATATTGATCAAGACTTAGCAGTCTTTCTTTTTTTTGTGGATCGAGGGCTAATAGTTTTTCGTGCGACATAAGCAGGTATTAATTTTATAGGTAATACTAATTTACCATGGTGGTTTTCAACGGCATCCGCAAACGCAAGCATCGCCATCTTTGCGGCCTGCGTCCGATTCAGACCAAGCCTGATACAGGCTTGGTTAAACCGAGCAAAATCATTTTCACTGAGGCGTAGGGAGAAAGGAGGGGCCGGATCTTTTTGGCTTTCAGACATCCTTTCACAATAGCTTTTCATTTTTTGCTAGACAAATTGTAATCTTTCCCTACAAAACATGTAGTAACAAACTACAGTTGCCAAAAGCAAGAACATGTTTTAAACCGAACCACAGGATGAAAACCAAAAAATCTACAATTAGTCGCTATCACCGTATCATGACCTTTACGCGGAAATGGCTTCCTGCCCTAATCGCACTAGGCATGATGACCCTTCCTTCCATGGCACACGCTGCCGACTTGGATGCCGCCTTAACCAAAGGTTCCAACATTCTCCTGAAGATCGCCTTCCTTGTGGGATCTATCGCTGTTATGGCGGGAGGGTGGTCCTTACGCCGTGGCGAATCCGATGCTGCCAAAATGTCTATCCTCGGTGGCTTAGTCATGGCTTTGGCGTTCCCAATCATGGGAGCACTCTACGATGCGGCTGGTCTCACCGATGGCAAAGTAGGCAATTTCTAATCATCTAACTAATTAACGAGGAATATAATTATGCTTTTTATTATTGGCGGTGCCTGCGTCCTCATTGCAGGACTCGGTTTTCTCAATACAAGCCAAACCAAATGGCCTTTCGTTGTTGCTGGAGTTGGCGTCTTAATCGCGGCCGCTGACATCCTCACCAGCCTGTAAATTCATGCTCCACCGCTCGAACACGAACACAGGAGACCGTACCGGAGGTTCCACTTGGGGCTTCGAAGGGAATAATCTTTTCATTCTCATCGGTGCGCTGTTACCTGCGATGTACTTGGGCGTGACTCTGTGGCGTAACGGGTACGGCTGGCCGTTAGCCTTGGTCGCTGGATTAATCCTCCCTATCCTGGCTTGCGCTTATATCTTCGGCTTCAAGCAGGGTAAACCCCAAGCCTTCGACGTGGATTTACTTGAGGAAATTTCTCAAGGTCAAAATTGGCATCATCATCTCAAACGGCGACCGCCGCCTCTATACAATGAGCCGCCTCTATGATGTATGGCCCCTCAAAAACCTGCTCGCCTTCAACGAGCTTGATCAAAGAGGCTTTGTCTCAAAAGGTTTCCGGCTTGAAACCCCCAACCTAACCTACATCGACGACCATTACCGGAACGAGTGGAAAGATCGTTGCCGCAATTTGATCCGCAGTATTTCCCAAGGTGACCGCCTGCAAATCAACTGGACCGTTACGGCAGACTTCCGGAAAGAACTCCAAGCCTACGATCAGGTTACCGAAACCAAAGCGACCAATAACTGGGTCAAAGCTTATCGGGGGCATAAAGCGTATAATTATATCCAACGAATGGAGAATCGTCACTTACGCCGTGAATCTCCGACCGTATTCCTCACCAAAAGGATAAAAACCGGTAAGCCTGCCGGTCTATCCGCCCATGAGCTTAATGAGCATTACAGTAATATGCTTACAGAGTATGACAATGAATTCGAGCATTTTGGCCAACGATTGAAGGCCATTCTCGGCCCGATGGGTACCCGCATTGAAGTCATGACCGATGCGGACCACATCCGCGCCGTGGCCCATTTCTTTAATCCTTCTTACCGAGACCGCACGAATTTTGATCCGCTTAAGCTGCATCGGCGCGACAGAAGCCTAGTCGAAACCTACTGGGCTTCGGCAAATCAAGGAAGTAAAGCGCCCTTCGGGAAAGCCGTTCCTTACGGATTTTACCACGATGGCTATTACTATAATGTTCTCACGCTCAAACAGCAGCCCGACGACACAGACCCCTCGATTCTGGACCGGCTGACTACCGTGAATCCCGAGCTGGACTATTCCATTACGCTTAACGTTTTTCCCAAGGACCGCAAGGGAACGATCAGTAAACTTGAGAAATTAAGCAAACGCTTGGAAGGAGATTTTCAGTCTGAACAGAAACCTTCTATCCGGGTAGAAATCCTCCGACTCCATCAAGTCATCGAAGAACTGGCTAACGGCACACGTCTTCCGGTCGATATTCAGTTCATCATCACGATTTGGGCTAAAAGCCTTCCCGAACTTACGGGCAAGACTCTTCGTCTTCAAACAGCCATTAACGAAATGAGCGGAGCCCAATATACCGAACCCTTGCTAGCCACGACTTGCAAAAACCTTTGGTTTCAGACGTTCCCAGGGAACTCGTTCGGAGGGTACAAGCATCACATTATTGAGGATGCCACAGACGAATGGGTGGCCGATCTTTTGCCCCTGTCTTCCACCTTTGTGGGGAACCTCGACGGAGCCGAGGCTCTCTTTGACGGGTCGAACGGTCAAGTCATTGGCCTCAAAACCTTCGTCAACGGGACACCACAACCGGGCGTGTTGTTCGGGATGCCAGGAGCCGGTAAATCCCTCCTCATGATCGATCTCTTCACGCAGACAGATCCTTATTTTGGTTACACCGCGATCATTGAAGAAGGTAATTCCTTCGGTCTTTTCACGCAGCTCAAGGGAGAAGAACCCACCATAATCACGCCAGATGGGGATCTTTGCATTAACCCTTTCGACACGTTAGGTCTCCCACTTTCCTCTTCGCAGCTCAATTCTACCGTTGGACTTTTTGGACGCATGGCAGGGGTGCCCGAAGATCCAGAACGAGCGGCCATCATGTTGGCACTTATTTCAAAAAATGTCGGCGAATTGTATACCGCTCAATATGAGGATTGGATGCAACAGAATAAGGCCCTTGAGCCAGAGATTGCCCGTCACGCGATTGCGGCAAACTTTGTGCGGTCTCAACTCATGCCGTCCGGTTCCACGTTTTTGGAAGCATGGGTCGAATACCGAGACCGAGCGGCCGCGAACAACGATCAGGTCCTAGCGCACCGAGAGAAAATCACTGATAGCGACATTTCCAAATTTCTTAAAAATCCAGACACCGAGCTCTTTGTTCGCAACGTCGCTTATTCTTTTTTCAAGCCAGAAGACTATCCCCGCCTATCCATGCTCGTCGAATTTTTTGAGCACAGCAAAGATAGCAAGGCTAAGGACTTGGCTCCACGCATTGCCGATTGGGCCGCTTTTGGACCCAATGGAGGGCTTTTCGACGGAGCGACGAATGCCAACCTCAAACGGAACCATGATCATTTTGAATTAGGCCGCATCGACAACAGTGCCGAGCAATTTAAGGGCGTTGTCTCCTTTTTGATTTTTAACTACATAAGAAACAAAATCGTGACCTTGCCTCGAGCGGTGCGCAAACGAATGCTCTTTGAAGAGTTCGCTCGTATTATGGATTTGCCAGGTGATCAGGGCAAAAAGACCGCCGAAGAATCTTGGGCGCAGCTCCGTAAGTTTAACGGTTGGCCCTTTGCCGTAGTGCAAAATCAGGCCCAGTTTAAAAAATCCCCCTGCCGTGATGTCCTTCTTTCAACTTCGAAAATGTTTATTTTTCTGAAACAGCGCAATCGTCAGGATTTGGACGAATTGCCCACCCCCCAGCTTCCCGAAGTCGCGAAAACCTTGATCCAAAATTTCCCTTTGCCCGAAAACCTTCCAGACGGAGCCCGATTTTCCTCGTTCCTCCTTTATCAGGAAGACGCGCAACGTCCGATCATCGGGACCGGAAGAAACTATGCGTCACCAGAAATGCTTTATGTGGCTAGCACCACAGGAGAAGTCTACGAAACCCGAGCCAAACGTTTGAAAAAATACTCAAACATTCTCGAGGGAGTCATTCAAGAAGCTAACAAAATTTCCACTCCGAAAGAAACCGACAACAACCAAACCCTCAATCAAACCAAATGAAAAAACTACTGTCATCCTTAATTCTAACGGCTGCTATGAGCCTCACGGCCACAAAAAGCCACGCTCAACAAATCTTCTCTTTCGCCTCAAATCAAGTTGTGGGCAATGTCCAGCAAACTTTTGATTTAGGCACCATTACTATCGTGGTGAGAGAAACAACCCCATTGGTTGGTATCACCACAGGGTACGGCTTCTTTGCGGCTACCAACGCAGCCTTGCGCATCTTAATCGTCACTCGATTTTACGATGCGAATAACACCCTCGTATTAGCCACCACCGCAGGAGGAGACGCTACCTCTGTGGCAGGGATCAGCAACGGCGGATTTGTGACGGCAACGGACAACTATAATTTCGCCACGCTCCCCGCAGGAACTTACACTGTAAATTTCGAGCTTACAGGTATCGCGAATTTTGGGGCACCATGGCAGGCCCGTGCCACCGCTGCGATTATTGCAGCCGAGAGTATATCTCCCCGATTGCAGACGGCTCTAGATGCCATCACGACCGCTCAAGAGGCTGGCGATACCGCTCTCGCCAACCAATTAACTCAAGTTGCCAATGATCTAGCGGCCGTCGAAAATCAGATTACAACCATCAATACTGAAATCGCCACTCTGCAAGCATCCAACACAACCCAGGACGGACAAATTACCAGCCTGCAACGAGATTTGGATTCTGCCAATTCATCCATCTTAGATTTAAATAATTCGGTAACTTCCTTGAAAAGCCAAATCACCACCGGAAACACCGATCCTTTGACAGGCAACGCAACCACCCTAACCCAGTTGGAAGAAAAATTGAAAGCGGCCCAAAGCCAGCAAGCAGAAATAAATTCCCAACTTGAGAAGCGAATCAGTTCGCTCCGAAGCCGTCTCTCATCAACCGAAACCATATCCCAGGTTGGTCTTGGGCTAGGTTCTGCCGGAACGGCCTTAGGCGTTTACGATCTTTTTTCGGGAAGCAGCTTCGGACCCTCAACCCCTCAACAGGGCACTAGATCAGGCCCGAAATCAGGCGCACCCCTCATTAGGAGTAATAGTACAGCTCCTGCACGTTCTTCTGGACCTGTAGCCCGAAAATGAAATCTCCGAAAGAACCCATTCGTTTCCCACCTGAAAAGCCCCCAAAAATGAACGCTGTCACAAAACCGACACTCGAAATCCTATGGCTTCTAGCCGTGATTTTCGCTTGCGTCGTGGCCTTGTTTTGTTTCTCGGCCTGCTCCACCCGTGGAGTGGTCGATGCAGGCGGCGGCGCAGCCGGTGCAGGACTTGCCTACGCCGCCTCCGGCGGCAATCCATACGTCACCGCAGGAGGGGCCGCAGTAGGAGCATTGGGAACAGATTTACTCCAAGGAGCCGTTGAAAAAGGAAAACAAAATAAGGTCCAGGAAGGCTATGAACTCGGAGCATCGGACACCGCCAAAACGACCTACGAAATCCTTCAATCCAGTCAAAAACCAAAAGACCAAGAAAATAACCTTCCCACGAAACTGTACACCATTCCCGCACCCGACCCCAGCGACGGAACCAATCGTAATCCATCAACCATCACCATTCCGATCGTTCAAAATCAATAAAAAAAGGAACCCATGAAAACTATCTTCACCATGCTTTTTCTGACAGCCGCCATGACGGCCGCTAACGCTCAATACCAAGTTAACGACTCAGCTCTCCAAGCCATTACTCAACAGGGTAACGCCGCCGAATTGCAGAAATGGGCGGAATCGCTTCAAAAAGCTCAATCTCAGTTAGACACGATGAATAGCCAGCTCGATAAAATTAAAGAGCTACGGAACATCGCAGGCGATCCTTCCCAAGCCCTCTCCCAACTGGGTTTGGGATCGATGGGAAATCTGGATTTAAGTTCAGTCGGCAAAACCGTGGGACAGCTCCAAGAAACAGCGGATTCTGCCCAAAGTTTATCGAACAATGCCCGGGGACTTTATAAAGAGATTCCGACCAGCCTTAACGGCGTTGAGATTCCCCGCAACCTAGACGACTATAAAAAATTCGCGGCAGTTGAAGGAGGGTTCAATAACTATCAACAAGTCTCCCAAGAATCGTCTTCCCGTATTACGTCTCTCCGCAGAGAACGAGACAACACATTAAAAAAAGCTGCATCTACTCAGGCCGAGCAAGCCGAGAAACAAAGCAAATTGACCGCTTTAAACGGGGAGATCGATGCCGAAGAAGCCAAAATGAAAAATGCTAAAGATCAACTGGACGCTTTGCAGATTGCGAATCAGAACGATGAGGCGAAGCAACGACAAGCCAGAAGTGATGAATTAATAGCAAAAGAAAAAAACATGAAACTGGTCTATCCACCGGACCGCAAGCCCAACTTTACTTTTGGGAAATAATTTTATGAAAAAAATCGTCTACATTTTAGCGGCCATTTTCCTAAGCTTAGGCACATATTTAATGATCCAATTATTGAGCGACCGGAATCAAAGAATCACCAGAAGTAATGAACTTATAGAAAAAGAAAAAAACATGAAACTGGTCTATCCGCCGGACCGCAAGCCCAACTTTAATTTTGGGAAAGAACCAAGCAAAACAAAGGACACTGATGTATCGAAACCATAAACCGCGCTTTCATATTGGTAAGACGCTATGTTAGACTTATCGGAAGTAGCTGTGTATTTGCAACCGACGTTGCAAGCGTTTCAGAAGATCGCCTTCGTCTTCCTCACATTAGGATTTTTATTCCTAGTGTTCAAAGCATCCGAACCCAAGGAATACTTAATGGCAATCGCTATGGCTACGGCATCCGTGGCATTGATCGCGGAGTTTCCTACTTTATTCAACGAGCTTAGGGAAGGCATATGGGAACAAAGTGCTACCAATAATCAACAAATACAGGAAACGTTTATCACTCTCAAGACCGGCATAACAACGCTGAAAACAAATCAAAAAGGAAATTGGATTCCCTCGGTTTCTGACATTGGACCCATTCTTACCGTTATGTTATGCGAATTCATTTTTGCCATGGCTCATGGAGCGCGACTCGTCGTAGAAGCTGTACAACAGACCTTAGCTCTTATCATGGTTGCTTTTTCACCCTTAATGCTTGGCTTTATCCTGCTAGGAGCGACCCGCTCGCTGGCGATCAATTTCCTTATGTTATCTCTTTCCATTTGCCTTTGGCCCTTTTCGTTCGTTATCGGAGACATCATAATTTACAAAAATGTCAGCGAACTTGCTGCATATGCAGGCATAGAGGGGGGATTTACAGCAGCGGCAATGGGAGCATCAGTACCGTGGGCCGTCTTGATCCTCATTATGGCATTCGGTATTATCATTTTTTTGACCTATCTCCTATGCCCCGTCTTTTTGTCATGGATTATGTCGGGGGTTAACCCTGCACCCATCCTCGCAGGGTTAGGTCTAGCAGCCGCTGGTAGCACAGCCAGCCAAGTTGGAAAGACAGTTTCCCCAAGCGGAGGCGGAGGCGGCGGCGGCGGCGGCGGAAACGGTTCAGACAACGCAACTAAAGGAGCTCTAACACCTATCGGCGATAGCACACCCAGCGGAAATGCCAACCACTTCCCGAACATCGGGCCGATGGGCGGCAATAAAAAAGGTGGTGGCACCCCTTCCGATGACTCAGCCTCACCAACAACATCCCTTACTTCTGCACCCCTTACCAACTCCGATGGAAGTCCACCTACACCCCCTGAATCAAACACAGGGAGTGGTAGCGCACAGGCTAGTCCAGGCACTGGTCCCGGATCAGGATCGGTTAAAGCCACAGAAGGCCAGAAAAAAGAAGGTGGAGGGATGGTTGCGACACAAGGGGCCGGTAATTCCTTTACCATCTCGTCCGGTTTCGGCCAAGGAGTGCCTACCAGCCACTACGGAAACATTGGAGATAATAACGCTCTCAGCATGGGAGCTTTTCAACATCTCAAAGAACGCAATGCCATCGACGCCTTTGACGGCAAGATTTAAAGGATCTGTTCTTCCCTTCTCACTGCCTAAACTCATCACCTTATGTCTGCTGAAACCTCTCCCCCCCAAGCATCGGAAAATCATTCCGCTCCGATTGTCCTGTTTACCAATAACCGGACCGCCGCCATGTTTTGGGCTTTGCTCGCTTTCATCGGCCTTTGTGCCGCCGCCGTTTCACCGTATCTAACGATCAACGCCATGAAAGAAAAAGAAAAGGTGATCATTATTAATCGGGATACCGGCACCATGGTTTACGCAGATACCGTCTCATGGCTTGACCAAACAGAATTGAGTGCCGAAATCGGGATTCAAATCGCCGATCTTTTGCTTGCCCGTTCCTACAGTGGACCAGGCTATCCCCTACGCTTTAATACACACTTGACCGAAAGGGTGAAAGATCGAGTTAAAAGCTACTGGCAGAGCAACGAACAAGACATGGCACAAAAAAAATTAATACAACATTTACATGTCGCATCCGTTAAACCGACCACGATGTTTTCCGAGGATAACAACTATTTTGCCGATGTCATCATTCAGGGAACTTTACAAAAGAACGGAGAAATTAACGGGGTTCTCTTCCAGGACATTCAACCCATCACGCTTAAACTTCGGCTGATGCGAAACCCCGATATTCTGGCTTCCGGAAAAATGCCCTTAGCCCTTTACGACTTCATTATCGAAGAAGGGCAACAACCCCAAACTTCGCCATGAACAAGACTTTTTTAATTTTCCTCTTCGCGCTCTCGCTGATCGTAACGGCACCCGCAAAAACTGTCCCGGTCCAATACTTTGATTTAGATCCTGATGTCGTTTTGCCTTTACCCGTTGCTTTCGGAAAAGGCACCACCACGATTATGTTTCCCGCAGCGATTGAAGCGATCCGTGCTCGCAATATTTCAGCAGACCCCAAATCAAGTTCCACTTCTCAATTTTACATTTCATACACCCCAGGAAATCATTATTTTACTCTCGCCGCCTTACAGGAAAATGCGAGCGACGTGCTGACCGTCATTTATAGCGGAGTCGCCTATAACTTCGAACTAACCGCTTCGAAAGAACCAGTCATTACAGCAAATTGTCGCATCACTGGTAGTCAAGGAGGCACCGTTAGCACCAATCAACGCGCCGTAGTTGCCCCAGCGCGCTTAGCCTCGCTCTTGGACATAGCCAAGGCTTGGCCGCTCTTGAGCAAAGCACAATCCCCTGCGCTCCAAGGAGTGACCACCGCAGCCCCTAATCGCGTCACCAAATTGGAAGGGTATACCGTTTATCTCCAACAAGTCTGGAGATTCGATAAGGAAGATACGTTAGTCTTTTGGGTGCGAGGTCAAAACCTGACCGCTCAACCTATCTACTATGACAAGTCAACGCCCTTAGTCCGCCTTCAAAATCTGCTTTTCACCCCATCCATTACAGACGCCACAGGAGAACTTCCTCCCGGTGTCCGCAAGTCTGATCCGACCGGAGCCGTGACCATTACCCCAGGCCCTTTGGTAGACATCTTTTTTGCCATCACAGGAACACCGGACGGGGGACGTAGCGAGCTATTAGCGGATAACGCATGGAACGTTATTCTTCCCCGACTAGATTACACTCCGCCCAAAGAAACGGTTTCAGCAACTTCCATCCGTAACCTTCCGTATCCCCTTCCCTCCAAGTGAATTTTCCCCGATGAACGCCCGTCAATTTGTCACTTTTTGCAAATCTAAAACAGGGATGCTCGTCCTTTTCGGGCTCGCTTTCGCTCTGGTCATTGCATTGATGATTGCCAAAAACAAAACCAAAAACGTGGCGAGCAACGTAAGAACTCTTTCCGAAAAAGCGAATAAGACGGTGATGGAAGTCAAAGAATATCGCCAATCTGCTCCGATGGTTTCCACGGCAACCTCCCAGGCACCGACGCCACCGACCCCTACTAAAACAGAATCCCAACCCGTCGCTCTTTCCGTGGATTTGTTTACGGACAAACAACCTAGTTTTAACGCCGTGTCTGCACCTTATGGCAGGCTCATCAAATGTATGCTGGTCAACGCGCTGGAAAGTTCCAACCTGAAAACTCCCATCATTGGACTGGTCACCGAATCGCTTTATTCCAATGGAAATTTGATTATTCCCGCAGGTGCAGAGGTTCACGGAGTTTCCGAGATTGATAATGTACGGGAACGAATTTCAGACGGTGGAAAATGGATTTTTGTTTGGACGGATGGCACCCGTCGCGAAATGCCCGTTTCTGGAACCGCTCTTAATCATGCCCCTATTCCCACCGGTGGATGGGATATTTCAGACGGCTCCGCTGGTCTAAAAGGTTACATCGTTAAATCCGACAATTACGCCGAACTCAAATTGTTCCTCGCCACGGGTTTGTCAGGCATCGGGGAAGGTTTCCGTGATGTCGACACGCAGATCACGGATAACGGCATTGTCTCGCAAACGACCGGAAGTCTCCAAAACGCTTTGGCGACCGCAGGACAACGCAGCATGGACCAAGTCGCCAGAAACATCCTAGCCCAAATTCAAAAACAAGGGTTCTACGTGCGCGTTCCTGCCGCCACTCAATTTTATGTTTATGTCACACAAGACATTAACCCCTCCCAAGCCGTCCCCGGTGCTTCCGACCAAGGAGGCACATCACAAATCCAAGTCAACCCTGCCACCAAACGCTAATTATATTTTATGAATCCTTTTCTAACTTACCTTCCCTTGGCCTTTCTTATCGTTGGCTGTGCGTCCGACACCGTAGTGACCGAAACACCTGTTATGATGGTTCCGAATACCGCCGGAACGACGATTGCACCCCAACGAGTCGGAGCGGTCCGCAATGGCGAAATCCTTAAGGCTTACAAAATCAATCCTTACATCGACCCTAACAACCGCAAGATTCGCCATGACGGCCATACTATCGCCCGAGTCGAACAAGATCCGACTTGGAATCTCCGACCTAATAACACCTCGGAACTGCTCGATGGCCCCAATACGCAGGCCCCTCTTTCGGCCTATGCTCCTATGCCTTTGACAACCGAACTTCAAACCACTCTTGCTCAACAACAACGTTATTCTGCCGCCATTCTGGAAGTCGCCAAAGCGCAGGATAACCAACTCAAAACGATGGACAAAGCACTATCGGAAATGAACGCAGTCGCACAACAAAACGCGGAACTTAAAGCACATCTTGCCAAGGTACAAACCGATCTGGAAAAAATAAAACAAGAGGAAGCAGCAGCCAAAGAAAAACAAGAAACCAAAGCAACTCAAGACGCTCTTCCTTTTTATAAAAAATGGGTAAAATAATATGCCATCCATCACCATTGAAATCGACAACGAAGACTTTAACGCTTTAACCGCTAGCACCGAACTTCTTGATGGGCTTTTCAGTCCGCAAGAAATTGCCGCTATCCTTCTCAGCGGCCATCTTAAAACCGAAACGCCGAATGATATTAAGGACGAAATCCTTGATGGCTTGCAAGAGACAACCGAAAACTCAACGGCCTAACCCTATGCTAACTCAGACGGAAAAAACTTCGGTGGCTTCACTGCGTGAGCAACAGAATGCCAGCCAAGCTCCGACCCCGATCACCAGCCAAGTGAATCAAATCAAAAACTCTTTCCCGCAAACCACTCAGGCGGTTTATGGAACCTCACGGCCTCGACTGGAAGCGGTTTATTTAGTCAGTTTGGTTAGGGATTATAAACGGCGCAATGCCGTTAAGGACCGAATCAAGTCGATCCTGAAAAAACCCGAAAAACAAACGTCTCATGTTCAGAATCGCATTCAAAAGCTTCTTAAAAATCGCGAACCTCACCGACATGAATTAGCTGCCGAATATATGCGCACTCATTTAGCTTTAGCCGCAGATTTAAAATTCCACAAAACCGGAATCAAACAACCAACCCCAACCCGTTAAACTTATGCCTTATCTAGAAATTGAACTCAGTGAAGAATCCCTCAACGTCCTCAACGAAACCGCCTTGCTCTTGGACCATAGAATACCGGCCCAACGTGTGGCCTCCCTTGCTTTGGAAGCCTTCTTAGATGTGGAAACTCCCAACTCACTTAAGACAGAGATTCTAGAAGCTATCGCACAAGAAGAAGACCAAGAGCTATTCAACCTTTAAACATCACCCTTTCGGTTAGCTAAACAAATAAAGCTGAATTAATAGCAGGGCTGAAGCTAACTCCTTTAAACCACCGGCCCCACCCTCAAAAAACCTATGGAAAACCCAACAGAAAAAACATCCGTATCCGAACTCAAAGCCAAGCAAGACACCAACAAACTACGCGAAGATCTCCAAGCTAAAGTAGATAGTTATAAAGCCTCGCACCCTGGGACCGCCAAATACGTCTCCGAGCTATCGCGGGATAAACTCGAAAACGAATACATCCTAAGACTCGCTCAACGAGATGAACGTCTAGCCGCGCTCAATCAGCGCGTCAAAGAATGGATTGATCGGCCCGAAAATAAAAACATTAAAGACGCCATCAAAGAACAGGTCCGCAAAACGGAAGCCGAGCAAAACCTACGCCCCACCGAACGAGCGGCTCTCTACATGCGAAAAGCAAGGGAAGCCATGGATCTTGACCGCGATTTCAGAAAAAACGCCAAAGAATGGATTAACAAACCGGAAAATTCCAAGCTCAAAGCAGGATTCGAAAAAGAAGCCGCCAAAAAACCCTTCGCCGAACGCAATGCCCTTTATATGGGAAAAGTCTGCGAAGCCTTCAGCGCTACCATGGATCAAGCGCAAAGGCTTGCTAGGTAACCCATCGCACTTTAGGGGAGCCCCGCCCAGGGGCTTCCTTGATGTCGGCCCACAATTTATGATACGCACCATCGACATTTTAGCGGGTATTTCCCTCATCATCCTGAGCACGTATTTGATGACCCTAATCATGAGCGCACGGAATCAAAGAATCAGCAGAAATAATCAACTTATAGAAAAAGAAAAGAACGTGAAACTAGTCTATCCGCCGGACCGCAAGCCCAACTTTAATTTTGAGAAAGAACCCATCAAAACAAATCAAACTGATGGAGCGAACCACTAATCCGGCATGAGAGCCCCTTGCCCCAAAGCGAATATCCAGACGGACGCTTAACCGTCCGCCTCTCCATGCAAACCACTTTTAAAAACGTCACCGTGAGACAACGAAAAAAGGGCGATTTCATCGCCCTTGCCAAAGGCGACGTGTCCACCCCTCAATCTTCCCCTGCTGAAGCCGTCCGCCAATTAAAACTTGGTCTCGTCAACGCAGATCTTGACGCATACATTGCGCATTTCACACGTTATTTCAATTCAAGAGCCCAACGTTTGACGGGTATGGCCATCGATCTTGAGCAACAAGACAATGTCCAAGGTCTAGAACTCTTCGCGCAAGCGCGTGTCCTTCGCAGTAAAGCCGCAACTCTTAAACGTTCCCCTCGGTCCACTTTCTCCACCTAACAATCAACCAAAGGATCTCATCATGTCATCCCTGTCAGAAAAAATAGCCAAAGCAAAAACAGAAGCACCCTCAACCCCGAAAACCATCATCCCACCTAACTCTTTTAAAATTCAGGGCTATTGGGAACAAGGCAACAAAGACTCGTCTTCTTGGGTTGGTCTTGCCACCGGAATCAAAATCGAAGGCGAAGAGGAAAAAATAGCTCTCACCTTTGTGAACAGTGCCCTCATCGAATGGTTAGGAAAAAAGGATGACGGCAAGCCCTCGCGAGGAATCAAAAGCTGGTTCCTTACCGATGGTTTGTACAAAGCAAAGTTAGTCGAGGATGCTAAAGCTAAACCTGAATTCTGCCATTTTGCGGTCGTCGCAGGTCAACGCGAAGACCTCACCCAAGAGCAAGTCTTTTCGATTCTCCAAGAATCCTCTGAGGAAAATAACCAAGATGAATTGTCGGACGACGACGCGCCCAACTCCACGGCCGTTAAAACGGCCAAGTCCAACAAAAGATAAGTCTGTTTTGAACTTGCCCCCACAGGGGTAATCTGATATCCGTTAAAACGTCTAAACCAAAAAAATAACTCTGTTTTGAACTTGCCCCCACCGGGGTAATCTGACTCTAAACGAGGAAGGGAGAGGGCCTCACGGCCCTCTCCCTTTTCCTTTTCAATTTAAATTTATGTCTAAATCAAATTCTCTCGTAGCTCGTACGCCTAAAGTTCATTGTGTTTCGTCTTTAGATCCCATTTCAGGGCAAATTATTTATCTCTACTATAATTTCTTGGCCGAAGGTATTCGGTACCGTGAATTTCTTAAGCAAGTTCCTCAGTCCCGTTCGCATTATCTCGATTCTAAATCTTCTAAGCCTTAGTATCTTTGAAACCATTTTTTGCTTCAATTTCTCTTATTAGAAATTCTTATTCTGCTTTGTCTGTTCTATTATTATCAGATCTTTAACGTGGATTTTGACGGTTCGCACAACATGACATATGTCAATCCGTGTCTTTATGGCTCTATTAGTTTCTTTGGCCTCCTTTTCTATTCCGCTTATCTTTGTAGCGTCAGATCGGCCTTCGGGCCTTGCTCAGGTTCCCGCTTTCGTTCTCTTCGTCCCTTTCTTTTTAGCCGAGTTTTGGGTTTAAAACAAGCACCTTGTCAAAGGCTTTGCTTGGTCAGCCGGTCGCGTGTGGTTCTTCTGCGGGTTCCTCGCCTGCCGCGCCAGTCTCACGCCAGCAGGAGCCTGTCATGAGCCTGGCTATACCCACCGAAGACCAGAATTAGTCCCAGGAACCGGCTTGCGCCTCTCTCAACCTCAAGGGTTTTTGGGAGGTTGATCGTTCCCGGCCGCTGCGCGGGTTTTTTGAGGAACCAAAGGGCTTCGCCCTCTCGTTGCTCTCGGGAGAGGGTTTGGTGGAGGGGTAAGTTGCGCTGGCCAGCGCTAAAGCTCAAATCAGGGACCGCTCTTTTTTGCGGCATCCGGTTTCTGCACTCTTCCCTTCCTGCTGTCTAACGGTAGTAGATTATGCTCACTATTGGAACAAAGGCAGGCCGTTAGACTAATTATTTTATGAAAATATTATGAAAAAAAGCTTGCGTTAAATCAATACTATGATAGGTTGTATACATC
>Ga0136635_10000085_pt1 | contig 20060 bp, 30 predicted proteins | sample AntDrymeUQ852106_2_FD_105495 | JGI IMG/M metagenome (GOLD analysis project Ga0136635, IMG submission 105495) | Polar desert sand microbial communities from Dry Valleys, Antarctica - metaG UQ85 (21.06) | ecosystem: Environmental > Terrestrial > Soil > Desert | place: Antarctica: Dry Valley... | reverse complement strand
GCTCGGCGGTTCCACTCGCCGGTATGGAAGTATTGGCGATGTGGTCGTCGCTTCAGTCAAGTCTGCGACTCCACAGGGCGGTGTGAAGAAAAGCGAAAAGGTACGTGCCGTGATCGTGCGTTGTTCAAAGGAATGGCGCCGGGAGGATGGTTCCTATATTCGCTTTGATGATAATGCTGCGGTCATCCTGGATGCCGATGGCCTGAACCCGAGAGGCACTCGCATTTTTGGTCCGGTTGCCAGAGAGCTTCGTGAAAAGGGATTTATGAAGATCGTTTCACTGGCTCCGGAAGTGCTGTAAGTCGAGGAGAGTATTTAGTATGAAAGTCAAGATTCGTAAAGGTGATACCGTAGAAATCATTAGCGGACGCCTGGAAGACAAAGGGAAGCGCGGTGAGGTAATCAACGTTTTTCTGGATGACCGCCGTGTCGTTGTTCAAGGTGTGAACATCCGCACCAAACATCAGAAGCAGGTACAGACGCAGGCTGGTCGTAATCTCAATCCGGGGCGCATCCAGTTTGAGGCCGCGATCGACATTTCAAACGTCATGCTGGTCTGCCCCAAATGTGGCGAGACTACCCGTGTTGCTGTCCAGCGCGATGAAGATGGTTCCCGCCGCGTTTGTAAAAACTGCCAGGCGTTGATTGATTAGCCGCGGAGTGAGAACCAATGAATAGAATGCAAGAAAGATATAACACAGAAATCGTCCCGGCTCTGCGCAAGGCATTTGAGCTAAAAAATATTATGCAGGTGCCGCGTATTGAAAAGGTTGTGGTCAATATTGGCATGGGTGAGGCAATGGACAACCCCAAGGCTCTCGAATCGGCTGTATCTGACCTTACCATCATTACCGGTCAAAGACCGATTATGACAAAGGCACGCAAGAGTATCGCGAATTTCAAACTGCGTGAAGGACGTTTAATCGGAACCAAAGTAACCCTGCGCGGCGAACGTATGTGGGCTTTCCTTGACCGTTTGCTGAGCACAGCCCTTCCGCGTGTACGCGACTTTCGTGGGGTATCAGCGAATGCTTTTGATGGCCGCGGCAATTACACATTGGGCCTGCGTGATCAATTGATCTTTCCGGAGATCGAGTATGACAAAATTGATAAACTGCGTGGCATGGAGGTCACGATTGTGACTACTGCCAAAAACGACGACCAGGCGCGTGTTCTGTTGCAGCTGCTTGGTATGCCGTTCAGCAAGAAGGAAGCGTAAATTATGGCGAAGAAATCTATGCAATATCGCGAAACACGTCGGAAGTTTGACAATCAGATCCGTAATCGCTGTGTTCGTTGTGGACGCCCGCGCGGCTATATCCGCCGCTTTGGTCTATGCCGAATTTGTTTCCGTGAAATGGCGCTGCAGGGCAAGATCCCTGGCGTTGTGAAATCTTCCTGGTAATCGGGTGGAGGTGAGTGTATGACTATTATTGATCCGATCGCTGATATGTTGACCCGCATTCGTAATGGTGTGATGGCGGGCCATTCTCTGGTCGCAATGCCCAGTTCAAAACTCAAGGTTGAGATCGCCAAGATCATGAAGGATGAAGGCTATCTTGAAGGTTTTGAAGTCGTTGAAAGTGAGCAATTACCGCAGAGGGTGTTGCGTCTTAAAATCAAGTATGTGGGCGAGCGACGTGAACGACGCCCTGTCATTACAGGGATTGAGCGTATAAGCAAGCCAGGTCGCCGGGTTTATACCAAAAAGCAGGAAATTCCCTGGGTGCTTTCAGGTATTGGTGTTGCCATTCTCTCAACACCCAAAGGTGTTATGACCGGTACTCGTGCCCGCCAGTTGGGCGTGGGTGGCGAGCTCCTTTGTAAAGTGTGGTAAAAGGCAGGAGGTAAAAAGTGTCTCGTATTGGACGTTTACCAGTGGATCTTCCGAACGGTGTGCAGGTTAATGTGCAGGGCTCGGATGTCCGCGTGAAAGGGCCGAAAGGCGAACTTCAGCGCACATTTTCATCGCTGATTGGTATCGCGTTGGAGGATGGACAGGTTGTCGTGACGCGCAAATCCAATCATCCGACTGAACGCGCGCTCCATGGCACCACGCGTGCCCTCATCGCGAACATGGTTCGTGGTGTCAGTTCCGGTTTTGAGGTTGTGCTGGCAGTGGAAGGCGTAGGGTATCGCTCTGAACTCAAAGGCAAAAACCTTGTTTTACATGTTGGTTATTCACATCCGATAGAAATGGAGCCGCCCGCCGGTATTGCTTTTGAAGTGGATCAAAAAGCCCGCCAGATTAAGGTGCTTGGGTTTGATCGTGAGGTTGTTGGTCAGACTGCATCGGAGATCCGCCGCGTGCGCCCGCCCGAGCCATATCATGGCAAAGGTATACGTTATGCTGGTGAAAAGATCCGCCGCAAAGCCGGTAAGGCCGGGAAAGGAGCCAAGTAAGCATGGCTAATAAGTCTCGTTCTGTCGCCCGAGCGCGGCGACATGTACGTGTGCGCAAAAATTTAGCGGGAACCGCCGAACGCCCGCGTCTGAACGTTTACCGCAGTTTGTCGGCAATTTATGCACAGGTGATTGACGATAAATTAGGCAACACAGTAGCATCTGCGTCAACTGTGGATCGTGATCTGCGCGAAAAGCTGAAAGGCATGAAGAAAGCCGAACAGGCCAAGCTGATCGGTCAGACAGTGGCTGAACGCGCCAAAAACAAAGGGATTCAGTCTGTTGTTTTTGACCGCGGTGGTTATCGCTATATTGGACGCATCAAAGCTCTTGCAGATGGCGCACGTGAGGGCGGCCTGCAGTTTTAGGCGTGAGTGGAGAAGGAAATGGCAGAATACGTAAATAAAAATAAAAATACTGAACAACAGAATTACGAAGGGCAGGATCAGTTCGAAGAGCGTGTGATTGAAATTGCACGTGTTGCAAAAGTGGTAAAAGGTGGCCGCCGATTTCAATTCCGCGTGACAGTGGTTGTTGGCGACAAGCGTGGCACCATTTCGATGGGGGTTGGCAAGGCAAATGCCGTGCCGGATGCAATGCGTAAGGCTTCTGAGCGCGCTCGTAAGAATTTGCGTGTTGTTAATTTGCAGGGCACGACCATTCCTCACGAAGTGCTGGGCAAGGTTGCAGGCGCGCGAGTGATGCTTAAACCTGCTTCTCCCGGTACGGGTGTTATCGCGGCAGGTGGCGTGCGTGCCGTGCTCGAAGTAGCTGGTGTGCGCGATATCTTGACCAAATCCCAGGGTAGCGCCAATGTTTTAAATGTAGTTCAGGCAACATTCGACGCCCTCGACCAGTTGAAGTCTCCTCAAGAGGAGGCCGTTCGCCGCGGTAAGAACGTCAATGATCTGTTGCCGTTCTGGGAACGGAGGAAGCAAAATGCCTAAGAAGGCAACTGGCGGCAAGACCCTGCGGGTGACTCTGGTTCGTAGTGCCATTGGCTACCCCAAGGATCAAAAAGCAACTGTCCGAGCGCTTGGTCTTTATCGCATGCATCAAACGGTTGAACACAAGGATAACCCGGCTATGCGCGGGATGATCCAAAAGATTATTCACCTGCTTCAGGTGGAAGAGTAGGTAAGGAACGATGAAACTACACGATCTTGTGCCCAATCCGGGCTCCAAAAAGAATCGAAAGCGCGTTGGGCGTGGTATTTCCGCGGGACAGGGCAAAACTGCAGGCCGCGGAACCAAGGGCGAGGGTGCGCGCGCCGGTTCAGGCGGTCACCTCTATCGCCAGGGTGGGAACCTGCCTTTCTATCGGCGCCTGCCATTTATGCGCGGTCAGGGTTTTACGCCTCGCAATCAGGTCGTCTACAATGAGGTTAATTTAGATCAATTGACTGGAGCATTTAAAGCGAGTGAAGAAGTAACTCCCGAGACACTGGAGAAAGCCCATCTGATTCGTGACCCGCGTAATCCCATTGTTATTTTGGGACGCGGTGAAATGAACGTCGCCCTCAAAGTGCGCGCTCATCGTGTCAGTGCTGGCGCCAAAGAAAAGATCGAAAAAGCCGGCGGCAGCGTCGAGTTAATCAGCTAAACACGATTTGAGAGGAAGATTCCGATATGCCTGAAAAGAAACAATCCGCCTGGCGTTTTCTATGGAGATCGCAGGATATTCGAAGGAAACTGCTTATTACGTTGGGTATTTTGATGTTGTTCCGCATTGCCGCAAATGTACCTGTGCCCGGCGTTGACCAGGATGCGCTGGCAGCTTTTTTTCAATCGCAAGGCGGCGCAGGTGGCTTTTTAGGTTTTTTGAACTTGCTTTCCGGCGGTACGATCTCTAATTTTTCCCTCCTTTCCATGGGTGTGTACCCCTATATTACTGCTCAAATTATTTTGCAGTTGCTTATCCCTATTATTCCTGCCTTACAGCGTCGAATGCAGGAAGATCAGCGTGAAGGCCGCCGCTGGATGGAAAAATGGACATATTATCTTTGCGTGCCCATGGCAATGCTTTCAGCAATAGGCCAGATTAATATTTTCAACTCCCTGGCTCAGCAGCCTGTTATTGCGTTTGGTTTTACAGAGGGATTATGGTTACAGTCGGTGACAACTTTGCTTGTCATGACTGCGGGAACGATGTTCGCCATCTGGCTTGGTGAACTGATCTCGGAATATGGTATTCGAGGTCAGGGCTTATCCCTTATCATTTTTGCAGGGATCGTTTCACAAATCCCGGCGAATATTGGTGCACTTTGGCTGGATGAGCAGAATCGTCTGACACTTGTTGCGGCCATGTTGATCGTGATTATTATTACGGTGATCGCGATCGTCTATGTGCAGCAGGGACGCCGCAACGTTCCGATTATGTATCCCCAAAAGAGTCAAGTGTTTTACGCGATTCAACGAGGCAAGTCAGTCAAGATGCCTCAGCCTCATTTGCCGTTGATGGTCAATCTTGCGGGAATGATCCCATTGATCTTTGCGGGAGCCATTCTCCAGTTCCCAGCTATTGTTGCCAGTTATTTTGTCCGGTCACAAACTGCGTGGGTAAGCCAGGTCTCAACCAGTATTCAGAATTTCTTTAATCCGACCGGTACAAGTTCATGGGGATACTGGCTTCTCTATTTCCTGATGGTTGTGACCTTTACCTATTTCTATACCACTGTAATTTTTGAGCAGCAGAACTATGGAGATAACCTTAAGCGCTCTGGTGCTCAGATCCCGGGTGTGCACGGCGGCAGTGCAACACAAAAATATCTAAGCCGCATTCAAAGCCGGATCACTTTGCCGGGCGCGTTGCTATTAGGGTCTGTGGCGATCATGCCCTTTCTGCTACAGTTGATTTTGCCTGCAGCAGCTGGTAACGCAGGACTATTCCTCGTCTCATCTTCGGGTTTGCTCATTGTAGTCGGCGTTGTTCGTGATACATTCATGAACATCGAAGCCGAGCTTAAGTTACATGGTTATCAGGAAAAACTTCTCATTAGCTAGGAGCATGCATGCCATTCTTCATCGTCCTTCTTGGGCCTCCTGGTGTTGGTAAGGGAACGCAGGCAAAAATCTTATCTGAACGAACCGGGCTCGCGCACATATCTTCGGGTGAGTTGTTCCGTGAGAACCTTAAGAATCGAACCGAATTGGGCAAACTTGCCCAAACCTATATGACCCGGGGAGAGTTGGTGCCAGACGATGTGACGATTGCGATGATACGGGAGCGCCTCAGTCGTCCGGATAGTAAAACTGGTGCCATTTTAGACGGTTTTCCGCGGACCCCGGCGCAGGCTGATGCACTCGATAACATGCTCCAGGATTTTGGAGGCTCTGTTGATGCTGTGCCGCTCATTAATGCAAAAGAAGACGTTTTGATCGACCGATTAAGTAGCCGTCGGACATGCCGTACAAACGGCCATATCTTTAATCAGAAATCCAATCCACCCACGAATCCTGGCAGATGTGATTTCGATGGATCAGAACTTTATCAACGTGACGATGATAAGGCTGAAACTGTGAAGCGAAGGATTCAGGTCTATCTGGACCAGACTTCACCGTTGATATCTCATTATCGTCGTCAGGGTAAATTAATTGAAATTGATGGGACGCAATCCATCGAGCAGGTCGCACGGCTCATGATGGATGCATTAAAAAAGTATTCGTCATGAGTTGGGCTCGCCAGATCCATCTAAAAAGTTCGGCGGAGCTTCAGACAATGCGTGAAGCAGGCCGAATCAATGCAAGTGTGCTGGCGACTGTAAAGGCACTTTTAAAACCTGGTGTTTCCACTGCTGACCTCAACGCGGCTGCTGAGAAAGTACTGAGGAAACACGGATGCGTATCGCCGTTCAAGGGCTATGGCCATCCACCTTTTCCTGCCTCGATCACGGTAAGCATTAACCGGGAACTTGTTCATGGAATTCCGAGCAGGAGCCGTAAACTCAAAGATGGTGATATTGTCTCGGTGGATTGCGGAACTGTGCTGGACGGCCTGGTGGCAGATTCAGCGTTTACGGCTGGGGTGGGAGAGATTTCTTCCGAAGCGCAGAAACTACTTGAAGTCACGGAAGGCGCGCTCCAGGCTGCCATTGAACAGATGTGCGTGGGCAATCGTACGGGTGACATTTCTGCGGCCATACAGAACCACATCGAAAGCAATGGCTTTTATGTGACACATGAATACACAGGCCACGGTGTTGGAAGACACATGCACGAAGGCCCGCAGGTGCCCAACTATGGAAAGCCCGGTTCAGGGATGCCTTTGAAAGCAGGCATGACAATTGCAATTGAACCGATGGTGTTGGTAGGAACGGAAGAAACACGCGTTCTGCCGGACCAATGGACGGTAGTATCTGCAGATGGATCATTGACAGCGCATTTTGAACATTCAATCGCTGTCACCGAAGGAGAACCTCTCATCCTGACTGTCCTATGATCCTATGTGATATTTTGTATAAACTAGACGAAAGATGGAGAAACGTGTATAATCCAAACCTTGGCTACACGTTGTGGTAGTTGGTAAGTAAGGAGTATTTTTGTTATGAAAGTATCACCGTCAATACGGAAACGCTGCGCCAAATGCAAAGTCGTTCGGCGCAAAGGCAGATTATTCATTATCTGCGAAAATCCAAAACACAAGCAACGACAGGGTTAGAACTATGGCGAGAATTGAAGGTGTTGATCTTCCCCGCAATAAGCGGGTGGAAGTTGGCCTGACCTACTTGTATGGTGTTGGACCGACCCGCGCACGTGCGATCTTGGCTCATACCAAAGTGAATCCTGACACACGCGTGAAGGATTTGTCTGAGGCTGATGTTGCCGCGATTCGCGAATATGTAAGTAAGAATTACAAGGTGGAAGGCGATCTGCGGCGCGCAGTTCAACTGAGCATCAAGCGCTTGATCGAAATTGGATCTTACCGTGGTCTGCGCCACCGTCGTAATTTGCCTGTTCGTGGTCAGCGGACGCGTACGAATTCCCGTACCCGCAAAGGCATCAAGAAGACAGTTGCCGGGCGCGGACGTCGGCGCGGCACGAAGAAATAAGAGTTTGGAGAAACTATGGCTCAAAGTGTACGCTCTACGCGCCGAACTTCAGGCGCCAAAAAAACCAGACGCGCATTATCCTCCGGTCAGGTGCATATTTTTGCTTCCTTCAATAATACGATTGTCACCGTTACAGATACGGAAGGCAATACAGTAGCGTGGGGCAGTGCAGGTTCGGCTGGTTTCAAAGGTTCTCGGAAGAGTACGCCATTTGCCGCGCGCCTTGCCGCAGAACAGGCTGTCAAGGCTGCACAGCAATTAGGGATTCAGGAAGTGGATCTATTGGTTAAGGGCCCTGGCCCGGGGCGGGAAAATGCAATCCGTGCCGTCCAGGCAATGGGAATGAGAGTCCGTTCAATTGCTGATATTACCCCCATTCCACATAATGGCTGTCGTCCGCCAAAGAAGCGCCGCGTGTAGTTTGTTTTAAAGGAAAGTAGTTTATGTCAAAATATATTGGTCCAGTCTGTAAACTTTGTCGGCGTGAAGGCGAAAAGCTCTATCTCAAAGGCGAGCGCTGCTTCACACCGAAATGCGCGATTGATCGACGAGATTTTCCGCCTGGTCAACATGGACGCACAGGAAACCGCCGAGGCGGGAATCGCAGTGGTCGCGAGTCCGATTACTTGCGTCAGTTACGCGCCAAGCAGCGCGCCCGACGCGTTTATGGAGTTTTGGAACGTCAGTTCCGCCGTTATTATGAAGTTGCGCTTCAACGCCGCGGCCTGACTGGTTTAAATCTCTTGCAGCTTCTCGAGTCGCGCCTGGATAATGTAGTTTATCGTCTCGGGTTTGCTTCCAACCGTGCGCAGGCTCGTTTGCTGGTGACCCATGGTCACTTCATGGTAAACGGTCGCCGTACGGATGTGCCTTCCATGCTTCTTAAAGAAGGTGATTCAGTTGGAGTTCGTGACGGTTCACGTAATCTGGAATATTTCAAAGTTCTTGGTGATTCGGTGGATGCCCGTACATCTCCAAGCTGGCTGAGTCGTGACCCAAAGCAGTTATCCGGTGTAATTCAGCGCTTTCCTGAGCGTGCTGAAATGGATGGCTTCTTGAACGAACAGCTCATCGTCGAATACTACTCACGGTAGTAATCAATTTTGCGGGAGCTGGTGAGATTTCTCAGCAAGTGAATTTACTACTGTATATTACAGGGAGAGGTGAACCGTGACGAGTATCACGAGTATGGTTATGCCGAAAATCGAGCGTGAGGCTGAAGCTCGGAATTACGGTAAATTTGTTATCAGCCCCCTTGAGCGCGGATATGGTGTGACTCTCGGGAATTCACTACGCCGTGTTTTGCTCTCCTCCCTGGAGGGCTCGGCGGTCACATCCATTCGTATTGCGGATGTATTGCACGAGTTTAGCGAAATCCCCGGTGTTCGCGAGGATGTTATCCAGGTGACATTGCAGGTGAAGCAACTACGCCTGAAACTGGATGGTGTGGATAGCACCCGCATGCACCTGGAAGTGCGCGGGGAAGGCACAGTCACCGCAGCAGATATTATCACACCCGCCGAAGTTGAGATTGTCAACCCGGAACTGTATCTTTTCACGGTGGATAGCGCCAAGACCAAACTTGATCTTGAGTTTACTGTGGAACGCGGTCGAGGGTATTCGCCAGCCAATGAGCGCAGTGGGCACATGCCCATCGGTGAATTGCCGATTGATGCAATTTACAGCCCCGTCAAGCGCGTAAACTGGGAAGTGATATCTGCCCGCGTGGGTCAGAGCACCAACTATGACAAGCTCGTTCTCGAGATATGGACAGATGGAACGCTTTCCCCCGAACGAGCGCTTAGCACTGCGGCTAAGGTTGTGATCGATCATTTGCGCTATATCGCGGGTGTTAGTGAAGAGACCCTGGCCATTACCGTCGAAAAGGAAATCAGCGGCAGTCGTTTGACCAGTGAACTTGCAGACACACCGGTCGAAGCCCTTGATCTTTCAGTGCGGGTCTTCAACTCGCTCAAACGAACGGGTATCACTACTGTGGGTGATGTGCTCGACCTCCTTGAAAAAGGCGAAACGGCAGTCATGTCCATTCGTAACTTTGGTGAGAAAAGCCTCGATGAATTACGCCAGAAGATGCGTGAAAAGGGCTACCTTAAAGATGAAATAAGTTCTGCGGAGTAATTTGCAATGCGACATCAAGTATCTGGTTATAGACTGGGGCGAACGACAGGTGCACGCCTGGCTCTTCGCCGTAATCTAATAAAACAATTCTTTACACATGAGCGTATACAAACCACACGCGCCAAAGCGGCCGCGATCCGGGGTGAGGCCGAGCGCCTGATCACGATTGCGCGCAATAGTGCGGAGGCCAGCGACGCGGATAAGGTGCATGCCCGCCGTTTGGTCATCTCCAAACTCGGAGATAACCAGGTGATTAGCCGGCTGTTTGATGAAATTGCCCCGCGTTTTGCCACCCGCAACGGTGGCTATACCCGTATGTTAAAGCTCGGTCCACGAATGGGTGATTCAGCCGAGATGGTGATTTTGGAATTGGTTGAGGAATAAAGTAGTAACGGCTTCAGCCGTTTTTCTCAGCGACTGAAGTCGCCACTACAATGGCACGTTACCAATTGACTCTTGCCTACGACGGCACGGACTTTTTCGGAAGCCAGCGGCAGGCAAAATCCAGAACGGTGCAGGGTGAACTCGAAAAAGCCCTGCGCAAACTGGGATGGACTGGCCGCTCGGTCATCCTGGCCGGGCGAACGGACACAGGCGTTCACGCGACGGGTCAGGTTGCTTCGGTTGATCTTGACTGGTCTCATCCTGACAGTGCTCTCGTCCGCGCTTTGAACGCAGCTTTGCCCGCTGACATGTCTGTGAAGGAAGCTCGGATCGTTCCGGCAAAGTTCCACCCCCGCTTCGATGCACAGTCACGCCGCTATCGTTACAGGTTATTCTGCCAGCCCTTACGCGACCCAATTCGTGAACGCTTTGCCTGGCGGGTCTGGTCTGCAGTGGACCCTGGCCTCCTTGCAAACGCCGCGCAGCTTTTTCTTGGCTCACACGATTTTTCTGCCTTCGGCTCCCCGACCACTCCCAAAGGCGGGACTATACGGACTGTTATGAAAGCTGAATGGATGCAGGCTGAACAGGACGAGTGGCACTTCCAAGTGCAGGCCGATGCCTTTTTATATCGGATGGTGCGGAGACTGGTATTCGTCCAGGTGGCCGTTGCGCAGGGAAAACTTTCAACTGAAGCCATCACCCGTTCTTTAGCGCAGCAAGCCAAGGCTGATCCTGAGCGTAGTCGAAGGACTCGAAGTGACATTCCTGCGAGCCTGGCTCCGGCGCACGGGCTGACGTTAGTCGAAGTGATATACCCACCTATAGAGTCAATGGGTCAATAAGAATAGAAACGGAGATCAGAAAGTGTACAAGTCGTACTATCCGAAAGCAAGTGAAATTGAACGCACCTGGGTGCTTGTGGATGCGAATGATCAGATCCTTGGCCGGCTGGCCACACGCATCGCGCATGTTTTGCTTGGCAAACACAAGCCATCCTTCACACCTGGTGTGGAAATGGGTGATTATGTTGTGGTCGTCAATGCTGAGCGTGTGACTGTCACAGGCACAAGAACCAAGTCGAAGATGGTTACCAAGATGTATCATCGGCATTCGGGGTATCCCGGTGGGTATAAATCCATCTCGCTGCGTGACCAGTTGCAGCAACACCCGGATCGTGTCTTGCGGGCTGCTGTATGGGGCATGTTGCCGCATAACCGCATGGGGCGTGCATTGCTCAAGCGTTTGAAGATTTATGCAGGTCCGAATCACCCGCACAGCACGAACAATCCCGTGCCGCTGGCGTAAGTAAAGAAAGAGGAAGAAAACATGGCTCAGTATTATGAAGCGGTTGGTCGTCGCAAGGAAAGCACTGCACGCGTCCGCTTGGTTGATGGTTCTGGAAAATTCATTGTGAATGAGAAGGAAGCCCCTGCGTACTTCACACGCACAGGAGATCTGAATGATATCCTGCGGGCGTTTTCCGCGGTGGGTCAGGAAGCCGGGAAATATGATATCAGCGTAATGGTCAATGGCGGCGGCGTAACCGGTCAGACAGAAGCGGTGCGTTTGGGCGTTTCCCGTGCGCTTGTCCTGATCAATGGCGATTGGACCTCTGCTCTGCGAAAAAATGGTCTGCTCACCCGTGATGCACGCGTCAAGGAACGCAAGAAACCAGGCCTCAAGAAGGCCCGCAAGGCCCCCACCTACACCAAGCGTTAATTCAAATATATATCTGAAGTGAAGTACGTAATTCGTAAGATACAATTTACGAGTTGCGTATTTTGTTTTAAATGGAGACTTTTATGGACTTCTCACTTGTTGCTCAAACTTTTGACGTGCTTCGCCTCCCGCCACCGCCGAGGTTGATCCTGCTCGAAGCGCAGACCCTATCTTCTGCCCATGTGCCGCCTTATCCGCCTGATGTACCTGCTCTGCTGGTTGAAATCAATTCGCACGAATTGGCTTTGCACTTGAAGAACGTGTTGCTAACGACGTACCCGAAGGAGCACGTGGTCTATATGGTCAGGGGAGGAATGAAAAAAGAGGAAAGATTAGGGGAATTCCACCCAGAGAATTTTTCAGAAAATGCAAGCTTATACATCCCTCCATTAGGGGAAGGAACCTCTTTTGAATCCTTTACAGAAATCGTCGCGCATTTACGCGCACCGAATGGATGTCCCTGGGATCGTGAACAAACTCACGAGTCTTTGAGAAAACATTTACTCGAAGAATCTTATGAAGCCATCTCGGCAATTGATTCAGGCGATTTTGCAGATATGCGCGAAGAATTCGGTGATCTGCTGCTGCAAATAGTCTTACAGTCCCAGATTGCAAACGAAGAAGGCCAGTTCAATGTCAATCAAATCATTCAGGAAATCCACTCGAAAATAGTCCGCCGCCATCCGCACGTTTTTGGTGATCTCAAATTGGAGAGTGTTGACGGTGTCTTAGTGAATTGGGAGAAATTAAAAGAGCAGGAAAGAGGAAAGAAGAAAGATGGTAAAGGATTGCTGGATGGGGTTCCCGTCGCATTGCCCGCATTAAGTCAGGCACAGGAATACCAGGACCGCGCTGCGCGTGTTGGTTTCGATTGGCCCGAGATCGAAGGGGTTCTCGATAAAATAAAAGAGGAAATCGAAGAGATTAGGAATGCCGAGACCGATTTCGAACTTGCATCCGAAATTGGAGATCTCTTCTTCGCGATAGTTAATCTTGCGCGTTGGAAGCATATTGATGCCGAATCCGCGTTGCGTGGAACGAATATGAAATTCAAGAAGCGATTTGCTTATATAGAGCAAGGTGCAAAGAAGCAAGGCCGCGATCTAACTGCATTGTCATTAGATGAAATGGAATCTCTATGGCAGGAAGCAAAAGTGCAGAACGCCTGATCTGCATCGAGACCTAATCTGACTTCCATGACGTCCACTGTCATATCATTGCTACGTAAGAGTGGTTTGCCAGGTCACAAATTATCCAAGGAACGGAACATCAGAAACTCGTCGTAATATTTGCCATCATAAAAAACAGCGCTTGGTTCAGTTCCATAGGTTGAAAAACCACAGCGTTCGTAACAGCGGATGGCTGATGTGTTGGTTGCGGCAGCTCCCAATTTTACGAGGAGCATCATTCTTGCTTTTGCCCACGTAAAGCACGAATTGATCAGTTTTTCAGCGACGCGCAGGCCTCTCCAGTCGGGTGTCACATAGACTCCCCATATCCAGGCACTATGCCTTGTTTTCGGCGAACTCCCGCGGGCGATGCCCGTCATGCCAATTAGTTTACCCTGGTGTTCGACAAGGAAGATGGTCGCTTCGTCCTTCTCCATCGTGAGCCTATCTTCCCAGTATTTCGCCGGCTGATTTAAGTTCATCTGGTAATCTGCGCTGAACGCGGTGGGGCCGTCCTGCAGGGCTTCCAAACGTAATTCGCGAAAAGGCATAGTATCTGCCGGGGTCGCCTCACGAATGACGATTGGTCCGCGTGGGGTAGTGATTGGACTGTTCATTTCTTACAAACGAAGCGTGACAGGGCGGTATCGAATAACCCGGCGGGTGAAGCTTCATCTGGCGTATACGCTTTCCATGCAAAGACACGATCTCCACACGTCCAGGCCGCTGCGCCGCCAAAAGGCAGGATGGTGGTCGCGGTGGTAGTGATCGGAGTGTAGACCACGTTCATATCGCGGATCAACTTTACTTCCGGGGTACCTACGCTTGTATCCAATCCACCTTGAAGAATAAGATCAAGCAGGAATCGTGGATCAGATGTACCTGGAGAAAATTGCCATATCAGTTGGATCAGGAGATTGCCACTGTAGGCAGCCATCAACCCCGTTTGATAGGTGCTGGGATTTGCCTGATTGCTATTGACCGCGCTGACATCGTAGAATGCCATGTCGGCAGGATGGCCGATGCAAAACTGATATTCACAAAACATTCCAGTTACATCGAATGGTGTGGCAGTCGGAATCGGTGGAATCGGCGTTGGAGGAGGGCCGGCTGTGCTTTTTGGGATCGCCGCAAGCGTTGCCGCGACGATCTGGCTGATCTGCGCCGCAGGATCTGGTTTGGGCGCACAGGAAGTTACAATACATACAAGTAGGAATAATAGGTGATAACGCATGTGTCGATTATACAGTTTTTCGGAACAAATAAATGGCTCATACGTCTAAACAGTAAAGGAGTAAGAGTGAAAAAAATTCTAATTAATATTGCATTGTTAACCTTGATCATTACAGCCTGTTCACCTGTGGAGCAGGCCACAGAGGGACCGATCACTGATGAACAACCGACGCCGACTCACATTCCTGTGGATTTGACCCCCGCCCAACGCGCCGCGCTCACGGCGCTTTCTGAGAATGTAAGCCTACCTGTCGACAAAATAAAATTAGTCTCCACTGAAGCTGTGGAATGGCCGGATGGCTGTCTGGGTGTCCAGGAGGAAGGACTTGCTTGTACACAAGTCATTACCCCCGGTTTTCGCGTGATTCTGGAAGCAAATGGCAGACAGGTGGAATATCGCACGAATGAAGATGGGACTCAAATTCGCCCTGCCACTATAGCCATGACCTGGAAACGCGAAGGCGGCATTGCCGGATTTTGCGACTATATGACAGTCTACCTTTCCGGTGAAGTTCAGGCGAGCTCATGCAAGCAGGGCAAATATGTTGAAGGGCTCTTGATTGATATTTTGTCCGAGGAAGAATTTGCAAAGTTTGATGAATGGCTGACGAAGTATGGAAATGTAAATATTGATGAATCTGATCCCAAGGGAGTTGCAGACCGCATGGTTGTGACTCTGACATTCATGGGAACCGGAAGTCAACAGACGCTTATACAATCAACTGAACAAGAACTGCTGATTTTTGCACAAGAACTTCATCAGCAATTATATAAGTGATCAAAAGGCCTGCGAACTTCGCAGGCCTTTTGATGGTTTGTCACCGGTTATCAATGTCCACTACGGGGGAACAAGGGTGATTTGAACATTCGTCAGGGCCAACGATATGGCGGGTGTCTGATCGAACACATGATCCCGTGAGGACAATTTTCAGTCAAAAGAAAAAACATTTATCAGTAATATAGGGCCTTGACTCTAGAAGAACCCATATGCTATCAGAAATCTACCCCTACCCCCTGGGAGGGGGTAAGATTAGACAGCAGACCCGCATCAGAAAACCAGAGGTTATTATGGAAAATGAAAATACCCTGCGTCGATTGAAGACCATTGAAGGCCATTTGCGCGGCGTCATCCGCATGGTGGAGGCAGATACATACTGCATTGACGTCATCCGTCAGATTCAGGCCATTGACGCCGCGCTGAACAAGGTCAGCACGCAGATTCTCGAGAATCACTTGAATTCGTGTGTAATCACAGCCATAGAGGGAAATGACCCCAAAGAGCGCGAACGCGTGTTGAAGGAAATCACCGAAGTATTCGAGATGTCTGCGAAAGTGTAATTTTTTTGAAAAGGAGATTAGATATGCTGCAAAGGATATTCTTTATCCTTGTTTGTGCAATCTTGCTGACGGCATGCGCAGGGGCTTCACAACAAGCAGTAACGGAAATCACAGTGGAAGCCACGGATTTCACCTATGACCCTGTGTCAATCACTGTTCCTGCCGGCCAACCCGTAACGTTGACGCTTAAGAATACTGGGAAGGTCGAGCATGATTTTGTGATTGATAAAATAAAAGTGGCCAATGTTGAAGCAAGCGACAGCGGCCCTGCCGCACATCATCAGATGAACCAGCCTGAATATGATTTGCATTTTTTCGCCAAAGCCAGAGAAACGGCTGTCCTGCAGTTTACGGCTATGGAACCCGGAGAGTATGAAATCTTTTGCTCCATTGAAGGACACAAGGAAGCAGGAATGATTGGCGAATTAATTGTTGCCGCCGAAGAATAAAGCTCATAAAATAATTTCAAGGAGAAAAACATGACGACCGTATCTTATTCTGTCCCCGCAATCCATTGTGAACATTGCACTCACACCATCGAAATGGAAGTAGGCGAACTGCAGGGCGTTCAAGTTGTAAAGGCAGATTTGGACACCAAGCAAGTCCAGGTCACGTTCGATGCGCCTGCCAGCGAAGAGAAGATCAAGGCGCTGCTGGCTGAGATTGAATATCCAGTTGGCGGATTAATCGCATTGTAAGTGTTTCTGGTCGGATGTGTAATCCAATCTGTTGGTTGAAAGTTGAATATGAGCAATACGAAGCAATTAACGTTACCTATCACAGGCATGACCTGTGCAAACTGTGTTGCGACCGTTGAGCGTAACCTTAAGAAGCTTGAAGGTATGAACACAGCAGTCGTCAATCTCTCGTCTGAGCGCGCGACAGTTGAATTCGATTCCGCCAAACTTGGGCTTGCGGATATGATCGCGCGCGTGCAGCGCGCGGGATATGGTGTTGCCACAGGCGAAGCTGAACTGATCATTAAGCGCCTCTCTGATGATAATGACGCCCGCCGTCTCGAAAAGGCCCTGATCAATTTAGAGGGTGTTCTTGAAGCACAGGTCTCTTACACTACAGAAAAGGCACGCGTCAAATATGTGCCGACGATCATCACACAGACCGAGTTGCGACGCGCGGTTGCCAACGCAGGTTTTGAAGCTGTAGAACTCGGCGGGGAAACAGAGGATGCTGAAGCCGCAGCACGCGAGCATGAGATTCAGGAACAACGGCGTCTGCTCATCATTGGGCTGATTTTCACCGTGCCATTGTTTCTGTTTGCCATGGCACGAGACTTCGGACTCCTGCCCACTATCTTTTATGAAATGACATCCATGGAAGGTATGAGCGCGGCGCCCGCGTCCTGGACCAACTGGCTGATGTTGGCCCTCACATTGCCCGTGCAATTCTATGTCGGCTGGCAATATTACATTGGTGCATTCAAAGCCCTGCGCAATAAGGCTGCTAATATGGATGTGTTGATCGTTATGGGCACCTCGGCGGCCTTTCTCTATTCTCTTCCTGTTACATTCGGCTGGCTCGAAGGCCATGTCTATTATGAGACCGCGGCGGTGATCATCACGTTGATCCGGCTTGGAAAATTTTTGGAGGCGCGTGCCAAAGGACGCACCTCCGAGGCGATCAAGAAGTTAATGGGACTGCGCGCCAAGACCGCCCGCATTGTCCGCGGGGGGCTGGAAACTGAAGTGCCCATTGACGAGGTGCGCGTGGGCGACGTTGTTCTCGTTAGACCCGGTGAGAAGATTCCTGTGGATGGGGTGGTCATCGAAGGGCGCAGCGCGGTGGACGAATCCATGCTCACGGGCGAGTCGCTTCCGGTTGAAAAAAAGCCCGGTGACGCGGTCATCGGCGCGACCTTGAACAAACTTGGCTTATTGAAATTCGAAGCTACAAAAGTTGGCAAGGAAACAGCTCTCGCACAGATCATCAAACTGGTCGAAGATGCACAGGGAAGCAAAGCGCCGATCCAAAAACTGGCAGACCAGGTCTCAGCGGTGTTTGTGCCGATTGTGATCGTAATTGCCCTGCTCACATTTGCAGGTTGGTATTTCCTGGGTCCTCAAATTGAGGACCAATTCACGCGAGCGTTGATCAACATGGTAGCGGTGCTTGTGATCGCCTGTCCGTGTGCGATGGGACTTGCCACTCCCACTGCGATTATGGTCGGGACGGGCAAAGGTGCAGAAGCTGGAATCCTGTTCCGTAATAGTGAGGCATTGGAACGCGCTGGCAGAGTCAGTGTGGTGGTTCTCGATAAAACCGGGACGATCACGAAAGGCCAGCCTGCGGTAACGGATATCGTGACGCGTAATAAGGTGACCGCCGACGAGTTGTTAAGACTCGCCGCGTCAGTTGAGAAGGGAAGTGAGCATCCGCTAGGGGAGGCGATTTGGGCAGAGGCAACCACGCGTGGGTTGACGTTAGCGGAACTCTCCGGGTTCAAGGCAGATCCTGGGCACGGCGTGCAGGCTGAGGTGGAGGAAAGAAGCGTTACCGTAGGCAATCTCCGTATGATGGAAACGCGCGGCTACTCGTTGAACGGACTTGAATCCGAAGTAACGCGCCTGCAATCCGAAGCAAAGACTCCGATGATTGTCGCTGTAGATAATGAGGTTGCTGGAGTGATTGCTGTCGCCGATACGATCAAGGATGGTTCAAGGGAAGCGATTGAAGAACTACATCGCATGGGTTTGAAAGTCGTGATGATCACAGGCGATAATCAAAAAACTGCTGAAGCAATTGCAAAACAAGTTGGCATTGACGAAGTGTTGGCTGAGGTTTTGCCTGAAGGAAAATCTTCCGAAGTCAAGAAACTTCAAGCCGAAAATGTGGTGGCTATGGTTGGAGATGGTATCAACGATGCACCCGCACTCGCACAAGCAAACGTCGGTATCGCAATTGGAACGGGAACAGATGTTGCGATGGCCGCCGCGCCGGTGACGTTGATGAGCGGCGATTTGCGCGGCGTGGCGCGAACTATTTCGCTTTCGCGTAAGACGCTCAGCACGATCAAACAAAATTTGTTTTGGGCATTCTTCTACAACGTAATTCTCATCCCCGCCGCGGCACTCGGATATTTGAACCCCATGCTCGCCGCGGGTGCGATGGCGTTTAGTAGTGTGTTTGTGGTGAGTAATAGTTTGAGGTTGCGGAAGGCGAAGGTTTGAAATTTAAGGACGGCCGAAAGGCCGTCCTTTTCATTTGGTGTATACTTTCCTCATGCCCCACTACTTTACTCTTCAAGAAGCAAACGAAACCTTAGCCACCATCCGCCCACTCATGGATGAAGTCCAAACGATTCGTCAGAAGATCCTTACAAACCAGCCCGAAGCCTGGCCCGCCATAGAAAAATCCGCAGGAAACGGCGGCAACCGTGCTTTGAGCAATATGGTTCAGGATTTTGAGAAGTTTGATGAACTTGTACATCTAATTCAGGATACTGATGTGCTGATCAAAGATATCAACATCGGTCTGCTCGATTTCCCTGCCTTGAGAGACGGCCGCGAAGTTTATCTGTGCTGGCAGTATGGGGAAGGGGAGATTGCCTTTTGGCATGAGGTCGAAGCGGGGTATGCGGGCAGACAGCCCATAGAAAATTTCTAGGTGATTAATGAATAAAGGCATCTTAAACGGCATCGCCGCGTACGCGTTGTGGGGATTTTTTCCTGTTTACTGGAAACTACTACAGCAAGTTCCAGCTTTGCAGGTGATCGGACATCGTATTGGCTGGTCCTTCATTTTGCTGATTGCTTTTATCCTGTTCACCAAACAATCAGAGGAGTTTCGTTCCACTGCCCTGACTTCCAAGAACATGGGTATTTATTCTATCGCAGGTGTCTTGCTTACTGTCAATTGGTTGGTATATGTGTGGGGCGTCAATGCAGGCTTTATTGTTGAGACCAGTCTTGGCTATTTCATCAATCCGCTTTTAAGCGTGCTTCTGGGTGTCATTTTTCTGCGCGAGCGTTTGCGTCCCGTGCAATGGATTCCGGTTGCCCTGGCCACGGCAGGCGTTCTCTATCTCACTCTTGCCTATGGACGTCCGCCCTGGATCGCTCTCACGCTTGCTTTTACCTTTGGCTTTTATGGGTTCGTAAAAAAACTTGCGCCGCTTGGCTCGCTTTATGGGCTTACGCTCGAAACGGGGATCGTCTTCCCGATTGCGTTGGTCTATCTTGCCTTTGTTGGATTGACCAACTCGGGCGCTTTCCTGCATGATGGTGCGTTGATTGATATTCTCCTGATTGGCGCGGGCCTGGTGACCACTATCCCGCTGCTTATGTTCGCCTCCGCCGCGAAGCAGATTCCGTTGACGGTTGTGGGCATTCTTCAATTTATCGCGCCGACCCTGCAATTTTTGATCGGCGTCTTGATCTATCACGAATCCTTCGACCAATCCCGCCTGGTCGGGTTTGGCCTTGTGTGGCTTGCGCTCATCATCTTCTGGGCGGAGAGTTATCTGGCAAATCGTGTACTGGTACAACCAATTCCTGAAATGGGAGAAGGCTAATGAAAATACTTTTTATCGGCGGCACAGGCGTTATCAGTTCCGCGTGTTCGGATCTTGTTTTATCGCGCGGGCACGAACTTTTTATTTTGAATCGTT
>Ga0136635_10000084_pt1 | contig 20415 bp, 18 predicted proteins | sample AntDrymeUQ852106_2_FD_105495 | JGI IMG/M metagenome (GOLD analysis project Ga0136635, IMG submission 105495) | Polar desert sand microbial communities from Dry Valleys, Antarctica - metaG UQ85 (21.06) | ecosystem: Environmental > Terrestrial > Soil > Desert | place: Antarctica: Dry Valley... | reverse complement strand
GACTGTCGGCACGAGCGTGACTCCATACTTCCGTGCCAGGTCGGGTCGGTCGCGAACATCGACGTTCACGTACGGGTTTGAGCCTGCAGCAAGAGTCGTTTCGACCGTCCGGCAGTCTGTGCAGAGCGGGTGGCTGAAAGCTACCAAGAGCTCACCGCGCGGTATCGCCCCGAGGTCTTCTAGCTCCATGCGATCAAAGACCGTCGTTTTGACGCCTCGTAGCCGAGAGCCGAGTCGATAGATCTCACAGCCCAGGCAGAAGCCGGTTGTCGCCGCGAGGAGGGCGAGACTCGCGACGAGAAGGCCCAGCGTGTTGCCGAACCCGGTCAGACCGACTCCATGGGCGGCGCTGGCCAATGCCAACACCCCGAAACCGATTTGATTGGCAAACCGTGGAGGCCGTGCATCCTCAATCGGGCCTTCGCCGATCAGCGGTTGAACCACCTCAAAGTAGGCAACACAGGGGAGACAGAACCGACGCCCAAACCGCAGGCCGATGCCAAGTTGCAGTGCAAGCACACTTAGCAAAGGCCACCATCCGGAAAGGACGGCGAGCAAGGAAACGACCCCGACTACCACCTGGTTGAAACGGGGGGCGCGGGCGTCGATCACGTCGAGGTCGCGATAAGGGTCTGCAGTACGAGAAAGAGTCATTCGAGGCTCCAAAGGAAAACGGTGATGAAAGGTTCGAACTGGATGCCGGCGAGGAAGATTCTCGGAGCCGACAAAGGAAGGCCGACGAGGCGGGAGCTGAGCTCCTCCCGCCTAGCTACAGATGCAGATCGGACAAATCCGGTCGGTCATGAACACCTGCAAGCTAGCAGCCCAGTACGGGCAGCGATTCTTAAGGCGATTTTGGTGGCTATGCCACCACGCAAACCTTAGGTTTGGTTAGTGGCTAGGGCGGGAAGTGGCGTTGCAATTGTTCCCACGGTCGCGGTGGGCAGCGGTCCGGGGTGGCCAAGGAGAAATCCCTGGCCATAGTGCACACCCAACCTCACGACTGTTTCCATCTCTTCGACTCGCTCTATACCTTCAGCGACGATTCGTGACCCAAGGATGTCGCTCAACCTCTTGAGAGCACTCAAAAAGGCCCGCTTGCTTCCGTCTTGATCGATGTTGCGCACCAAGGAGATGTCGAACTTGACAACCGCTGGTCGCAACCTGACCAGATACCAGGGATCGATGCGACCCCGGGCCAGGTCGTCGAAGGCGATTTGATAGCCCTTGCGAACGAGGCGGTCGAGGTAGACCTTTGCTCGGGTGTAGTTGTCGATCACGGTTTCTTCGCTGAGCTCGAGCACGACTCGGCGGGGGGCCAGACCCTCAAGTGCATTTGCCAACTGAGGTGAAGTCAACGTGTCCATCGACGCGTTCACCGCTAGAAACAGGTTGACGGGCATCTCTTGAAAGCCGGATAGCCGCCCGGATCGTGGCCAACTGCAGATCGAGTCCGACGCCGGCGATCGCCGCCATCGCGAACCAATCGGGGGGAGAGCCTCTGGGGAATCGCGTCAAGGCTTCGTACCCGATTACTTGCTGTTGGGGATTTTGGAGGTCGACGATCGGTTGATAGACGATCTCGAATCGCTGGTTGGCGAGAACATCCAACACCTGCGCCGCACTGGGTGACTGTGTGGAAAGGACGGGCCCCTCGCGATGTCCGTTGACTCCAGACCCGGCGGCGGGAAGGGTCACCTGGAAGACGCTTTCACCGGCGCGGTAGTAGTAATCGAGTTCGCCGTCCATCAGTCGAACGAGACTCCGCGCGACTGTCAATCCCAAGCCGATGTTGGCGGGCTGGCCCTCACGCCGGGCTCCGAGCAGGAATGGCTCAAATATCGCCGAACGTGCTTCTGGGGGGATGCCGATGCCATCATCCGCGACTTCGATAGTCACCCGGGGCCCGGTTTGGCGCAATCGGACTTCCACGTTCTGGCCGCCGTGATCGAAGGCATTGGAAACCAGGTTTCTAATCACCTGTCGAAGGCGCCGCGGATCCGCCAACACAGTGGCATCGCCCGCGATCTTCAAACGGTTCGGCGAAACCGAAACCAAGGTCGCCGTGACTTTCTCGATCAGATCGCGAGTCTTGACCGATTCCGTCCTGACCATGAGGTCACCCACATTCGCCCGCGCGAAAACGAGCAGATCCTCAACGATCGCGGCGGTGTGAGTGGCTTGGTCGGCGAGGATTTCGACCAGCTCCGCCCGATCAGTCGCACTGAAATGCCGCGTCTGGTCGCGGAGCGTTTCGGCGAAACCGACGACGGCGGTTAGAGGGGTTCTCAGCTCGTGGGCCACAGCGGACAAGAACTCGTCTTTGGCTGAACGCAGCGCCTCTTCTAGGGCGATGTCAGCCGCAGCTTGGAGCCTTCGCTGACGCTGGCGAATGACGACCAGGACCCAGATGACCGCGAGGATCGGCAGGAAGAAGGCCACCACGAAGCGAGCGGCGTTGGCAACGTCGGCCACACCCGTCCGGATTGCGGCGATCTCTCGTTCTCTTCCGTCGCGTTCAGCCACAAGCAACTCGATCGCTCGATCAAAGCCGAGGCGAAGCGTTGCCGCGTCGCTGCTCTGGGCGGTTTCGATGTCCCCCGTCCCCAGGCTCGACAGCAGGGTGTTGGCAGCGGCCGAGTAGTCGTCCAAGGCCTGCTCTATTCGACTGTCTTCGAGCAAGTCGGTTAACGCGGCCTGCCGCGAAGCAAGATCGGCCAGCACCGCCTCGGCGTCGTCGAGGACGGCCATAAGGGTCGCTTCCGAGATCTGGTCGTTTTCGTGCGCGACTCCGAAGACGAGCGCTTCACTGATGATGGCACGGCTCACCGCGACTGCGCCGATCATTCCCTGCGCCCGCACTTGAACTGCAGCATCCTCGGCGACAGCAGCCGTACCCTCGGAGTTGGCGAACAGCACCGCGGCCCAAGCCAGGCTGGCCGTGATCAGGACAGCCCCAATTTTGGTGCTTCGGCTGAGGCGGAATGTTCTAATTGTCACGGCTTCAGAAAGCTCAGCAGACGAGAACTCTGGGTTGGCGCATAGATGGAGGGAGGTGTCAGGCGCCAATATGCAATCCCGGCCAGCCCTGCCATCGCCAAGCCGGGTAACAGCAACGCGTACCCGCTTTCCGAGAATGCTCGGAGCACCACCTCCAGGATCAGCAGGGGGGAAAGCAACACCTCGGCGATCCGGGGAGGCAGCACCGGTCGCAGAACGCCGCTAAGGAGGGTCCAGAAGCTGTTGGGCGAGGCGCTCGGACTGTTGACCGACTGCCACAGGGGCCCGGGGGTTGCGATCTGGATCGTCCTTGGCTCGTACGGCCCGAGCAACGTAGTCCAATCCCTCTCAGCCAGAGCGGGTACCGAGGTGGTGGTGCTACCCACCATCGGAGGGAGAGGCGGGGGAAGCGGCGAAACGAGGGTCGTCGTCGGTATCGCCGGCATCGACGTTGTAACCGCCGCTCCGCTAGTGGTGGTCGTGGAGCCGGTCGGGGGGGACGTGGTCAACGTGGTCGGAGGGATCGTGAGAGAAGTCATAGGTAGCGAAGTCGAGACCGTCGGCAAGGTGAGCGAGGTAGTCGGCAACGTCGGCAAGGTAGGCAACGTCGGGTTTGGCAACGCCGCCGCCGGCAGGACCGCCATGAGCCCAAGTGCCGCTACCGCGACGCTCAGCAAAGGCGCTACGACCGAGCGCATCACTCCGCCTGGTCGGTCGGATCCCCCCGCTGAATGCACAACTCAAACGATCGTCATTCCCGCCAAGAACTTGAGGCTCCGGTGAGGGCTGCTCCTGATGGCCCGCAGGCGGATAATCGCCGGAGAGGTATGCGCGACTCTCGCTCGGCGCTTTGGGGTATCGCTCTCTCGAGGCGGCGTCACTCATTGACGACCCTCTGGGGTCGGGAATCCTGGAGGGGGTTGCCTTCTGTTTGCTCTTCCGGCGGGGCGGAGTGCTGCTCGGTACGGCCTGGTGAGCCTTCCTGGAGGTGTTCCAACTTCCCCGAGGGCGCCGCCGAACACGTAGACGAATAGGAGCAGCATCGCGATCGGCGTTAAGACGACTGTGATGATCGTGTCGAGGCTGCGCGTGGTATGACGCAGGCTTCGTTTGGCCATGATCCACATGTCACGCAGAGTTCGCATGTGAGTCCTCCCTTTCCTCGTCGAGGATCTTTAGGAACACGTCGTCAAGAGTCGCTGTCTGCCTGGCGTAGCGGGTCGGCTCAATCCCACTGTCCCGCAGCCGGATAAATATGTCCGCCATCTCAGCCACGGATCCCGTCGTGGCGACCACCAGCTTCGAATCGTCCGGGTTGGTGTGGTAGTGCTCGTCAAGAGCTGATTGCGCCGCGGCTAGCTGCACCTGATCGCTGAACTCCAGCTGGAGGAGGCCGGCGGGCACCATCGTCTTCAGCTCGTTTGGCAATTTGAGACATTCGAATGCGAGAACACCCCAGGCGCGACTCTTGTCACTTGTAGTTATCTCCTGGACACGAGACTCTCCCAGATCGCTGGTTACCGGTTGATTGAGGGTCGCATTCATTTCCTAGTCGAAGGCGGGGAGATCACCTCACTCCTCCATGACTTCAACCTCGACGACTACGCGCCCGACGTTCACGAGCCTTACATCGCGTGGCTCAATCAGGAGCACCTGGGAGCTGTCGACCAACTCTTCGTGGTGAGAGACGGGATACAGACTCCCATCCTGACGGAAGAGTCGCTCGCTCTCGCCGGTCGCTATCTCGATGAGTACGACCGCTCGTTGAACGGATAGACACCTAGGCGGCCAGGCCTTCCAAGGCTGTCAGGAATCGATGGCGGCCGGACAACCACCGGCATCCCATGGGAAATGGAAACCAAACGAAGGAAGGAACATTGCTATGGAAACCGCAACCAAGACTGTCAATCCCGAGCTCTCGATCGAGATCGAGCCGCGCAAACCGAAGGCGCGTTGGATCCCAACGGTCGTAGGAGGCTTAGTGGCCGTTGCATTGGTCGTCTTGTCCAACTGGGCCAACTTCGGTGGCTCTACGCCAGTCGATATCGGCAACGAGTACATGGAGGCTCGAAACGCTTTCGACGCCGAGCGGGCAGGCTCGCTGATGAGTGCTGATGCCACGTTGGTCGACGCGCCGAGGATGAGCCGCACCGAACTCGAGCAGGGCTTTGAAGCACTGCGTGTCTACGACGCTCAGTGGGAGCCGTTCGAATGCACCAACAAGCCGGGCACGACGCTGGTCACCTGCGAATACTCGCTTGAGACCAATCTCTCCCGCATCGTCGGTTATCCGTCAGTAGAAGGAAGCATCCTGCTTCTGGTCGAGGAGGGTCAGATCACGAGGCTCGTGCACAACTTCAATTACGACGACTACGCACCAAATGTCTTCGTGAAGTTTCTGACCTGGCTCGGAACCGAGCACCCCGGTGCGATCGAGGAGGTCTACGTAGACAGAGACGGCGTCACTTCGCCAAACCTGGCACCGGACTCCCTTGCCCGCCTCAGTGCCTACATCGACGAGTACGACCGCTTCGTTAACGGTTAGTGAAGGAACGGGGCTGGCTTGACACTCCTACTAATTCTGACGGTCATCGCCGCTTTGGGTTTGGCCGCCTTTCTCGCGGGAGAGGACAGCCGCGACGACGCCGATTGGCGTGAGTGAAAATCGTTGGTGGACCTGGTCCAGATCCCTGGGCCAGGTCTACCCACTTGATTCCTGAACGAATGTGCAATTTCCCGTTCTAGGAAATTGCACGTCTAGTCGTCTCCGCAGGATGGGTCAATGCAACTGTTGCTCCCAGTTTTTGGGCACACGACCTCTTGGACCCGGTACGGGCTGGTCGAGGGGGTGGTGGGAAGGGGGAGCCAATGCGGGGCCCGAGCCGTAACGTTTGCTTGCGTAGTCCCAGAACCAATCCTCACCAGGTTCGTAACTTCGCACGATCGGATGCCCTGCATCGGCCGCGTGATAACTGGCGTGCTGAGAGGGCGACGAGTCGCAACAGCCGACGTGCCCACAGTGGGCGCAGCGACGAAGGTGAAACCACCAGCCGCCGGAATCAAGGCATTGGACACAGCCTGGGCCGCTTGGCGGAACCGCGGGATCGATCGGGACCTGTTCTGCCATCGTTCAGCCCTTTTTACTCGTGTGCCGCCACCCCCAACGCGATAGGCGTGGTGGCTTCAGCTCCACTGGCGAGCGATCGGCAGTCCAAGGGGCGTAGGGAGCAGTAACGAGTTCGGCAAGATAGAGAAGTGGCGTGTCGTAGTTGACCCGCCAACCGCTGAAGTCTGTCCAAGCCCGCTCGCGGTCGGCCTTCAAGGGGACACCCGCCGCCAACAGCGCTTCGCAAGCTTGCTCGAATTCGGGACGCGAAATCGCAATCGGGTCGGTGGCCGCCGGGTCCCAATCGAGTTCGGCCCCGAAAAATGACGAGATGCGTCGCAAGGCGATATAGCCGGCGCGTATGCAGAGGTCGGCCCGCGGCTCGCGAGGTTGTTCGACACTCGAGGTATAGAGGGCGGCGGCATCCAGGATGGTGCCGGCGGCGGTTATCCAAGAACGTTCGGGTTGGGTGGAGCGGAAGAATGTCAGGGCGGGGAAGGCGGTGTGTGATTGTTCGAGCTCTGCGAACCAGGTTTCCCATTCACCAAAGACCTCGCCGAGTTGCGAGAGTCCGCGAATGCGGTGCGCTCGCTGCAGCAGTTCGACTGCGGTGGGAGGAGAGCCCGCTCGCACCTCAAGCAGAGTTACCTGAGTCTCACGCCGGAGGAAGTCAGCGTAAAGGGTTGGGAGATAGGTGATGAGGAGGGCGATGATCAACAAGCCAATCCCGGCTTCCAAGAACGACAACAAGCGGTGAACTGTGCCGTTGATGGTGGTGCTGCCCAGCGTTGTGACTGATGATCCGCTGGCAGCAAACGATTCCAGGATGGATCCGTAGTCAGAGGCCCAGAACAGCCAGGCAAACCCGATCATGACCAATGCCAACCAGACCAAAGGCAGGAGAACCAAGCTGACCGGGGCGTAGAGCGCCAGGATTCGGTCCCGGGTTTCGTAGGTCCTGGCACCCAACGTGAGAAGGCTAAAGAATCTTCTGACGGTGACAAACACTGTTCTGGTGATCACGGTTGACACTGCTCTGGGCAAGACCACCGTCCGAATCGCGGAAAGGATGGTGAACCCAAAAAGCCACACGCCTGCCAATGCCGCCAGGCTACGGAGCAGGATCACATCGGACCGACGTAGCCGTGATGGAGCTTTGACGCTTCTACTGCTGCCCTCGAGACGTATTGGACATCCGACTTTGGATTCCAGCGGGAACGGTCATCGTCTCTTAGCTCCCGTCTGCTGTCAAGGTCCACTTGGTGGTCGAACGCCGCGCCGATCGTTACGTGCCGTGGAAAATACTGATGAGTGAACATGTCCCGGACCATCTTGAGGCGCCGCTATTACGCTCGTGAGCCAACCGGTGGCGCGCTCTGGTTATCGGGCGCCTCGTTCACGGGAGCCTCCAAAACGGTCCGGAGAGTCCGAGTCGATCGAGGATCGCCTGGTTCTGCTCACGGGTGTGGGGGTGCCAATCGGGTGAGAGCCGATCACCCCACCAGGCGTGGGCCAACTCGTTGAGTTTCGACACGGGGATCGTTGCTCCCGGGGCGCGGCCACCGAGCGATCGGTCAATGTGTTCTTCCGACCGGAAGAGATTCATGGTGCTTCAAGTGAAGACGATGTCGTCCCACCAAGAGCTTGCAGGGACCAGGCAGTGGAAGCGCATCGTCTCGTCGCTAGGTCGCTGCTGTCGGATCGCCACCGTTAGCACCTCGCCGCAGTCGGGGCAGGACGTCTCGACGTCCCCGTCGGTGTGCAGGGCGGCGCAGATCCCGAACGCATCCCAGGCGCAGTTCGCGTACCACCAGCGACCAGCCGCGTGCACTCGATACGCCGTGGGGACCGCTGAGAACGGATTCGCCATGCGGAGTTCGTTACCTGCATGCAGGACCAGTGCGTGGCCATCGTGAAGGCGGCGCCACGCCGCCTGGACGAGTTCCGCAGTCGAACTCTCGGCTGCGGCGACTTCATCCGCCGTTGGCGCCCGGCCGAGCTCCACAAAGAGGCGGTACGTTGTGTTGCGAAGCGAACGGTCACCTTCATCCACCCTTCGACAGTATCACTGCTGCCTCCAGCCTTCCTGATTAGCACAGGGTCAAAAGGGCACCCATATCTACAAAGCATCCGTTCGTTGATCCCGCGATTGTCTGGCAGGTCGCGATCCGTGATTTGCCGAAGCTCGACTCCCAGATCGGTCTGATCATCGAAGCCCCGCCTCAGAGCCGTCAAACTCCCACACCAGTTTGACTGCTCCGACGAGCGCCTGACCCATCTGCGCACACATACGGGTGGGGCCGTTGTCCATCCCAACTTGCAAGCGCGGCTGTTCGTTTCTCATACACTGCCTGGCTTCCATGTGGAAGCCCCCCCTTTACGACCCTCGCTTCGAGCACGACGCGTGCGGTGTCGGCTTCGTGGCGGCGCGCAACCTGGCACCTTCTTATCGGATAACCAAGCTCGCCGTTGAGTGTCTCGCCCGGCTCGAGCATCGCGGGGCAAGGGCAGCCGATGGAACCGGCGACGGCTGCGGGGTCCTCACCGAGGTTCCTTACCGTCTGCTCGCTCGCGAGCTCGAAGTGCGGAATCTGAAAGTGCCGACAGCCGGACGGCTCGGGGTAGTCAGCGCCTTTCTCGAGCAAGAAGACCCCGGAACCGCTCGAAGGGTCATCGACCAAACGATCAGGGAAGAGGGGCTCGACACCTTGGTTTGGAGGCCCGTCCCGATCCATCCCGGGGTTCTGTCAAAGCGGGCTCGTGAGTCGTTGCCGGTGATCGAACAAGCCCTGGTAGCGGTGCCCGAGAGCCTGTCCTCAGAGGAGGTGGAGCGCAGGCTCTACCTAGCGCGCAAGCGAGCCGAGGCTCGCCTCGGGGCGAATAACAGCATCATTTCGTCTTCGGCGCGGACGGTTGTGTACAAGGGTTTGTTCCTGCCGAGCCACATGGCCGACTTCTATTGGGACCTCGCCGACGTCGACTTCGAGACGTCCTTCGCCATTTTCCATCAGCGCTATTCCACCAACACTTTTCCCTCGTGGGAGATCGCGCAGCCGTTTCGCTCATTGGCTCACAACGGCGAGATCAACACGATCACGTCCAATCGATCGTGGACTCGTGCTCGAGAACGGGTGGCCACTTCATCGGCATGGGGCGACCGTATCCAAGATCTCAGCCCGTTTCTGCAGCCCGGCCAATCCGACTCGGGCTCGCTCGACAACCTCTTCGAGCTCCTTCTCCTCTCGGGGCGATCGCTCACGCACGTCAAGGAGCTGCTGGTCCCGGCCGCCTGGGAAAACGTTGTCGACCTCTCCCCGCCGCGCAAGGCTTTCTCCGAGTATCACGCCTTTCTCACCGAGCCCTGGGACGGGCCGGCGGGCGTAGCCGCAACCGACGGCATCAACCTCATCTCGTTCGTCGATCGCAACGGCCTCCGTCCTGCTCGGTGGTCGATAACCCCGAACCTCGTGCTGGTCGCCTCCGAGGTTGGAGTCTGTCCGGAGGAAGAGGCGCAGGCGATCCAAACCGGCCAGCTCGGTCCGGGCGAGGCTCTCTACTTTGATCGAGTTGAGGGTCGAGTTCTCTTCGACACTGAGATCAAGGAAGACCTGGCTGCGCAGGCGCCCTACGAGAACTGGATCGGAACCGAGACGTTCTATGTCCAGCAACCGTTTGACAACTTGGCCGATGATCGATTTGACGCCGCCGCGCTCGTCAGAGTTTTCGGCTACACGGTCGAGGAACGCCGGCTCCTGCTCGTGGAGATGGCCGAGGGCAAGACCCCGATGGGCTCGATGGGCAACGACACCGCCCTGGCCGCACTCGACACTGAGCCGCGCCGCTTGACTCACTACTTGCATCAGCTATTCGCGCAGGTGACCAACCCGCCGATGGACCCTATCCGCGAGCAGTTGGTCATGTCATTGCGGACGTACATGGGCCGACGAGCCTCGATGCTCTCAGAGCAGCACAGCACCGCTCACCTGGTAGAGCTGTCCTCTCCAATCCTTTCCGATGCCGAGCTCGAGGCGATTGCCCGATCGGCCGACCCAAGTTTCTTCTCGTATTGGATGGCTGCGATCTGGCCAGCCGCCGAGGGTCCCAGCGGGCTCAAGATCGCCCTCGAGCGACTGGCGGACGAGGCGGTCGAAGCCGTCGAGGGTGGTGCCTCGCTGATCATCCTCTCTGACCGCGAGGTCGACGGTGACCATGCCCCCATTCCAATGGTTTTGGCAGTGGGGGCGATCCACCACCGATTGATCGAAGCGGGCGTCCGGATCAAGGCCTCGATGATCGTTGTGTCTGGAGAACCACGCGACGCCCACGACCTGGCGATGCTCATCGCCGCCGGTGCCTCGGCGGTGAACCCCTACCTCGCCATCGATCAGGTGCGCGCACTGGCGGTGGAAGGCGCAGTCAACGTCGATCCCGTCGTCGCCCAGGAGAACTTTCGCTCGGCTCTGCAAACCGGCTTGCTCAAGGTGATGTCGAAGATGGGCATCTGCACGGTCTCGGCCTACCGAGGCTCGGAACTTTTCGAAGTCGTCGGCCTGTCCGAAGAGATTTGCGAGCTGGCGTTCCGCAACGCCCCCCGGCGCTTCACCGGATGGGGATTCGAGGAGGTCGCACGCCGCGTACTGGTCATGCACAGCCGCTATCGGTCTGGCGACGATCTGGTTGGGGGTTTCTACAAGCACACGAGCGGGGGCAAGCTCCACATCACCAGCCCCGGCAACGTTCTCGCGCTCCAGAAAGCAGTGCGAGCGGGATCGGCTGAGGAGTGGGCGAACTATCGCCGGCAAATTGAAAGCCGTCCCCCCACCGTTATCCGCGACCTGCTTCGGTTTGCGGATCGTCCGCCCATTCCTCTGGATCAGGTCGAGCCGGTTTCCCACATCATGCGCCACTTCGTTGCGTCGGCGATGTCGATGGGGGCGCTCTCGAAAGAGGCGCACGAGGCATTAGCCCAGGCCATGAACCAAATCGGCGCGTACTCGAACTCGGGTGAAGGCGGAGAGGGCGCCGAGCGTTTTGGGACCCCTCGCAACTCCGCCATCAAGCAAGTGGCTTCGGCTCGTTTCGGGGTGACCCCCGAATACCTTGCCTCGGCTGAGGAGCTCCAGATCAAGATGGCGCAGGGCTCGAAACCGGGCGAAGGCGGCCAACTTCCCGGTCACAAGGTCACCGAGGAGATCGCCCGTCTCCGGCACACCGAGCCTGGGGTCTCCCTGATCTCCCCGCCCCCGCACCATGACATCTACTCGATCGAGGACCTCGCCCAACTGATCTTCGACCTCAAAGCGTTCAATGCCAGAGCGCGGGTTTCGGTGAAGCTGGTTTCCGAACCGGGCGTGGGGACGGTCGCCGTCGGCGTTGCCAAGGCCCAGGCCGACGCGATCCTGATCTCGGGGATGGAGGGTGGGACCGGCGCTTCGCCGCTCGAATCGATCAAACATGCCGGTTCGCCGTGGGAGCTTGGCCTCGCCGAAGCTCATCAGGTGTTGGTAGCCAACGGGCTCAGGTCGCGGGTGGTGTTGGAAACCGACGGCGGACTCCGGACCGGTCGTGACGTGGTTATTGCCGCCCTGCTCGGTGCCGAGCGATTCGGGTTCGGGACGCTCCCGTTGCTGGCCCTCGGTTGCAAGATGGTTCGTCAGTGCCACCTCAACACCTGTCCGGTGGGGATTGCCACCCAATCGGAAAGCCTGCGGGCCAAATTCACCGGTAGCCCGGATCGGGTGGTAGAAGTTTTCCGGTTGCTGGCCGAAGAAGTTCGTGAGCACCTGGCCGCGCTCGGCTTCCCGAGCCTGGATGACGTAATTGGGCGCGCCGACCTCCTGCGTCCGATCGACCATCCGCTGGCGGGCGGCTTGAGCCGCCTGCTCGTGCGCGCGGCCGGGCGGAAGCGGCATCAGGGTTACGTGAAATCGTTGCCGAGCCGCCTCAACGAACGTCTGGTCGAGGATGCTGAGGCAGCCCTCGAGGGGCGGCGAGCGGTCGAACTCTCCTTCCCGATCTCCAACTCAGACCGCACGATCGGGGCCCGCCTTTCCCGCGAAGTGGTTGCACGGCGCGGAGATGGAGGCCAACCATCGCCGATCCGCGTCCACCTCAGCGGATGGGCCGGTCAAAGTTTTGGCGCATTCCTCACCGACGGGATCTCCCTCCATCTGGCTGGCGCGGCCAACGACTACGTTGGCAAGGGCCTCGGAGGCGGGATGATCGTGGTGCGGCCCCGTCGCAATGACGGTTCCATCCCCCATGCCGCGGGCAACGCCGTTCTTTACGGCGCCACGGCGGGAGTCGCGTTCCTGGCCGGAATGGTTGGGCAGCGCTTCGCCGTACGTAACTCGGGAGGCACGGCGATTGTTGAAGGCTGTTCTGACCACGGTTGCGAGTACATGACAGGCGGGACCGTGGTCGTGCTCGGTCGGGTCGGTCGCAACTTTGGAGCGGGGATGACGGGTGGAGCGGCTTTCGTCTGGGACCCGGAGATACGGTTGCAGCGGTACTTGGCCGAGACCAGCCCCGCCGCCCGCCGGCTCTCAGAGATGGAACAAATCGATCTCCACCATTTGTTGAACTGGTATCACACCGAAACCCAAAGCCCGGTGGCGGCGACCGTGCTCGGAGACTGGGATCGGCAGGTCGACCGGTTTTGGACGCTGCGGGCTGGGACTTCTCGGGCGACGCCGCAAGAGGCCCGCTTGCCGCTCGTGGCGGCAACTTAGCTCACTACCCGGCCAGTGGTTTAGACTATGTGCAAACTGTCGGCGAGGTCCGGCGAATGGAGTTTTTGAATGGCCACGGTTGACGTCGATTTAGGTGCCTACAAGCTCGGCTGGCATGACGACATCGAATACGAGTTCAAGCCCGAAAAGGGCCTGAACGAGGACATCATCCGAAAGATGTCGGGGATGAAGGGTGAGCCGGCATGGATGCTCGACCAGCGCCTCAAGGCCTATAAGCGGTTTCTGCGCAAACCGATGCCCCAGTGGGGCGGCGGGGGGAAGCTCAACGAGATCGACTTCGACGACATCTATTACTACGTCAAGCCTTCCGGGGGACAGTCCAAGGACTGGGACATGGTTCCCGAGGAGATCAAGGCCACCTATGAGAAGCTGGGTATCCCCCAGGCCGAGCGGAAGTATCTGGCGGGGGTTACCGCCCAATACGAATGTTTGCGGGGCGATGTTCGGGTGTACACGGTCGATCGAGGGATGGTGACGATCAAAGAGATCCAGCCCGGGGATCGGGTCTTCTCCCTCAATGAGAAGACCAGGAACTTGGAAGTCCGCCAGGTCAAGTCGGCCGTGCAAACCGACGTTCGCCAGACTTACCGAGTCGAAGTCGATGGCGGGCGAGTGGTCTACGCCACCGACAATCACCCGATCCTCACTCGTGGCGGCTGGGTCGAGGTCAAGGATCTCACGACTGGAGATGAGATTGCCGTGGCGTTGGCGTTGCCCGATGCGGGGGATGTCTATCGGCCGGAGCGACCGAAGGGTACGCCGGAAGCATTTCCGGAGGAGTCGAGCGCCAAGCTCGCATGGCTATTCGGCCACATCATCGGCGGGGGCAGTGTCGACCTAGAAGGTTCGGGCAGCCTCTCCGTCGTGGCCGACGGCGACACCGCGGCCATTCTCCACGGCACCATCGGTTCTTTGTTTGGGATCACATCCGAAGTAGGCGGGGGGTCGGTCCGTTCCGACAACAAACCGCTGATCAGGTGGTTGCAGCGCAACGGTCTGATCGGTGAGCCAGATATCCGTCGGATTCCAGCCTGGGTCTTCGGGTTGCCATTGACCGAACGAGCCGCGTTCTTGCGAGGCTTGCTCGATGGGTCGCGAGAAGGCGGGCTCAAAGGCCCGTTGGCCGGAGATGTGGCCGAGCTAGCCGAGCTCACCGGCATCACCGCTCCCGAGGGTCGGGTCGACTACGCCCCATTGCTCTCGATCGAGCCGGCCGATGTGGCCGCGGTCTTCGACATCGAGATCGACGGCCCCCACAACTTTGTCGCCGAAGGCGTGATCGTCCACAACTCTGAGGTCGTTTACCACCGCAACCGCGAGGACCTCGAGGAGCTAGGTGTCCTCTTCTGTGACATGGACACAGCGCTGCGTGAGTATCCCGACCTGGTCAAGGAATATTTCGGCACGATCATCCCGGCCAACGACAACAAGTTCGCCGCGCTCAACTCAGCAATTTGGTCCGGGGGGTCTTTCATTTATGTGCCGCCGGGGGTTCACGTTGACCAGCCGCTGCAGGCCTATTTCCGAATCAACGCCGAGAACATGGGCCAGTTCGAACGGACTCTGATCATCGTCGACGAGGGTGGGTTCGCCCATTACGTCGAGGGCTGCTCGGCGCCCGTGTACACGACTAATTCTTTGCACTCCGCGGTAGTTGAGATCGTGGTCAAGCGCGGCGGACGCTGCCGTTATACGACGATCCAAAACTGGTCGAACAACGTCTTCAACCTGGTCACCAAGCGAGCCGCCGCCTACGCCGACGCAACCATGGAATGGGTCGACGGGAACATAGGGAGTCGTCTCACAATGAAGTATCCGGCTGTGTGGTTGATGGAGCCGGGCGCCCATGGCGAGGTGCTTTCGATCGCTTATGCCGGAGAAGGTCAGCACCAGGACGCCGGCGCGAAGATGGTGCACGCGGCGCCCAACACCACCTCGACGATCATCTCGAAGTCGATCTCGAAGAATGGGGGCCGCTCTGGGTATCGGGGATTGGTGCGAGTCGAGCAGGGGGCGGCAAACTCAAAGAGCTTTGTTCGCTGTGATGCGCTGATCCTCGATGAGAAGTCACGCTCGGACACATATCCATACATGGAGATCGAGGAGAACGACGCCGAGATCGGCCACGAGGCAACTGTCTCGAAGGTTGGTGAGGAACAGCTCTTCTACTTGATGAGCCGCGGTCTCACCGAAGAGCAAGCCACCTCGATGATCGTGGCCGGGTTTATCGAGCCGATCGTGCGTGAGCTTCCGATGGAGTACGCCGTGGAGATGAACCGGTTAATCGAGCTCAACATGGCAGCCGCCGGCGCCGTCGGGTAAGCCAAGGAGAACCTAAGAGTCAGGAGCCTCGCCTCCTAGAGTGACCAGCCATGGAGCAGGTCCTGCCACCCGAGGTCTTAGGAGCGCTGGCGGTCGTCGGACTGATTGGGGGGATGACCGGTCTCATCGGCGGCTTCTTCGGCTCCAAGCATCGGCTATTAGGTGCGATCCTGCTCGGAGTCATCGGCGGGATCGCCGCGGCCTCGATCGCTCGTATCGCCGGCGCCGAACCCGGCGTTGACGTAGGCGAGGGCTTCTCAGCCGTTTATGCCGCAGTTGGCGGGTTCGTCCTCGGCTTCGCGGTCGGCCGCTCGACCGCCTAGCCCGACTCCAACTCAGCTGGCAATTTGGCGCCCAGCGCGCGGCCAAAAAACGATTAACGCCGCGGGAGGGTTCCGACTTCTCTGGCTCCCAGTCTCGATCACCGCATCAACAAGGAATGGAAAACCCGGGCTGGGATGGGCCGGCGCGTAAACGCCCCTCAAATTTGTCCTCAGAGGAACGGTCCTGAGGAAATTCGTCCTGTGGCGAACGAGTACCGTTCGCCATAGGACAAATTTCCCAAAAGCCGTTCGGTTTCTTCAGAGGGTGATTGCAACACCTAGCGGTGGGAGGTGTGCAGTGGCTAGACGTGGCCGGCGACCGATGGCGATGGAGAAGCGGCATTTGATCGTCGAGCTGTTGAAGGGGGGTTGGACTCAGCGGGGAGCGGCGAGGGCGGTGGGGGTGTCAATCCGCACCGTGCGGCGGGTCAGGGTCGAAGCTAGAGAGATGTCTCAGCTCTTAGCTCCAGTGGACCAGGCTTCGATCCTTCCGCACCGGAAATGTTTTACCAACTTCCGGCTTTCGATCAGCGAACGGGAGGAGATCCGGGCGGGTCTGGAACGCCAGGAGTCGTGCCGACAGCTCGCCCGCCGCCTGGGGAGAGCGCCCTCCACTGTCACCCGGGAGGTGGCGGCCAACGGCGGCCGGGAGGGCTATCGGGCGGTCAACGCCGAGGTGCGGGCGGCGGCGGCGGCGGAAACGGCCCAAGACCCTTTGGCATCACCAAAAACCCGCCCAGTGGGAGGAGACCTGCGCCTTGTTGCGGCTCCGCTGGTCTCCTCAACAGATCGCCCACCGTTTCCGCTGCGATCATCCTTCCCAACCGGAACGGTGGGTGTCAGCGGAAACTATTTACCAGTCGATCTATGTGCAGGGAAAGGGCGAACTGAGAAAAGAGTTGGCCCGTTGTCTCCGCTCGGGGCGGGCGAAACGGATCCCCCGCCGTCCCGGGGAGAGCGCCCGCCGCGGGTCGACCATCAAAGAGATGGTGATGATCTCCCAACGTCCTCCCGAAGCCGAAGACCGGGCCCTCCCCGGCCACTGGGAAGGCGACCTGATCATGGGGGCGAACAACAAATCGGCGGTCGCCACCCTGGTCGAACGGGCCACCCGTTTCGGGATGCTGATCAAAATCGACAACCAGACCGCCGAACATGTCCGCGACCGGATCACCGCTGAGATCACCCGCCTCCCCCAAGAGCTGTTCCGTTCCCTCACCTGGGACCAAGGCTCCGAGATGGCGGCCCATAAACGGTTCACCATCGAAACTGGGATCCCGGTCTTCTTCTGCGACCCCCGCTCCCCCTGGCAGCGGGGCAGCAACGAAAACTGGAACGGTTTGGTCCGCCAATTCCTCCCCAAAGGCACCAGCCTCAGAAAACACAGCCAAGACGACTTAGACCACATCGCCTCGCTCCTCAACGGACACCCTCGACAAACCCTCAACTGGATGACACCATCAGAAGCACTAAACCAACTTGTTGCACTCACCCCCTGACGGCGCCTTCGTGTGGGGACTAATTAAGGGGAGGCTCGCCGAGGGACTCCCACTTACCTCGATCGACGAGCGAGAGTTACCCTGGCCGGAAGCATGGCTCGTCTCGTCCTTTTCCGTGCGCTAGTTGGGCTTTCGGTGGTGTGGGTGGTCCTGGCGGTCTGGACCGTTCTCGGCCGCAGCCGCCCTTTTGAGGTCGAGGTGATCGACGACCTCGGCCAGCCAGTTGCCCGGGCGGTGATCTCCTGGGAGGAAACTCCGCTCGGCACGACTAATTCAAGAGGGCAGGCCAGTGTCCAATGGCAACGCGGGGTTGAAGGGCTGACCATCTCGGCGCCCGGGTTCCAGTCGTTGAATCTGAACGTCACCCGCCCTCCTCAAGATCCGCTCGAGGCCGTGATCACCGCCTCCTTCCTCAGGGGCCAGATTGTTGACAACGAGGCCCAGCCCTTGCCGGGGGCTTACGTCACCACCGGTTCGCAAACCTCGCTTAGCGATGAGCAAGGGAGATATGCGGTCCGCAACGCCGAGCAAGGACCGGTCAAGGTTTGGCGCCCTGGCTGGGAGAGCCTGACCTTTGAGTGGGACGGGACGTCGGGCCAGGCGGCAGTGGCCATCGAACCAGAGATGCTGAAGGCCGTGCACATCGGAGGAGAAGCCGCTGGCGAAAGTTGGTCCACCTATCTGGAACTGGTCGAGCGCACGGAACTCAACGCGTTGATGCTTGATTTGAAAGACGAATCGGGGGTTGTGTATTTCGACTCGGAGAACGCCACCGCCGCCGAAGTGGCGGCCCTCTACCCCAGTTTCAGCCTCGACGATCTTGTGAGCGAGGCCCACGCGGAGGACGTCTACGTGATCGGACGCATCGTCACTTTCCAAGACCCGATCGCGGCCATCGCCCTGCCGGAAGTTGCTGTCTGGGACACCGCTTCCGGTGCGCCTTATCAAGCCAATGGTCAGTACTTTCTCGATCCCACCGATCCGGAGGCTCAGGCCTACGCCATCGAGCTGGCATCCGAGGCATGCGCCTCAGGGATCGACGAGATCCAGTTCGACTACGTTCGCTTTCCGGACAATCGCAGCGAGTCCGCCCGGTTCGATGGGGGAGTCTCTGCTGAAGTAAGAGTCGCCACAGTCCGCGATTTTCTCGCCACCGCGGTGGCAGCTCTCCACCCACTGGGATGCGCGGTAGCGGCCGACATTTTTGGGTTCATTACGTCGGCGGTCGACGACGGCGGGATCGGTCAACAGTGGGAGGAGTTGACCAACGTGATCGATGTGGCCTCGCCAATGCTTTACCCGAGCCACTACACCTCCGGTTGGTATGGCTACCAGAACCCGGCCGACCATCCCGGCCCGTTGGTGGCCGAGGCACTCGACGATGCCCTCAGCCGCCTATCCCGCGAGATCGTGGTTCGGCCCTGGCTGCAGGATTTCGACTACACGCCCAACCAGGTCCGCGCCCAGATCGACGAGGCTGAGGCCCGGGGTCTCGGGTGGATGCTGTGGAATGCGCAAAGCGTGGTCAGCGAGGCGGCGCTTCGACCTGAACCCTGAGGTCGAGTTGTGTCGCCTCTGCCCGCGTTTGGTGCAATGGCGCGAGCAGGTGGGCCGGGAAAAGCGTGCCGCCTTTCGCGACGAGGAATATTGGAGCCGGCCACTGCCGTCGTTTGGCCCGGCTGATGGACGATTGCTGGTGGTCGGTTTGGCGCCCGCGGCACACGGCGGCAACCGCACCGGCCGAATCTTCACCGGCGATCGATCGGGTGATTGGCTCTTCCGGGCTTTGTACCGCGCAGGCTTTGCCAACCAGCCGACATCTGTACGCCGCGGGGATGGATTGCGGCTTGACGATTGTCTCGTCACCGCCAGCGCCCGCTGCGCCCCGCCGGACAACAAGCCGACGGCAATCGAGTTGGAGAACTGCTCACGGTGGCTGATCCCGGAAATGAGGGTCCGGCGTACGGTCGTCGTTGCCTTGGGCGGACTCGCGTTTGCACAGGTGCTGCGCCTCGGCGAACGCATCGGCTGGACTGTGTCGCGTCCACGACCTCGTTTCGGACACGGACGGGAGTTCGCCCTCGATCCGGGTCCAATCGCCATCGCCAGCTACCACCCGAGTCAGCAAAACACCTTCACCGGCCGCTTGACCGAACCCATGCTCGACGACATATTTGGCCGGGCGCGGGAGCTGATTTCCTCTGGTTAGACCTCACCGATGACGGGTACCATCGAACGCTCGTGTCAGCCCTGACCCTTGCCACCGTTGCTGAATTAGACGCGTCCGTGCCCGATCGGGAAGCTGCTTTTGACGTTTTCTCGAAGCTCCCTTTGCCGGGCCCGGCCGACGAGACGTGGCGTTATGTGGAACATGAGATCTCCCTTGAAGGGCTCTCCCTTCCTGGGAAAGGTCAGGCGATGAATCCCGACCCGATCCTCGCCGGCCTCGATCCGGGTCAACATGCAGTGATCGTCGATGGTTGGACCTCTTCGATCGAAGGGTCCGGCTATCTCCAGCAGGGCCTCAAACTGGCCGACCTCATTGCAGCGGACGTTGACAAGTTCGCCGCCGCCCATCGGGCATTTGTGAGCGACGGCGTCCAGATTCGAATCCCGCCCGGCCAACACACTGCCTCACCGATCTTGGTCGAGCTCCAGTCGGTCTCCCCCAACGCGATCTCCTTTCCGCACGTGACTATCGAGCTCGAGGAGAACTCCGAAGCCGAGGTCATCGTCGCTCATCGAGCCGTAAATGGAATCGGCTCTTACTCGGTGCCGCAGGTTGAGGTAGTCCTTGCCCAGAGCGCCCGCCTTCGTTTGCTCGAGTTGCAGGAGGTCGGGGAAGGAAGCTCGGTCATCGTCCAACTGCGCGCCCGCCTCGGACGCGACGCCACGCTGCGATTGGGTGAGGTCGGTCTGGGAGGTGATTTGGCCCGGCTCGACCTGGCGGTCCATTTGGAAGGGCAGGGTTCCGCCGCCGAAATAGTCGGGCTGTTCTTTGGCCATCGCCAGCAGACTCTCGACTACCGGATGGTGCTCAGACATGAAGGACCGAAGTCGAGCTCCAACGTCTTGCTCAAAGGTGCGGTCGAGGATTCGGCGCGTTCAATTTTCTCCGGATTGGTGCGGATCGAGAAAAACGCCAACGGCACCTCAGCCTTCGAGACGAATCGCAACCTCGTGCTCAGTCCCGATGCCAAAGCGAACTCGATACCCAATCTCGAAATCCTCTGCGACGATGTGATCTGCGGTCACGGCTCCTCCGTGGGACCGTTGGAAGAGGATCACCTCTACTACTTGCAAAGCCGAGGCATCTCCCCGGCGCGCGCCGAGCGACTGCTCGTGCGAGGGTTTTTCAAAGCGGTGCTCGACAAGCTGCCGGTGGGGGGGATGGAAGACGCTCTCGCTGAGAT
>Ga0136635_10000081_pt1 | contig 20626 bp, 21 predicted proteins | sample AntDrymeUQ852106_2_FD_105495 | JGI IMG/M metagenome (GOLD analysis project Ga0136635, IMG submission 105495) | Polar desert sand microbial communities from Dry Valleys, Antarctica - metaG UQ85 (21.06) | ecosystem: Environmental > Terrestrial > Soil > Desert | place: Antarctica: Dry Valley... | reverse complement strand
CGAAACCCATCAGATCGTCGCGCGGCCGTGGCAATTGGGTCATCGGCCGACACGATAAACTTGTGCGACACGCCACTGGGGAGTGGCCAAACGGTAAGGCACCTGACTCTGGATCAGGCGATTGAAGGTTCGAATCCTTCCTCCCCAGCAACACGCGCAGGTTCGTTCGGGTAATGTCGCCGTTGTCGCGATCGCGCACGGATGTCGATACTCGCCTGACTGGTGTTTTCCTCACCTGACTCTCCATGCGCCTAACAAGGCTAGCCCGCTCTTTGGCGCGCGAGGTAGCTGAGCGCGGTCGGCTTGCGCTGCAGCTCCGCGAACGGACGGTGCTTCGTATAGCGGTGGATGACCGGCGATCCGTTCCGCCAGCCGCCCTCCTGCGCGAGGTCGGTCTCGGTGGATCCGGCGCGATGCGTGGCCGTCGCCCAGAAGTGCCGGCAGCGGTGCGCCATGAACTCGCGGACGCCGGCGCGCTCGAGGCGGTCGCCGATGCGGCCGAGGTATTTCTGGAAGCCCGAGTATGTGAAGGGCTTCCCCGCCTCGGTGAGGAACACGACGCCGTCGGGATGGATGTTCTGTCGCCAGTCGCGGATGTAGTTGTACATCGCGGTCGCGGCGATCGGGTCGAGCCGGACTTCGCGGTCGCGGCCGCTCTTGCTCGACTCGCCACGGACCACTAGGTAGCTGCGCTCGAGCGGCCGCTCGATGTGGACGTCGGGGATGCGGATCTCACGGAGCTCGTTCAGGCGGAGCCCGGTCGCGAGTAGCGTGAGCACCGCGGCGCGATCGCGGGCGCGGGTGCGGTGCGAGGCCGTGGTGAGGGTGCGCAGGATGAGCTCGTACTCGCGGTCCGTGAACGGTGAGCGCTCGCGGTCGACGCGCGGAATCCGCACGCCGGCGAGGACGTGGCGGCCGTCGGTGCTCGGGGTGATGCCGGAGGCGAGCAGCCAGGACGCGAGTGCGCGGAGCGTCGCGGCCGCGAGACGAGCAGCGGGGGGATGCGTCCGCATCTTGTCCGCGACGTAGCGGTTCACGGTCTCAACGGTGAGGTCGGCCAGGCGAAGTCCGCCGAGGGTGAGGTCGAAGGCACGCAACACCTGGACGTAGCCCAGGAGCGTGCGCGGTGAGAGGCGCGCCTCGTTGTTCACGCGGAAGCTCTCGATCAGCTCAGCGAGGGGCGTCGTCGGTCCTCGCATCAGGTCGCGCTCTTCAACTGTGAATGTTCGGTCGCCGGGATTGCTTCGCATGGAATTCCTTCCCGGCGGGCAGCAGACCGCGGCGAAGTATGCGTCAGGCACCCGACGGGCTCGGAATAGGCCATCCAGGAGGGCCGCACATCGCATCGCCACCCCTCGAGCGACCCACGCCGCAGGCGGTGCGCATTACCCTCGAAGATCGCCCGAATTGTCCCTAGCTTCAGCTCCTCATCGAGAGAGGCGAAGCGCCCGCACAGACGGGGCCTCGCCAATGTGCCGCGTCGGTCGCCATAATTGTCGGGAGCAAGAACCCTTAGGGCGGACCAAGGTCCGCCGCTGAGGACAACCAATCGTCCGAACCGAATCTCCACGAGGCAGTGCCATCGTCTACCCCCTTGTCAACAATCATGTTACTCATGTCCGACATTGTCATTTCACTCATGGCGGTCGAAGGTGCGTCGTTATTGGGTTCTCCATAGGTGAGTTCACAAATGGCTGCAGAGCCGGTACTACGATTGGTATCGGGGCCACACATCAACCCAACAAGTGCGCGAGAATGACGTGATGCGACGCGCAGAAAACGCACGAGGGGCCGCGCAAATCGTTGGCCGGATCCTCGAGGCGGCGAAGAGCGGGCAGCTCCAGGCGGACAGCGCCCGTGACCGCGCGGCCGTCAGGAGACTTGAGGGCGCGAAGGCGGCGCTGGAGGTCCTGGGAGCAGGTCCGGGGACCCCTCAAAGAGGGGAACCTCAGCGCGGGAAAGCCGTTCCTACTCGCTCTCGGCGACCTCGCGTAGGACGTTGAGGGCCGCCAGCACACGCGGAATGTCACCGGGAGAACGCTGCATCGCTGCTTCCAAACGATCGCCCACAGTGGGTTGCCCGAAAGAGACCACGTCGGATTCGGTTGGCAGCTCTTGATGCTGCTCGCGTCGCCTCCAGCCACCGGGGAACGATCGCTCCAAATACCACGCCGCCGACTGCCAGCTTCGGCGGCCCGACTTCACAATCACGGCCACCGCTCTCGCCTCCGCCTTCGCGCGCGCAGTTAGCAGTGCGTCTCGAAAGTCCCGATATTGCTTGTCGTCGGAGTCGGCGAGAGCGAGCCAGCGATAGAGAGTGCTCCGACCCACCCCGGCCAGCTGCGCGGCGGTCGCGACGAAGTTGCCGCCCTCAATCGCGGAACAGATCCGCTGCTGGACCGCTGGAGTGAGCGTCAATGGCCGGCCGCGGCCGCGAGGCGCACGGACCGAGACCTTCCTAGTGGTCACGGGGCTTTTCGACTGCACGTGCCGCGCCGGGAAGGGCGCCCAACCTGAGCAGCAGCTTCCTGATCGTCGAGGGGTGCCACTTCGCACCGCCCTGGGCTGTCGGCACGCCCTGCTCATTGAACGTGTTCGCGATACGAGCGAACGAGTAGCCCGTCCGGTAGAGGCGGCGTGTGCGCGAAATGACGTCGCTTGCCGTGCTGCTCGGGCGCCCGAGCCGAACCCCTTGCTGACGCTTGACCGCAAGCGCCGCTTTTGTGCGTTGGCCGATCAGGCGCCGCTCGTACTGAGCGAACGTCGCAACCACTGTCGCCATCATCTCGCCACTCGGCGTCGTTGTGTCGATGCCCAGATCGAGCGCGACGAGCGCCCAGCCCCTACGGCGACTCCGCTCCATCATCGAAGCGAAGTCCATAACGCTCCGCGATAGCCGGTCGAGCTTAGAAACGACCAAGGCGAAAGCCTCGCCGCTCTCGACCGAGCTGAGCGCGGCGCTCAGCCCTGGACGGGACCGGATGTTCTTGCCGGACACTCCACGGTCCTCAAAGATGCCGACCAGTGTCCAGTTCCGCCTGGCGACCTCGGCCCGAATCGCCTGGCGCTGGGCCTCAAGACCGGCGCCGCTCGCGACCTGCTCGCCAGTGCTCACCCTTACGTAACCGACCGCGCTCCGTTGGCTGATCACACCCGATAACATACACCAAAGGGTCGTTTGGTGTATGACACCACCGCCGCTGTCGCCTACAAAGCCCGAGTTGGTGAGCGCCGTCGAGGTCGCGGGCCAGGCAGGCGGCGACCGCCGCGGGCAGCTTCACGCGAACGTCGGCCGGGTCCTCCGCGTGATCCACGGTTCATGGCCGGTCGGGCTCTGCTCGCCGCTGCTCCTCGCTGGTCCCCACGAACAGGAAGCGGCGTTTGCCGAGCGGCCCCTCGCTGTACTCGGCCTTGCGCACGGCCTCCGGGTTGCCCAGGCGCTCGCGGCGTCCGTCGGGGTAGACGATCACCTACTCGTCGCTCGCCACGCCCTCTGGGAACGTCGAGGAGGTGCACGCGCGACCAGCGGCATCGACGCGATACACGAGACGGCCGCGCTCGGCGGCAAGCGCCGGGCAGCGGGGATCCTCGTAGCTCGCTACGACCCAGCCGCGATAGCCCGCGGGGATCTCCCAGAGGTCCCCGGGGCGCGTCGAGCAGGCCAGGGCGACGAGCGCGATCAGCCCCATCAGCGCGGTTGCGCTCGCTCGCAGCCGCCAGCGGTGCACGAGTCTCGTGGTCAATAGCCCGTCGGCATGATGTCGCCCCCGCCGGACCAGAGGTCGTCGACAGCGTCTGAGAGCCGGCGAAAAGGTCGAACGGTGAGGCCGACGGCTCGTTGTAAGAGCACCTCTAACCGTGTCACGCGCGACCCCTTTACGAATAGTCGGTTAGATGCGAGCAGCGCCGCACTTACCCGGGACACAGAAACTGCGAGCCAGGCGGGACTGCATTCCCACTCCCATCTCGGACTATCCGGTCCCGAAGTGGGCCTCGAAGTGCGAACGTGACTTTGTGGGCCCCGCCGTGCTGGAAGACATCGCGGTGCATGCGCAGCCGGATGTCGACGACGACGTTCTGCTCATCTTCTCGCAGGCTTTGCGCACTGACCGTCTCGGCTGTCCTCCCACAGAAGGCCACGGTGATCTGACGACCATCGGCCGACACCTCATATGCCTGAGGGCGCGGTGTGTAGGTATCCCAGAAGAAGTAGGTGACGAACGCTATAAGAGTGACCCCCACGACTACGCCCAAGCCAATGAGTGACTTCCGCCTGCCCACGATTCGCCACTGTAGTGGGGCGCATTCGGCGTTCGAAGCAGTCAACGGATATCAGAGTGACTTCCGAACAGAATCGGCCAGCCCGCGGTGTTCCCGCCGTTTTCGGTGCACGGTGCATCGACCTAGTCACCATCGCCGGGCGCGCAGCGGCGCCGCGTATCCGCGTACGTCAGTGCCGGCGAGATACTGGGCGAGATCCGCTATTTCCGACCCGGTGAACCGCCGGCAGCGCTCGCCTCGCGGAACTGGGCCCACGACTCGCAGAGGCCGGCGAACGCGCCCACGTCGATCGTCGTGAGCACGCCGATCCGCTCGAGCTCGGGCGCCAGCTCGCGCCAGTGACGCTTCGCGACCGGCGAGAGCCAGCTCGGGCAGCGCGGCGCGATCGGCGTGGGCTTGGGCTCCGCTTCGTTGATCGGACGGTGCTGCGGGTTGCCCTGTAGCAAGCGCAGCGGCGTCGGCGTCGGGGGCCGGCCCGTCTTCATGCAGCCGCCGCCGCGATCCGCTTGGCGGTCTCCTTCGTCAGGTTCTGCCAGCGCTCGACGATTACATCGCAGAACCGCGGCTCGAGCTCGATCACCCGCGCGCGGCGGCCCATCTGCGTCGCGGCGATGAGCGTGCTGCCCGAGCCGCCAAAGGGCTCGAGCACGATGTGCTTCGGCTCGCTCGAGTTCGCGAGCATGCGGCGAATGAGCGGGATCGGCTTCATCGCCGGGTGGAGGTCGTTGTGCTGCGGCTTCGGCTCGCGGATCACGTCGGTGCCCTGCTCCGCGCGGAGCTGCCTCACCAGCGCGATCAGCTGGTCGCGGGTCAGCGACTTGGGGTCGGCCTCATCGTCGATGACCGTCGCGCGGTCGCCCGAGGAGCGGTCCCAGTAGTGGGCGGCGCCGGTCTTCCAGCCGTAGAGGATCGCCTCGTGCTGCGAGTGGTAGTCATGGCGCCCGGGCACGAACGCGTTCTTGACCCAGACCAGGGTCTGGGCGTGATGCCAGCCCACGGCGAGCACGGCCTCGATGAAGATCTCGTGCTGGATGCCACCGTGCGGGCCCGCGATGTACCAGGGCCCGCCGGGCCGGAGGTGCGCGTTCACGTGCGGGAACACCGCGTTGAGCAGCGGCCGCAGGTCGGCGAGCTTGTCACCCTTGAACGCGTCAGTCCCGGTCGTCCAATCGCGGCCCTTCCTACCGTGGAACGCGGCTCTGCTGCTGTCGCGGACCTGCAGGTCGATCCCGTACGGCGGGTCGGTCCACATGTGCGCGATGTCCTTGCCCATCAGCCGGTCCCGGGTGGCGCCGTCGCGGCTGTCGCCGCAGACCAGGCGATGCGGCCCGAGCTCGTAGATGTCGCCGGGACGGGTGACCGGGTCCGCCGGCGGCTCGGGGACCGGGATGTCCTCGCCGGGGTCGTCGTCCCGGTAGTTGGTGATGATCTCTTCGATCTCCTTCGGATCGAAGCCGGTCAGGGTCTGGTCGCCGCCCGAGCGCTCGATGTCGAGCAGCAGATCCTTGAGCAGCGGCATGTCCCACTCGCCGGCGATCTTGTTGAGCGCGACGTTGAGCGCCTTCTCGCGGAGCTCGTCGAGGTCGACGAGGACCGTGGGCGCACTCGTGTGCCCGAGTTCTCGCAGGACGGTGAGGCGCTGGTGGCCGCCGACCAGGTGCTTCGTACGGGTGTTGAAGATGACCGGGTCGACCACGCCGAACTCCTGGATCGAGCGCTTGAGGCTTTCGTACTCCGGGTCGCCTGGCCTCAGATCTTGCGCGGGTTGTACGGCGCCGGCACGAGCTCAGCGATCGGCATCTCGATGAGGTTCACGAGGGGTGTTCCCCCAGCCGCGGTCCTCGACGACCGTCTTGCGCGAATGGCATGGGCGGCAGTACGCGCGCAGGTTGCTGCGCGCGTCGGTCCCACCGCGCCGGCGCGCCTGGATGTGGTCGACCACCGAGGTGCGAGCGCCGCAGGGCCGCCCGTAGCCGGGGCAGACCGCTCCTCCGCGAGGACCCGGTCGCTGATCTTGGCCCAGGCGGCGCCGTAGCCCTGTGCGGTCGAGCTGCCCCGGTACGGCGTGGACGTGGGGTGCAGCGCGCACGGCCGGAAGCGCGGGCAGCCCGGGTGTGGGCAGGGACGCCGCGGGCGATGCGGCATTCACCCTTGTCGCGTTCCCCGAGCCATCACCGTGCAAGCGTGTTGGCTCGGCGTCGTCAGCGAGGCGGGCGCTCCCTCGCGGATAGTGTCTTTCTCTACGTCGAGGGGGCCAGGCCGCTGGGAGTCCCTAGGTGAGGTTCCCGGTGGTTCTGAGACTGGCGCTGCGGCACGCCGCGCAGCGATCGCTCAGTGTGGTGGAGCCGTCGGTTGCTGCATATAAGCTACGCCCGGCGTATGGAGTGCGGCGCTCGTCGCGAGCACGATGACCACGACGCCAGTCATCAGAATCGGACCAACGCCGATTGGACGCGCGAGCGCTCCCGCGAGCGCGAATCCAGCGGGCAGCAGGGCGATCGAACCGAGGGAACTCAGCGCCGTGATCCTCCCCAGCAAGGGTCCCGGCACGCCGCGTTGTAGGCCGGTCACGAACAGGACCGCGCCGAGATCGGCGCCGAACCCGCCGACGAACGCCGACGCGGCGATCACGCTGACCGGGAGATCCAGGGCGAGCGCCACAAGCGGCAGCGCGAAGAGCGACTGCGACAGGAGCGCGGCGCGCCCGATCGCGCGCGGCTTCCACTTGAGCGGCGCCATCGCACCGAGCAGGCCGCCGGCCGCGAATGCGGTGATGGTAAATGCGTACGCGGTGGCGCCGCGCGGAATGAGCGCGATCGGCAGCAGCACGAACCACGGGGCGACTGCGAGGAACGTTTGACTCAGGTCGGACAGCAGCACGGCACGAAGCCATCGCGTGCGCGCAGTCACGCGTAACCCCTCGTACGCCTCGCTCAGCACTGTCCGAACAGTGGCCGGCGGCGCAGTCCGCGGCGCGTGCTGCATCCGGCGCGTCGTGAAGACCGCCATCGCGCCGATCGCAAAGCTCGCAGCGTCGAGCATCAACGTCGCGGGGATGCCGATCGTCGCGATGAGGATGCCACCCAGCGCCGGCCCAAGCAGACCCGCCACGCGCACGACGAGCGTTGACAGCGAGTTCGCCGATTCCAGGCGCTCTGGGCCAGCCAGATCGACGACCAGCATCCGCGACGCAGGTTCCAGGAACGCATCGGCAGCACCGGCGACGGCGACAAGTACGAGGAGAACTACGAGTGGGGCGTTCGCCGGAACCAGCGCGAGCGTCCCGATCGTGGCTCCGAGCACCAACTGCGACCCGATCATCTGCGCGCGCCGGGGCAGCCGATCGGAGAAGACGCCGCCGAGGATCAGCAGCAGCGAGGTCGCGATGGTGCGCACGGCGAAGATGGCGCCGAGCGCAATCGCGCCGTCCTCACGCTGAGTCAGGATCCAGACCGCGATCGCGAGCGAAGACAGTTTGTCGCCGAGGGCGCTGATGGCCTGGCCGACGCAGAGGCGGACGAAGGAGCCATCGCGCAGGAGGCTGGCGCGCGCGAGGCCCGCTGGAGCGCCCGCTTCGGCAATCACTTTCGGAACTCAAGCAGCAGCGAAGTGAAGCTCACATGCTTCGCGCCGCGGCCGCCGGGCGTTCGCGCCCGGCCGTGCACGATCGCGCTGGCCTGCTCGACGAGCGTTTGGACCTCGCGCCAATCTCTGACGCTCAGCCAGACCTCGGCGTCGGCCGTCCGGCTCTGCTTCGCCGACACGCGCAGGCGGCGCTCGAGTTCGCGCAGTAGCGCCTGGTGAAGTGCGCGAATGGACGAAGGTCCGAAGGTGCGAAATGCCGCCTCCCGCATGCGGTACCGCTGGAGCGGCCGACCCGAACGCCGCGGCGCCATGTCCGGCACGTCGGTCGGCTCGATCAGTCCAGCCGCAGCGAGTTGGCGCAGGTGGTAGCTGGCGGCCGCGTGGGCTAGACCGGTCGCGGTGGCAACCTCGGTTGCGGAGACCGGCTTGCCTGTGATCATGGCCAGGATGCGCAGGCGGACCGGATGGGCGAGCGCACGGAGTGGTGGCAACGAAGTTTCCAAAGGAGTCATGGGAAACTATACGCCTTTAGGCGGTCGGTTCCGTTGTCTTCCTCTACGTCGAGCGACTGGCCTGGAGGTGCTCGCGGCTCGGCCCGAAATCGACCCGGGACCCGCACCACGGATGAGCGTCCCGGTGCGCGCGCACCGCCGCGGCGGCGCCGTGAACGCCGAGCTTCTTGTAGGCGTTCGCCGCGAGGTTGCCGACCGTGTTGATCGAGATCCCGAACTCGAACGCGATCATCTTCTGCGTCATGCCTCGCGCGAGGCGCTCGAGGATGGCGCACTCGCGGACGGTGAGCGGCCGCGGGTAGGACTTCGGCGATCGCCTCACGAGATCGCCCACCGGCACGCGGTCAACGGTTTCGCGTGCTCGCCGGCGCTGCGCCTGGTGCTCACCGGGGCCATTGCGGGGCGAAGACCGACCTGATCTGGCCACAAGTGCCACCTATCGGGCACGTGTTTTGCCCCCTCGGCTGCTGTCTTGAAACGCCCGCAGTGACGTTCCACGTACGCCTGCTTGCCCCGGACGCGCGTCCCGAGTCGGCCGCAGCGCCGAGGAGTGGGCCGAAAACCGATTTCGCGACTTTCGCGGGCGTGTGTGCGAGGCCGGGGTCGTCGTCCCGCCCCAGGTGAACGCGTCGCTCGAGCTCCGCCAGTCGCGGGTTCGAGCCCCGTCTTCCGCTCCGTCCGCAGCCGCGCCCCGTCGCAACGCTGCGTGTACGCGACGGCGGGCTCGACCTGCTGCGCCGCGCCGCGTAGGCCGTTTCCCTAACGTGCGATTGTGGTGCTGTGGAGCAGCTGCGGGTCCGACGTAGATTCGCTCGCAGGTACGTCGTTGTGGGTCTCCTGGTGCTCGCGGTGCTGGGAAGTGCGATGGTCATCGAACGACCGTGGACGTGGTGCCCCAGGGGACTGGAGCGAGGCCCCGCGTATCGACCTTGGTAGTTCCTTTGAAGACGTGATGCTCGACCACCATGATCAGCGGCCCGGCGACCAACATGGTGTTGAGGCCGTGAGCGCCCCGGTACGGCCCGTGGCGGGCGTCATGGGGCAGCCCTGCGGGCGTCAGAAGGGCCTACGGGCCGCCTGAGCGCCCTGCACCCGCTGTGGTGCATTCCCGTTCGTGGGATGGGGGGGCCGTGGCCCTCACCGACGAGGGAGGGCATCGAGGCCGCTCGACCAACATGATCATCAGCTCGTAGGTCGACCACCACGGTCAGCTCGACCACCACGGTCAGCGGCTCGTAGGCTCGACCAACATGGTGTTCGACCAACATGGTTCTTCGGCCACCATGTTGGTCAGCGCCTCGACCATCAGCTCGGCCACGGTCACGTCCGCGATGCCCATCGCACTGCTGCGGGCGCAGCTGCAGGCTGAGGAGAATCGGCTCTAGGTCTAGCTGTCAGCGGCTCGCCTTGGCTCGACCATCAGCTCGGCCACAGTCATTTCCCTTGAACGCGATGACCTGAGTGATTGCCTACTCCGGACCCGCCATCGGGCGCAGAGTCGTCTCGGATTTGCCGGGGCGTCTTGGCGGTTGCGACGAGTAGTGCGAGAGCCGAGAGGAGCAAAGGGGCCGCCCACACGAAAGCGACCGTCGCGATCATGCCAAAGGCCGCCGATGCGATTCCGAGCACGAACAGCGAATAGGCCCAGGCGTAGCCCGACCTTCCGGTGAGTCGTAGAAGAAGTAGTGCTCCGCCCAGCACCACGACCGCGACGAGCACGAGCGGACCCCATGGGGTCGTTCCTTTGAAAGCGTTCAGCGCGAGAGCGAGCGCGAGAAGTCCGGTACCGGCGAGCGCCAAGACAACCGTCGCGAGGGGTGCGCGCATGCTGACTAAATAGCACACGATTGCCGCGATATCTAGGAGCAATCAAATCGTGCGCTGCAGCGTGGCCGGAAATGTCAGTTCGTCTGTGGCGCGGCCCGCCTTGCTCCACCGCTCGGTCACGCCGTCAAGCTCCGCCCGCTCTTCCGGATCGACGCGTCGCCCCACTTCGTACCTACTACGCTTCCAGGCACCTAGACGTCTTATAGACTCGATCGCCATGAGCGCGGGGCGTTCGGTATTCATGGCCTTCTTGGTGCTGCTGCTCGCGGCTGTCACCGGTGTCATGCTGCTGTACACGTATCGGGCACAGTCGCCGAGTGGACCAGTCGGCACACCCGACGCCATCCCGATGATGGGCGTCGCCTTGCTACTGATGCTGCTCCCTGTCGTGGTACCCATGGCCGTCCTGTTCCTCGTTGTTTACGCCGTGAGAAGAGGATGCCAGCCGACTCGATCGCCGACAGCAGCGGTCAGTCATCACTCGACTCGGTCCTCGATCGCCTGAGCGTCATGCAGTTGCTGCGTCTCTTGATACCTCGTCAGCGTGCAATTGTGATCGCGTAACTTCTACCTCGACCAGTCGCAGGAGCAGATCGCCTCACGGTTCGACCACTTCCACTCCTGTCGTGCCACACGTGCCGACACGATGGCCAACGGGCGCCGCGCGGGCGGGGCGGGTACTGCGGGCATCCCGGCCAAGCAGCGCCACACCGGGGCACAGGCGCGGCCTCGCGGCGCGGCAAGACTCCGCCGTCATAACCTCGGAGGCGGCCGGGGCCGTCAGCCTGCGGGTCACCGGCTCCCCGTCGGGCGCGCGCCCTCGCTCACGCGGCACCTGCGGCGATGAGTTCCAGTAGCTCCTCCAGGCCCCCGACGAGCACGCCGTGGACGAGCGTTCGACGCCCCGGGTTAGACCCCGGTCGGGCCGGCGATCTGCGGCGCGCAACCCGGCCCAACGTGAGCGTCTGCCAGCAACACTTCAATAGTCCCCCTCTGCGACCCGCTCTCGCGTCCCTCGCGTGCTCCGCCGGTGGCAGCCTGACGCACGGCGACGTCAACGTCGGAGTCAGGAGGGCGGCCGGTGGTCGCAGCGAGGTCCACGGTGGTGCGGCCGTCATCGGCCCGGGCGGCTCGGGAACGTGTGGGATGCCGAGCGCCAACGTCCAGATGGTTATCTTCTTCGTCGCGCTCGGACTCCCGATCATCGCCGGAGCCATGTCTTTCCCCTGAGCGCCGACCTTCGCATTAATGTGCGGGGCGTGAGGCAATAGGGAGATGCCCCGCGCGCCGACGCGCTACCTGCCGGATCCGGTTGACGGGCTGCCAGCCCGCGTGGTGGGGAGTTGGTCCCGCGAAAAGCACCACACGCTCAACCAGTACCTCGGCATCTTCGCGCAGGGAATGCGCAGGAAGTGGTCGCGCCTCGCCTACATCGACCTGTTCGCGGGACCCGGCGTGTGCATGGACGAGGACACGCTGACGCCCTTTCCTGGTTCTTCGCTCCTCGCTCTCGCGCAGCCCTTCACCGACCACGTCTACGTGGATCTCGACCCGATGGCTACCGACGCGCTCACGAAGCGCGTCGCGCCGCACCGGACAGGTCGAAACGTCACGATCATCACTGGGGACTGCAACGCGGTCATCGACGAGGTCGTCGCGGCACTGCCGAGTCGGGGCTGCCTCGCGTTCGCGTTCATCGACCCCAGCAACTGGGAAATCCACTTCGAGACCATCGAGCGGCTCGTGGCCGGACGGAAGGTGGACCTGCTCGTGACGTTCCACGCGCAGAACATGAAGCGTGCGAGCACGGTGAAGGACCAGCCACGGCTGGATGCGTTCTTCGGGACGAAGATGTGGCGGTCCGGCACGCGCGTGCCGACGTTGGCGCAGGTCCGTGACTGCTACACGAAGCAGATGGGGACGCTCGGCTATCTGGACCGCGCAACTGCCCGCGAGATCAAGGTCATGAAGAGCGCGGCGAACCAATCACTGAAGTACCTGATCCCCTTCTACTCGAAGAACGACCGGGGTTACGACTTCTTCGACAAGGTCACGACGGAGAAACACGACGGGCAACTTACGTGGGTGACCGCCGACGCTACGCGGAAGCGGAGGCGGCCTTCTTGAGCTTCGCTCCGGGCTGCTGGTCATAGGTTCGACCATCGAGGGTTCGCCCGCCAGACTTCGAGATCGGCCCGCCCCACTGCTTGAAGAAGAAGGGCACGCGCGCGGCCCGGCATTGCCGCCGTAGGTCGCGGACCCACTCGGGGTCCATAGGCCGATGCCGGCGCCCGCTCTCGCCGCCAACGATGACCCAGTGGATGCCGGTGAGGTCCAGCCCCGAGAGCGGCCCAATGAGCGGTTCGCAGGAGAGGAACCGGACGGTCGCGGGCGTCGCCTGAAGGTGCGCGATCCTGGCGGTGACCCGCGCGTCCTCGACGCTCGTGCCAAGCCAGATGTGGCCCGGTGCTAGGTCGCCGCCGTAGCGGGTGCGGACGAAGCTCGCCAGACGCTCCGGTCGCTTGGTCAGCAACTGGTATGTGTGCCAGTCGGCGCGCTCCATGACGTCGAAGATCTGGCTGACGTACGCGTCCGGCACGTCCTTGTGAAACACGTCGCTCATGCTGTTCACGAAGATGCGTCGGGGCTGGCGCCAATGGAGCGGCACTTCGAGCATGTGCGGTTGAAGCGTGAGCGCGAAGCCGTTGGCGTAGTTGCCGCTGCCCATCCGCTGGAGCCGGCGCGCGAGCGTCTCGGCGTAGCAGTGCTTGCACCCCTGCGAGACCTTCGTGCAGCCCGTGGTCGGGTTCCAGGTCGCGTCGGTCCACTCGATCGCGGACTTGTCACCCATCGCCGCGTCCTCCCGGAGTCTTTGCCGAGCATCGTAGGTCGCACTGTGGGAATTGGTGCTCGGGCTGCTCGCGACCTCAAAACTGGCCACGATTATCTCGTCGCCGCTCCTTCGTAGCGAGGGGAGGAATTGCAGGACCGCGTCAGCCCGCCGTCGCAGCTCCTCCCTCGATCCGATGCTCGGGTCCTGGACCGCGTGTCGGAACGCGCGCGCGTGCTCGCGTTGCTGCGCGGGCGGAGCGTCCGCCGCCAGGATCTTGAAAAGTTGGCGGACATCTCGTCGGGACGAGCAGCACTCGCTCCTACCCGAAGGAACGCGCTTCCCATACGGGATGGTCCTCGCCTTCGACAAGCCCTGAGGCCAACGCGACGGCGGGTTTCCGCGGCTATGGCGGCCCAATGCCGACCACCACCGAGCAGCTGGACCGCGCCCTGCGGGCCGAGGCGATCTGCTGGCTGAGGTTCGTCGCGATGACCGGACACCAGATGAGGCAGGTGGTGCCGCGCTAGGACTCGCCACCTGCCGACGCCGATGGCAGTCGCGCCCTGCGTGTATGGGGCGTGTCCGAGGCGAACAATCCTGCCGGGGTCCACACACACCGCCCCTAAAGGGGCGGGTGGTTGTGTGTGGGACTTTCCACAGGTGTGCCCACAGGTGTGGAGGGCGTTGGGAGGTCACGCCGACTCCCGGGCGGCGAGGGCGACGCGACGGTCCTCGAGGCGGACGAGCTCACCGCGACGGACCATCTCCCCCACCCGCGATCCGAGCTGCTTCTCGTCCACCCCGAGCTCGCTGACAAGCGCGTCGACCGCGATCGGACCCCCGCGGAGTTCGGCGAGGATCCGCTGTCGGAGCGGCAGCTTTTCAGCGAGGCCGGGCGTGGCCGCGACGTCGATGCGGCGGAAGCGGATCGCGAGCAGCTGGTCTTGCGCGCCGTTGTCGAACTCGATGCGGTAGCCCTGGCGCGGCAGTATCCGGCCGTTGTTCCACTTGCGGTTGACGAAGGCCAGCGCCAGCGCGTTGTTGCCCTCCTCCTGGACCTTGTCGATCGTCCACACGAGGCGTGACGAGTTCCAGGTGTAGGCGCTGCCAAAGGGCCGCTTGGCGTCGTCGGCCGCGGCGTTCGTGACGTGGTCGGTGAAGAGCACCGGAACCTCGAGCGAGCGCGCGGCCGCGAAGACGCGCAGGGTCATGTCGGCGCTTTCAGGCTCGCCACCGCGCGCCATGCCGAGGGAGTCCACGATCACCGCACCCACCCGTAGACGCGAGACCTCGCGGCGGATGGTCGGCGCGGACTCCGGCAGGCTCGCGACCATACGGCGGTAGTAGATCGGCGGCCTCGCCGCGATCTCGGCGCCGGCGAGCACCGCATCGAGACTTTCGAGCCAGGTGTCCGCGTCGGTCTCCCAGTCGAGCACCATCACCGGGCACGGATCACCGTGCAGCCGCCCGATGATCGGCACGCCGGTCGCGAGCGTCACCGCAATCGCGAGCACGCTGCGCGTCTTGCCGGATCCGCCGTGTGCCGCGATCGTCGTCGGGCCGCCGTGCTCGAGGAACGGCTCGATGAGCCAACGCGCGGTCTGCGAGCGTTCGTGGCTGCGCAGGTCGATCGTCGGATCGCCAGCGCGGTAGCGCTCACGCGCGAGGAAGCACAGCGCCTCGACGATCGCGCCCCAGTCGAGCTCGGGGTCTCGCTGCGCCAGCGCACCGCAGAGCGTCTTGCGCGCCTGCGTGCTCATCAGGTTGAACCTCGCGGAGTGCAGGAGCCCCGGCCGCGGCGGCCGGTCGGAGCGGATCGTGACCTCAGCCGTGAGCTCGTCACGGTGCTCTGAAAAGCGCTCGAGTTCCGCAACGATCCCAGAGGGCCAGGCGATGCGATACGTGTCGCCGAGGACGCTGAGCTCGGGCTTCCCGACGCCGGCGTCCGACGTCACAGCTCGATGCCGCCGACAGCGATCGCGCGCGTGCCACGTTCCGCGCGTAACGTCGCCGGCGAACCCGTGTCCGGGTGTGGCTCGCGCCGCGCCGGTGCCTCGATAACCTCGAGGACCTGGATCGCCCAGACATACTCGCTGGTGGAGAGGACCTGCCCGCGCGCGCTCAGAACCTCGAGCGCGCGCAGATCCTCGAGGCACGGGTCGCACCGCAGATGAGGCCGCACGCTGCTGAGGCCGATCTCGTAGGTCACGCGCGTCGCGCGCGCGGCTACGCCCGAGCAGATCGAGCAAAGCCAGCCCCACGGCTCCCGCCGCCTATGCTGTGGATCGAAATGGACTGACGACACGACGTCGGTCCTCCGTTCGCGAGCCGTCGGCGTTGAGCGCGCTGGCGGCTCGTTTTTCGCTCGGGCGCGTAGACGTTCTCTTTCGCGATGGCCTGGCGTCGACGAGGATCCCGCTGACGACCTCGAGCGCGCTCGCGTCGACCACATGCGCGGGCAGGCCCTGCGCGCGACGACTCGCGCTGACAGCCAGGCGGATATCGACCGCAGTTGCGCCAATCAGGTCCTGGGTGCGAGATGCGTCTTCCAGCCTCGAACGTGACGCCCGGGGCGCACAGGCGGCCGTCCGTATTCCGCGCGGAATAGGTTTCACTGTAGCCACGACCGCTACGAGCCCTCGCCCTGGTGACGCTGCCGCTCGACGTACCGACCGACCGCGTCGATCGGGACGCGGCGCACCTTGCCGACCATGATCGTCTCGATGTCGCCGGCCGCGATGAGCTCGTAGATTTTCGACCGCGAGATCGCCAGCTGTTCCGCGGCCTCGTGAGGACGCAGAACTACGCGCTCAAGTGTCGGCATCGTTTCCTCCCGCGCGTGGCGCATGCGCGCAGGATGGACACCGGTGGACGCATTCGGTAGAGTCGGACCGTTTCTCCACCGTTTCACCGAGCCCTACCCGGAAACGCCTCGGCCGCCGAGGCGTGGCAGCTCGCCGGCCTCACGGACCCGAAAGGCGGCCTGCTCGGTGCGGGGCCGCTGCCGACGACGCATCCCGTCGTGTACCCACGAAACTGGCTCGAAGGCGAAGGTGATCGCCTCTACTACGGCCTCGGCGACGTGACGCGGCCCGCCGGCTACCCCCGCGAGGGCGACGCACGCGCGATGCTCGACCGCTTCTGCAGGCTCACGAGTGCCGAGGGCGTTCGCCGTTTCGCGGTGAAGTACGGCGTGCTCGGCATCTGCGAGGAGCACAAGCTGCCCGCGTCACATAACCCCCGACCAACTCCGCGTCCCTCGAGCGGCGCGGTGACCTGGTGCTCGCCCTCTGGGTGGGGCGACCGGAACGCACGCGAGGGGTTCGCCATGTGGGACCCGATCGACCGCTGGCTTCATTACGCACGGCTCGCGAACGGACTGCTCGCGATCTCGGTGCCGCTCCATGAAGGCCGCCCCGCGCCCGCGGCGCTCTGGGAGACGGTGTTCGAGGACCACGCGGCCGATGCCGAGAACTGGGCCGACGTCCGGACGGAGTGCGCCGGTCTCGCGAAGGATGTCGGAATTGGTCGGTCTCGCCTCGCGCATCTCGTGCAGGAGTGGCTCGCCACCGCTGGCGTCGGCGTGTCGTTCACGTGGCCGATGGACAGCCCCGCGCCCAGCGCGCCGAGGTTCGGCGCCGGCACGTTTGGCATCCTGGGGATCCAGCTGGCGCTCACGATCTCGCAGACGACGGTGAGCGTCTGTTCGAGGTGCCAGCAGCGGTACGCTCGCACCGACCGCGCGCCGGCGCATGGCCGTCGCAACTTCTGTGGGGCCTGCAGGTCGCATCCGGACCCCGGCGGCGCCCTCCGCCTACAGGCCATGCGAGAACGTGATCGCCAGATTCGCGAGCTCCTCGACCGGGGGCTGTCGGCAGGCGCGGTCGCGACCAAGCTCCACTACCCGATCGAACAGGTCCGAGGCGCGGCGGAGCGCCGGAAGAAGAAGCGCGAGCTCGGCTACGCCCGCCAGACGACCTCGAAGCGCGTCGGGTCGAAGCGGTTCAGTCCCCTGCGTGCAGGCAGGACCCGCACGTGATCCACCACGGCGCCGATGATGGCGCGCCGCTGGTCGAGGTCGAGAGCGGGCCATCGCGCGCGCAACGCTCCGACGCGGCCGGGCAGCGCGAACGTGAACGTGCTGCCCTTGCCGGGCTCGCTCTCGACCCAGAGGCGTCCGCCGTGGAGCTCGACGAACTTCCTAGCGATCCTGGGTCTCGTCGGTCATGTGACGCCTCCTGCCTCGGTCGATCCGATTGTGTCGTCCACCGACATTGTTGATCAGGCCCACGGCCTTCAGGGATGCCGCGGTGCAACGCACAGAACTGATGGCTGGCGGGCGCTTGCGGGTGCCAGATGCTCCGGCCGGGGGGCTGCTCTCTGTTGTGGTCACGGCCCAGTAGCGGTGGCGTGCTCCTCGCGCTGAAGCTGTTCGCGTAGGAGCCGCCGACATTAGTCGCAGCACTCGGCAAGAGCCCGCGTCGCCGCCGCGCGGAGCATTTCGACCTCGTCCCGGGCGAGCGGGCCCCCAGCTCGGAGTCGCTCGAACAGGTCGTCACTCATGCGGTACCACGAGGACACCAGGACGGCCTCGACGACTCGCCGGCGTCGTCTCGCTGCAGCCTGTGGGCGACCGGTACGGAGCCGAACGACCCAGCATCGACGAGAACGCCACGCGTCGGTGCGCGCTGGCTACGCTCTCGGCGGCTCGGACGCTGCGCCCGGCGCGGAGTTCGCCCCGCTCTTCGCAGGAAACTCGTAGAGGAACTCGAGAAGCATCTCGATGAAGGCGAGCAACTCCTGAGCTTCGGTGCGATCCATCAGCCGGATTTCGTGGTTGGCTTCGTTGCCTTTGGATCGAATGTGATCCACCCAGTCCTTGCTCTTTGGGGGCAGATAGCCGCCTTCGGAAAGGAATTTGACGTACGCGGCGAAGGGCTTGTTGGGCGCTGCTCCTTCCACCACGGCGATGTGCATCAGGATCTTGCGACACGCGAGGACAACTGATGTGTAGCCAGAAACGGACATGCATCGCCGGGCTTCGTCATACAGCACGCCTAGCTCGCTTGGCACATGCTCCACGGGCTGGCCGAAAACGGGGCCGGGGGTCTGAAGTCCGCCGTCAAAGTCCGTGACTCGACCGCAATAGGGACACGGGTACGCGTAGTGGTTCTGATTCGGCACCTGGTAGCCCTGATGTCCCGCGACCTGGTTCCCGCAATAGCCGCATGTCCACTGCCGTGCAGGTAGCGCTTCGAGGTTACGCCAGTCGGTCGGCATACCAGCAGGTTAAGGTGCCCCCTTCCTACGTGCCGCAGTTGCACGGCGAAGGGCGATTACCGTAGCCACGCGCGCGAACGATGTGCTTGTGACCGCGCCGTTGAGTGGTGGCCTGCTGCCCGCCTCGCACTACCCCGTGAGAACAGCAGTAATCGACGCGGCAGACCTTCGCGTGATCGAAGTCGAGGCCGATGCCGGTGAGCGTCCTGCAGGCTGATGGTGTCGATTCCTACGCCGTCCACAAGCCCGCAGGTAGCGCGGCGCAGGATGCCAGACAAGGCTCACTTCACGACCGTCCGGCGCCGGGTCAGTGCGGTGGCCGGAAGCCTGCCAAGAAGACGTGGCTATGTCACCCCACGCCAGGGCGGCAGCCCGCCAGAGAGTTCTGAGGCGTCGAGGTATATCTCAGCTGACTGCCAGATCCCGCCGCTCTCAGGATCTGTCGGCAGGTGATCCTTCAGTGTCCGACCGTTCGTCCAACCTGCTAGCCGCACCGTTTCATCTGGAGCGACGCGGCAGAGAACGAGGTACCAGTCCGGGTCTCTCATCGCAGCCCTCGCTTCATTACGAGACAAGAAGACTGCGACGGTGAGTCGTTCTGCACGCGTTGCCTTCACCTCCAGTCGTCTTGAACCTCCGCGCTCCGTCGGCGCAGTTACGTCGTAACCCAGTTCGTCCGAGACCAAGCTGACATGGCGCACTTGGTCCACAAGATCGAAGCGACCGACTTCCTCAAGTTCCGCTCGGCAGGCCCGCACCACATGCGCCTCGGCCAAGTCGCCGACGCGCTTGCGATCGCCGGCACTGAAACGTCGCCCGAGTGCAAGTAGAAACGCCTCCCGCTGCGCGAGGTCCGGAAGAAGTTCTGCAAGGCCGCGCGCGGCGTCATCCGGAATCAGTTCCGGCGCGAAACGACCTTCGCTGGTGGCGGCAGTCGCCCAAAGCGGACGGCGGACCGTGAGGAGCCGATCAGCGAGAAGCGTGCAGGCTTCAAGTGGCTCCAACCCTAGCAAGGCATTCAGTGACGGATCGGCGTCGATGACGGCCCCTGCAAGTTCTGCGAAGCCCGCCTCGACCAGCAGGCGAGCACCGAGGCGCAGGTCATCGGCCCAGAAGACAGCGTCAGTCGGAGTACGCACGAACGCCGGATCTAGTTCCTCGGAGGGTCGGCCGTCATGGCGGAGCACAACGTCAGCTGCACGCAACGCCGCACGTAGCTGGTGCGCTGTGGGAAAGGGGTTCGTTGGCACGCCGTCATCTCGCATGTTCCCCTCGAAGGTGCGCGAAGAGCGCGGCTGCGTCTTCCAGATCGATTGGCAGTCCGTAATCCTCATCGTCGGGAAGCGCAACGGTCGCGAGGCCCGGATCGTCGAGCATCTCAGCCAAGCGCATAGCTTTGGTCCGCACGCGCGCGTCGACCACCTCGTCGATGGTGTTCGCGGTTAGAAGGAACGTCACACGCGTCTCCTCGTTGGGTAAGAGCCCAAGCCGGTGGATACGATCGACGCTTTGCAGGTAGTGCCCCGCATTGAAAGTCCGCTCCAAGTAGATAGCGTCGTGGCACTCGCGGTGGAGGCTGACTCCCTCCGCCATCGCGGCAGGGTTCGCGAGCAGAACCATGCAGCCGGGATCCTCGCGGAAGCGCCTTAGTTCTGTGGCACGCGTCATCGCACTTGGATCGAGCGACTGAAGCGACAGTCCGCCGTAGTAGATTGCTGGCCGATACGCCGCAAGCATGCCTTTTAACCACAGGATATTGCGGACAAAGTTGGTCCAAATCAGGGTCTTGCGACCGAGGATTACGTTCGCCTTCACGAGTTCGATGAGCTTGATGAGCTTCTGAGGCGTTTCGTACATGTTGTAGTGCTCGATGAGATCCGCCAGACGCGAACCAGGTGCCACCTCCAGGGGCGGATGGCGGAAGACCTCGGGGTCGCCATCATCGAGTGAACCAGCAGCTAACAGAAGCGGGTTCGTGGCGGCCTCGAGTAGGTACATCGTTACGCGACCGAGCCTTTGCAGATCCTGCTGATCTCTAGCATTCATCGTCATCGACCCGCGATAGTTGGCGCGCATCGCCTCGTAGATGTCGGCTTGAAGTCCCGTCAGTGGCACGGTGATCGCCCGCTTCGTCAGCATCGGAAGGTTGAGCTCGTCCTTCTTGGTCCGCGAGAACAGCGGTCGAATGGTGGCCGCTACCCGCCTGCCAATATCTGAAGGTGGGTTCGATAGGAAGATTTCGCGCGGAAGGACCCGGATCGCCTCGTTCGGCCAAAGAAAGTCGACGAGAGCGACGAGGTCTGTCGGG
>Ga0136635_10000080_pt1 | contig 20650 bp, 23 predicted proteins | sample AntDrymeUQ852106_2_FD_105495 | JGI IMG/M metagenome (GOLD analysis project Ga0136635, IMG submission 105495) | Polar desert sand microbial communities from Dry Valleys, Antarctica - metaG UQ85 (21.06) | ecosystem: Environmental > Terrestrial > Soil > Desert | place: Antarctica: Dry Valley... | reverse complement strand
GGGATCAGGGTGCGGGCAGACGCCAGGGTGGCGGACCTTTCGGTGGGCGAACAGCAACGGGTCGAGATCCTCAAGGCGCTGGCCGGTGAATGCCGGGTGCTGATCCTCGACGAGCCGACCGCCGTACTCGTCCCCCAGGAAGTCACCGCCCTGTTTGCCACTTTGCGGCGGCTGACGGCCGAAGGTTTGGCGGTGGCTTTCATCAGCCACAAGCTGTCCGAGGTGCTCGCGGTCACCGAGCGAGTGACGGTGCTGCGGCGGGGAAAAGTCGTTGGGACCGTCGCCACCTCCGACACCGACGAGCGGCAACTGGCAACCATGATGGTGGGCCGACCCGCAATCGCCACCGAGCGTCCCGTCCGAGGCCGGGGCGAGCCGGTGCTGACGGTTGCCGGCCTCGAGGCGCTGGGACGACAGGGCCTTCCGGCGTTGCGTGGAGTCTCGTTCTCTGTCGCGTCTGGAGAGATCCTGGGAGTGGCGGGTGTGTCGGGGAACGGCCAGACCGAGTTGGCCGAAGTGCTGTCCGGAATGCGCCCCTCGACCAGAGGCTCGATCCAAATCGATGGGCGCAATGTTGCGGGCTTGGGCCCTCGCCGGATGATGGCGGCGGGCATCGGGCGGATCGCCGAGGACCGCCATGCCGCGGTAGTGCCCGACCTCAGCGTCGCCTACAACCTGGTGCTCGAGCACCTCGATGAGGTCCGCCGGGGATTGCTCCTCGATGAGTCCCGCATCCGCGCCAACGCCGAGGAAATGATCCGGAGGTTTGCCATCGCGGCGTCGCCCGACGATCCGGTGCGCAACCTCTCGGGAGGCAACCTGCAGAAGGTGATCCTCGCTCGGGTCCTGTCGAGAGATCCGAAGGTGTTGGTGGTCTCCCAGCCAACCCGCGGCCTCGACGTCGGCGCCACCGAGTACGTGCGGGGCGAGCTCCTGGCCCAAGCCGCCCGGGGGGCAGGAATCGTGCTCATCTCCGAAGACCTCGATGAGCTTTTGGCCCTGTCCGATCGACTGCTGGTGTTTTACGAAGGGAGAGTGGTGGGTGAGCTGGCGGCCGCCGGGGCTGATCCCGAACAGCTCGGCCTGCTGATGGCTCGAGGCAGCGCGGCGTGAGCATCTGCTCATCAGCACTCGGCTCGTGAGCAATTGGGGACGGCGATTGCGGCTGGGGACGGGGGTGGTGGCCATCACATTTTTGGTGACGGTGCCGTTCCTGCTCCTGGCCGGGGTCAATCCATTTGCCGCCTACGCCCAGTTCCTCTTCGACCCGCTCACCTCTCGCTTTGGTCTCCTCGAAGTTGGTGTGGCCTCGATCCCGCTGCTCTTCACCGGAGCGGCCGTGGCATTGGCCTTCCGGGCGGGCTATTGGAACATCGGGGCCGAAGGCCAGCTCCTTTTGGGAGCCGTGGCCGCCGCCGGGATCGGAGCCCGGATGGAAGGCATGGCTGCTCCGATGGCGCTGCTGTTGACGATCGGCGGAGGGGCGTTGGCGGGGGCGGTTTGGGCGCTACTCCCTGCGCTGTTGCGGGTGCGTTTTCACATCGACGAAGTGGTCACCACTCTGTTGCTCAACCCGGTTGCGCTGCTCCTGGTGGAAGGCCTGCTCAACGGGCCCTGGCGCGACCCGGTCACTCGATTTCCTGAATCTCCCCGCATCGCCACCGGCGCCGAGATGCCGGTCATCGTGTCGGGCTCCCGGCTTCATCTCGGTTTTCTCCTCGGGCTCGTCATCATCGTCGCGGCTGGCTTCGTGCTGTCCCGGACTCGGGCCGGGCTGGAGCTGAGGGCCGTGGGTCTCTCCCCCGAAGCGGCCCGCTTCGCCGGGATCAACGTCGCCCGCACGTTGGTGGTCGCCGCACTGATCAGCGGTGCCATCGCCGGGCTGGGTGGGGCTGGCGAGGTCACCGGGATCCAGTACCGGTTGACGGGCGGGCTCTCGGCGGGTTTCGGTTACACCGGCATCGTTGTTGCCACCCTGGGCGGCCTGCGGATGGGCGGAGTCGCGCTGGTGGCGTTGCTGTTGGGCGATCTCACCGTTGGAGCCAGCTCAGCCGGAAGGGCTCTCGGCATTCCCTCCCAGGCCGGGGACATCGTCCAGGCGGCGGTGCTTTTGGTAACGGTGGCGGTAGTGGCGGTCAACCGGTACGGCCTCCGCCGCCGGAGACCTGCGACGGTAGGAGCGGAGCCATGAGCTTTTTGGCCGAGTTGATCGGCGCCACCCTCAGGAATGCCACCCCGCTGCTGTACGGGACCATCGGCGAGACCTACAGCGAACGGGCCGGAATCCTCAACCTCGGCATCGAAGGCACCATGTATGCGGGAGCGTTCTTTGGCTTCGCCGCCGCTGCCACCACTGGCTCCCGGTCAATGGGTCTGCTGGCGGCGATTGTTGTGGGGCTGGCGGCGGGGGCACTCATGGGCCTGCTGACCGTCACCATCGGCACCAACCAACATGTGGCCGGGATCGGAACCACCCTTGGCCTGATCGGAATCTCCGAATACTTCAACCGTCTGGTATTTGGCAGCGGCGAGGGTCTCCGTCGGATAGAGCCCTATCCACCCTGGGAGCCTTTTGGACCTGACAACTTGTTCAGCCAATACGGACTCACCTATGTGGGCTTCCTGGCGATTGCCCCGCTGGCGTGGTGGGTCTTAGGGCGGACCCATTTCGGACTCAATGTGCGGGCGGTGGGTGAGAACCCGGAAGCGGCAGACGCCGCCGGTATCAACGTCGCCCGCACCCGGTATGCCGCCCTCATGATCGGCGGGGCCTTGATGGCGGTGGGGGGAGCCTATTTCACCCTCGCCGCCCTGGGAAGCTTCACCCTCGACATCATCGTCGGGCGGGGGTGGGTGTGCATCGCCCTCGTGATCTTCGGACGCTGGCGGGTGTGGCGAGGGGTGGCGGGGGCCCTGCTGTTTGCCGCGGTCTACGCCCTCCAATTGCGACTACGGATCCTGTCGGAGTTCGAAGCCATCCCCTTCGAGCTGCTCCTGGCCCTCCCCTATTTGGTGGTGATCGCTGCCCTGGTCGTTTCCGGCCGCAACGTCGCCTACCCGGGTGCATATTTGAAGCCCTATCGACGGGATTGATGGTCGGCTCACCCTTCACATGCCCAAGATTCACTCAACGTCGAGCAACGGCCCGCCGAGGAACAAACTGTCCGCCGAACCGAGCAGCCGCCTAGCACTCCAGGGCGACCCCGCAAGGCTCGGCACCTATCAATCGAGCAAAACCAGCTCCCCGCTGGTCACATGGTGCCGGTGCCTGCTGGTATCCCGCCAGGATCGACGCACGCCCTTGGGTTCTCCGAACTTCTTCATCAATGCTGACCGAGTGAGACGCGAAAAAGGCCCCCCGGGGGGGCCTTTTTCGCCTGAGATACTTTGGTCAGCCGCCGTGGCCTTTGCCACGCTCCCCGGCGTGGTCGGGTGGTCCGGCGTGGTCGGGTGGTCCGCCCTGCTCTTCGCCTTCCTCGCCAGCATGCTCCGGCCGGCCACAGGTAACGGTTTCCGAGGTGAGATCCACTTCGCCGCTGAGCACGGTCGTCGTGGTCACCAGCGGTTCGGTCACTTCCGTAGCTTCGTTCTCACCCTTGCCGTGGTCGGACCCGGCGATCTCCCTGACGATACAGCCGATCCCGCCCTCGACTCCCGACTCCTTCAGGTCATGAACGAAACTCGAAACCACCTGACCGTGGTTGACGACCCCGTTCTCGTTGGCGACCTCCACCACCCGCAGCTCGCAGCCCTCGCCCGATGATGGGGCGGTCGTCGTGGTAGTGCCGCCATAGCTGACGGTGGTGCCATCGAGGGCCGCGCACCCTTCTGGGGTACTGCCGACCGCGGTCGTATCAGTCGTACTTGTGACCTCGCTCAACCCATAGACCAACACGTCGTTTTCGTCGTCGTAGCCTGAAACGAAATCCCACTCCCCGGTTAGGGCGAAGCTGGTCCCGCCCATCAGGAACACGAGGGCGACCCCCGACAGTACGGCCAGTCTCTTTCTACTCACTATCTATTCCCCCGGTTTGGTTGCAGGGCATGTCTCCCACAACGTGCGAACTTACCACTGAGAGTGAAGATCGGCCGAAAGGCCCAGATTCTAAAGCGGACTAGTCCGTTCGAGGACGCGCTCGAAGCGATGCCCTGGCGGCTCTCTCCTAACCTTAGGGTGGTGACTCCGGGGCGAATGAAGGCGATCCAACCGGCGACCGCGGGCGCTACACCGACTCCCGCGAAGCTGTCAAGATCCACGTTTTGTAAGTGAATCGATGCGCAACAAACAGCATCCCCAGATAAGACAACAACGCGGCCCCCCACCAACGCGAGCCCCAAACCCGATGCCCATCCATCGGCCAACGAAAGGGTCGCTCCCAGGGCCGTTTCTCCTCGTCACTATGCGGACTTCATCTCAGTCGAAACCACGGTTCCCGATCTATGGTGTCGTCGCAAAAACTGGGTGAGGAGCAAAGAAGCTGTCCGTGTCAGACGTGACGGAGTTCATCGAAGGCATTCCGAAAGGCGAGCTGCACCTCCACGTCGAGGGCACTCTGGAACCGGAGCTGAAGTTCGAGCTAGCTGCCCGCAACGGGGTCACGCTTCCTTACAAGACCGTCGAAGAAGCGATCGCCGGCTACGACTTCGACTCCCTCACTTCGTTTCTGGTTGGGTACTACGAGGGGATGGGGGTCCTGATCGAAGAGCCGGACTTCTACGACCTCGGCATGGCTTACTTTCGCAAGGTGGCGGCTGAGAACCTGATCTACGCCGAGATCTTCTTCGATCCGCAGGGACACACCAGCCGCGGGGTGCCGTTTGCCAACGTCATCAACGGTCTTGACCGGGCTCGCCAAGACGCTGCCAGCGAACTCGGGGTGGAAGCCCAGCTGATTATGTGCTTCCTCCGGGACATGAGTGCCGATTCGGCGATGGAAACCCTCGAGCAGGCCGAGCCCTACAAGGACCTGATCATCGCGGTCGGCCTCGACTCGGACGAGAGGGACAACCCTCCTATGAAGTTCAGGGAGGTCTACGACAAGGCCCGCTCCCAGGGGTATCGCCTGACGATGCATTGCGACGTTGACCAGAACAACACCACCGAGCACATTCGCCAGGCTCTCTTCGAAATCGGAGTAGAGCGGATCGATCATGGGGTCAACTCCCTCGATGACGATGCGCTGACGACGGAGATCATCAAGCGGGGAATGGGTTTGACGGTGTGTCCGATCTCGAACATCCAGGTCGTTCAAAACAGCAAGGCGTCCCAAATCAAGACGATGCTCGACAAGGGAATGCTGGTCACGATCAATTCCGACGACCCTGCCTACTTCCAGGGCTATATCACGGACAACTTGAAGACAGTCCAGTCCGAAGCTGGGCTCAGCAAGGGGGAGGTGGCGCAGCTGGTCCGCAACACCTTTACCATCTCCTGGGCACCAGAGGAATCAAAGGCGATGCACCTTCGGCGTTTGGACGACTACCTGGCCATTCACGGTGGTGATTAGTTACACATCAGGACCGAACAAGTTGCCAGCAGGATTGTTCAACCAGGCGTGGGCGGTTGCTGCCCAGTGATCGAGATCTGATCCATTAGGGCAAGCACTTCACCTAAAGATCTCGGCGGGATACTTCTTGGCCCCTATGTCGAGATGATGAGAGCAGCCGGCTAAGGCAGGACGACGGGGACCACAGTCAACTCATCGATGCCGGCGAAGTCCCCTGGGTTGGCGGTGTAAAGCGGCAGACCATTGGCGATCGCGATCGCAGCGATCATGGCGTCATAGGACCGGGCTGCGGTCTTTCGACCAGATTGCCGTAACGAAGCTGCCACCCGGCCAAATGCTCTTGCCGCCGGGGCGTCGAAAGGAAGAGGGTCGAAGTCCGCTTCGGCCTGGTGGACTTGAGCCTGTCGGGCCCCGCGCTCCGCCGGGTCCTCGGTCACCAGCGGGCCCACCGATAGCTCCGCCAGGGTGATCGCCGATATCAGGGGCTCATCCGGAATGGTGGCCGGATCGCGGATGTGAGGTAGAAGCAGAAGGGCGCTGGTGTCGAGTAGGCCAGCCGGCACGGTCGCCTCAAATTTCCGGGGTGATCAACGAGTCGAGGTCTCGTCTCAGATCGGCGCCATCGACCACCGGGACCGACCGCCACCTGGCGACGACGGCGGAGGCATTGAGCGCCGCCCGTCGGAGGGGTCTGAGTTCAGCCACCGGCCGTCCCGACCGCGTCACGGTGACAATCTCGCCCGCGATGACACGTTCGATCACGTCTCCTCCATGATTTCGAAGGTCTCGGATAGACACCTTTCCCATGGCAAAAGCGTATCACACGTGAGACTGACTGGTAGATGATCGTCAGAGTCGGCGAGGTTTAGCCCTTGTTTCGAGTCGATGCGGGTCATCTCGTCGGTTTGGGCCACACCCACCCGTTAGGCACGGGATGGTTGCGTGCAAGCCGGGAAACCAACACCGCGGCCTTGTCATAGATGTCTGGGTAGAACTCCCGTCCAGCGAATTCTGCCGAAGGCGCGTGTAACGCAGAATCGGCCAAACTCAATGGGGATCGTATACGTGACTCAGTCGCGTGGGGACTTCCCCGTAAGCTTTGGCGGTGCGCTCGGCCAATGGGAACTTCTTCAGAACGTCCTTCTCGGGACCAGCGCGTTGGTCCGATTCTGTTCAGCGTGGGGTGTTCGTTTTGAGCACCCTTTCCTCGATTGCATTGCTGATCGGTGGGTTTTATGCGCCCTGGATATGGATTCTTTTATTCGGGTTCTTGGCTTTCCTGTTTTGGCGAGCCGGCGTATCGATTCAGGAACAATATGACGCCCTGACAGTCGTTCAACTAAAGGTCGAAGCTGTAACTGATCGTCGAGAACCCGTCGTGGGTCACACAGATTTGAAACTGCTGGTGCAAAACGAGCGTGGGCCAGGAGCAACCTTCAGCGGCGAATGCGTAAGCCTGAATGGGTCACCTGGAAGCTGGGTGTTGGCTTGGGGAGTTAAGTCGGAGCGAGAAGCGGTCATTCCACCAGGCCAAAAACGATTAGTTCTCGTAGGCCACGTTCGCTATGGGAACAAGGAAACGGGTGAGGAATGGGTGAGCCTTCACCTGTACGAAGCGGGCATGCATCTAATAACGTGGTCAACTGGGAGCGAGGAACGGATCAACGAGGCGACCCGACTCAACTCGCTTCCGTGCAGGCTGATTGCTCGAATCTCTGCTCATGATATTCCGTCTGTATTCGATGACATCGAGGTAGAGATAGGCATTGATACCGCAGAACCGTTTTTCCATATCATCAGACAAACGCATCATGTCGGCGAGGCGGTCAGCTAGGCGATGAGCTGGTCGTATCCCAGGACTTCGGACGAGCAAAGCCGGGTGAGCGTGTCCCGAAACTTGTGCGGGTTCTCTCGGTTGTTGAATCGGAATGAAAATTCGTCCAAATACGCGGGGAGATGCTTGTGCTGATCTGGTGATAGGAACCGACTACGGCTCGCTTGAGGAGGGACCAGACGCTCTCGACAGAGTTGGTGTGGACATCTCCCCGCACCCATTCAAAGTCGGAGTGTTTGACGATCTGGTGGGTTGTGTCGTGGTCCCGGATTTCCTTGACCGTCTGGTAAGCCCGGAAGGAGTCGGTGTAAACCTTGTCAGTATCGGGGGCGAAGCGGTCCCGCACGAAGTCGCCGATGGCGGCTCCATCGGGACTGACGATGGCTCGCAACTTGACGTCTCCGCCACGCTGGATGGCCCCGAGGATCATCTTCTTGTTGCCCTTGTAACCGGAGCCATGGCCGCGGACGTAGCCACCGATCCAGGTTTCGTCCATCTCGACCGTCCCGTCCAACTTGGAGCCGTCGTCGACCATCGCGGCTCTGATCCGATGGCAGAGGTACCAAGCGGTCTTTTAAGAAATGCCGATGGTCCGACCGAGTTGGTTGGCCGACATCCCTTTCTTGGCTTCGATCAACAGGAAAGTGGCAAGAAACCACTTCCACAAGGGGAGCTTGGAGTCTTGGAGAACGGTTCCAACCCTGACCGAGAATTGGTAGGTGCAGGCGTTGCACTGAAAGAGCTTGCGAGTGGTGATCTTGCCGATTTCCCGGCTCCCACATTTCGGGCAATCCATTCCGTTCCGGCCACCGGAGTTGAGCCAGAGCTTCGATGCACTTGTCTTCGGTGCCAAACTTCTCGATCAATTCCGGAAGGTTCATAACCATAAGGATATGGTGCGGGTATGACAGAAAAGGGTATTGAGAAGCCGGAAAAGGAAGAAAAACCAGCTCCCGAATTAAGTGATGATGAGTTGCTTAAGAGGTTGTTTCCTAAGCCGGTCCGAAGGTTGGTGAAAGGGAAAGACCCCGACACCCTGGACGATGACGACGAACCAGACGATGATTGATCGACTGAGTCAGGGTGATGATCCCCAACTCAATCCTCGAGACCGCAATGAGCGTGCTTGCCTCGACGACTGTTACGTGTTCGGCCAGCAGGATGTATTCCGCCAGCGTCAGGTATCGGATCAACGAGACAGTCGCTCCAAAAGCTCCTTGTCCCGCTTAATCAGGCGTTTGGCTCGCGAACTGAAATCACTATCGCGTCGTAACCGGTCGACCTCGGTCTGCAAAGCGTCGATGATGAGCGCATTCACGCTCTTGTCGTGAACCCGCGCTACCGCCTCGGCGGCGTCGGCAAGGTCGTCGGGTAGACGAACGGTGGTCTGCTTGGCCATGCATTCAGCTATCACGCTGTCATGATCCCATAGTTCTAAACACGGCCAGGCGCATCGACCGATTTTGACTTGTTGCGACATGCCTGAGCAGATATCGACCACACAGGGTGATGGCTTAGAGCGAGCCGCCGTTCCCATCGAAGTTCTAGTCGAGTTCGATCTCCGAGTCATTGAGATTCCCTTTCGGTCTAGGAACTCGATGATCAACGAGGCTGTGCGACACTTCCTCGTCTGCCCGAACGCCGACTGGGAGTCCGGAGACCATCCGGCGATGCCCGCCTAGCCGATATGAAAGCGAAGATCGGTCGCACGACCCAGCGCGCTTATGTCAAAGCGAACACATTTAGATATACTGCTGCCCATATATTGCGCATACAATACTAAGTCCATCTGCGCCTAAGGAGAGGCATGCGCCGCACATCAGTAGAACTCGACGATCAATTGCTAGAACAGGTGCAGCAGGTCCTACGGACTTCTGGCATCAAAGACACTATTGAAACCGCGTTCCAGGAAGTGTTGCGTGCCGATATGCGAAGGCGTTTGGCAACCCGCATCCGGAACGGCAAAGGTGTCGACCGCGGTGACGAGATCTTACGGGCCAGTCGTCAGTGGCAACGGTGACGCTCTATCTGGCTGACACCAGCGCCTGGCATAAGTCGCAAGAGCAATCGGTTTCTCGTCTCTGGGAAACTCGGCTGGGAGAAGACTCGCTTGGCACCTGCGCACAGGCCCGGCTGGAGATTCTCTACAGCTCACGTTCGCGCACCGACTACGAGCAGCTGGCAATGGAGCTGCTTTCGTTGCACCAGTTTCCGTGCGGCGCTGAGGAATTCGACCGGGCGCTCGAGGTCCAACGGCGATTGGCTGCCAAAGGTGGTCTTCATCATCGGAGTGTGAAGATCGCCGATCTCATCATCGCGGCCTCAGCCGAGGCCGCCGAAGCGCCCTTGTGGCACTACGACGAGGACTTCGACTGGATAGCGGCTATCACCCGGCAACCGACCGAATGGTTGGCTCCTCGCGGGACTTTGTAGTCACGACCCCAGTTGCCAGAACCCCTTTTGCCGTCGAGAAGGTCGGTCATTGGGTCGCTGCCAAAGTCGCCCTGAAATTCGCCTCTTACGCAGACCAGGAAAGCGCGAAAGCAGAATTCCCGGATTACCGAGGCTGCGCGTATGGTCCTGACGTGCCGAGTACCGACGACTACCTGGATCGTGGTCTACGCCGCGTCGTGGCATTCCTTCCCGTTCACGCGTTGGTGTCGTTCGACCTGCGGGTGGCCGAAATCCCGTACCGGTCTCGCAACTCCATGATCAACGAAGCCATACGGCACTTTCTTTGTTGCCCAAGCGCGGATTGGGAGGCCGGCGACCATCCGTCCTCGACCACGGTCTAACCCTCCGCTGGCCAAGGGTCACCTTTGACGTCGAAACCGGCCTATGTCAAAGGGTCAGTCCAGAGCTGACTCAAGAAGCAACCTCATGGGATCAACTTGAACATTCCATGGTCCGGGAGCAGATCGACCAGATGCTCGTACTGGTCAGCGAGGTACTTCTGCTCGAATCCAGCAACGGGATATACCTGATCAAAGTAGATCCTGTTCAGCTTGAGCTGCGTAGCCTCCTTGAGGCAGTTGAAGCAAGGCTGTGATGTTGTGAACAGTTCCGAGCCAGCAACGACTATCCCGAATCGCGCAGCCGAAAGAAACGCATTTTGCTCAGCATGCACACAGATGCATCGATCCAGCCCTGTTCCCGAATTGAACTCGGTTCTGTTCGCGCATCGATAACAACCCCCCTCATCACAGTTCCTCGCGTTCTCCGGCGTTCCGTTGTAACCGGTTGATATCACTCGATCGTCGCGGACAAGCACCGCCCCAACCTTCGAGCCCATGCACCGAGCCCCAGTCTGGACCTGCCGAGCAAGGTTAATGTAGTACAAAGGCTTTCCAACCGCAGGCGCAGTAGCGACTAAGACCTTGTAGAGGCTAGGAGTGGACGACTGCACCGCAGCCTCATCTGATGCACTCGAGGTGCCATTAGTAACTGCGTGCAACCGCGCACTCGTTTGCTCCTCATCGCTGGTAGGTCCCACACTTCATGTATCGGCTTGGCGGGCATCGAAATAAAGGTGCATGAATTGAGTGGCGGTTGGTGTCGTATCGATCGTCTGCTATTGACTGCCGAGATGTCTTGGACCTCGTCGATCGAATGGACTAAACCATTTGGAATCCGCTATCCGACCAAGGCCGCTGCGCTCAGATGTTCAATCTGTGGCGCTGCGGCCGTACAGAGCAGTTCAAGAGGGAGGCTTCATCGCGAGCCGACGACCGATGGGTCAGTGACCAGAACCTGCCAAGCCGCGGGTTGTTGAAGGTCGCAGCGGCTGGGAGGGGATTTCTGCGACGGTCACACTCCCGGACGGACTGAGACCGATTACGACGTGGGTGCAGCCTGAGTGTGCTGATCACTCAAAAGGAAATAGGTGAAGCCGATCATTGTTCAGGTTCAGTGACCTCGAGCGAGACCTCTGCAGCGGCTTCCCTCTATGCGCAGATCCTCGACGATCTCTCTACGGGTCAGCGTCAGCATCTCAGTGACTCCAATAACCGGGCTTGCGGATGCGATCGAAGCGCGCGGGCGGTGCCGGCACCGGCTTGACCTTTCGCTCGGTCACGAAGAATGATCGAGGGATCCCTAACTGGTTGGCTTATTACCCATCCGGGTCGGTCGCCGTCGTAATTTCCAACCCCACCTCGATTGGTAGCTCAATGCCGGCTCTAACGGCTTCGATTAGACGTTGCCGTCTCTGGTCCCCAGGTCCACCCTTTGGGCAGCGCCTCGGTTTCGAGACTGTCGAGCAGAGGCGTCTGGTCCTGATCGATCTCGGCTTCAACAGCTGTCAAAAGTTGATGGTCGGCTTCTAGTTGTGCGTTCCTCCGCTTGATGTCGGTGTCGAGGGCGATCGACTGCTCTTCGTACTTTGACTTCGTTCCCTCGTACCATGTTTTTCGCATGCCAATAAGCATCTCGAGCAGTTTGATCGCCCCAATGAGAACGGAGCCTCCGAGCAGAAGCTCAAGAGGACTATGGAGCTGCATTCGCGAGATACGAACCAGCTCCTTTGGTTCGGTCGAGCTTCTGAGGAGAAAGCGGTCAAGTCTCAGCAAAAGATCAGCGACCGCCGTAACACTTTCTGCTTGATTCAATAGTTGGAAGGTCATCCTCGCTTGGTGGGAAGCATCATCAGCGGCTACAGGCAGACTCGTGTACGAATCGAAGGAGACATGAAACCGTCCTGATCCAGGGTCCGTGCGAATGACTCGGCCAGTCCTTTCGATGCCCGTTGTCAGCAGGCGGAGCACTAGGGGTGCTCCTGCGGGTGGTACTACGCCGGATCGAACGAAGGCAGATACAGCACCGAGTCGCTCGACTATCACCCGATAACGTTCGGCGTTCCAGATGGCTTCGCCTTCAAGCGGTTGAGCAATCTCCGGATATCGCGCCCGCATATCGTCTGACCACGCGTATTCCCCAGCGACGGCAATGTCGAGACGGTTGATAGGGATATATGACTCGTAGCCGTAGCGCTTGAGCTTTTGGTAATGGGAATACATGCGGGGGGACACCTCACGAAGTCCCATACCCCGCAGGTCCTCGTTGATTTCGTCGAGTTCGATCCGTCCGGTGTGGCGCAGAAAGAGCTCGTAACCCTCTGCAGCGTCGATTGGTCGAGCGGCCAACGCCTACTCCTTTTGTGAGGAAAACACCTCCAAAGCTCACAGCTACAAGTGTCTCAGTCAAGAGACAAGTGGCGGCAATAAGCCCTGTCGACATCCCTGGAGAAAGCTTCAGTACCCGAGATGCCGAATTCTGCTGCAAGGAGCCAGACAATGGCCGCGACAGTGCCAGAAGCCCCATTCGATCTTCGGAATCTGTCACCTCTGTCCGCTAAGTTGCCAACCGGGATGGAGACCAGAAGAGTGTGGCGTCTACACAACGCTCGGGCTTCGCGTGGCTGATCCGATTGAGCCTGGTCAGGTCCTGACCGGCCCGTTGTTCAGCGAGCCAATGCATGTCGAGACCGTTCAGAACAATGGTCTCGGAACCTGGGTTGTCGGACTCGTAGGTAAACAATCCGAGCGCTTCCGAAAAGTGACCCTCACTGACGATGACGTCAAGCACCTAACGATCCTGGATCAACGCAAGTCCTTCGGCGGAGATGCTCGCCTGCTACGACTCGGCCTCCAGGCTTACACCCTCGGTATCGCCTACGAGTTCGACCCTTACTTCGGGTTGTCCATCTCCCGGGTTGATCCACTGCCCCATCAGCTCCAAGCCGTTTACGACTACCTTCTGAAGGCGGCCCGCGTTCGATTTCTCCTTGCCGACGACGCTGGCGCCGGCAAGACGATTATGTCGGGCCTTCTCATCCGCGAGCTTGTGCTCCGGGGCCTGGCCGAACGGATTCTGATCGTCTGTCCGGCCAACCTTGCTTTCCAGTGGCAACGGGAACTGAAGGAGAAGTTCGACACCAAGTTCCTCGTTATGAAAGGCCAGGACATCCGAGATCAGTTCGGCGTGAATCAATGGCTCGAACAGACCCGGGTGATCACTTCACTCGATCTCGCCAAGCGTGAGGACATCCTGCCGGGACTTCGCCAGGTTCACTGGGACCTCGTGATTGTGGACGAAGCTCATCGCATGTCCGCATCGGACGAGTCGCACAAGAGCATGCGTTACAAGCTCGGCGAGCTCCTAAGGGACAGCACGGATCACATGTTGCTGTTAACTGCGACGCCCCACAAAGGCGATCCGGCCAATTTCAGCCTCTTCTTACAGCTCCTTGACCCCGATGCTTATGCCGATATCAAATCAATTCGGGCCGCGATGGACCGTCGCTACGCGCCCTTTTATCTGCGCCGGACCAAGGAAGCGATGGTCTACTTCCCCGAACTTCAGCCCGACGGCTCCTGGGCCGCAAAGCCGATCTTTACCAAGCGGATTCCGCACACGGTCGACTTTCAGATCGACGGCGACGAATTCAAGCTCTACCGAGACGTCACCCGTTTTGTGAAGCGGGAGAGCGCTCGGGCTGCCGCCAATGGTGAGGATCCCCGAGCCCGGGCGATTGGCTTCCTCATGTCCCTCTACCAACGCCGCCTCGCATCCAGCACACACGCCATGCGGCGCTCGCTCGAGAACCGCGCTCGACGACTTGAGGAGGGGCTCAAGCGCGCCCAGGACATGGCACGGCTGGCACCGCCCGACCTCCCCGACCCGGAGGAGATCGAGGAGATGGAGGAATTTGAGCGTGAACGGCTCGAGGCCATGCTCGAGGCAATCACATTGGCGGGTAGCGCCGAACAGGTACAGGCCGAGGTGCAAGAGCTTCGCCACCTGGCAGACCAAGCACAAGGTGTCGAGGACGCCGGAACCGAGGCCAAGCTTTCCAAACTGAGAGACCTCCTCCACGAGCAGGGATTCTTTGAAGATGCCGACCAGCGGCTACTCCTGTTCACCGAGTTCAAGGACACCCTGGACTACCTGGTTGATCGACTCAAGTCCTGGGGATTTCGAGTCGGCTTCATCCACGGCGGTATGAAACCGGGTTCCCGCGGGGAGCCTGGTTCGCGCCTATTCGCCGAGCAGCAATTCCGCGAAGGCGAGATCCAAATCCTCGTCGCTACTGAAGCTGCGGGTGAAGGAATAAATCTCCAAGTCTGCAACATCCTTTTCAACTACGACATCCCGTGGAATCCCAACCGTCTAGAACAGCGGATGGGGCGCATCCACCGATACGGTCAGCGCAAGGATTGCCTCATCTTCAATTTCGTCGCCACGAACACCATCGAAGGCCGAGTGCTTCAGCGCCTGCTCGAGAAACTTCAGGAGATTCGAGACGCCCTTGATGATGATGCGGTTTTCAATGTCGTGGGAGAGGTGCTCCCGGCTTCGCACGTCGAGAGTGTTCTGCGCGACTACTACGCCGGCCATTTAGGCGATGCAGACTTGGAAGAGCGCCTGCTTCGGAACGTGGATCTCGGCCAATTCCGAGCTATCTGCCAAAACGCACTGGAAGGGCTCGCCAGCAAGAAGCTCAATCTCGAGATGCTCGTCGAGCGAAGAGCCCGCGCCCAGGAGCGGCGCCTAGTCCCAGAGACAATCGCCAGGTTCCTAACTGAGGCCTCGGGCTTCGTCCCATTCTCTCTAAAGACCGTTCAGTCGTTGCCTCACACTTTTGAACCGGCCCGCACCCCAATGGTGCTTCGACGCTATGAGAAAGAGGCCGATTGGAAGCTCCCCTCACTCGTTGATCGATACCCGCGCTGCTCTACCGATCGCGACATAGCCGAATCCCACAATCTTGAATGGGTGACTCCGGGCCATCCGTTATTCGAGGCCATTCGCCGGCACACTGTCTACCAATCTCTGGACGACATGGGAAAGGGCGCCACCTTCTTTTCCATCCAACATGCTCGTCCGGCGCGGATCGATTTCTTTAGGGCTCGGGTCGTCGATGGCCTAGGGCAGATCATCCATGAACGGCTATTTGCCGTGGAACTAACCGAACAAGGTGAGCCACTGCTTCGCGACCAAGGCATCATCGGCGACTTCGCGCCTGCCGATCCACCGCCGGAGCTTCCTCCTGTCGGTAGTTTGCCTGAGCCAACTGCGTGGCTGCACGCCGCGGCGCTCGCCCCCTTCCTCGAGGAAACCCGCCGCGATCGTGTAGGTGAGGTTGATCGGATGGCAAATCACGTGGAGCTGTCGCTCACAGAGTTGCTGCAACGAGCTGACGAGGAGATCGGGCGTGCTGTGGCTGCGGTGGACCAAAAGGTCGCGGGTGCAGAGGGTCGGCTAGCCCAAGCCGAGGGACGCCATGCCGAGCTCTTGGCGCGCCGCGAACGTCGGAGAGCCGATATGGACCGCCAACGATCCTTGACGCTTCAGGGGGTCGAGAGGATGGCCACCGTCCTCGTCCTACCCCATCCGGAGCGTGGAGCCCCCGACCTACGTTTGCTGCAACCGAACCCGGAGACGGAGGCTGCAGCGATGCGGGTCGTCATCAAGCATGAAACCGCCGAAGGACGGCAGGTATACGACGTATCGGCCAAGAACCTGGGCTACGACGTAACCAGCCTGGACCTCAGATCAGGGGAGCTACGACTCATCGAAGTAAAGGGCCTCGGAGCTCCCACCGGAACCATCCTGCTTACGCCTAATGAACGGCGGGTAGCCGAAGACCGGCGCGATTGTTACTGGCTATACGTAGTCACAGGTTGCGCCACGACCCCCCGTCTTCAAGATCCGATCTTTGATCCAGCACGGCTTCCTTGGCACGAGGTTAAGAAAGTCCAGCACTACTACTTGGCACTTGAGGCTATGGGTCCGCCAGCTTCGATGTACGACCTTCCGCCTCCGCACGAACCTGGGCCATCCACGCAATGAACTATCGCGGGTCATATCGAAAGCGGCGCTGTTGGCTGCTATCGAGGTGTACCGGATGTTCACCAGGATCAAAACCAAAAAAGGTGGTCGCGTGATACCCAAAGACTGTAAGCGGTTGGCGGAGGTTGATTTTCCAATTGCTGAGGTGGGCAAGCACGCACTGGCAGAAAAGGCCCGCAGAATGGGCACACCCCATCAACTGCATTTGTGGTGGGCTCGGCGTCCGTTGGCGTCGAGTCGGGCGATGCTGCTCGGCCTGCTGTTGCCCGACCCCTGCGATGAACTCTGCCCGGACGATTTCAAGACGTCAGCACGTCTGCTGCTTTCCAAAGTCCAGGGCAAACCTGGATCCGACGACCTGGATCTGCAGAAGGGAATGTTGAAGTTCATCGCCGATTTCGCCAATTGGGATCTAGCTGCCAACAGCAAATACATCGAGGTGGGCCGCGGCTTGGTGAAAGCGGCCCATGGTGAGGAACCGCCATTAGTTGTGGACCCGTTCGCCGGTGGTGGTTCGATCCCCCTCGAAGCTCTTCGACTTGGCTGCGACGCCTTCGCCAGTGATCTCAACCCAGTCGCCTGTCTGATCCTAAAGGTGATGCTCGAAGACATCCCCCGATATGGACCCGAACTGGCCGACGACCTGGGCCGGGCCAGTGCCGAGATCAAGAAACAAGCCGAGGAGGAACTAGCCGACCTCTACCCGAAAGACCCCGATGGCGCTACCCCGATCGCCTACCTGTGGGCCCGCACCGTCCAATGCGAGGCGCCCAACTGCGGAGCCGAAATACCCCTGATCCGATCGCTGTGGCTATCCAAAAAGGCCAACCGGAAACGAGCCCTCCGATACACCGTCAAACGCTCCAAAGGTGCACCACCCCAAATCGAACTCCAAATCTTCCAACCAGAATCGGAGGATGACGTAGCCAGTGGGACAGTTAGCCGCGCCAAGGCAACCTGCGTTGCTTGCGGCATTGTCCTCGCTCCCGACCGAGTACGAACCCAACTTGTCGCTCAGCACGGTGGTGCCGACGTGGTATTCAACGCCAACCACCACCGGACGTCGGGAGCACGAATGCTCTCCGTGGTAACCGTTATGCCCGGAGAGACCGGCCGGCGCTACCGCCTCCCAAATGAAAAGGATTACAAGGCGGTATACGAAGCGCAGACAATGTTGGCACAAGTCCTCACGGATTGGGCGGACAGTGGCGAACAGGGCGCCTCACCTGTGCCAGACGAACCCACGCCTGCCGGAGGAGGATCTGGAGCCGGTCGAGCGTTCAGCGCTCAACGCTACGGCATGTGGAGGTGGCGGGACGCATTTACGGCGCGCCAAAGTCTTGCCTTAGTCACATTCTCGAGACTGGCGAGGAATGACGGTGACAATCCAAGCCACGAACTCCTAGCTCTTACGGTAAGTAAGCTGGCTGAGCGCAACAATTCGATTTGCGATTGGATGGTTAGCGTCGAATGCCCGGGCCACCTGTACACGCAGCAGGTCGTACCGCCGGGGTGGGACTTCGCAGAAGCGGCGCCCTTGGGCGAATCCAGCGGTTCATTTGAGCTCGCTGCGCAGAGCACAGCTGCCAACGCGGCAGCATCTGTAACTGGCAACTCAAGGAGCGCAGATGTGGCCCAGATGGACGCGGCCGAGCTACTTCTTCCTGACGAGACCGCAGATGTCTTTTTTACGGATCCTCCTTATTACGACGCGGTTCCGTACGCCGATTTGTCGGATTTCTTTTTTGTTTGGCTCAAGCGCGCAATCCTGGATCGTTCGCGGTTACGCGATCCGTTTGAGCCCGCGAACTCTCTAACACCCAAAGTGAGGGAGCTGGTTCAGGACGAGACCAAGTGGTTTGACGGCACCGTAAAGGATGGCTCTTTCTTTGAGAAGAGAATGGCTAAGGCTTTTGGAGAAGGTCAACGGATTCTCCGACCGCACGGTGTCGGCTGTGTGGTGTTTGCTCATAAGACGACTGAGGGCTGGGAGGCCCTCTTGTCCGGGATGATCCGTGGAGGGTGGACAATCACAGGATCGTGGCCGATTACGACTGAACGCAGTGCACGAATGCGTGCTCGTGATTCGGCTGCGTTGGCGACGAGTGTGCATTTGGTTTGTCGCCCTCGGGCTGATGACGCACCGGTAGGTGATTGGGCGGACGTGTTGAAGGAGCTGCCTAAACGGGTTGGGGTTTGGATGGACCGTTTGCAAGACGAAGGAGTGCGGGGTGCCGATCTGGTGTTTGCCTGTATTGGCCCGGCGCTCGAGATCTTCAGCCGGCATACCCGCGTTGAGACTGCCGAGGGTCGCGAGGTCGGGCTTGCCGAATATTTGGAGAAAGTGTGGGAGGTGGTCGGCCGCACCGCCCTGGAAAGCGTGCTGGGGACGGCTGAGGCCGCCGCCCGGAACGGAGCAGCCGGTGCCCTGGAAGAGGACGCCCGCCTCACCGCCCTGTTTCTGTGGACGCTTCAGAGCACCAACGGCGATCCGGCCGGCTCCGCCGACGATGACGATGAGGCCGCCGATGATGGAGCCGAGGATGATGAAGCACGCGCGTCTCGAAGTAAAGCCAAGGGTTACACCCTGATTTTCGATGTGGTACGCCGTTTCGCTCAACCGTTAGGGATCGAACTGCCCCAATGGGAAGACCGGATTATCGATATAAAGAAAGGTGTGGTCCGTCTCCTACCGGTAGCCGAACGTGCCAAGCAGCTCTTCGGCGAAGAAGGTGCCCAGGCAGTGGCAGCACGGCTCGAAAAACAGGCCGCTACCGGAACCAACCCCCTTCAAGGGATCCTCTTCCCCGATGAACCCGAGACGGTCCCCACTCGTCGCCGTGGCCGCCGACCCGCGGCCGTGGTTGCCGACGAAAGCCTGAGGTCTCCTCGGCAAGTGACCACCCTCGATCGGGTCCACACTGCCATGCTCCTCCAAGCCGGCGGCCGCAGCAACGCACTCCGAGCACTGCTCAAGACGGAACAAGAACGCGGACCCGAATTCCATCGTCTGGCGAACGCCCTCTCCGCCCTCTACCCGAAGGGCGCCGAAGAAAAGCGCCTACTCGACGCCATGCTCCTAGCCACACCGAGATAGCAATGGTTCTGCACTTTGCCTACGGCTCCAACATGGATTGGTCACAGATGAAGGATCGGTGTCCCACGGCGGAGTTTGTTTGCATCGCAGAGCTGCCGAACCATCGGTTGGCATTTACCCGAAGGTCGATCAAAAGAGACTGCGGTGTTGCCGATGCAGTATCAGACAACGCATGCAGCGTATGGGGAGCTGTCTACAAGATTGATGAGATCGATATACAAGGCCTGGACCGCTCAGAGGGCTACCGGCCTGGCCGCAGTGGCAATTCGTACCGACGCGAGGAAGTTCAGGTTCTCATTGACGGCGATGAAGCTCAGCCAGAGTTTGCGTTCACGTATTTCGCCAATGCCGAGGAGGATCCACCCCTCCCGAGCCCGGAGTACAGGGGTTTGATTCTCTCGGGTGCTCGCTACCGGCAGTTGCCCGAGCAATACATCGCCGAACTTGAGGCAATCGAGGTGTCGAATTGAGTCGTCGCATACACATGCCCCGACCATCAGGCTCTTCGAGCTGATGAGCGGATCGTAGGAGGATCGAAATGGAGCCCTGGTACAAGGTTGCCACCCCGCGTAAGGAGGTCAGAGAAGGACGCTCGTTCAATCCTGACGAGTTCGCCATCGCACTCGAGCAAGTCGTGGCCGGAACCGCGCCAATTGATTACCGCGATCCAGCGCAGTTCTTTGAACGAACGAGCTTCACCCGAGCCTTACGCGAAATCACCGGGATGGTTCTGCGTCGCCTGTCTGGCCAAACCGAGAACACCGCTCCGGTGCTGACTCTGATTACGCAGTTCGGAGGCGGCAAGACCCACACGCTGACAACTCTCTATCACCTCGCCAGCAATGGTAGGGCCGCGGCGACCTATTCCGGTGTTGGGGACCTGCTCAAGGAGGCCGGACTCGACGCGGTACCAAAAGGGCGCGTCGCTGTGTTCGTGGGCAATGCATGGGATCCAAGTGAAGGTCGCGAGAACCCGTGGATCGACGTTGCTCGCCAGTTGGCCGGGTATGCGGGCGTCGAGGCCCTTGGGTCGGCGTCTAAGGACACGCCGCCGGGAACGGAGGCGATTGCCCGTGTTTTCGAGGCAGCCAACGCACCGGTGCTGCTCCTCTTCGACGAGGTGCTCAACTTCCTCAATCGGCACCGGAAGATGGCGGATTCCTTCCATGCTTTCATCCAAAACCTCACCGTTGCCACAACCGGAACCACACGCGCAGCGTGCGTCATCAGCCTTCCTCGCAGCCAGGTCGAGATGACGGAGTGGGACCAGGATTGGCAAGACAGGATCTCGAAGGTAGTTCGCCGGGTGGCTAAGGATCTCATCGCCAACGATGAGGCCGAGATCAGCGAAGTCCTTCGGCG
>Ga0136635_10000078_pt1 | contig 20721 bp, 11 predicted proteins | sample AntDrymeUQ852106_2_FD_105495 | JGI IMG/M metagenome (GOLD analysis project Ga0136635, IMG submission 105495) | Polar desert sand microbial communities from Dry Valleys, Antarctica - metaG UQ85 (21.06) | ecosystem: Environmental > Terrestrial > Soil > Desert | place: Antarctica: Dry Valley... | reverse complement strand
TTTGGTGCGAATCCTGGCGACGGTTTTCAGGAGTTCGTTTGTTCCTTCAAAGGCTTTGAAATGGGTTTCGATGGGGACAAGGACATGAGTAGCAGCTACAAGAGAAATGTAACTTAGCAGTCCTAGACTGGGAGGGCAGTCTATTAAGATGAAGTCGTAATCATCCCGGATTGGCTCAATAGCTTCTTTGAGACGGAAGTCGCGCAGTTCGGCATTGACCAATAGCATTTCTGCCGTACTAAGGGTGGTATTGGTGGGGGCTAAGTCCATGCCATGAATTCCCTGATGAATCGACAGGGGTTGTTCTTCGACTATGGCATCATAGACAGTTTTGCTTAATTCTCTTGGAACTAAACCCATAAAGATTGTTAAGGAGCCTTGAGGGTCCATGTCGATGAGGAGGACACGATGCTTGAGTTGTGCTAAATGATAGCCCAAGTTTTGGGTTATTGTTGACTTGGCGACACCACCCGCTTGATTAAATATTGCAATGATTCGGCTCATAAGTGAGTTGATTGGCTCTGCCCCATATAGAGGTAAGATAACTCAATTAGTGCTGTCAAATTGTGTTTGTCCCATAAAAAGACTTGATGGCGTTCTTAGGGAATCCCAAAAAATAAATTCTCCAGCCAAATGTAGTAAAGTCAGCGTGAAGACAGTATCAGGAAGATCGGCAAAATGGAACTGACTGACGTAACTTTTGCAGTTGTTGACTGAAACTGCCAATAAATTGAAAGGAGCCGCACGGCGTCGATTCATGGCACTCACTGTTAAAGAACTTGGTTTTGGGGGTCAGTCGGTAGCAGAACTTGAACTAGGATGGGATAGAGGCACTATCCGTAAAGGGATTCGAGAGTTAAACAGTGGGATTGTTTGTGTAGATAACTATAGCGCCAGAGGTCGCTTGCGAGCAGAAGAACATCTACCGCATCTCTTGTCGGATATTCAGGCGATCATTGATCAGCAGAGCCAAACTGACCCCAGTTTTAAGAGTACTCGTCTGTACACCAGACTCAGTGCTCAACAGGTAAGGTCTGAACTTATCGAACACAAAGGCTACAACTCATCTGAGTTGCCCACAGTAGAGACGATTCGCCTTAAACTTAATCAATTAGGCTACCATCCACTACGTGTCGCCAAAACACAACCGCAAAAAAAAATTCCCGAAACCGACGCCATTTTTGAGCAGATAGCTGTGGTGAATCACCAAGAGTAAAGCAGACCCGACAATTTTACGACTATCGTTGGATGCAAAGGCTGTAGTCAAGATTGGGAATTTCGACCGTGGGGGAAGAAACCGAGTCAAGACAAACGCCAAAGACCATGATTTTACACCCACAGCAAAGGTGACACCATACGGGATTTTTTTGCCTCAGAACGATATCGTTGTTTTTTTACTTTACCGAATCAAAAGTTACGAGTGATTTCATCGTTGATATTTTAGAAAACTGCTGGGAAGGTTTGCGTGAGCGGTTTCCTGACATCAAAACACTTCTATTGAATCAAGATAATAGTCCGGAAAACAACTCCCATCGCACTCAATTCATGAAGCGGATAGTAGAGTTTGCCCATAAATATCAACTTCTTCAGGTGAGTCTGGCTTATTATCCGCCCTACCACAGTAAATATAATCCAATTGAGCGCACTTGGGCGATTTTAGAGCATCACTGGAATGGCAGCATCCTGGATGAAATTCAAACAGCCTTGAACTTTGCTCAAACCATGACTTGGAATGGTAAAAATCCCGTAGTCAAATTTGTTAGTGAAACCTATAAAACTGGTGTGAAACTGACAAAGCTTGCAATGGCTGAAATTGAAAATCAGATTCAACGTCTAACTAATCTGGATGAAGAACACCTACCAAATTTGGGCAAATGGTTTGTTGATATTTTTTGCAACAGCCCCTAAGTTTGGAGGTTTTATTTTTTGGAAGTCCCTAACTGAACCGTATTGCATTATAAGTAATCTTCTAGCGGGAAGGGAGTAGCATGGAACGGGGATCGTAGATAATAGCTTTCTCACCGCTCCAGTGTGTTCAGCCTAATTTCTTCCTCAGTGAAAGGATTTTGACCAGCGCTGAGGGTATTAATCCAATTTTGCCGTTGTAATTTATATGATTTATACTTGTCTGCTGCTTCTTTTGCTACACCAACAAGACGTTGATACTCGGCTTCATACCAAGCGGCTGCTGCCTGAAAGTCTGAAATTGCTCCCTTGGTATCTCCAGTCAACACTTTGGCAACTCCACGGGCATCCCTAAACTTACCATCTTGAGCAGGATCACAATTAAGCGTTACTGCCTTTTCACAGGCATCCATCACTTCGGCTGCATATCCATTGTGGCTGCCAACCCAGCAGAGTTCACACAAGGAATCAACAGAAATTTTCAGGGTTGGATCGAACTGTTCTGCCTTTGTATAGGTGTCGATTGCTTCGTTTATTTTGCGCTCCTCCACAAGTGCCTCTCCCTTCTTAAGCAAGTACGGCGCTACCAGCCTGCGAGCTTCTACCGTTTGGTCTATGTTTGAGGGGATGTTTTGTTCGAGTAGATTGCAGAGGATAACAACTGCCTCCTCAATGTTTTTCGATTTGACGACCTCAGTAATAAAGCTGGGATGGATGGGTAGACTCGGGTAGGTTCGGCGGTACTGATTCAGGTCATTACCGAAGTACAGACGCCATTCATTCCAGGAGAGGTTACGGTTCAGACGACGGCAGGTTTCAGCAATCAAATCCTCCGGCCGTATGAACGATAGCTGAACCGTTTTATCATTAGTAGCAGTCACAATATACTTATTGTCAGGGCTGAAGGCAATTGACCCGTAATTTACAGAAGAATCATGAGGGATGAGGGCGATTTCTTGACCTTTTCTGGCATCCCAGATTTTGACAGTTCGGTCTGCATTAGCAGTCACAACATACTTGTTATCCGAACTAAAGGCAATAGCCTTTACTGGTCCGAAGTCGTGGGGGTAGCGGGCGACTTCTCTACCGCTTTTAGTTTCCCACATCCGAGGTATGCGGGTACTGGGGGCAGTAACAAAATATTCACCGTCCGGACTGAACTGAATAATACTGGTCAAACTATGTTCACTGTCAGACTCATCATGATCTAAGGGTTGCGGAGTTTGTTTGTCGCTCTTGGTTTGCCACAAATAAACAAGTCCAGTATAGCCAGCCACATGTGTAGGACAGACAGTCACAAGGTATTGACCATCTGGGCTTAACGCTATCGTTGTTATCCGATCCTTGTACTGGCGAGGAAGACGAAAGATTCGCTTGCGGCTGTTGACCTCCCATACCTCGGCAGTTTGGTCATCCCAACTACCAATAGCAACATATCTGCCATCAAGACTCATACTGAGGCTAGGAGAAATGCTCTTAAATTCTACCTGGAAACGGGCAAGTTCTTTGCCACTGTTGGCTTCCCACACCTGAACGACTTTGTCTTTACCGAAACTTACAAGGTACTTACCATTGGGGCTGAACTTAACTGTTGTTACCTGAGACTTGTGTGGAAGGAGGACAATTTTTTGATCTGTGTTTACATTCCACAACCAAACTGTTTCATCTTCACTGACAGTCCCAATATACTTGCCGTCTGGGCTTAGGTCAATGCTATTTATTTTTGCATTGTAAGGAAGAAAAGTAATTTTTTGATTGCTCCCAACTTTCCATACCCCAAAATTTTCCTTGCTAGCAATCGTCAGGTATCTACCATCGCGGTCAAAAGCAATATTACTAACATCAGAATTTTGGGAAAGACGAGTGATCTGCTTGCTGTTGGTGGCATCCCACACTCCAGCTATATCTTTACTGGCAGTTGCAAGGTGGTATTTGCTATCTCGGCTAAAGCTGGCAGTTGCAAGGTACTTGCCATCTGGGCTAAAGCTAATTTTTTGGACTCCAGACTCATGGTAGAAGTCAGCGATTTTCTCACGGCTTTGGATATTCCATATCCTGGCGGTATTGTCGTTACTAGCAGTGGCAAGATATTTGGCATCTGGACTAAAGGCGACTTTGTTTACTTGGCTATATATGGGGAAGTGAACAATTTCTGTACCAGTTTTAACATCCCACAGACGAACATTTTTTTGATAATCAAAACTTGCGCAAGTAACAAGGTATTTACTATCCGGGCTGAAAGCAATAACAACGCTCCTGTGCAGAAGGGTTGCGATTTCTTTGTGACTGCTGATGTCCCATAACTTGATGGTATTATTGTCGCTAGCAGTTGCAAGATATTTACCATTCGGGCTGAGAGCAATACCATCTAGACGATTGTTAGGGGATTCATGGAAAAAATGGTCAATTTCTCGACGGCTCTTTACATCCCACAGCTTGGCCCCGTTGCCAGCATCTCTTATCAAGTATCTGCTATCCGGGCTGAAGACAAGTGCTGCTGATTTTGTAGGAAACTGAGCAATTTCTTTACCCTCATTGACATCCCACAGCTTCGCTGTTTGGTCATAACTAGCAGTATAACTAGCAGTCGCAAGGTACATGCCATCTGGGCTGAAGGTAATATATATAACTGTATTCGTGTGAAAGATACGGGCAACTTCTCTGGCAGTACTCCTTTCCCATAGTCGAGCAGTTTTGTCATTACTGGCAGTGGCAACATACTTCCCATCCGGGCTGAAGGCAACATCTGTTACTTGGTCATCATGGGAGAGACAGACAATTTCTTTACCACTGCTCACCTCCCACACCTTGGCGGTTTTGTCATCACTAGCAGTCGCAAAGTACTCGCCATCTGGACTGAAGACAATGTTGTTGACCACAGCATTATGATGTGCCGTGGAGAAGGGAAGCAAGGCTAATCCATTACGCAAAGCCGAATCAGCTTCTAACACATTAGAAGAATCTACTTCAAGTAACTCCCGCATAGATTCTACAGCTAGCAAGACACTCAACTGTACAGCGCCCCCACTCCTTACCAATTCACTTTGAGCTGCTAACTGACGACCTTGGGCGAGGCGTCGCCGTTCCTCAGAAATACGGAGCCGCTCCTTAGTTTCCTCTAGTTCATCATGTCTTTTCTTTCTGCTTTGCTTGACAAATTCTGTCTCTAGCTTATTCAACCAGTTACGATTTCCAGAGTGGAGAACTTCTACCAACACGGCAAGACGAGGGTCGCTACTCCACAGATAATCTAAGTTATGCTCTTGATTTTGCCAGTCATTAGCCGCAGGTGTCAGACGCTGACGCAGCACTAAACTTTCCTGCCGTGCGTTTTTCCATTGCTGTAACTTATCCCATCCCCGTACTAAAGCATCGTGGGCTGGCTCTACGTAAGCTTCATCCCCAATTTCTTTTCCCTCCACCAAAAGTCGTGCAGCGGAAAAACCTTCAATAACCCTCTTGACTCGATTATTTTCCTCTGCACTTTCGTACACTAGTTCCGACTTCGGTACCCGTCGCCGCGCCAATTCACCACCCTCGACGGTAACCATTCGCAGCATCACCTGACGAACGGTATGTTCGTAAACTGAATTAAGCTTCACTAAATTCCTATATTCCTGAGTTGCTCTTTGCGTAAGTGAACCAGCAACACCACCGAGTTCATTGTAATCAGACTCAGATAAAGCACGGTCATCCCCGCGCCGCTTTAAATATTTTATGTACAGTTCGCTGAGGGTAAAGGAAAGTAAAGGTAGCGCTCCTGGCATTTGCACTACCTCGTTAATCAGTCGATCTACTAAATCAGGTGGTTCAAAATATAACACTTTTTCTGCTGCCGGCTTTTCAATGACTTCACGTAGCTCATCTTGTGTCATTGGTCGTAGCAAAAATCTAGCATTCATCCATTGAGATGGGAAAGCAGAATTGAGAAATTGCGGTTCAAAGTCTGAACGTAAGGTTAAGACAATATATAATTGACTTGATGTGAGTGCTGCCTCCAGTGTATACAGAAATTGCTGGCGTTCCTGCTCAAAGCGACACATGGTAACTAACTCCTCAAACTGGTCAACAACCAGTAGCAGTTTCATCTGTGGGTGGGCATTGTTCCAAGTAGCTACATCAAGGGCAAATCTCTTAGTTTCCTGCCGTAAATCCTGACTTTTGGCATCAATCAAGGCTGTGTTCTCTGGCGTTGCACCAAGACTCATTTGCAGACTTGCCCTTGCCAAAGCTGTCATCGGAAACTCACCAGGACGAATCGGTTCAAGTACCAGCCACTGATTCTCCACAGCATTTTCTAAATCAGGAATTAGCCCCCCTTTCACTAAGCTTGACTTGCCAGTACCGGAAGCCCCTAGAACCACTGTAAGTTGGTGCTTGTTGACAAACGCACTCAAATCTTTTACTACCTCTTGCCTACCAAAAAACAGATGGCTATGGGCTTTATCAAATGGTTTTAGCCCTCGATATGGATTATTCTCGCGATTGAGTGGCGGTGCGGGCGGTAGGTTTAACTCATGACCGGGAACTAGAAAAATATACTCCCCTTTATCATGTTTACTGAATTGAAACAACCCAGGGGTTTGGCGTTTGTAGAGTTTTTCTGTGGTCGTTTCCAACTCATCGCGCAGATAACTATACAGTTCAGTTGCTGTAATCACTCCATCGCCAGCAGGTTTACCATTCTTAGCTGGTGGATTGGTGTCTGCACCGCCACGTAGCGCCGTCAAAAGTGCTGCTGCGAAAGGTGAGTGCTGGTCTACTGTTCCACGACAAGCCAAGAAATCTAAAGCTTTTTCGTCATGGGCAGCACAGGTAATCACTTGCCACGCCTGGTCACTGATAAAGCGCTCATAGCGTTCCTTGTAGACAGTTTGAGAACGCACAATGTCTCTTTTAATACTTGACCAACGAAATGCCCCAGCAAAACAGCAGTCAAGGATAGTCAACAGATGTCGGCAGGGTAGCGAAACGAGAGCGTTGTGTAACTCCTGCATCTGCAGGTAGGTATTAATATTACCTGCATGAGCATTATGAGGTATTAGGTATCCAGCAGGTACATCCTCACTTTCCCATGCACCTAAAGCGATACCGTGTCCAGCAAAGTAAAACAGTACTCTGTGGTTCTCGCTGACCGACACTGTTTCCTGAGCAAGGGGTATTTTCTGCATCTGGAAGGCAGCAAGCAGTTGGACAAGTTCTTCCAGACTAGCATCTTTTAGTAACCGGACATCATAGTTGTGATCTTGTTTTAGAATCCGGGCGATTTCTATTGCATCGGACACAGCAGTCTCTAGCCTTGGTATGCCATTAGAGTAACTATTAATACCAACAATCACTGCTAGATTGCGTTGAAATTCATACTTGGACTTAGGCATACATCAATAGACGCTAGTAGATTTACAGCGAGCAGTTTGGAATTACCATTAACTACATATATTGGAGCACTGTTTTCGGAAAAAATCTGAAGACTTACTTGTTTGCGACTTTTGTTGTTATCAGCAATTGCTGATGGAGTTGTTAAAAGAGGTTATGCGATCGCACGCTTTCAAAAATAAACTGTGCTATACTCGACATTAGACCATTTAACACTCCAACCTGATTATCCCTAAGGTTGTTGTGTCCAAACGTATTTTTGACAAACTTTGCAAGCTTCCTTTTCCACCTCCTCCTTTGGATTTTTAAAGATAGGATGGTAGCGAAGTCGGTTACAGCAGACTTCCAGCCACGCTTTCCAGCCCTTCGCCCGCCACAAGCGCACTGTGTTGTCATAACTGCCACTGACTATGTATTGCCCATCCGGACTAAAGGCGACAGAGTTGACAAAACCCTCATGCCCTTCAAATGGTAGACTTATCGGGTTGCCTTGGGTGTCCCACAGGCGCAAGGTGCGATCTCTGCTACCACTGACAATCGTTTGAGCATCCGGACTAAAGGCAACTGATGTGACAACATCTTCATGTCCATGGAAAGGCACACCAATGAGGTTACCTTCAAGGTCCCATAAGCGTAATGTTTTGTCCTCACTGCCACTGAGAATTCTCCTCCCATCTGGGCTAAAGGTGACAGAATAGACATAATTCTTATGTCCAATAAAAGGTTTGCCGATGGGTATGCCGTCGATGTTCCATAATTTAACCGTGAGATCATCACCAGCACTGACAATGGTATTACCTTGGGGACTAAAGGCTACAGACCTAATATAATTATTTTTATGCGCAGTAAAAGGTTGTTTTATGAGGTTGCCTTGAAGATCCCACAAACGCAATAAGCCGTCATCACTGGCAGTGACAATGGTATTACCTTGTGGGCTAAAGGCGGCGCACCTGACAGGACGTTCAAGCTCAATCAAGGATTTGCCGATCAATTTGCCTTGGAGGTTCCACAAGCGCCATGTCCTGTCAAAGTTTGCAGTGACAATGGTATTACCTTGTGGGCTAAAGGCTACAGAAAAAACATTGAAAAGCTCAGATCCTTTAAAAGGTTGACCGATTGGTTTGCCTTGGAGGTTTGACAAATGCACTGTCCCGTCACTGTTGCCACTGACAATCATGTGACTATCTGGGCTAAAGGCGACAGTTTCTACCTCATAGTCGTGTCCCCGGAAGGGTTGAGCTATCGAACAGCTTTGAAGATCCCACAAACGCACCGTGCTGTCAGAATTACCACTGACAATTGTCTCACCATCCGAGCTAAAAGCTATAGAGAAGACAGAACTGTTAGATCCAATGAAAGGTTGGTTAATTGGTTTACCCTGTAAGTTCCATAAGCGCCATGACTCATCCCAACTGCCACTGACAATTTTCTCACCATCTGGGCTAAAAGCAACACATAAGACAGAATTTTTATGTCCAATGAAAGGTTCACCAATCAGGTTGCCTTTGATGTCCCATAAGCGCACTGTGTTGTCAGAACTGCCACTGACAATTTTTTGACAATCTGGGCTAAAAGCGACAGAAAAGACATAATTCTTATGTCCAATAAAAGGTTCACCAATGGGGTTGCCCTCGATATCCCACAACCGCACTGTGTTATCTTGACTACCACTAACAATCTTTTGACCATCTGGGCTAAAGGCAACTGACATGACGGCATCCTCATGCCCCTGAAACGGTTCACCAATGGGGTTGCCATCCAAGTTCCACAACCGTACTGTGTTGTCAGAACTACCACTGACTATCATCTCCCCATTAGGGCTAAAGGCAACTGACATGACAGCATCCTCATGCCCCTGAAACGGTTCACCAATGGGGTTGCCATCCAAGTTCCACAACCGTACTGTATTATCTTCACTACCACTGACGATCATTCTCCCACTAGGGCTAAAAGCAACAGACCGGACTTCACCCTGATGCCCCTGAAACGGTTCACCAATGGGGTTGCCCTCCAAATCCCACAACCGTAGTGTGTTGTCTTTACTACCACTGACAATTTTTTGATCATCTGGGCTAAAGGCGACAGACCAGAGAGGATTTTTATGTCCTTCTAAGATGATTGGCACTCTGGCTTTTTCCATCGCTGTATGCAAGCTGATTTGAACTGGGCTGAGAATCTCGTTGGCCAACTCCTCTAAATTCTGTCCTATTGCTTGAATTGCTAGAACTAAGCCGTCTAGAGGCTGTACAGGCAGCAATTCTTCAACTTTACTTGCCTTCTGTCGCAGTTGCGCCCTTAAGCGGAGTTCTTTAGCTTGCTTTTGTTGACTGTTTCTATACTCAATGCTACAGCTAATAAACTCTTTCTCTAGCAGGTTCAACCAGTTATCGGGCAATGCCTTGATCTTCTCCAACTGATTGAGGCGATCGCCATCTGGCAATAAAAGACCTGTAGGTCGGTCCTGACTCTCCCAATCATTAGCCGCAGGTGTCAGGCGCTGTTGCATTGCCAGATTTTCTAAATCCTCTTTTATCCACTCTTGTAACTTGCTCCACCCTTTCACTAAGTAGTCATGGGCTGGCTCTACGTATACCGAACCTCTTGTTTCCTGTCCCGTCACTATCAAGCGAGCTGTAACTAGACGGTTAATAACTTGTTCTCGGCGTTGGTTTTCTACATCATCTGGGTAGAGCAATTCCAATGAAGGCAGTCGTCGCCGCGTAGGTTCCCCACCTTCAATGGTTACCATCCGCAGTAGCACCCGCTGCATTGTTGCTTGTTGTTCTTTGTCCAGTTGGTTGTATTCTTCTGTAGCGCGATTTGTGAGCGAACCCGCAATTCCGCCCAATGCATCATAATCAGTTTTACTTAAAGTTCGGCTTTCCCGCTCAATACACTTAACGTATAATTCACTGAGTGTAAAAGACAATAATGGTAATGCTCCTGGCATTTGTCCTACTTCGTCAATGAGTTGGTCAACCAGATTAGGTGGTGAGAAGTCCAACATTCTCTCAAAAGCAGGTCCAGTAATGACCTGTCGCAACTCTTCAGTCTTCATTGCTCTAACAGGAAAACGAGCTTTTTCTTTACTCCAGTAGTTCTTAAGAGTCGAGTTAAGAAAACGCGGTTCAAAGTCAGAACGTAAGGTTAATACTACATCTAGTGTTTGAGGGTAAGCCGCTAAAGCTTCTGCAAGAAAATTTAAGAATTGCTCTTGCATCTGTTGCTTAGATAGTGTAAGGAGCTCCTCAAATTGATCAATGACCAACAAGAACTTGATATTGACTTCGAGTGAATACAACTTGCTTATCAGTTCAATAAATTGCCTGGGTGTTTCTTGTATAGCTATGCTCAAAGAATTGATAGTATCAGATTGGATTGGGCTATCTACATTAATATTTTGCAGAATTGCTTCTGCGAAGGCTACAAATGGAGATTCGCCTGGACGAATTGGAGGTATAATATATTACTCTTGTGTGTAGTTAGCCCGTAGGTAAGGAATTAATCCAGCTTTAACCAAACTCGATTTACCAGAACCAGAAACTCCAAGGACAATGGTTAATTGTTGATTAGGGTTAAGAATGCGATCGCACAATTCCTTAACCAATTTCTGTCTACCAAAAAATAGCTGAGCATCTTTTTCTTCATAAGGCTTCAGCCCTCGGTAAGGATTGTTTTCTGGTATGAGTGCTGGTGCATCTTCTAACTGATCTCGGTCAAAGTTGGAAAGCAAAAATATATACTCACCTTTGTCATGCTTTTCCATTGAAAACGGAAATATACCAGGGGTTTGACGATAGTGATTTTCCTCTGTTATCTTCTCAACTTGCTCACGAAGATAAACATAAAGTTCTGTAGCTGTAATGATACCGTCCCCGGAGCGTGGGCTAATGTCTGCTGCACCTTCTAACCCATCAAATAAAGCCTGAGCAAAGGGTGAGTGTTCTTGGTTATCCACATCCCGGAAACCAAAGTTTCCTAGCACATCAATCGCCTTTTGATCGTGAGCGGCTGAGGTGACAACTTGCCATGCAGGAGAGTTGATAAAGCGATCGTAACGTTGTTTGTAGACCTTTCGGGAAGCGACAATATCTCTAGATAGAGTTGAGCGAAATGCTCCAGCAAAGCAACAATCAAGAATCAACAGCAGGTGACGGCAAGGAAGTTCTGCAAGAGCATCACGCAATTTCTGCATTGGCAGCAGTACCTTGCTAATTTTATCAAAATCTGTCTCTAAGAAAATACCTCCACTAGCGTCTTGTGGTACAAGATAGCCAGTCAAATCTTTTGTGTCTTCTAACCCATCTTTCGGGATAATGCCATGACCTGCAAAGTAGAATAAAAGTCGGTCATCTTTTCCTACTGGTATCTGACCCTCAGGTAATGGGATAGTCTTTTGTTTGAAAGCTTCTAGCAAACGACTCAGTTCATCAAAAGTCGCAGATGCATTTAGTAATTTTAGAACATTGTATTTGCCGTCTTTTCTAGTCTCATTTTGGAGAATTATAGCAAGTCTTTCAGCATCAGGAACAGCAGTTTGTAAAGGCGGAATCCCATTTTTATAATCATTAATTCCGATAATAACAGCAAAATTATGCTGAAAATCATGTAGAGATTTATGCATAAATACTTTTCTATGCTTTGACTTATACTGCTATTTTGATAGTTATTAGCTTCACTACCATCATGTCAGGTATAATAGTGGTAGATTACTTTAACTTATGCAGAGTCACCCCAAAAAATCTGAGCACAAGAGACGTTGTGTGTAATGTCTCTTATGCCCAAAAGATATGACTTTTACTTCTGTTGAGTCAGCGCAGCAAGCAAGGCTTTTAACCCAACATCAGTACTGAAATAGCTCATGTGGTCACAAGCCACTTCTTGAATATGGGGAGGAAGCGATCGCCCAGATGGAATACTTGTGATACTGTCCACAGTGACAGCAATATCATTTGGCTCACCTAAGAAAGGCAAAGCAGCGACTTGATTAAATAACTTTTGCATCAATCGTTTTAGCAGTTTCGGTTTTTCCGCTTCTGGCTCTTGGGATTCAGGAATAATGATAAATGTGTTACCAGCGATAATCGAGTAAGGAATGCCTGGGTCATCACTTGCTACCAGAGAACCGAGAAAATCAGAGGTTGGGTTCATCTGCTTGAGTGCTACTGCTATGGGGTTCAAATTCATTAGACCAGCAAGCACTTTTGCAGGCCAGGGAACCACAGAAAGATTATTCAGCGCAACACCCAAAGCAAACGTTACCCACTGTTCAACAACAGGCCAAGGAGAACCTGCATTTGGTGTACCCAACATAATTAGGCTTTGAACAACTTTATGACCTTCCTCGCGTTCAATAAACCAACGGGAAATTAGACCTCCCATTGAGTGAGCAATAATGTGCAGTTGTATGCCGTGGTCTGATCCCAAACCTACCTCTGCAAGTCGCCGTTTGAGATGTTGAGCATTCTGTTCAATAGAAGTATTCAGGTTTTCGTAGTCAAAGCAAAGAACCAAGTCATAAAGCGAACTGATAGAATGCTGTTGCCCATCTTCTTTTATTATAGGTTGTTTTACGGTAGCAACTAAACTTTCAGTGTCGCCAATAATCCCGTGAATATAAAGGGCAATTTTTTTCTTGGTTTCTTTGGCTTGCGCCACTCGCTGCTTCACAACAGTTGCATCTTTTATGTAGGTGACTTTCTTGTCGTCTCCAACTTCAGCAAGCGCAAGGATGGGATAATCAAATTTTTGCCCTGATGTTTTGCTGATGACTTTTTGAAAGAAGATGCGAATAGATCCTTGGAAACTGCGCTTACCTTCTTTTATTGGATATGGTAATCGTTCTAGTATAATTTCTGTCTTACCTTCTTGGCTTTGTTTTTCAAAACCTAATGGCAGGAACAATTCACCGTCAAAACTAACAGGAAGAATATGTTCATTTTCTGCCAAGGGAACGTCAACTATCAGCTTCAGAGGTTCATCTGGGGTAACAACTGTGTGGTCTTGCACTTGGCTCAGTTCTAGTACACTTAATCCTGGGTCAGTACCTCGGCTGCTAGTAAATTGCAAAGGTCGAGTCACTTCCGGATCTTGCCGCAATATATCTGGTACAATCATGTTCCCTAAATCTCGGCTTGCCTGCGGTACTGTAGTGAGGCGAGCATATGCCACTAAACTAGAATGGGGCTGTAACTTCACTCCTGCCCCTAAATCTTTTTCTGTTTGTTCTTCAGGAGAAACTGGCGTAGCATCCTTGGGGCGAACTGTAGTAATTGCCAATTCTTTTGTAATCCAATCGTCTATTCTCCCGACAGTAGAACGAACTATATCACGGCTTTGAAGCCGATTCATTAATCGGTCAAGAGTGCTTTGAAACGGATCTCGTAATCCTATGTCTTTTCGCGGCAAATCAAGTGGGTTCTGCTTCAGCAATGAGGCATCAAAGTCTGTAGTACTCACAATCAGCTTGATGATGTCCAAGTACTCTGTGATACCTCGTTCCCAGAACTCATCCGGCACTTGAAACTCTAGGAAAGCTTCTTCATCATCCCAAGCCCAAACTTCGTTTCCTGCTTTGTCTTTTGGCTGAAGCAACACAGTACCAGTGTCAAAGAAAGGAAGGCTAACTCCGTAATTTTCAGAAATATCCAAGAGGGCGCAGTAGAGTGGCTTGTTGCTGTTATTAATAAGTTTAAGCCGAAATCGACGTGGCTTCCATTCATTATTCTCATGTTTGTATTCCAAGCGCATTTGTGTTGTCTGAGGTGATTCAGATAAATCCCGATCTTCAAACAAAATTTCTATCTGCACGTCATTTGGTTGAATCCGACTTGTAGCAGGACTAGAGAGCAGTTTAGTCGTCGTCCAGCGGGAAATATGTTCTAAGCGCAGAATTGCCTTTTTTGCATTCTCTGGAGTATATCCTTCAATTTCAGCCACTAAAGGTTGGGTATCTGTTGAGCGGGTAATTAAATATTGCCCATCGCGGCATAACAGACGAAATTGTGCTTCATTAGATTCTTGCTCTTGGCGAACATAAAGTGAAGGTTGCTGACCTGATAGTCCAGCTACCCTCAAAGCTTCAAGTGCCAGATTCACACCCTGTTCCTCACCCTCAAAGTACACCCCTAGAGGTGGTAGCGGTAAACTAATGACAACGGCTTTAAAAATACGGTCTTGAGTCAGGTTTTCTACACCCTTGATACTTATCCTACTCTGCGATGGCAACACCTCAGTGACTTCGGCTTCACCTACAGATTTTGAACGGATTTGCAAATCCTCGTTATCGATATCATCACGAAACACAGCCAGTAATGTAGTTTCGCCATTCTTTGGACCTTGAACTCCGTGAATGATACCACCATCAATCATCCAAGAGGCATATTTATTGTCATACTTAACAATGAAGTAGGGGAAACGTTCTCCAATTGCTCCATCTAAGAAAAATTGGTTCTCATCGCCTGATTGAGCTACTTCCAACTGAGGAGACTGCTTGTCTACTTCATTACGAATTATGGCATTAGTTCGCCTATACAAATCCTGATATGTCAACTTTCCATTGGCTTTATAAAGCGTATCTCTCAAAAAATAAGAGAAAACGCCCTGGTTTTTGTTATCTTTGTTGTCTTCTTGTGCTAGCTCGATGTCTCGACAAGCTGCAAGGAGAACATGACGTCCTTTAGGTATTTTCCAGCCAGTGGGGTGTTCTTCAGGGTTCTGGGAAGCAGACAGATGTTTTAATTCGGAAATATCAAAAACAAAGGTATTGAGCGGTCGCACACCCTTATTTAAGGTCGCACGACGCACTTTCGTTGTTTGCAAAGGGTCTCTAGTTCCAGAACCTGAGTGACAACAATCTAAAATAATGCAAATGTGGAGGTTTTTGTCTGCTGCTACTTCAGCAATAAGTTTTGCTAATTCTTTATCTGCTAAACCCCATTTCCCTTCAAGACAACTGTCGTAACATAATAAAGCTTCAATACGACGATCTGGGTCATATTTCCAAAATTCTTGTGGTGCATCCTCTTGATAACCATGACCACTGTAGTAGAAGAGGACTACATCATTACTATTAGCTTGACAAAGATGATTCCGGAACTCCTCAACGATTGCATCACGAGTTGCTTGTTGATCCTTAAGCGTTCGTAAATGCAGTTGATATTGATTCCGCTCGAATCGATTGTTTAAATACTCTTCAATTTCTGTAATATCATTAACACAGCCTTGGAGGTCTAGATTTGGGTCAGCATAATGATTAATACCTACTAACAATCCATACAAGTTACGAATCATCGTGATTTTTATCCAATAAAATTCAGACTAATTTCTTTCATCTGTAATAAATATAATTGCTTTCATTAAAAGCTTTTGTTACTTTCTTCAAAAGCTATCAAGGCTAACGCACTATGCAAATCAAACTAACATGGACTTACACATTGACACAAAATTGATGATGTACATTTAATTGACATCTTGCCCCACCATCAAAACTGAATTAAAGTTTTTATCTTTAATAATATATTTCAATATCTTTAGCAACCAATTAGTTACAAATTGTTATATATTAGAATCATTTTTTGAGAATAACTTCACCTTTAATCTGCTGAACTAACTTTTCTATATCCCTAATTAGGTGCAAGTAAAATCAACTTCTGCACTTTGGAATAAAATGTTACGGACAGTACTAAGCTAATCGGCATTTAAATTGTAACATAGGAGCTATTGCGTAAGGATTCAGGTCTAAATTTGGGGTATTAGAGGATGTTTTAAAAGTCAGAGAGGGCTAAAAATTATGCAAGCCGTCGAAGCATGATTCGTATCATGGCAATATAGATGAATGTCTCTGAGGTTTCGGGTAGTCTTTCATAATCCTTACTTAAACGCCGATACCAATTAAGCCAGCCAAAAGTTCACTCAACAACCCAGCGCTTAGGTAAATGGACGAAACCCTTTTTTTCGCCCATGTCTAAGAACAATTTGCACATTAGCCGTAAACATATCCATTACCCAACGCATAAATTCTTCGCCTCGGTATCCTCCGTCCATCCAAATGGTATTTAACCGTTTTACCTGATTGCCTGTATCGTGAACTCGGTGGAGGACTTTTTTGGCTCCTTCACGTTCTGCAACATTGGCAGACGTTACCAAGACCCGCAAAACTAGTCCTAACATATCCACACTGAGATGCCGCTTGCGCCCATGTATCTTTTTACCAGCATCGTAGCCTACATCAATGGAAATCATGTTTGCTGTTTCCACCGATTGGCTATCAACTGCGGCTTGTGATGGACTGGATTCCCGTCCAGCATCAACCCGAACCCACTGGTACAGTTTGTCGTGAATCTTTAACCATGTACCATCTTTGCTCCATCTCCAAAATAACCATAGACAGTTGGCCAAGGCGGGAAATCTCCTGGTAGACCTCTCCATGTGCATCCCTCACAAAGCACATATAAAATTGCATTGACCACGGCAAATAAAGCTACAGTTCGTGGACGACCACCGACTTTTCCTGATGGAAACTCCCCTGCAATCAATTCCCACTGTTCCCATGTCAAATTGCTACGGTATGCTTTAGTCATTCACTTACAAGGTGCTGTTATCTACAAATCTCAGCATAAGCCTTGTGAGCTTTCTTACAATAGCCCCCCACTTTTAAAACATCCTCTAACATATCAGAAAATCTTCAACAAACAATGAGGCTAGATGAATGAGCACAAAGCTTACCTCAAAAGGCTTTCACAAAAGTTAAATTCAACTTAGATAAACCGAAAACAGTATGGGTAGTAACTAGAGAAGTAGAGATATCACAACTCCTTGGAAAGCGAAATATTGCTATCGTTATGAATGCTGAAACTTTCTCTGAAGCGACTGATATTGAGTATTTTATCACTAATGTTTCTACATCAATTGTTTCAGCAGAATGGATAGTTAATACCTATTCTCAAATAAATTGGGTGGAAGTTTTTTATAGAGAAGCCAAGGGGTGGCTAGGGCTAAAAGAATATCAAGTTCGAGAGAAAGTAAGTCTACTTCGACATTTTATCTTGGTTTTTTGTGCATATACTTTTATTCTTTGGCATCAAATGACAGGAGGGTTGAGACGAAGATGGGCAAACAAACCTTTGAATACCTTTACTGAAGCTTTGGAAGCTTTTAGAACAGCTATGACAAGATCGTTTCTTTGATTGGTTGACCCATAATCAGGACGTATTTGCCGCTTATAAAGCTAGTTTAGGCTACATTTGGGCTTAATTTTTGTTTAAGTCCCATTAGCAAAGCGTACAAGTAGTTCATTCGTTAATAACCTGTAGACGTTTTCTCGAGCTTGTGTGAGCAAAATCGACTCCCACGAGTTAACTTCTCTATATTCTTATAGGTGCAAGCACGCATCAACTTATGCACTTATTTCAGTCTGGCAGGAAAAATCAGTATTATTATCAGCATCTTTCTTTCAGAAGTTGCAATCTTAGGCAAGAGCTTGGATACATTTTCGGCCATAACCGGGCAAAAAGCGTGCGCGATAATGGCAAGCTGCTACGAATGCGCCTGATTGTTGCTTAAAAACTCACACCGCAAGCATTGTAGTTTTTGGGGTCAGAGTTGGTTTCGTACTCGCTTCTTAAATTTCCTGACTCGCTGCCATTTTGAAACACCAGCACTTTTTGACTGCACTGGCGTTTTTGATTTGTTATAAGGGTGTAGGCAGAGGCAGTACGCGAGAGATTCGACTAGCAATCAATAAACACAATACCATCCCCTGGTTGAGTCCCGCTCTACAAGTAATCAAATAATGCTTTAAGCATCCAATTCCTGATATTCTGATAGCAATGCAATAAGATTCGATATCGATAGCTATGCTATCAATGGCGATATCAACATGTCCGAAACGGTCGATGAAAATAAACCAAGTGCAATGGTGCGCGTCCCCACTCCCCTAATTCCCGCAGTTAGGGAATTATCCCGGTTGCACCGACAAGGACGCACAAGTGAGGTACTTCAATGTTTGGATGAATTGATATTGGCGTTGGATAACAGCAGTGATTGCACATACAATGCCAGAAGTCAAACAATAAGGGCGATTTACGAACGACTTGATAATTTGGAGTCACAATTGTTGGGTGAGTCGAATAGCAATGAAACGGACTCAACCAAGCGTCTCACCGATTTAGAACAAAAAATCGACTTTATTACAACTCGGATGGCTCAATTTGCCGAAGCTATTATCCAGATACAAAATAACCTAAATAACCAACCGAGGCGAAATAAATCGTATTATAACAATTCGTATTATCAAGGACAAACTACTCGAATTCAGCCATTAACGGAAGAAAATTTAGCTAAAAGATTGGGTGTGAATGTAGAAACTGTACGCAAAGAGAGAAGTAGCCAGCCACCACCACTTTTTGTTGGATGGTCTAAGCGTAAGGATACTTCTGGTATCGGGTGGGAATTTAACGCTCATACGGGACTATATCACCCAGTAACATGAAGATGTTGAAAAAATCCCATAACAGATACCCAGAGAATTGGGCAGATATCGCGTTAGAAGTTAAACAATCCGCAAATTGGAAATGCTCTAAATGTAACTTACAGTGCATCCGTCCAGGTGATAGCACGCTCGTGGCTTTCTCGTTCGGAAAGAATGGCTTTAACACTTACAGTCCATCACAAAAACTTCACACCCGAAGACAACAGATTAGACAATCTTTGTGCTGTTTGCACGAGTTGCCATTTATTATATCACTGTAGAAGAAAAGGGAATATCTCACCTGGGCAATTGTCTCTGTGGAAGGAATTAGGAATTAATTATTAGCTGTAATTATAAGAAGTTTTTTAGTTTTTAGTTGGAAGCAAGAGCGCTTATAGGCATCGTCGCCCGTTGCTTGTTGGGTTTACCCTACCTAAAATATTTGGTTATTATTAGTGCATTAAAAATATCGGAGATATTATCCCCGACATGGCTATTTTTAGGAATTTTCGCTTTTGTTGCAACTGACCAATTAAATATTAAGATTGCCCACCAAACCTAGCAATTAACTCTTCCCGCGATAACTGCATAAGTAATGGGGTAAATTCTTCTGGCAATAAAGCTAATAATGGTGAAATAATTGCTTTAAGTTCGTTATCTAATGAACCAAAGCGAACTCGTAGTAAGTTTTCGACAACAAGTCGTTCTCCTTCCAGTTTGGCTTGTTCCCGGTCTTGCTGATAAAGTGGTTCTAGTCGCATAATTAATTCCCTATCATCATCTTCTGGACTTTGATTTACTCTCAAGTTCTGCCGCAAGTTGTACAGCAATTCTAGCGTTGCTCTGCGAAACGGGTGATTTGATGGTAGCGCTTCTAACTCATCAATTGCCTGTTTTTGTACTGTTCCTCGACCGAGAATTCTTAACCACAAGGTTTCCTGGGTGCGTGGTAGTTGATGAATGGCAACGATAGCTGTCCGCAAATACTCTGCCATAAAATGTACTCCAGGCAACCAATCACCCCCTTTAACTGCACCAAATCCTGACAGCAGTGTTGCGGATGCCGTTGGCGTGAGTATCCATAATTTTGGTACTGTTGAGTCTTGAACAGAAGTATTATTTCGATTCGCTTCTCGTTGTAATGCACCTCTGACTTCTAATAATTTCAACAGACAATCGCAGATTTCCTCTTTCGAGGCAGCATTGCGGTATGGTTCTAATATTGCAGGAAATTTCGCAAATCTTCCTAATAGTCCTAATGTTTCTAAATTGGTGGTTTGTTCTGCTGAAGGAGAAAATAAAACATCAATTTCTCGAACTTCTCCTGCTACACGGCTGGGTGCTTGCACATTTCCATAAGGTTTTAATAATTCTTCGAGATAATCCTTGGCGAACTGGTCATGAATAAAACGAGTCATTCAATTGGATATATTCGGAAATTTATTTGACGTAAGTAATAACATTCTACCTTTGATGACGATAAAATTTATCGTTTTTATACTGATATTTTTGAGTATAATTAATTTGAACTTTTATATATAATCTGAATAACCGTACCTTTAATATTTGGCGTTTTAATTGAGGTGGGAGGACAATTATTATGGTTAAAATAAATGATTTGCAGTTCACTGCCAGAAGTGAAGAGGAATGAGAAGTGGAAGTGGTTTTTCAAATAAATGGAGAATCTTTGGACTAAGCTCGCATCTACGAAGTTTCTTCTTCAGTACAGCAATTGTGGCGATGAGAGAGCGGGTACGTCAATACTTCGATCTGGCTCCCGTTAAACGCTCAAGCCGCAAAAAGACAATCCGAACACTTAATAACAAAATAGCCCCTCGGACAATGTGGTTGAGGGGCTTTTGTATTGGGTTTGGTGGATACGAACGCCTCAAATTGTTCGCTCAAAGTCGGGGCAATTCTCTGGTTGTTCTGGATTAACCGCGCAAGGCAAGTAACCATTTGGAGAATGG
>Ga0136635_10000077_pt1 | contig 20809 bp, 21 predicted proteins | sample AntDrymeUQ852106_2_FD_105495 | JGI IMG/M metagenome (GOLD analysis project Ga0136635, IMG submission 105495) | Polar desert sand microbial communities from Dry Valleys, Antarctica - metaG UQ85 (21.06) | ecosystem: Environmental > Terrestrial > Soil > Desert | place: Antarctica: Dry Valley... | reverse complement strand
GGAGTCGATGACGGGCTCGTGGGAGTCGATGAGCTGGTCAGAGACGTCGTGCCGGGGATAGTGGTGGTCGTCGTTGGCTGCAGCGTCGTCGAGATCAGAATCGAGGTGGAGGTCGAACTGGGAGATGCGGCGATGACCCCTGTGAGCGGCTGGTCGTTCACCGCCGAACGAGCTGCGTTGACGGCCACATAGGCAATGGCGGTCGTCGCCAAGGTGGCGAGAAGCCAAAGCAAGAATCGAGAACTCTTCTGCACACCTCCATTGTCGTCGATCGACGTCCGCTATTTCTCAAGGCGACGTCTGGAAAACGTCAACTTCGTCCATTCTGTGGGCTGGTATCCGTGTCCAGCACGGATACGAACCCAGGGTTCGCAATTAGCCTGGATGGCATGGTGGCTGTCGTTCTGATTGAGGACGATCCGCATATCAGGAGGCTGGCGGCCGAGTCCCTGGCCAGGGACGGACACCACGTCGAGACCGCGGCGGCGGCGATGGAAGGGCTGCAAATCGTGGTTTCGCAGAAGCCCGATGTGGTGGTGCTCGACCTCGGGCTCCCCGACCTCGACGGCGTGGAGCTGCTCCGCATGATCCGCGCCATCTCCGCGGTCCCTGTGATCGTGGCGACCGCACGTGAAGGCGACAGCCACGTTGTCGCCGCGCTGGATAGCGGCGCCGATGACTATCTCGTCAAGCCCTATTCCGTGGCCCAGCTCGCCGCACGGATTCGGGCCGTCTTGCGCCGGGCCGAGAGCCGTGGCGGCGACGGTCTGCTCGCGGTTGGCCAGCTCAGTATCGACCGTCAGGCTCGAGATGTAAGGCTGGCCGGAGCCGTGGTCGAGCTCAGCCCGAAGGAGTTCGACCTCCTCGTTCTCCTCGCCGAACGGCTCGGCGAGGTGGTGAGCAAGCGCGAACTCCTGGCCGAGGTGTGGCGGCAGCCCTATGGGGGCGGCGACCGCACCGTCGACGTTCACCTCTCCTCGCTCCGCCAGAAGCTCGGCGAGTCGGCCAAGGAGCCTCGTTTTTTGCAGACGGTGCATGGAGTCGGGGTCAAGCTCGTCGACCCTGACGCCAACTAACTGTGCGCAAACGGCTCGCCTGGATGGCCCTGGCGGTCACATCGCTCGTTGTCATTGCTTTCACGATTCCGCTGATGCTGGTCGTCCGTCGCCAAGCCATTGAGCGCGCCCAGGTGAATGCCGAGCGCGAAGCGCAGCATTTCGCGGGCCTTCTAGCCTTGCTGATATCCGGCTCCGAAACGCTCGACCCCGCGTCGATCGACGCCTCCCTCGGACAACTTCCGCCTGGCGTGGCCGTCTACTTTCCCAGTGGGGAATCGATTGGCGACACCGGTTCCAATTCGACTGCTTCGCTTTCGACCAGACGGGGCGTGCCTGCATCTGACTTCGATATCGATGGCGATTGGGAGGTCGGCATCCCGGTCAGCACCCGCAGTGGGATCGTGGCGGTGATCTCGACCGCAACGGTTGCCGAACAGTCGTCAGGTGTCGCAGTCGCGTCGTTGGTGCTGGCCGCGCTAGGCCTGCTCATCGTGGCGATTGCTGTGTTGGTCACCATGCGACTATTGCGCGAGTTGATCCAGCCTGTCGATGAGCTTGCCCGCGTGGCAGAACGTCTGGGCGAAGGCGACCTCAAAACTCGGGCCACCCTGGACGGACCGCCTGAGCTTGCTGCGGTGGCGACCGCGCTCAATGGCCTCGCTGCTCGGCTTTCTGGTTTGATCGAGGCCGAGCGGGAGTCGTTGGCCGACTTGTCCCATCGCCTCCGGACGCCGCTCACCAGTCTGAGATTGCAAGCAGAGCGGGTGCCGTCCGACGATGATCGAATCGCGCTCACCCAAGCCGTAGATCGCATGGAATCGGCCGTCGACGGGCTGATTCACGATGTGCGGCAAGGGCGTAAGGCCTCGACCACCGGCGATCTGGCGGGGGTGGTACGACGCCGGCTTCCCTTCTGGCAGGTCCTGGCCCAGGAACAGAAGCGCCAGATCGTGCACTCGATCGCTTCCGGCCCCTCCATCGTGAACGCTTCTGAAGAGGATTTGGCGACGCTGCTCGACCTGTTGCTCGGGAACGTGTTCTCCCACACCGACTCCGGGGTGGCGATGGCAGTCGACGTGCGATCTCAAAACGGCCACGCCGTGTTGACGGTGGGCGATGCCGGCCCCGGATTTTCCCCCGGCCTCGATCTGACCGCACGCGGGGTGAGCGGTGGAGGGTCGACCGGGCTCGGCCTCGACATCGTCCGGAAAATAGCCATCGCCGCCGGCGGTGGGATTGCCACGCGCCAAGCGGCGATGGGAGGGGCCGAGGTAGTGGTGCAGCTACCCCTGGCCGATTAGGGGATCAGCCGCCGGAGCCGCTGCCCGAGTTGTCTTCGTCCTCGTCTTCACCCGAACCAGAGCCGGAGTTGTCTTCGTCCTCGTCTCCGCCAGAGCCATCAGTCGTCGAGGTGGAGCCGGAGTTGTCGTCGTCGTCGCCGGAGCCGTCAGTCGTCGAGGTGGAGCCGGAGTTGTCGTCGTCGTCGCCGGAGCCGTCAGTCGTCGAGGTGGAGCCGGAGTTGTCTTCGTCCTCGTCTCCGCCGCCGTCAGTCGTCGAGGTGGAGCCGGTGCTTGACGTGGAACCCGTGCTTGACGTGGAACCCGTGCTCGAGGTCGAACCGGTGGAACCGGTATTGTCGTCGTTCTCGATCTCGATTCTCACTCGAACCACTCCGTCTTCGAGCTCGGCGTTGAACTTGACCCTTCGGCCTTCGCCTCGGAAGTCAGCTTCGACTTCGCGACCGGCTGCAACCTCAATCTCGGGGGTGTAGCCGTCGTTGGGGATGACCGACAGGATCTGGAGCTGGGTCTCGGTGCGGAGGAGGACGACGCTCCCCGCGCTGTCGGCCGGAATTACCTGTTGCTGGCCGACGGCGATGGAAATGTTGGTCTCGGTCTCCGAGGTGGTGTTGTCGGTCGCGGCCCAGGCCAGCCCGGTGACTAACAGGGCCATGACTGTGGCGGCGGCGACGATTGCGGTGCGGTTGCGCATGGGGGCATCTCCTTTTTGATGTTGGAGAAATCATGCGTCCTGGCCCGTCAGGACTGCCTCACCCCAATGTCAACAAAACCTCAAGCCGAAAGAGCTTCGTCCAACGTGGTCCAGGGAAGCAAAGCGCACTTCACCCGTACCGGATAGCGCCGCACCCCCTGCAAAGCAGCCAGCTCGCCAAACTCGGACTCCGAGTTCGAGTCTTCACTTGTCAGCGACTCCTGAAAACGGCGGCTAAGCACGGCGACGGCCTCACGATCCAGGCCTTTGATCGCCTCCCCCATCATCGAGCCTGACGACTGACTAATCGAGCAACCGTGCCCTCTGACTGAGACCCCCTCGACGGCCTCGCCGCCAAAGGTCAATTCGACGGTCACCTCGTCCCCGCACAGAGGATTGACCCCTTCAGCAACGGCGTGGGGTTCTTCGAGGGCCGTGCGGTTGCGCGGGTTGCGATAGTGATCGAGGATCACCTCTCGATAGAGCTCTTCCAGTGCCATCTCAGATACCGAACAAACCGGAAGCTTCTTCTAGTCCCGAGATCAGGGCGTCGATGTCCTCATTGTTGGTGTAGACCGAGATCGATGCTCGAGCAGTGGCTGGCACGCCGAGAACTCTCATCAGGGGTTTGGCGCAGTGATGACCGGCCCGCACCGATACCTGACGTTGATCGAGGATCGTGGCCAGGTCGTGGGGGTGCACGTCGCCGAGGGTGAAGCTGATGGCGCCGCCCCGATCCTCCCCGGTCAATGGTCCCTGGATTCGCAGCTGCTCGACCTCGGACAGCCGCTTGAGGGCATAGTTCGTCAGCTCCGCATCGTGCGCGGCCACCGATTCCATGCCGATCTCGTCTAGGTAGTCGAAAGCTGCGGTGAGACCCACGGCCTCGATGATGGGTGGTGTTCCCGCCTCGAAGCGATGGGGAATGCGGGCCCAAGTCGAATGGTCGAGCTCGACATTGGCGATCATCTCGCCTCCACCTTCGGTCGGCTCCATCTCCTCGAGACGTTCAGGTCGACCCCAAAGAACGCCGATCCCGGTCGGTCCCAAGAGCTTGTGCCCGGAGAAAGCGAGAAAGTCCGCTCCTATTGATTGCACGTCGACCGGACGATGGGGGACGAGCTGGGCACCGTCAACAACGACTAATGCTCCGGTCGCACGTGCCGCTTCGGCCAAAGCCGCCGCGGGGGGAATGGAACCGAGCACGTTCGACATTCCCGTAAAAGCCACTACCCGAGGCTGCAGGTCCAATTTGGCAACGAAGCCATCCCGGTCGAGGTGGCCATCCTCAGTGATCCCCACATAGTCGAGGACCGCCCCGGTGCGGCGCGCGACCATCTGCCAGGGGACGATGTTGGCATGGTGCTCCATCACGGTGAGGAGAATCCGATCGCCGGGACGCAGGTGCTCGCCGCCCCAGCCCGCGGCGACCATGTTCAGGCCGGTGGTGGTCCCCCGACAAAGGACAACCTCGTCCGGATTGCTCGCGCCGATGAATTCGGCGGCTCGAGATCGAGCTTTCTCGTAGAGCTCGGTTGAGGTGGTTGAGAGTCGATACGCACCTCGGTGAACGTTGGCGTAGACCGTGCCGGCAAACTGGTTCATCGCTTCGAGCACTGCCCTCGGTTTCAAGGCCGAGGCGGCGGAATCGAGGAAGTGGCCGGCACCGGCGGCAATGGCCGGGAAATCCTGCCTGACGTCAAGCATGAGTCAGGTGGCCGCCGGTCGGGACCGAATTCCTTCGTAGCCCTCGGTCTCAAGGCGCGCCGCTAGCTCGGGCCCGCCCGTCTCGACAAGACGGCCGTCCCAAAGGATGTGAATGACGTCGGCCGGGAGATAGTCGAGCAGGCGCTGATAGTGGGTGATGATCAAGAATCCGCGTTCGGGCCCGGTGAGCTTTCCCACCCCTTCGGCAACGGTACGGAGGGCATCAATGTCGAGGCCCGAATCGGTCTCGTCCATGATTGCCAACTCGGGCTCCAAGACCGCCATCTGCAGCACTTCGTTTCGTTTCCGCTCCCCGCCCGAAAAGCCTTCGTTCAGGAATCGATCGGCCATTCCGGTGGCCATGCCCAACGACTTCATCGCCTCCATCACTTTCAGCCGCAGCTCGAGGATCGTGAGGTCGACGCCGGTCCGGTTGGTCAGCGCCTGTCGCAGGAACTGTACAACCGAGACTCCGGGGACCGCCTCGGGGTTTTGAAAGGCGAGGAACATCCCTCGCCGGCCACGCTCGTCGGGGGGCATGCCGGCAACGTCTTCCCCTTGAAAGAGGATCCTGCCTTCGGTGATTCGATAGTGGGGATGGCCCATCAGAACATTGGCGAGCGTGCTCTTCCCGGAGCCATTGGGGCCCATGATTGCCTGAATCTCGCCTTTCTCGAGGACGAGGTCGATCCCCTTGAGAATTCCAACTTCGCCCGCGCTGGCGTGCAGATTCTCAATCTGCAGAAGGGGTGCGGTCACCGGATAAGGCTAGGGAGCCGTGGGCCTATCGAAAACTCTCGCTTGCGAGCGAGACCAATTCGCTGATGCCTTCATGGTCGGTTACTTGGAGCCACTGCAGGTAGTACTTTTCAACGCCGGCCTCGGCCAGGCGGCCGAAAGCATCGGTGACTTGGTCCACCAGGCCATAAGGAATCCCCGCTTGGTCCCAACGTTCGACCAGCGTGTCCACCGAGATGTCTCGGAAAGACGCCGCCTCTTTGAGCAGGTTGTCGAGCGAAGCCTGATCGTCGGCCAACACGGCCGGACCCATCAACGAAATCGTGATCTGGTCGGGATCACGCCCGGTGGCGCGGGCGGCGTTCCGCATCACCTCGAAACGCGGCCGCAGTTCGTTGAGGGGGCGGACCGACAGGTTGTACTCGTCGGCGAAGCGCCCGGCCAGGTTGGGGGTCTTTTCAGGCCCGCTACCCCCAACGATCAGACGCAAACCAACGGGCCGGGGCAGGGCAGTAGCAGTGATCTGATAAGTCTCGCCCTCGAAGGACTCTCCGCTGAAAGCCGCGCGCAGGTAAGACAGTGCTTGTTCGAGACATGAGAATCGCTGCGCCCAAGGTGGAAACTCGATCCCGTAGGCCTCGTGCTCGGCCTCCATCCACCCCGTGCCAATCCCCAGGTCGAAGCGGCCGGCACTCATTTGGTCAAGTGTGGCCGCAGCTTTGGCGATGAAGGAGGGGTGACGGAACGTGATCGGGGAGACGAGGATGGTCAGCCTGATGCGACTCGTCTCCCGAGCTATTCCGCCGAGAGTGGAGAACGCTTCGGTTGCGGGCATCGGCTCGGGCCCGGTCCAGTAGTAGTGGTCGGAGCGGGCAAACGCGTCAAGGCCTGCCGCCTCGGCGGTGCGCGCCGCCCAGGAGAGGTCGTCGTAGCCACCTCCCAGTTGTGGCTCCGTCATCAAGGCAAGCCGCATCTCGTCACCGTAGCCGGGAACCGCTAGGCGCCTTTGTTCGTCACAACCGGGACCAAGGAGTAGCAATGCGCCCCCAGTTCGTGTCCCGCCTCATCGTCGCCGTGTTGGTCTCACTCGTGGCGTGCTCGGCCGCGCCGACGACCGCTGCCACCGGCGCCGACCGGCCGTCGCTTCTTCAACAAGTGGCGACTGAATTTGGGCTGGCCGGGTTTGGGAGCTGCGACGAGGTGCTCGACTTTCTCCAAACCAACGCCCTCGACCAGGTCACCGCCTGGGGTCTCAACGACGGCGTATTTCCGATGCTTGCTCGGGGCGACGTGGTCATGGCCGCCGAAGGAGATGCGTCCGGGGCCGGCACTAACTACTCGACCACCAACCTCCAGGAGATCGGCGTCGACGAGGCAGACATCGTCAAGACCAACGGACGCTTGTTGCTCGCACTCTCAGGCAGCAGGCTGCACATAGTCGACGTTTCCGGCGAGCCTGAGCGCTTGGCAACTTTCGAGCTTGGAGAGTTCTCCGCGACGGGGCTGTTCCTCGGCGAGTCGAACGCACTGGTGGTGGGCTCGACCTGGTCAGGCGGGATCCCAGTGGAGGGTATGGCCATCGATCGGATGATCGCTCCCGACTTTTGGCCAGTTTCAACCACGGTCGACATCGTCGAGATCGACCTCACTGATCCCCGCAATCCGCAAAAGGCGGCGTCGGTCACGATGACTGGGTCGCTCTTGGCCTCGCGAATGGTGGACGACTCCTTGCGGGTGGTAGTGAGCTCGCTCCCCGCCAACCTCCCCTTCATCATTCCCGATCAGATCATGGCCCAGTGGGCGCCGAACCAACAGCAGCACCCCACGGCCTGGCAGCGGGCAGAGCAGCAAGCGCTCTCGCACAACCAGTCGGTGATCACCGCCAGCTCGATCGACGACTGGCTCAATCCGGTCTTAATCGAAAACGCGAATGGCGTCGTACGAACCAGCCAGGCCGACTGTGAGTCACTGGCTCGGCCCACCGAGTTCTCCGGCTTGAGCCTGACCTCGGTGTTGGTCTTCGATAGCGACCTGGATCTCACCGACCAGTTCGGTCTGGTGAGCGATTCACAGACCGTGTACGCCACCGCCGACAACGTCTTTGTCGCCACTCAGCAGTGGCGCGATTGGGCCGGAGTGCCGGCGGACCAATGGGGGCAGGTGGCGGGCATCACGACCACCGAGATCCATAGGTTCGACCTCTCCGATCCCACGACAATTGAATACCGGGGATCGGGCGAAGTCGCCGGATGGTTGTATTCGCAGTGGGCGTTGTCGGAGAACGATGGCTTTCTCCGGGTCGCCTCGACCAACCAGTCACCGTTCTGGGGCCAGGTCGGCCAGACGACCCAGAGCATGGTCACCGTCCTCGAAGTTGGTGACGAGGCCATGGAACAGGTCGGCTTTGTGGCCGGGCTCGGCCGCGACGAGAACATCTACGCCGTGCGCTTCGTGGGCGACCAGGGATATGTCGTCACTTATCGCCAGGTCGACCCGCTCTATGTGATCGATCTCCGCGATCCAACTGAGCCGCACGTGGCGGGGGAGCTCAAAATCCCTGGCTACTCGGCATATCTCCATCCGGTGAGCGAGGGCATGCTGTTGGGCGTTGGCCAGGACGGCGACCTCGACGGTCGCATCCTTGGCACCCAGGTAGCGCTATTTGATGTGACCGATCCCGAGAATCCTCGCCAGATCGACAAGATCACCTTTCCCGGGGCCTACTCGGGAGCGGAGTGGGACCATCACGCTTTCCTCTACTGGCCCGAAACCGACGACCAAGGGCTCATGGTGATCCCGCTCCAGGGCCAGACAGGTGACCAAAGGTGGAACGGATCAGTGGCGATCGAGGTTGATGGTTCCCGGCTCGGCTCGACCAGCGAGCTCACCCAAAACGGTTACGTCCTCCGCAACCTGATTGTCGACGGCCAGTTGCTGACTGTCTCCGACCTCGGCATCCAGGCGTACGACCTCTCGACTTTCGACCCCACCGACTGGGTGTCCTTCTCCTAAAGGTTTTCTGTCCCGAGAAAACGCCCCCTCCCGGTTACGCCGGCTCTCCCCCCTCCGGGGGGAGAAAAGGGCAGATCCTTGCTTCCAGCTCGGCGGGGTCGGTGGTGCCGGCTTGGAGGTAGAGGCGGGTGATCCCGAGGGCCGCGAGCTCGGCCAGTCGCGTTTGGATCCGATCCGGTGTACCAAAGGGAACCCCGCGGGCCGTCAGCCGTTCTTCGAGAACCTCGGGGGTGCGGTCGGATTCCTTTGCAGCTGCGGCCAACGCCGTTTGATAGGTGGCGTTGTCGATCCCAGCGATGGGAACGGCGGTAAAGCTCAAACGAATCTCCGCCAGGTCACGGCCTGCGGAGCGAGCCGCCCCGCGGCAGGCCTCGATTCGCTGAGCGAGGTCGTCGGGCGCGCGCGGGAAGAGGTTGAGCTCGTCGCAGTACCGGCCGGCGAGCGCCGGGGTGCGATCGGGGCCGGTCCCGCCGGTGAGGAGTGGAACCTCAAAACGCGGTGCGGAAGTGAACTCTTCCAACTGATAGTGCTTCCCGACAAAGCCTTCGCCGCGACTGAGAGCGCGCAGATAGCCGAATTGCTCCTCGAGGAGCTCGAAGCGCTCTCTCTGCGAAGGAAAGGCGAAACCGAACAGCGAGTGTTCCTCGGCCATCCAACCGGTCCCAAGGCCGAAGGTGAAGCGACCACCCGCCATATCGTGGATGGTCGCCGCCATCTTGGCGTGAACTGCCGGGTGCCTAAATGTGACCGGCGAAACCAGGTCGACCAAATGAATAGTCGAGGTCTCGCGGGCCAAGCCGGCGAGATGCACCAGGTGATCCCAGGCCGGCGCTTTGACGTCGGACGATGAACCTAGGTAGTGATCGGGCACGGCGAACGCCGTCAAACCTCGCTCCTCGGCCCAACGCGCCGCCCGCAAGACGGCCGCGTAGTCGCCGCGGGTCTGAAGCGCGATCTCCATCAGTGGTCGACTAAGAGCTTGGCCTGCTTGGCCATGTCGAAGTCGGGGTCGAACATGGCGTGGATGGCGTAACCGGTGAGGGCCGCCACCAGGGCCTCAGCGCGTTCCTGGATCTCGCTCGCACTCAACTCCGATTGCTCACGCTTCAGGGCGCGAGCCAGGCGATCGACTCTGGTTTGGTGGTGGCGGACGAAGCGCCGGCGAAGATTGGGATCGGTCAGCCCGCCGGAGACGGCCATGATCAGATAGATGCGAGCAATGACCGGGTCGGTCGTCACGAAGCGGACGAAGGCACCGATGAGATCTGTCACCGTTTCGTCCGGGCCCTGCTCGGGCTCGACGGCGGCGATCGCTCCCCGGACCACGGTCAGCACTGCTTCTTCTTTCGCTTCGAAGATGTTGTAAAAGCTGCCGGGCAAGACCCCGGCGGCGTTGCAGATGGCTTTGACTGTGGTTGCTTCAAGGCCACCTTCAGCCAAGAGTTCTCGGACTGCTTCGAGGATTCGTTCCCGCGTCGCAATTCCCGACCGATAGGTCATGTGTTGACGCTAGCGATGGCGGCCATGCTCCTCGATCGCCTGGGTGTACGCCTTTTCCAGATTGTCGACGGCTCGCTCCGGACCGAAACGTCGTTCCCACAACTTTCGCGCCGCGATCGAAGCGTCGCGGATCGCAGGATCGGACTGCAGAGTGGCCACCGCCGTGGACCAATCGCCGTGCGGGTCGAAGGTCCAGTTGCCGGGTTGGGCCTGAAGAAGTTCGCCGATCGCCCCGAGCGAGGAACCGGCGACCGGCAGCCCACCGGCGAATGCCTCGAGCGCGGTCCGAGGCTGGCCCTCGTACCAGATCGAAGGCATCACCAGAGCGCGAGCTCCCAACATCTCGGCGCCGATTTGCTCGGGAGTCAGGCGCCCGAGATAGTTTGCCCCGAGCAACGGCGCTAAGAGCCCTTGCAGGGGCCCATCCCCGGCCACCCGCAGAGTGAGTCCCGCATCGGCGAGCAACGCTCGGTTGTCCAACAGTTGGCGGACGCCTTTCTCGGGACTCAACCTCCCCACGAACAGCACCACCTGCGAACTTTCGGCCGGCTGACGACGCGGACCGGGGTCGGGAACGAAGTTGTCTTTGACCGCGATCCGCTCGCGCCCGATCCCGATCTCAATCAAAAGCTCACTCGCGAGGTCGCTCAAAGCCAGATAGCGATCGACCTCCGATCGCCAGACACGTTTGCGACCCGTGGCGATGGTCAGCGCCGCCAGGCTCGACGAGACCGGATCGCGATAGCAGGAGTGAATGACGCCGTTCCAAAGGCTGCCGTCGAGACAAAGCCGGCAGGGGCGGTCGGCACGGAGCAGTTGAGCGTTCGCACACATCAGCCGGTAGTTGTGGACGGTCATCACCACTGGGGCCAATTGGTGAGCCACCGCCACCACCGCGGGCGAGAGTTGGAACCAGGTGTTGTGGACGTGAACGACGTCCGGTTGGTAGGCCTCCATTGTCTCGCCGACCTCTTTCGAAGATTTGCGATTCCACGGGGCTTGAGCCAGGGCGGCGGCCGTGGCTACCGCGGACTCGGGGTTGTCGACCGAGAACTGCTCCACCTCATGCCCTTTGCTTCTCAGCAGCGTTGCTTCGGCCGCCACCACTTGGTCCTCGCCTCCGTGCTGGCGGTAGCGGTTGTGAATCTGCAGGACGCGCATTCGGGCAAAAACGCTAGTTGCAGGCTGGCTCCGGCCTTGATCTGAGCGATCGCTCAAATTAGAGTGATAGCTCAAGATTGGACGATTGATGAGTCACTTCCTGAGCAACTTGGCGGATCTGGAGTTCAACCTCTTCGAGGTGCACTCCCTTGACGGCTATTTGGGCCGCAGCTCGGATCTCGACGCCGATACCGCCCGCGACTTGCTGCGGGAGGTCGATCGTTTAGCGCACGGAACCTGGGCGGAGAGCCTGATCGAGAGCGACCGCCGGCCGCCCCGGCTGGAAGGCGGCGAGGTGAAGTTGCCGCCTGGTCTGCGAGCAGCCCTCCGCGAGCTAATCGATGGCGGGTGGGACCGAGTCGGTCTGCCTGCCGAGATGGGCGGGATGCCGGTGCCGCATCTCTTGTCCTGGGCGGCCCAGGAGCTGTTGTTGGGAGCTAACACCCCGGCCACCTTCTACGCGGGCGGGCCCTTGTTTGCGCGGGTGATGTTTGAAGAAGGAACACCGGAGCAGCGGGATCTGGCGCGTTTGATGATCGAACGAGCCTGGGCTGGGACCATGCAGCTCACCGAACCCGACGCCGGCTCCGATGTGGGCGCCGGCACCACCAAAGCCATCCACGTCGAGGGCGACACCTATCACCTGGAGGGAGTCAAGAGGTTCATCACTGGTGGGGACCACGACGGTGCCGAGAACATCGTTCACCTCGTCCTCGCCCGGCCCGAGGGAGCAGTTGCCGGGACCAAAGGTTTGTCGTTGTTCATCGTCCCCAAATGGCTGGTCGATAGCGACGGCCAGCTTGGTCAGCGCAACGGGATCTTTGCCACGCGCCTCGAGCACAAGATGGGGCTCAAGGGCTCGGTGACTTGCGAGATGACTCTGGGCGGCGCGCAACCCTGCGTCGGCTATCTCGTTGGCGGAAAACACGACGGGATCCGGCAGATGTTCCGCGTCATCGAGCACGCAAGGATGACCATTGGAACGAAGGCGGCGGCAACGCTTTCCACTGCCTATCTCAACACGCTGCGCTACGCCCGCGAACGATCGCAGGGGGCGGACCTCACCCGAGCCGCTGACAAGAATGCACCGCGGGTGAAGATCATCGATCACCCCGATGTCCGGCGAATGCTCATGTTGCAGAAATCGCACGCCGAAGGGATGCGCGCCCTCTGGACCTACACCGCCTGGGTGCGCGACCAAGCCGAGTTCGACCCGGCCTGGTCGTCAAGGGCGGATTTTCTGCTGCCCTTGGTCAAGGGCTATTGCGCCGAGAAGGCCTATGAGCTTTTGTCCACCTCGCTTCAGGTGCTCGGCGGTTGCGGATACACGGAGGACTTTCCAATCGAGCAGTATCTGCGCGACGCCAAGATCGACAGCATCTACGAAGGAACAACCGGGATTCAGGCGCTGGACCTCTTCTTTCGAAAGATCGTCAGGGATCAAGGGCAAACGGTTGCGCAGCTCGCATCTGAGATCCTCGATTTCGTCAAAGCTGGGGGAGGTGAGGACCAGCTCGCCGAAGAACGCGAGCTCTTGGGCAGGATCTTGGACGACACCCAGGCGCACTTGGGCGCCGCCGTTGGCTTTCTTTTTGCTTCCCAGTTGGACCCGCCCGCGGTCTACAAGGCAGGCCTCCACTTGAACCCGTTGCTCGAGTCGATCGCCGAGACGGTGATCGCCTGGCAACTGCTGCGTCACGCCGAGATCGCTTGGCCGGCCAGCGACCACGATTCCTTCCGCGCCGGAAAGGTGGCATCGGCCCGGTTCTTTGTCCGGCACGTGGCCCCCAAGGTGGCGGCACGACGAGCCGCCATTGAGTCAGAGGACGGCTCGCTGATGCGGCTCTCCAACGACGCCTGGTAGATACAGTCCGAGCATGAATTTCGCCTTCAGCGAGGAGCAGGAGGAGTTCCGCCGACTGGCGAAGAAGTGGCTGGCCGAGAACTCGACTTCGAGCCAGGTCCGCGCCTTGATGGACACCGAGCTCGGCTTCGATCAGTCACAGTGGAAGGCGATGGCCCGGCTCGGCTGGCAGGGAATGGCCATCCCCGAGGAGTTTGGTGGGGCCGGTTTCGGCTACCTCGAGCTCGCCATCCTGTTCGAGGAGATGGGGCGGACCTTGTTCCCGTCGCCCTTCCTCTCGACGGTGGGGATCGCGGCTCCGCTCATCTTGGCACTCGGGAGCCACGGTCAGAAACAAGACCTCTTGGGAGGAATCGCCGCTGGCGAAAACGTGGTAACGGTCGCGATCACTGAACCCGACGGCTCTTGGGATCTCGCGCAAATCTCGGCGTCGGCTACTAAGGAAAACGGCGGCTTCACTCTCGAAGGCACCAAGAGTTATGTGCTCGATGGCCTCGCGGCCGACGTGCTTCTGGTTGCAGCCCGCACCGAGGAGGGGCTCGGACTGTTTGCGGTGCGCGGCGACAAACTGGAGCGTCGCGGCCTGCAGACCATGGATCAGACCCGCAAGTTGGCAAAGGTCAAGCTCGACGGGGTCAAGGTCCCGCTCGAGGACCGGCTCGGTGCTGAGAATGCGGAGAGCGCGCTGGCGTTGGTGCTGGAGAAGGCAATCGTCCTCATCGCCAACGAGTCGGTAGGTGGCGCCGAGGTGTGCCTCGAGATGTCGGTTGAGTACGCCAAAACTCGTCACCAGTTCGGCCGGCCGATCGGGAGCTTCCAAGCGATCAAGCACAAGTGCGCCGACATGCTGGTCCAGGTCGAATCCGCCAAGTCGGCCGCTTACTACGCGGCTTGGGCAGCGCAAGAGGACGAGAACGAGCTACGCACGGTGGCGCCGCTGGCGAAGTCGTATTGCACGGAGGCCTACTTCCATTGCGCTTCCGAGAACATCCAGATCCATGGGGGCATCGGGTTCACGTGGGAGCATGACGCCCATCTCTATTTCAAGCGGGCCAAGAGCTCGCAACTGCTTTTCGGTGACCCGGCCCATCACCGGGCGGTCCTCGCGAGTCGTTTAGGGATTTAGCGAAATGGGCCTGGCGGCCTTTCTCATCGGCGTTCTGCTAATCATCGCCGCCCTCGTGATCTGGCAGCACGCGCCACGGGCCCCGACCACGCCGGTCTACGGGGTGGAAGACGCGGTGACCTTCGTGCTCGAGCGTTTGCCAGCCCCGGTCAACGTACGGCTGGGAGAAGCGGGTGTCAGGCGTATCCTCGAATGGGAAGTCTTCTACCTGCAAGGTCTCGCCCAAGATCACCGCTCGCAGGCGGTAGAGACGGTGGCCGGCCCTTACCTCCCAGCGGTGGAATACATCGGCCAGCAGATCGAAGCTTTTTTGGGGAAGACCTATTCTTCCGCCGACATTGAGGAAGTCCTCGAGCTCGAGGTTCTGTACCTGAACGCGATCGGCGCGATCGGGGATCCAGCAGAAGAATCCTGAGATCGCTCGCCCACCCTCGATCGCGTTCGTTCTCGCGGCCAGCCCTGCCAAGGACGCGGCCGATGGAACTTCGTCACAGACCTATCGATTGGCAGAAGCGCTGTCGAGCATGGACCGGCGCGTGCTCGTCGTTTGTCTGATTGATCAGCCACCGAGCCCGATACCGGGGGCGGAGGTCTGGGCACATTCAGTCGGCCGGAACCCGTTCCGTCACAGCGCGGCGTTAGAGACAAGGCTCAGGTCGTGGCAGCCGGATGTCGTCGTGTTCCCGTCGGTTTACACCCCAGCCGTCATTCCTCTCCTCTCCTACTTGAGTGCCGAAGGCATCCCCTACGTCATCAGACCGGGAGGTGGCTACGGCTATCACAACGAGCAGCGGAACCGCGTGGCAAAGCGCGTCTACAAGCGTCTCTTCGAGCTACCAGCACTCGACCGGGCGGAGTTCATCTGGTCGATCGGTGACACCAAAGACATCGTTGCTTACGGTGCCTCGAGGCCGATCGTCGAGACCAGGAAGGGAAGGGACATTCCCACGGAAACTTACGTCCCCCGCCAGGATTCGTCGCTTTATCAGGGCCTGGAGGATCGATTCATCTTCGGCTTCGTCGGCAGGTTGGATTTGGTGCACAAAGGGCTAGATCTAACGTTGCGCGGCTTCAAACTCGCAGACCTCTCGGACGCGTCGATCTTGTTGACTGGGCCGCACGTTGCGCGCAGCGAGCTGCGGCTTCGCCGGGAGATCAACCGCCTTGGGTTGCAGAGCCAAGTGCGAACCCTATCCCCAGTTTTCGGCCCCGAGAAGGACTCGTTTGTCGGAAACCTTGACGTGTTCTTCCACCTATCTCGATGGGAAGGAGGCGTGCCCTACGCAGTGATCGAGGCGGCCTCCTTGGGCCGGCCCTTGCTATTGACGAGCGCCGCCGACCCTGGTGGTCTGTTCGCCGGGTTGGATGCCGCGGTCATCGTCGAACCCAATCCGGCGTCGGTCGCGGCGGGAATGCAGGTGCTCCATAACCTTCCTAGCGCCGATCGCGCGGCGCTCGGTCGGCGGGCGCGTGACGCGGTCAACGCGTCCTTTGGCTGGGACCTCATGGCCGCCGACTTCCTGGCGGCTCTTTCAGCCTACGGTATTGGCAATTGAGCAGTTGATAGCACGCCAGTTTTAAGGAGGTAGTTAGCGATGATGGTGAGATGCGGCTCATGCCGGAATCAATTCGACGTGCCCGGTCCGGGCCGTTTCACCTGCCCCGTCTGCGGTTCGGTGAACTCGGTTCGAGCGGCCCCAGGAGCGGCGCCACCGCCGGCGGACCAGCCTCCGAGCACCCCGGTCCCGCGCCCTCCCGATCCCCCCTCGCCACGAGTGACCTGTGCTGAGTGCGACTTCACCTTCATCGTCGGACCGGTCGCCGAGGCGAAATGCCCCAACTGCGGCGCCGCGGTCCCCACCGGCAGTGTGGAGGAGAGCCCTGAACCGTCTTAGACGGTTTCCGGACAATCGCTTCGTCGGGCGGCGCGACGAGATGAAGGTTTACGACTGTGATGATCCCGCGCAGTTCGAGTCGCTGTCGGGAGCGGTGAGCGAGATGAATTTGGAAGGCAAGAACCTTTTGCAGGCGTTTGCCCCCGATGAAATCCTCGAGGCGGCCAATCGGGGTTTCAAGCCGGTCGAGCCGACGCCTCCTCGCGATACCAGTCATAAGTCTGACTGATGCCCGCTCGTAATGGGGTGGTCGCGGACCATCCATAGGAGGCCAACCGGCTGACGTCCAACAGCTTTTGGGGCGTGCCGTCGGGCTTGGTCGCATCGAAGACCAACTCACCCTCGAAGCCGACGATCTCTTTGATCAGCAGTGCGAGGTCGCGGACGCTGATGTCCTTTCCGGTGCCGACGTTGATTGGTCCCGGCTCGGAGACATCGCGCAAGAGGAAGAGGCATGCATCGGCGAGGTCGTCGACGTAAAGGAACTCTCGTCGCGGGGTGCCGCTGCCCCACACCGTCACTGTCGGTTCGTCCGACTGTCGCGCTTGGTCCATCTTCCGCAGCAGAGCGGGAAGCACATGAGACGTGGCCAGATCGAAGTTGTCGTGGGGCCCATAGAGATTGGTCGGCATCGCCGAGATGAAGTCGCAGCCATACTGGGCGCGGTAGCTGTCGCAGATCTCGATCGCGGCGATCTTGGCAACCGCGTAGGCGCGGTTGGTCGGTTCGAGGGGGCCGGTGAGCAGAAACTCCTCTTTGAGGGGCTGGGGCGCCAGCCGCGGGTAGATGCAACTGCTGCCCAGGTTGAGGAGCTTTCGCACGCCTCCGACCCGTGCCGCCTCGATGATGTTGGCGGCGATCATCAGGTTGTCGTAGAGGAATTGGCCGGGGTAGGTCGAGTTGGCCAGGATTCCTCCCACCCGCGCGGCCGCCAGGACAACGACCTCCGGCTGCGCATATGCGAAGAAGTCGGCGACTGCGGACTGGTTCCGCAGGTCGAGCTCGCCGGAGGTGGCCGTGATCAGATTGTTGAAACCTTCGGCCTCGAGCCGGCGCACGATTGCCGAGCCAACCAGTCCCCGATGTCCGGCGACATATATCGGGGTCTCGGTGGTGAGCGGGTCAGCCACTCGACCCCCCGCGGGTGATCGGGCTATGGCCGGCATTGCGCAGGGTCCGTTCTTGGCGGGCCAGCTCGAGATCGTGGCCCACCATCCGCTTGACCAGGCCATCGAGGTCGATCTTCGGTTTCCAACCCAGCTCCTCTGCAGCCTTCGTGGCATCTCCCAACAGCGAATCAACCTCGGTGGGTCGGAAGTAGCGAGGGTCGATCTCGACGTGCTCGTGCCAATCGAGCTCGAGGCGATTGAAGACTCGCTCAGCAAATTCCTGGACTGAGTAGGACTTGCCGGTTGCAACCACATAATCGTTAGGGCGGTCGTGTTGCAGCATCAGCCACATGGCCTCGACATAGTCCTCGGCGTGGCCCCAGTCACGCCGAGCGGCCAAGTTGCCGAGGTAAACCTTTTCCTGGAGGCCGAGCTTGATGCGCGTGGCCGCGCGCGTGATCTTGCGAGTGACAAAAGTCTCTCCTCGGCGCTCGCTCTCGTGGTTGAAAAGGATCCCGTTGGCACAGAAGAGGTCATAGGCCTCCCGATAGTTGACGGTTTGCCAGAACGAATACACCTTGGCCACCGCGTATGGGGAACGGGGATAGAAAGGGGTTGTTTCCGACTGCGGCGGCGCCGAAGCGCCGAACATCTCAGAGGTCCCCGCTTGGTAGAAGCGCACTTGATGACCGGTCCGTTGCTGATAGTCGCGGATCGCTTCGAGTAGACGGAGCGTGCCGAGACCATCGACGTCGGCGGTGTACTCGGCCTGCTCGAAGGAAACGGCGACGTGGGATTGGGCAGCGAGGTTGTAGACCTCGTCGGGCGTTGTCGCTTCGAGGATTCGCCGAAGGCCGGGGCCATCGCTCAAGTCCCCATAGTGGAGGAATAGGCGGGCCGATTCCTCGTGGGGGTCCTGGTAGAGATGGTCGATGCGATCGGTGTTGAAGGTCGAGGCTCGCCGGATGATTCCGTGAACCTCATAGCCCGATCCCAGCAAGAACTCCGTTAGATAGGACCCGTCCTGGCCGGTCACACCGGTGATCAAGGCCCGCTTCATGACCGTTGCTGCCAGAGCTGGCGAGCGGCGAGGACCACGAACCGCGGGTTGTGCTTGAGATAACGGCGCCAGAGCCGGCGAGGCTCGGCCAGCAATCGGAACGCCCATTCGAGCCCGGCCCGCTGGATGATGTTGGGAGCCTGGCGAACGGTTCCGGCATAGAACGCGAACCCAGCGCCAACTCCGAGAGCGACCATCGGAAGCTGATGGCGGTGGCGCGCCATCCAGCGCTCTTGTTTCGGGCAACCGAGCCCAACGAAGAGGATGTCGAGTCCAGATCGACCGATGTCATCGATGACGTCTCTCTCTTCTTCCGCGCTGAGGGGGCGGAAAGGAGGTGAGTAGCGGTACCCGACCTGCAGAGCGGGATACTCACGGCCGAGCTTTTGGGCCATCAGCTCGAGTTCTTCTGGCGAGCCTCCGTAGAAGCCCACCTTGAGCCCTTGCTTTTCCGCTGCGGCCAAAGTCTCGACCATCAGGGTGGGCCCGTAGACCCGGCTTTGGTGCGGATGGCCGAGTCTCCTCATCATCCACACGAGCGGCATGCCGTCGGGCGTCACGAGCGATGCCGCTTCTACCAACTGCCGGAACTCGGGATCGTCATGCGCCTCCATCGCCATGTGCACGTTGGCGGCACACACATATCGGCCTTGGTCAGTGCGAGCCCACGCCGTTATACGCGCAACCGCGTCGGCGTAGCTTGTCGCGTGCACCCCGAGCCCTGTAACTTCGCAGATTCGCGGATCGGTCGCCGTCACATCAGATCGCATTCCTTGAGTTCCGCCGCGCCGGACTGCATCCTCAGCTGTCTTGCGCGGGGTGATCATCTCACAGGTCCAATTCATTGAGGGCCGTGTCGAGGGCGGCGTCAACTTGCTCGCCCCGCTCGAAGTGGGCCTCGGACAGGGATCGGTAGGAGAGGGAGCATCTGTGGGCCAAGTCCCAAAAGGTGGGATCAGTCATCTCGCTGCGGGTGATCTCGATAAGTGCTGCCCCCGGGTCACAGAACACGATGTTGGTGAGGCCTGCTCCGGCCTCGCCGATCACGATTTGGGTCCGTTGGAGGAGCCAAGCCTTCTCCGCCAGGCTGAAATCCTCTAGCGCGATTGGGGCGAAGCCGTTCCTACGGCCCCAGGCGCCGATGGCTTCGTTGAAGGCGGAGAAGCCGTGGTCGGTGGCTTTGCGAGTGATCAAAAGTCGCTCCGGCGGCGGGCTGGAACTGGGAGGAACCGGGGTTATCGCTCGGCGCAGAAAATCACAGGCCCACTGCGGCATCGCGCCGTTCGGCCGGACGACGGATGGCACCAAGAGCTCGTCGGCGACGAGATGACGATGGCGCAGGCTCGAAACCCACTGCTCTCGTGAGAAGCCGAGCGCCTGCAAGCTTTCCTTCTGAAACGGAGCGATCGTCGTTGGGACGATTACATGGTCGACATCGACAGGCGTCATTCCGACCGCAGCGAACGCCTCCATACGCGGGAGGACGTCGACCAGCCAATGGAAGTAGCCCCGCCCGAAGCTGGTAGCGAGCAATGCTGCCCTTCCTTCGAGTCGCCTGGGCCGCGACCTCATCCCCTCTTCAGCGGCGGCGATGAGCACTGCCGCCGGTTCGGCCAACAGTTGGCGGGGACTCCAGGCGAGCTCGATGATGATCGCCCCATCGCGCGTGGTGGGAACGCCGTGGATTCCCAATGCCCTTCCCTGATCGATGCTGGTCAGCGTTAGCGGGAGGGGCGGCGCACCCGCAAACTCCAAGAAACTCTCGCGGAGATGGCTTTGGATCGAGGACGCGGCGATTGAACGTTTTTCCTCGGCAGGGCGGACTATCCGGGTAGTAACTGGCGCGTCGGCGAGCGCCACTTCGGTAAGCCGGTGCAGGTCTGATCTCGAAGTGCCCTGATTGGTGAATAGATCGGCGACCTGCATGACAACCCGTCGCACCGAGGTATGTCGCTTGAGGAACGCGTAAACGCCGAGCCGGTCCCGCATCAAGGGAGGCGTTCTCCGGCTTTCCCGCTCACCTACCTGAGCGTGCTTTCACCGGCGAGACGAAGCCGCGGTCGCCGAGCACGTCCTTCATCGAGCCCCCCGATTCGAGCAGCTCTGCGTTCATGGGAGCGAGGTTATAGATGTAGCCGAGGATTTGGATGCCGAGGAATTGACTGCGCTCGATGAGATCGGATGTCTTGCCGGCCGGAGACTCGTGGGGAATCACAAGCACTCCATTTCCTGCCAAACGGGCGACCGGGCCTGAATAGGCAACCTGCAGGAAAGGGGGACTGTCGATGAAGATGACGTCGTATTGGCCTTGCAGACGTGCGAGCACATCCTTCACCAGATCCTGAGCGAAGAAGTCGGGAGCCACCACCTGCAGGCCGCCGCGCGAAAGCAGGTCAAGATGTGCAGCTCCGACAGTGTCGATCGGCCGGATCGCTTCATCGACGCCGATTCGATTCCCGGCCAGCTCGGTGAGCCCAAAGTCGATCGATATCTTGCCGAGGAGGAGGTGAGAGACGGTTTGGTTTCCGAAGTCGGCATCGATCACCAGGACTTTCTTCCCAGTCCGAGCTGTGGCGATGGCGGTGTT